>Ga0137359_10005753_pt1 | contig 10247 bp, 6 predicted proteins | sample Mad1_40_16metaG_FD_108281 | JGI IMG/M metagenome (GOLD analysis project Ga0137359, IMG submission 108281) | Vadose zone soil microbial communities from Angelo Coast Range Reserve, California, USA - Mad1_40_16 metaG | ecosystem: Environmental > Terrestrial > Soil > Vadose zone | place: USA... | reverse complement strand
GGAAGTAGCCGTAAACCACGCGAGGCACGAGCAGCCGTTCCCGCACGCAACGCGCTTTAAGTTCTTCGTACACGGGCCGGACCTTTTCGGCGACCAGGGCCTGATATTCTGCGGCCGATGTTTTTCCCTGCTTGAACTGCCATTGACCTTTGAACAGCGCCGTTTCGTTCACGAAGTCGAAAACGTTTTCGACGGGGATATCGTGAACGACGCGCGAGCCAAGAAACGGCGGCTGTGGAATCGGGACATCCGTGCGCACGTCTGAACGCAAAGTATGCGTGGAGTCACCCGAGATTTTGGTGATGCCGCGCGGCCGGACAGATTTGCGGACGCCACGCTTTGCCTCTTCGCCAATAAGATCGTCAGATGCTTCTGGGCTCTCGGATCTATCACCATTTCCGCTCGCCGCTGCTACGGCTTTGGCTTGTTCTTCGTTAACCTCCCCATCACCCGACATCAGTTTGTCCATTGTGTGGAGACCGGCGAAGGCGTCGCGGGCATAAAATAAAGTGCCGTTATAAAGCGACTTTAAATCGTCTTCGACGTACCGCCGCGTCAAAGCTGCTCCACCCAGAACAACGGGGACACCGATGCCACGCTCGTTCATGACTTCCAGATTGTCCTTCATGATCAGAGTGGATTTCACCAGTAAGCCACTCATGCCGATGGCGTCGGCTTTGTGTTCTTCATAAGCACTCAAAATCGTGTCGATGGTCTGCTTGATGCCCAGATTGATCACGCGATAGCCGTTGTTCGTTAAGATGATATCGACAAGATTCTTGCCAATGTCGTGCACGTCGCCTTTGACCGTAGCCAGGACCAACGTGCCTTTGGCAGTCGCGCCGCCTTTCTTTTCCATGAACGGCTCAAGGAAACGCACGGCGGCTTTCATTGCTTCGGCCGACTGTAAGACAAACGGAAGCTGCATCTGGCCGCTGCCGAATAGATCGCCGACCACCCTCATGCCTTCGAGCAGGATGTTGTTGATGATGTCGAGCGCGGAATATGTTCCCAGCGCGGTCTTCAACTCAGCTTCCAGCCCGATCTTTTCGCCATCAATAATGTGATTCTTTAGCCGCTCTTCGACGGTTTCGCCTTTCGAAGCTTTCCTGGCCGTCTTTGTTTTGACGTTCTCGAAGAGCGTGGTGAATTGCGTCAGTGGATCGTAGGTACAGACATCTCCGTCAAACTGCCGCCGGTCATAGATCAAGTCGCGGGCGACTTTTAGTTCTTGTTCGCCAATGCGATTCAATGGCTCGATCTTGCTCGCATTCACAATGGCGGCATCCAGACCGGCTTCGACCGCATCATGAAGAAAGACCGAGTTGAGCACCACTCTCGAGGCTGGATTCAGACCAAAGGAAATATTCGAGACTCCCAGGATTGTAAAAGCGCCCGGCAATTCTGCCTTGATGCGCTTAATGCCTTCGATCGTGTCGAGCGCGTTACGGCGGTCTTCTTCGATGCCGGTCGAGATCGGCAGCGCCAGCGGATCGAAGAAAATGTCAGTCGCCGGAAGGCCGAGTTCACCGGTGGCTTGTTCGTAAGCGCGTTTCGCGATCTTAAACTTTCCGGCCGCGGTGCGCGCCATTCCCTCTTCGTCGATGGTGCCGATGACCACACTGGCGCCGTAACGCCTGGCTAAATCGATCACCTTCGCAAAGCGCGGCTCGCCGTCTTCATAGTTCGTCGAGTTGAGGATGCTCTTGCCGCCGGCGTGTTGCAGGCCGGCTTCCATCTTCTCCCATTCGGTGGAGTCGAACATTAGCGGCAGCTTGATGCTGGTGACCAGGCGCGAAGCCAGTTCGTGCATGTCCGCTTCGCCATTACGCCCGACAAAATCGACGTTCACATCCAGAATGTGCGCGCCTTCGCGCTCCTGCTCTTTGGCCAGCGAGACCAGGCCGTCCCAATCTTCGGCATTGAGCAGGTCTCGCATTTTCTTTGAGCCGCTGGCGTTGACGCGCTCACCAACGATCAGGAATGAAGCATCCTGAACGTATGGTTGCTGGAAGTAGATGGACGCCGCCGCCGGCACGAGTTTAGCATCGCGCACCTTCGGCGTAATGCGCCGCATGGCTTCGACGACCAGCTTCAAGTGCGCCGGCGTAGTGCCGCAACAGCCGCCTACGATGTTGACGCCAAAGTCACTGGCGAAGTGAATGATTTGCGAAGTAAAAGTTTCTGGCGTCTCGTCATAATGCATTTTGCCGTCGACGACTGAAGGAAGGCCGGCGTTGGGCAGTACCGAAACCGGCAGTGGAGCATTTTCGCAAAGGTAACGAATGCTCTCGGTCATGTGGCGCGGTCCAGTGCCACAGTTCATGCCGATAACGTCAACCGGAAAGGGTGCGAGGGCGGTCAGCGCGGCGCCGATTTCTGTGCCGTTGAGCATGGTGCCGAACACTTCGATCGTGACCTGCGCAATCACCGGCACCCGGCGGCGATTCTTTTTGAAGTTTTCAAAAATGGCGGAGAGTGCCGCCTTTGTTTGGAGCAGGTCCTGGCATGTTTCGACGATCAGCAGATCGACACCTCCATCCAGGAGGCCGCGCACCTGCTCCGCATACGCCGCCTTGAGATCAAGGAAGCTGATGTGTCCCAGCGTCGGTAGTTTGCGTCCGGGGCCCATTGAACCCGCGACCCAGCGCGGCTTGTCCTTCGTGGAATAATCCGAGGCTATGCGCTTTGCCAAACTGGCGGCCCTGACGTTCATGTCGTAAGCCTGATCAGCCATGTCGTACTCGGCAAAGTCGACGGGCGTGCCATTGAAAGAGTTAGTTTCGATTACATCACAACCGACATCGAGAAATGCGGTATGGACGTTCTCGACCGCGTCGGGCCTGGTGATCAGGAGGTTCTCGTTACAGCCTTCGAACCGCAGGCCGCCGAAATCTTCCAACGACAGGTTCTGCACCTGCAGATTAGTACCCATCGCGCCGTCAAAGACGACGATGCGCTCTTTTAATGTCTCAAGGAAACTGCTCATAAACTGTTCTTGATCCTGGAAATGTCGAACCAGGATTTTTCTTCGCCGGCTCTATGTGCTCCCCGGCCGCATGGATCGCAATTTCAGATCTGAAATCTAAAATAACAAAAGCCCCGCGCTCCTAACAACGCGGGGTCTTCTTCAAACCTGTTTCCGAATAGCGGTTGAAAGATTCGCCGAGCTGTTTAGCGGATTATTTTACGTGGCCGCAAGTCGCCTTAACTCACCACGTTTGTCCTGCCTATTGAAACATTGCTCGTGAGCAGTGTCAAGAATCGAAGCTCCCGGGGTAGCGGGTCATTTTCCTTGTTGGCCGCCGGCGCTATCGAGCATCTTTGGGAGATTGAAGATATTGTGAAGCTTCTGGCTTAGTATATAGACCGAACATTGTGAACGCTCATTCACCAACTGCCCGCGATAAACGCAAGTCAGGCACCCCTTCGTTCGGCCCAGCAGTGATCAGTACCCTTCTTATAACCGTTGGCGCTGTCTTGCTCAGACTATTAAATCTTCCCACAAAATGGGTCATCGTTGGCGCAGTAATCGTATTCATCGTCGTGGCGTGGCGTTTCCGCTTGAGAGTCCGGGGTTAGCCCGCTGCCACGAGCGCGACACAGCCGTATCCGGGCTGCCGGATCGCCTGGACCGGCATTTCCTATTTACCATTTACTAATAACCATTTACCATCTGTATTCATGCGTCGAGCCATCTATCCCGGTTCTTTCGATCCGGTTACCAACGGCCACCTGGATATCATCCAGCGTGGTTGCAAACTATTCAATGAAATCATCGTCGCGGTGCTCATCAATCCTGAGAAGACGGCTTTCTTTACGATCCAGGAAAGATGCGAAATCCTGACCGAAGTCTTGAAAGACATCGATCGCAGTGACTGTCTGGTGACGGTAGAAAGCTTTGCGGGCTTAATGGTAGAGTATGCCGCCGAACGAAACGCCAACGCCATCGTACGCGGTATTCGCGCGATATCCGACTATGAATACGAGCTCCAGATGGCCTTAATGAACCGCCGCTTGCAGCCCCGCCTGGAAACGGTTTTCATGATGCCGGCCGAAGAATATTCTTATGTTAGTTCGCGTCTGGTAAAAGAAGTGTTTCAACTGGGCGCCCCAATTAAGGACCTGGTTCCTGCGCTGGTTGAACAGCGCATGAGAGAGAAGAGTTCCAAATGATGATAAAGCCCACAGCTTCGTTCCCTGTGTCCGACAATGTTGCAGAGATGAAGGCGTCATCGACGCTCGCGGCGATGCAGGCAGCCGATGCCATGCGCGCGGCCGGGGTGGACGTCGTCGATCTCGGCGCCGGTGAACCGGATTTCGATACTCCACAAAACATCAAGGACGCTGCTGCCGAAGCAATACGCGCAGGTAAGACAAAATACACCCCCACGGCCGGCGTCCGCGAATTACAACAAGCCATCATCGGTTTCTATCAACGTGAGTTTGGCGCCTCGTATGAGCGTAGCGAAGTTATGGCCACCGCCGGCGGAAAGCAATCGATTTTCAACGCGGTCGTTTCCCTGATCAACCCCGGCGACGAAATCTTGATTCCCAAGCCTTACTGGGTGACGTTTCCAGAGATAGTCACCTTCGCGCGCGGCAAATCAGTTTTCATCGAAACTGAAGAAAACGATTTTGTCCTGACCGCCGACATGATCCGAAAAGCGATCACTCCAAAAACCCGGCTGATCATTCTGAACTCGCCCAGCAATCCTTCGGGCCGGGTAATCCCGCCCGCCGAGTTCAAGCAGATCATGGAAATCGTTGCTGAGCATGAACTTTATGCCATCTCTGATGAATGTTATTTGCGTTTTGTGTATCCGCCGGCAGAGGTCTTCAGTGCTGCTTCAATGCGGCCGGAGCTGCGGCGCCGTCTGTGCATCGCGGGATCGTTTTCGAAAACCTTTGCGATGACGGGATGGCGCGTAGGTTATTCGCTGGCGAACGCGGAATGGACGCGCGCCATGCTGAAGGTGCAGGGCCATTCGACCAGCAACACGACCTCAATCTCGCAGGCGGCTGCGACCGAAGCGCTAAATGGTCCGCAGGATTCAGTGGCCGCGATGCTCGCCGAATATACTCGCCGGCGCGAGTGGCTGCTGGGCGCCCTGAACGACATCCCGGGTCTGCGCTGTCCCCAACCCGAGGGCGCTTTCTACGCTTTTCCAGATGTACGGGGATGTTTCAAGGGAAAGCTGCATACCTCTGGCGGCTTTGCAGACGCGTTACTCGAGAAGGAGAAAACGGTCGTGACGGATGGCGCGGCGTTTGGTGCGGAAGGGTTCATCCGTATTTCTTACGCGACATCGATCGATCGCCTGCGTGAAGGAGTGAAGAGAATCAGGAGAGTGGCGGAAGGAATTGTTTAGAGGCGACCACTCCCGCCGATCGCGCGTCAACCAATCGACCCGTACGCTACTGCGAGCGCTTCCGTAACAAAAAAGAGGCGAGCACCTGCTCGCCTCTGACGTTTTGAATTGTAAATCCGGAGTGTTAGTACAGATTGAAGTTGTACTGAAGCTCCATCCACATTGATACCGGATGGCCATCCTTGGTTGCAGGGACAAATCTGATGCTCTTGGCTGCCGCAATTGCGCGCTCAGTCAGGCCGTCAGGCAGCCGGGACACCGGACTGATACTGATTACCTGCCCACTCGCTGAAAAGATGGCTCGCAGGGTAACGGTTCCGGTTATTTGATTCTTGCGCGCGGCCTCAGTATAGGTTGGCTCAGGTTTCTCCAGGACGCGGGCTTTGGAATTGACTTCCCGGCCACTAAAGACTCTGTTGTAGTCAGTGCCGCCGCCACCGCCACCGGGACCGCCACCACCCTCGCGACGGTCGCCACCACCTGTGTTGCCGCCGTTGCCGGGACCATAGCCGCCACCGTTGCCGGGACCGACACCGCCTCCGTTGCCCGATCCGATTCCGTTGCCCGTACCGGGTCCGGATGATGGAGTGGTGGACTTGGATTTCGGATCACCGTATTGCAGTTGCCGCTGGTCCGGTGGAAACAGTGCGGGATCGGCGTCCAGCGTTGCAGGCATCGGCAAGGCCGGATTCTTGATCACCGGAGGGTGCGGATCAGGAGCTACGACCTGCGGAATCCGCAAATCGGCCTGAGGCAACTTGCCAAACGAAGCAGGGGTCTGTTCCTCTCTGCCACCGCCGCCGCCACCGCCGGCCTTTTCCTGCTTGGGCTTGCTACCGCCGCCATTACCTTTAGCCATTCCGGCGGTGCCTTCATCGGGCGTGGGCTGCTCGTTCGGAATGTCTGAAATCATCTGAGTTAATTCGATTTGTTCGTCATCCGCCTGGGCCTTGGCCAGGGCCTTCTGATGAAAAAACGACCAGACCATATAGAACCCAACAACGCCAAAGACGAGCACGAATGCTACGACAATACCCGAAAGTACATTCCGAGAGTCTGAGGGTTTCGCGCCCATCACAGCGGCACCGCTGTTATTGCCCAACCAACTCGCGAAAATCACGATCAGCGCCGTAAATGCTCCCAGCGCAAATACCGTCAAGGCGATGCGGGACCCAGCCACCGACGACATTCGATCCAGCACCGCGAGCATGCCGACCAGCGCTCCCAATGCTCCCAGCGAAATCAAAATTGCTATGACCGCGTCCCGGCGAGCGAAAAAGCGGCCGGCCATCTGCCCATATCCCTGAACTGAACGCTTGACGAAACCGAATGGATCGCGCTTGAACTCAGGCCAGGTCAATTGATAATTGTGAGCAACTCCTCCCAGCTCGCCCGCGAGCCGAGAGACCAGGCCTCTGTCTTCCAGAATTGTAAGATGGTACTCCCCGATCAGGCCTGTGTTGGCACTCGCTCTCGCTGGAGCCGGTGGCGCTGGGGCCGGAGTTTCGAAGGGCACAGCCGTCGCACGTTGGAACGTGGCCGTTTCCGCCACCGGATATGTAGATTCGATCTCGGACAGAGGCGCATTCACCGCTGCCGCCGGTGCCACGCTTAGCGGCGTTCCATCAACCGGACAGAAGCTGAATCTATCCGCAAACTCTTCCTGGCACGTATCACAGAATTTCATTGTTACTACCTCGCTATCACGCTGGGAACTAAATACTGAATTCGATGGCCGAGTCGAGCTGCTCATTGCCTGTTGATAAGCAGCAGCGACGCGCTGATCCAAAAGACCGTGAGCATCGGGAGCGCTCCACTGTCTGAGCAAACTACGCAGTTCGTCGTCCTGCATGAACTTGGAATCAAAATCACTCATTTGTTAAAACACTTCGATCTCATGCAGACGCATTACAGTGTCACTTACGCCCGCCTAACTGTAGCAGTTTCATTGCCGATCCGGAAATATCGACCGAGCCTCGCGCGCAGCTTCTCGCGAGCCCTAAACAACCGCGACTTTACTGTACCCGAATCCGCGCCCACGACCGCCGCGATCTCAGCCAGCGAAAGGTCTTCGTACTCAAAAAGTACCAGTGCCTCGCGTTGCAATGGCGGCAAACTAGCTATCGCCTGCTCTACCTCGCTGGCCAGTTCACCCTCGAGCACCAGCGCCATTGGCCCTCGACGATCCGCGCTGCGCGGCTCGTCCGCAAGTTCTTCAAGCGCGGTTTCGCGACCGAAGCTTTGGTACCGTTTCGCCGCCTGGTTCCGCGCCGCCGCATAAAGATAAGTTCGCAGCGAGGCTCTGGTGGAATCAAAGCGGCCCGGTTCCTTTATCAAACTTAGGAAGCAATCATGGGTAACATCTTCCGCGGCCTCGACCGATCCCAACAACCGATAGGCAAATCGGAAAATTGGATCGCGGTAACGCTCATACAGGATCTGAAAGGCGGCTGTATTTCCTTTTGCTGCCTCTTCCAGCAGCCGTTCGTCTGTCTCCTGTTCTGCCAATCAAAGCGCTCGATCCTGCAGGAACTCGCTTCCTACTGTTAGTTACTGCTAATCGCCAAAAAGTTACGGAAATTGTCCTGGAGCCGGCTAAGTTTCTTCACGGTCACCCGATTATACTATCGTTCTACCTCGTTTGAGCACCTGAAACATCTGGCTCGTGCGCTCCGACACGGGGCTTTGATGCCTTTAATCACCGTCAGGTTGACGAGTTTCTGCCCGGCATCTAAACTCTTTTTCGCCGCATCCCTAAAGGGGTTTCAAGTTGGTGCTGTCTTAGATGTGCTCAAAATGCCAGCCGCGCCGCCTCTGAGGGATCCGAAACACCTTACTAGATGACTAATCGAACTACCCGCCACCCTTATTTTTACTACTCGCTTTGTCTGTTGCTGGTTACGCTTATTTCTGCGCGGGCTGGAGCTCAAACCTATCCCGAGCCGGTTCGGGAACAGCTTCTGAATGGTTTGAAGGTGCTGTTTTGGGAGCGGCCGGGAGATCCTGGGGTGCTCATCAAATTACGCGTGGAAAGCGGGGCGGCCTTCGACCTTGCCGGCAAGGGGGGCACGATGGCCCTGCTGGGTGATGTCCTCTTCCCTGATCCTGTAACCCGCGAATATGTCTCTGAACAACTGGGTGGACGACTTGAAGTCTCAACAAACCACGACGCGATCGATGTGACCATTTCCGCAAGAGCGAATGAGCTGGAGCGCATCGTAGATTTTCTGCGCGGCGCACTGGTGACTCCGCAAATTACACCTGAAAATGTAATCAAAATTCGTGAAACCAGGCTCAAGCAGCTTTCAGAGCGACCAAACTCAGCCTCAGAAAATGCGGATCGGGAAATAGCCAAGCGCCTGTTTGGCAATTACCCTTATGGACATTCATCGACGGGTACTGTCGAGAGCGTCTCGAGAATTGATCGCGCGGACCTTATGTTTGCGCGTGAGCGCTTTCTCAATGCGACTGACGCCACGATAGTTGTGATTGGGGGAGTTAATAAGTTTCGGCTCATGCGTGCCCTGCATCAGTTACTCGGTCCGTGGCAGCAAGGCAATCGGACAGTTCCGGCAACCTTCCGCCAACCAAACCCACCGGACGCTCGAGTACTTGTCATCGATCAACCGGGTGCCAGTAAGGCCGAACTCCGACTGGCCGTACGGGGGTTTGCCCGCTCAGATCGCGATGCCGAGGCCGCTTCTCTGCTGGCATTAATCGTACGCGATCGCCTGCGCGCGAGTTCGGGCGAACTCGCCACAGCGTTCGCTCGGCATGAAGCTCACGATCTGCCTGGTATGTTTGTGTTGGGGGCGTCGGTGCCGAATGCCTTAGCTGCGAAAGCCATATCAGATGCACGAGACATTACTAGATCTCTGGCGAAAACGGGACCAACCGCTCTTGAGTTCGAACACTCCCGGGACGAAATGTTAGCTGAAATTTCCCGGCAAAGTTCTCAAGAAGATTTGCAGGAAGCTACCGCTGACAACTGGCTGCTCATGGAGCTATACAAGCTGATGCCGCCTGCCGATCAAATCAGGAGCTTGACGCTGGCGGACTTGCAGCGAGTCGCGAGCAGGCTCTTCAAGGAAGCTGCGCAGGCGACGATTGTGGTGGGAAATGCCGAGTTGCTTAAGCCTAGCTTTAATGGAATGATCGAAATGCGGGGCGCAAAACCTGAAGTGAAGACCGCAACTGATCCTGCCATGCCCGCTAAGAAGCCCTGATAGATTTACAAACCTATCGCAAGCGACCTGCAACCATTCCGCTACTCCTATGGGCTTAACTGATTCCGGCAAGAAAAATTCAGCGGAGGATCACGCTCGGCGCGTCCGTGACATGTTCGCGCGAATTTCGCCGCGATACGATCTGCTGAATCACCTGCTGTCGGTGAATATTGATAGGCGGTGGCGCCGACGGGTAGTTGAAAAGCTGGGACCACTGGTGGCCCACGAATCGCGAATCCTGGATGTCGCCTGCGGCACTGGCGATTTGAGCATTGCGTTATTTGAAAACATCGGCGCGGGAGTTACCGGCCTTGATTTCTGCCGGCCCATGCTTGAACGCGCAGCACGAAAGCAACCGCGGATTGCGTTTGTCGAAGGCGACGCTCTCCGACTTCCATTTGACGAAGGTGTATTTGACGCGGTCACGATCGCTTTTGGCCTGCGAAATCTTTCCAGCGTCGAGCGGGGTTTGAGTGAACTGCAACGAGTTCTGAAACCAGGCGGCTGGGCAGCGATTTTAGAGTTTTCCAAACCGGTCGTTCCGGGCTTTCGTTCTCTGGCAGCGGCGTATTGCACGCGCTTGTTACCGCGAATCGGCGGATTGATTAGCGGGTCGCGCAGTGCTTATGAGTATCTTCCTGATTCGGTT
>Ga0137359_10005740_pt1 | contig 10256 bp, 7 predicted proteins | sample Mad1_40_16metaG_FD_108281 | JGI IMG/M metagenome (GOLD analysis project Ga0137359, IMG submission 108281) | Vadose zone soil microbial communities from Angelo Coast Range Reserve, California, USA - Mad1_40_16 metaG | ecosystem: Environmental > Terrestrial > Soil > Vadose zone | place: USA... | reverse complement strand
TTCCTCGAGGGCCAGCGGTGCCCGCGGTTCCCATCCGAGACGAACCAGAAGGTTGAGTTTCTCGGAATCACTGCGTAAGCCGTCTAAGTCGCTTTGAGACTTATGCCAATCATCACCACGCCAATTATAATGCCGGAAACGCCCCAACTCGAATTCGGGTTCAGTAAGCGGCTCACCATCAACTCCTTGGCCGACTACTTTGCCGCGAAAAACAACAATTTCCACGTCACCGACCGGTGCTTGTCCTACGCTATTAATCCAATTGATCAATTCGCTTAATGACCTGACCCCACTGGTGCCTCCTTCGTACTCGTCCGTTTGAATATTCTGGCTTCGCCACTCTTTCGAAAGCGGATCCCCTCCCCATTGAATTCGGTAAAATATCCCTGAGCCCTTCGGCGCACGCAGACCGCCCCGTACCTTTGAATCACCAAACCACTTCTTGAATTCTGGGCTATCTGTTTGAGCATTGCGTTGCTCAAGCCCGTCACCCGCCCCGCCATGCGTCAACCACAACTGCGAATACAAATCTTCTTTCTTTCCTGCACCTTCTCTTTCAAGGGTAGATAGAAAGGCATCTACTGTAGCTGAGGTTGCTTCTGCGGCTTGATCTGAATATTTGAAGTGATCTACGAGACCCTGTTTGAAGCTGGCGGCATCCGTTGGAACTGTCGATGCTTTTCGAGTAGCGGCTGAAATGCCTTCAGAGCGAACCGCTTCCTCTCGACGCGTAGAGTGTCCGCTTTCGATGAGGCGGTTGATTGCTTCGTCGGAGAGTCCGAGTTCTCGAGAGACTTCCTTGAAGTACTCAATGTCTTCTGGATGGGGTTCGAGTTTGGAGTGTCGGATTTCATCGTAAGACTCTAGCCACGGAGCATGTGCTTTATCATCGGGATTGTCAAATGCACGCGACATTACCGAGTGATCGCTGTTCTGGGCAAAGTCTTCGCGGCCCATCGCTTCCCATTTCCGCTCAACCGCTCCGTTCTCTTGATCCCATGTTCGAGTCGGTTCGCCGGCAAGTTCACGTTGCATCGCTTCATGTAAACTGTCGAACGGATTTGCTGCCGAACGATCATAAGCCGCGCCTTCCCTGTCATAGTTCTCAGCGCCGAGCGGCCCGAGGCCGGGCAGTACAAATCCTTCTTCGCGGAGATGCGTAACCATGTCTTCGGCGTTCTTTCCGCCTTTGCGAATCAATCCTATGGTCCCGCCTTCTTTGTTTGAAAAGTAGCGAGCGAAGTCACTGCCTGAACCTTCGGGATTGATTCCGCCGGCGCGCCGAATGGCCGTGAGCAGCGGGGTGTCTTTCCCTGTCTCCTGTCCCCTGTCTCCTGTCACCTCATCAAAGGTTTGCTTGCCCCGTTTCCTTACCCCCTTTGCGGAGTCCCAAGCTTGTTCGAAGATGTCGCCGTATTCATGAGCCGGTCCGAATTCATCACGAAACTTCTGCGCAGCTTCTTTGAAGGTAGTGATCCCTTCTTGCTTGAGATCGGCGATGACCCCAGAAATGATCTTATGAGCCCCGGAGTCACCCTGAAACAATCCGCCACGAATTGTTGGCCCGGCCTTATCAACTTGTGATTGCTCACGCCTGGATTCAACCGTAGGTGAAGTATCAAACAATCCGCCTTGCATGACCTTCTGGCGGTCGCCGGTCGCCGGTCGCTGGTCTCTCCCCGCCATCTCGCGTAACGCGTCTTTCTGATCCGCGCTTAGTTCATCACCAAACAGGCCACCTTGTCTCAGGTAGTCGTCGATGACCGTTTTGAGAGGACGTTTCGGAGTGACTTCATTCTTCAGGGATTCATACTTTGCTCGAACCCGGTCTAATTCTTCGGTGCTTAACTTACCTTGGAATAGATCAGCCGTCTGCGGTCCCCGGTCAGCCGTCTCCCCTGTTTCACCGCGCCGAAGAGCGACCAATTGGTCATACGCTGATTGCCTTCGAGAGGCGGCTCCACGAACATCGTCTTTTGGATAATCGGGTTGACCAGCAAATTTACCTTCATCACGAGGTTGGTAATTGGAGTGATGAAGATCGGGTTCTGCGTTAGGTTGGACGGAGGGCGGCGTACTCGACGGTTCGGCGGTAGTCTCGCCAACCGAGCGCGAGCGCGAGCCCGTAGGAGAACCGGCGGGTACCCCCGCAACGCCCAAACGATCCGCAATTACTTCTTCTGGCGATTCAACTCCTACTTGAGACTCTGGATGCTGATCTTGCAGTTCTGCTGCTTGCGCGGGGATGTTCTCAGGTGAAGTAATCGCCGCTTGAACTTCACTACCAGATTCGGGATCTCGCGCAACAACCGCTTGCGTGGCTGCCGGCGACTTCGGTTCAACGATTCCTAAGAGTTCGTGATACGTACCGTCAGCAGCCATTTTTCGAACGTTTGGCCTAGAAATACTTAACGGATTTTTCGGGTCGACGTCATGGATAAAGATACCTACGGGAGTCTTTGTAACCGCTAAGCCTTCATTCTCAAGTTTGGACCTCGATGCCGGCATTTGGTCTTCGGTTGGGACCAGAACCGCTTTCCGGCTGCCTCGTTGGTTACGGAGCGCATCCAGTTGGGCGTTAATCGCTCCTGGAGGCTCCGGGACGAGCTCAGAAGGTGATTGACCCTGAGACACGTCCGGGGTTGCGGTCCTTCCTGGAGCCTCAGCGGGCGCGCGCCGAGAAGCCTCAGAATCACCGATTCCGTGGGCCAGTCCGAAACCGGCTCCGCTAATCACTTCTGCGGGTGTGACCGGGCGCATTTCCTGCCCCGTAGCGGCTCGAATAACGTTTGGCGCGGCGATATTGACCGCGGTTCTTCCAGCAAGCCTGGCACCTCCGCCGCCGGCGATCGCGGCGGGCCGAGCAGCGTCTTTCGCTACTCCGGCTTCTCGCATTAATTTGTAAACGCCGGGCGTGCTCAGGGCTTCATCAAGTGCTTTTGCACCACCGCCCATCGTGCCAATGACGGCAGCCTGTTCGGCGCCAGCTTTCAATGAGTCGTAAAGTGATTCGCCGCGGCCATACGCTTCTGCTGCGGTCATCCCGCCGATCGACGCGGGATTCTTCAATAGGAGCAATGGCGCCAACCCGCCGGCAGCGTTTGCAAGTTCTTTTGCGATACCTACAGGCAGTCCATGCTGCTGCGCGAATTCTTCGATCGACGTTGCCATTTTGCCGACGCCTTGCTCGATCGGATTTGATTGATAACTTGGTCGAACCTGCGGCTCGGTCGGTTGCTCAGGCATGGCCGTAGGGTCGGTGCCCATCGGAATTCGGCGGAACTCGTCCGCGATCGCGCCCGGCGCTCGATAGATACCCTGTGCGGCTCGAGCGACTGGAGCGGCGGCGCCGGCGGCGATATCGACCGCGCCCTCGACTACCGGGCCCACATCCCCGACTCCGGGGACGAACATGCGTTTGTGCGCACGAGGCGGAGCTGCTCGATGGGCTTGCTCACTAGCAACGAATTGTTCAGTGCCCTGACTTGCTGGACGCTGCGCGCTGGAAGGAGGCTTTACATACCACCAGCCCTCTTCACCTGGTCCGGCTTCCCATCCTTCTTTCTGAAGCATTCGGCCGTAGCGTTCCATTGAAGCTTTATCGCCTTCGGTACGAGCTTCGTTAAATGCAGTCTCCAGCCCGAGCGCGGCGGTACTCAACTGGTTGGGTTGGGTAGTGCCGCCGGTCACCGGTCGCCGGGCACTGGTCGCTTTAGGCGCTTCCTTCATCACGCGATTGAGTACCGGAGTAATCCCGATCTCTGAGTGTTGTTGTACGAAAGGATTTGGAGACGGCGAGGCCGGAGCCGCTAACCCCGCCGCCCCTTCAGCAGCGCTCACCTGCGGCTTAGCCACCGAATCCGAACCTATTCCTTCAGGGTATTCAATATGAAGATGCGGACCCGTGATCGTCATTCCACTCGGCAACGTTCTACTTCCATGCTGACCTGAGTAATCGAACATCTTGAACCCGCGTTTGCCCGATTCGTTGCGGAGGAAATCAACCTGGTCAGAATTGAGGTCCTTCGTTCGAATGTCGTATGCTCGACCAACTTTTCCACCCTGTCGATGTTGAGGTGTATCGTTTCCCGTAACGTCGAGCCCGCGTCCATACTTTTGAGTGAACGTGTCGTTCATCTCTTTGTATGTATCTTCGAAGGAAGGAAGGTTCACGTGTGGCGCATAATCCGGGTACTTCGACACGATGCGTCGAGATAGCTCGAGATCGTCAACGTCATCGTAGACGCCGGGATATTTAGTCTTCACCTTTGCGGCGAAGTCGGCGGGTGCCATTCGTTCTTGCGGGTCCATTTCCTAGTTGAAGATTCCGAGGGGATCAGCTGCTCGTTTTGGAGTGGCCGTTCGCGATCGCGGAGCGACAGTTGCGGGAGGCGGTCGTTTTCCCCCTTTCCATTTCACGTAAGGAACTCCGTTGGTGCCTTCTGCGCCCTCTAGTAGATCGGGGTGGCTGGCCTCTGCCTCCTCAGCGGCGGCCAGAGCTTCACGGCGGGCGGTTTCGACTTGCTCCGGCGTCGCGCGTGGGTTCTGCTGGACACGGACGCGGTTATATTGATCAATCTTACCCTGTGCCTGTTTACGCGTCGCCTCCGCGTGGTCCTTCGCTCGTTCGTCTTCCTTGGACGCGTTAGCGGCGTCACGTCGATCCGCCCTGTCTTCGCGATCATTTGCACGCGCATCCGACGCCCGCTGATAAGGGGTCATCTCATTGGGATCACGCGAAACCTTTCCTTGAACCGGTCCCTTTGCTGAATTGAGGTCAACCCACATCCCGTTTGCGTCTTGAGCCCAATGAGGTACGACTGTTTTATCAGGTGGAACCATGTCACCGTAGGCTTCAAGGCTTGTTCCTTTAACCGCCGCCATCGGGACCTTCTGTCTCATCATTACGGCGCGTTGTACTGCGGTAGCTGCCACGCGTTCTCTCGCGACCTGTTCGCGGTCCGCATTACCGATTCGATTTTGATGCGTCCTTTCCGCCTGAGCGTCCGTTCTCAATCCCTCGTTCAGTGTTCGCTCTCGTGCTATCTCTGTTGGTTGCCCGGTCCACGGATCAACACCGGTCATCCCCGCAACGGTATGTCCTGCTGCAAGCTCCCTGCCCTGCTCACCGCGTTCTATGTTCGCGGCTTCTTCAGCACGGGGTATATCTTTCGTGCGCCATTCGTAGTCACGTATGCTCTGAGGACTGGACGCACCGATAGCCGCGCCGGGCAGTCCGCCGTAAACGAATCCCTTACCCGCCGCGAGCAGGTGACCCCAGATTCCCTTCCGCGCCTCCGGTCTCGTATCGCGTACCTTCTCGTAGGCTCGATACTGCGCCCCGGGTTCTACTAATGATCGTTCATCTGCTTCACCTTGTGCCGCGCGAGGGCTCACCCAATGAGGAAGATTAAGCGGTGAGCGCCCGGGCATGGGCAGGTCCTCTGTGGATGAGGGAGAAGGAGTTTGAGCGGAAGGCGCGGGCACTTGGCGTGTAACTAAAGGAACGCCTGCCGCCGTCTTAATATCGCCGGAAGACGACTCGCTCGAATAATCGCCAGCAACTCGCTTGATGTCTAATGCATCGCCGCTCGCCGGCGGTCGGGTGAAAGTATCGTTAGATGTTGACTGCCCAAACTGAACAGGGGAACGATAGAAAGGCAGCGACTCGGTTGAATCCTGCGACACACCCGCTCGCACGGGCTGCGGTAAATCCACGTCACCCACGTCACCCGCCGGGTAGGTTCGCGGCCGCAGCATCCTTGGGTCGATTAGTGGAAGTGGAAAATCCATCGTTTCTCCCTATATCAACGCTGACGCAGCTCCTGCACCCATATTCGCGATCTGCATAAACTTGTCCCATCCCGACTGTGTTCCATAAGGAACATTTCGCTTGCCGTAGTATCCAAGCTCGCCACCCAGGGCCGCTTCTTGTGAACCTACCTGAGTGTTCAGGGCGTTTTGGTACCCTTGACCCGCCACCTGGCTAAGCTGCGCTCCCGCTGCTGCGTAATCTCCGCCTTCACGCGCGCGTTGCTGGTCGGCTTGATACTGGTGCATTCGATTAAGGACAAGGGCGTCCTCGCCCCCGCTCTGACCAATCAACGCGTTTCCACCCGTCATGTTTTCTTCGTCGATTGCTTGCCGCTGATTTGCGTGGGTTTGAGCGAGTTGCTGATAGAACGGAAGGCCAGATACGTCTTCGCCGGATCCTAATCGACCGAGGATGTTCTTGTAGTACTTTCCGGCTTTCCCGAGCCCGGCGTTGTACATCCCGCCGATCATATTCTCAAGGTTGGGGTCAGACGGGCCTTTTCCAAACTGTAAACTAGGCATTGTTTTACTTCTCTCCTATGGCTTCACTGTTCCTAGATCGGTGACGACGAGACCGCCTGAGTTATCAATGTTCAGTCGCCAGTAATGTGGCGTAGCTTGTGTATCTTTGAACACGATGCCTTTCGTCGCGAGATCAATTACTAAATCGTCTTGCGTGTCCACGCCTTTGACGATACGAGACGCAGCGTCCAGACCGGCGTAACCAGTCGGCGTGTCCTTTTCACTTCTAAGTTGATAGACCGGGTGTGGGTCAGCGGCGGCTTCATGTACGGTCAAGTCACCCGAGCTGGCCAACGCCTGATTGAACGCCGCCTCAAGCCCTGAGATTGGGGTGCTCATCGTTTGGCCCGATAGGACTTGACATGCGGAAGACAGCCAGAACAAATCGCTAGTAAGAAATGTCCGTGTTCAAAGATTGTCGGCGAGCCGGTATCGTCGCATTCGACCCACTCGCTGCAACCGATGCGCGCGTTCGCTTGATTGACGGGAAATTCGGTTTCGCAAATCAAACACTCGTGAATGTCGGGTTCGTTGATAGGATCAGCGGTAACATGGCCCTGCACCACCGCGAGCGCCGCCGCCTTCTGCTCGGGCGTTCCTGTCTGAAGCAGTCGCAACGCTTGGTCGAAACTATTTCGATCTTCTGCCTGTTGCCGGGCTTGTTCACTGAGGTACTTCATACCGGTATGTAGTTGCTGCCGCCTCCGGGGATGTTCACTCCCGATCCGTAATCGTTGCCGGGAATCACGCGAGTCACTGTCACATCCGGATCCTCGCTTGGCGGTGTTGTTCCAACGACGCGGCCGGTCTCGAATGAGTCTATTCGATACTGGAACGGGGCAGGTTCAATTCCTCTGGTCACCATGACGTAGCCAATCCGGATGCTTCGCCCGGTGCCCGCACCGCCGTTGTTATTCAATTCACTTAATACGCCGAACCGCAGCCGGTGCTTTGCGGACGTGGTGTAGTTTGACAGCATTTGAAGGACAATGTTTACCCGTTGGATCGAAGTTGAGACATTGAAGGTCCCTATGAACGACTGCACGACCTCGCTGGTCGGCGTTGCCTGCAAGCTCACCTCCAGGGTCATAATCGCCGCGAATGAGCCACTCGCCCAGAGGTCAAAGTTTACGCTGATCTTTTCCGAGCGGTGGAGACGCCTTCCGACTGAAATAGTGAGAGCCTTGAGTTGTGATTGCCACACGGCGCAGTTGTTTGCCTGATCCCACCAGACATCATTCGTGTTCGTTGTGTTGATAAAACCCGAGGCCCATCCGCCATCGCGCGTGTCCCACCAGCGCAGATTATTGGCGCTCGAATCATCGGCGTATTCAAAGGAGCCGTCGTAGATCAGGTTGAGCGGACTGGAACCTTGAGGAACTACGGCCTGCCCGTTTGTTGAGTTGAAGGTTGTGATGTAATCGCCGAGAACCCGTGAACTCTGCGCCGGCGGATCCGCAGCCGGGGCGTAGATCGCTCGCTTGCTGCCTGAGAGCGTCGCGGCATAGCGCAGGAGACCGTAGGTTGTGTTGGCGTCCAGCTTCTTCCCGAACTCCCGTTCAACGACCGTAACACCACTCACAACGCTGAGCATGTCCGGCGTGATTTCAATTGTGTCGTGCGTTCTGCCAAGTACGGTGACGATTCCGCCGTTGACTACGTATTCCTCGAGGACTATGTGTAATTCAACGGTGTTTGGGTCGATGGCATGGCGGAGCGTGACTATCACACCGTTCTTTACTGCTCGATAAGTAACCCAGAAAGTTGCGGCAGGTGAAGGGCTGATTATTCCTGAAGGAGCACGGTTTTCGTCGGCACCGATCTTCAATCCCTCGAGCTCGAGCCGCAGATTGGCTACGTCACCCGCCTCGTCTACACCGAAGGAGGTACCAGGATTGAGACCTGACTTGTTGAGAAGGGGCATTCAGAATTCTTTAGGGTTCAAGGGGTGATTGCGCTGACGTTGTCCTATTACCGCCTTCGGCGTGGGGCCGCAAGGTGTTAGGATAGCGACGCCATGTCAAACGAAGACCCAATCGCCGCAACCGTTCACGAATCAATTTCTTTGTGGCTTCAGAACAAGATTCCAGACGGACCGCCCTACGGAGGATTAACCCCGAAGGCTTCGGGCCTGTTGATGGATATAGTGAGCCGGGTTAAGGGGCGCTCACCCCCGAACGCTCGCTTGAGTTTCATTCGATGGTTTCAGCAAAAACTCAAGAGCCGATGATTCGAATTGTATGGGGTGATTACGAAGGCCAAATCCTACCGTCCGAAGCGCGAGAAATATGTTTGAACTTGCTCGACGTGGCGCATGCCGCAGAAGCGGATTCGTTCCTGTACACCCTTATTGTGGATAAGATTGGACTCGAAAAAGAAGCCGCCTATGGAGTGCTGCAAGACTTCCGAACCTATCGAGAACAGATGACGAATATGCAAATCGAAGGTGGCCGAAGAACTGAGATTGTAGTGAACCCGGAACAGAGACAGTCGGATTAGTTGAACCCGCGCGCACTCCCGCATTGCGGCATGGTCCCGGGCTGCTGAATAAAAGTTACAGCTCGACTCGATGTTCCGCCCGGCTCATTCTCGCAATCGATTACAACCTTCACCCACACCACGCCGCCCAGCAGAACGCGAAGACGGTCCTTCCAGCCGAAGACGGTTACGACTTCCGTACAAATACCGTTAGGCGACGGCTTCTCTCCGAATGGCCACGGCTGAGAGTATCCGTAGAAGCGCTGGATTAGCCGTTTCAAAAGCGGTTTGGGAGCGGGCGTTGCTATGAAGTTTTCGAGTTCCATGAACCAATTATACTCCTCCCGAGATTTCAGACCCCGCGCCGAAGGCGACAGTCAATCAACCCTAAGCACTCACTCCTTGAACCCTAAAGAATGATCTTCATGCCGCCCTTCGAAGCGGACTAACGGTACAGTAAGCAACTGCTCTATCAAAACTCTTTGACCCGCCGCTCCCACTTACCCGCAAACTCAATCCGGTAGCATCTCGATTCGGACCGAGTCCCTTACTTGGATTGCTGAAAGAATAAGGAAACAATCCTCCGATGGATGTCTTTGTTCGATGATCATAGAAATCAACCGTGCTGTCGTCATCACCTTCCAGTCGCACGTCATAAACACCGAGGAGTTTTCCGCCCGCGCCCTGATATGGTGATTGTAGAAAGTACGAACCCCCTCCGGCCGCTGAGTCAAACGAAGTCAACATATTCGCAATTGAGATGTAACCGGTTTCACCGAGGCTTACTCCTGCCTGAGCCGAACCTGAGAGCGTAAACGGTCCGCTCCATCTTCCAGAATCAGTCATCAACGCAACCATCTTGGTACCAGAGGCCCAGAGGATCGCCCCGTTCGCTCGTGAGTTAACGACGACTGTATTCGCCGCGGTGAATCCGTTCCCACGGAAGAACGCGAGTACCGGAGTTGCAAAGCTCGAATCTGGACCGCTCAAGCCCTGCGTTCTTACTGGACCAATCTTCCCGGCCATTCCATAGATATCATTTCCGTGTATGCACCATGAGTTCTGTGAGGGAAATCCGAAGTGGTCCCAGATGCCGCGGGCGATTACGGGAGTTAGGTTGTTCCCTGAAGGGATCAACGCGCTCAGGCTTCCTACGGTCGAGACTACATGTACGCCGTCGATGCTGACATTGACACCGGTGACCGGCTGTCTGACGGGAAGGTTGTTAATGAACTGCGGTGGAAAGGCTTCAGGCTTGCCGACAAATGATGGGTAGATTAATCCGTTGCCAACGAGACAGACCATCGAGCCGCCGACCAGCACGCAGTGGGTAACACCTGCAGGTGCTGCGTCGAAGTCAATCGGCGCAAGGTCCGTAAGCTCGCTGTCGAAGTATTCAACGTCGAGCGTCGAGCCCGCAGTGTAAGTGCCGACCGGAAGAT
>Ga0137359_10005739_pt1 | contig 10257 bp, 4 predicted proteins | sample Mad1_40_16metaG_FD_108281 | JGI IMG/M metagenome (GOLD analysis project Ga0137359, IMG submission 108281) | Vadose zone soil microbial communities from Angelo Coast Range Reserve, California, USA - Mad1_40_16 metaG | ecosystem: Environmental > Terrestrial > Soil > Vadose zone | place: USA... | reverse complement strand
CGTAGCTCCCGCTGAGCAGCACGGACGGTTCCGTCGGATTCCAATGCACGGCCTGTACCTTGTCCTTGTGGAGCTTCCCAAAGCTGCGTAGGGCGCCGTCCTTCGTGTCCCTTGAGAGGTCCCAGAGCTTGATGGTGCGGTCCGCGCTCCCACTGGCGAGCATCTGCCGCGCGATGCGGTTCCACGAGAGCGAGAGGACGGCGTCGACATGGTGCGCGTCGCTCGAAGCGCGGTGCTTCGCCTTTTTGCGCTTTTTCTTGCCAGTGCCTGCAGGTTCTGGGACATGCGCTGCCGTCTCCTTGGGGTTCCCAAGGACGGCATCGGGATAAACGGTGTCGAGAAGGTCGATGGAGTAGATCTCAATCTCTGGGTCGAGGGTGCCTATGGCGACGTAGTTGCCAAATTGTGACGCTGGGCCATCGCTGGTGTCCATGCATCCCTCTTTTGCGGTGGCTGACGAAACTGGATAGTCAAGCCACTCGAGGCAGAGAGGCATGCTGCTGAGGAGCAGGTCGTGATGCGGCCCCAGGTACTCCGTCGATTCGTCATAGACGAAGAAATGAAGCTGAGGTAGGTCATGTTCAACGGTTGCGGTCACGAGCATGTTGTCTGTTGGCAAGACTTCATTTTCCTCTCGCTCAATTTCATCGTCGTCCTTGGGGTCTGCATATTTATCAGGTGCATCGGGACATGAGCAATGCCGCGTACCTCTTTGAGGGTGATGTATGGGTCATCATCGTTATTGCGGTAGAACTGTAACCCTTTTATACCAGTGAAGGGACCAAAAGCTGGGCAGGGCATATGGTGGTGATCCCAAATATGGCGTGACCAGACGCACTGGATGCCGGTCCATCGTCTTCTTCGTCATACGTATCTAAATTATACTCGGAGAGATCACCGTTTCGTTTTGGGGTAAGGGTGTCCTTCGTCGTGTCCTCGTCCATGGGGTCATCATCTTCGCTGCAAGGCTGTCAATCGGCCATTCGTAGCAGAATGTGAGAAACGCACTCCACCCATGCAGAGTCGTCCTCGTCCTCGTCGGCCTTAATATCGTCGACGTCACTGACCTCATTTCTTTGGCTCATAGCGTGCGCGGCGGTGTTCGCACGTTCTAGCTCTGTGCGCGCATCTTCGAGTTGTATGTTTGCTATTTCTTTAATGCGCTCGATATCGGCATCGTTCAAGGACTGTTTTGACGGGTGACGTGCAGAGGCTCCTCGCTTGACCCTTCTCAGGGTAATTCAGAAGACACGAGCAACATAAATGATGGGTTACGTACCAAACGATGCTCGAAATCAAGTCCCCCATTTTCACGAAAAATTATCACAAAAGAAGCGCACGAGCGACTTGTTGATGGTAATGAGTGTCCCGGCCCGGCCCGGATGCATATCCATGACGCTCATAAATCACTCACACTCGCTGTGATAACACTTGGGACGGATGCGAATAAGGTCTAACTGAACCTGAGTGTCACCACGACAAATTTCGCGGTGTCTGCGCCATTGGTCCATGTAGGTCATTTATTTTTGGGGTGACACCAAAGCGTCATCTGCCACACATGTCCACAAGGGTACCTCACTCTGCCGCCTGAAGACAATAAATAACTCAGGATCCGGATGTCGATGTGTCAATATAACCAGGCACTATCCTGCAAATTGATTAACTGCAAGGGGAGCTCCTTAAATCTTTGCGGTATTTCATTAAATGTCGTAAAACAATCAGCCTACAGTAAGGTGAGGATATACAGCAGAGGGAAACTAAAGGCTACCTGAAATGGGCCTCCCTACCCATTTCAGCGCAGTAGTCGCAGATACATTAGAGAGCTCGAGTAAAGTAGCGAAAAACCACCTTCCCAATAACAATTTTTCGTTGCTCACATATGAGTGCCGGAAAATGCGTTGCGCGTGGCCTCAGCCGCTATGAACTCCTCGCATTCGATCCGACTCTTCTTTACGTCCACCATGAATAAGAAAATCGTGCTGAGTAGTCCGCTGAAAGTCGCGTGAGAATCAAGCTGGACCGACTCAAGGCCGAGGGTGCTCACAGGCCAAACAGGTACGCGAACGGCATGTTATCATTGTTGCGTGATGCAGTTATAATCGCCTCAGACACAAATGGTCCGATGAACTTCGAAGTCTGCCCAATCTATCATATTGCCTTCAGCAGGTGACCCACGCAGATGATGGGATGAACCCTACCACGGAGAACAGGGCAAAGAAGAGGAACCTGCGAAGGAAACATTAAGGACCTTCTGGCATCGGACTGCAAATGGAAAAACAAACATTTGCGGAAGAGGCGACACTTCGCTGATCATGGTCTGGCTATATGCATACCATGGGCAAACCATCAAACTGGAGAAGACCTGATACCACCTGGAACTTGACATGAGTACACATCGGGTTGAGAGAAGCACTACGCGTACCAGATCTCCCAGACATGCTTATAGCCGATTTTATTCGTGCGCACGCCAGCGAGACCCCAGGCAGTAAGAACCTAAAGGAGTGTGACTTTGTCAAGCAGAATTCAAGTGTGAGACATCTGGCTTACCAGAATCCAGAATACATTGAAAGATAACATCTAGGTTTACAACGCAGTTAATATAAGCAAGTAAATCACCCACGTATTACTTTACCGTCTTCGTAGTTATGCCGTATTTCTTTTGAACAGTCCAGTATATGCTGCGAGTAGTTCAGCTTCCGGCACGAAACGAATTAACAGATTCCGAGCTTCTCACTAGATTCCTACTCCTTGAGACGTTAAGCTAGCCAAACACAAGAGAGTGAGCTGCAGCGTAGAATAAGCTACGACACTACACGCATGATACGTCAACAATTGGGGCTTTTGAAGATAATCTAGCCGACCTATTCTGAAGAGTCCCGATAACGGTGCTGCAACAATAGGTGAGTCTCACGAATGGGCGCAAGCATCTCCAAGGCACCTACAAAGTGGTACTCAATACATCGCCCCTATAAAAAAAGTCAGGTACATCTTGAAGAAACAAAAAGGACTTACATAAGGAAATAAAATATAAGATACAAGAAGGTTTGTTTCAATCGCAAGCATTCTCGTAATGCAACATATGCTTGCTTAAATCCAATCGTCACGAAAGACGTGCCTGGAGGGAGGGCGAGACCAGGCCGGCGCTTTTCGAAGATGAACCAAGGAAGGGCACAAAGCACTAGGAGAATGTCAATAGACGGATAACAGTATGGTGAACGGGAGAGACGAACACCACACGCCTCCAGTGAACGCGATGAACACGCTGAATGCTTTGGTGTTTTTGTGCACGCTCTCGTCAGCTTTGAGTGCCTTAAGAATGCCGACCACAATAGCGAGAATAACAACCTGGCCGGCCGAGCTTACGGCAAAGGAGATATTGGAGACGCGATTACGTGCCAAGGATTCTAATTGGCAATGATCGTCCGGGCTATCTTGATCAGTCAGTCTGTAGTCGAAGCTGGACATGGGGTTACTGACGACTTTGACCCTCTTTTCACCGCCTCAGCAGATTCCTGAACTTCAGGAAGATTGTGAGCTAGGCCAGGGAACGCGGCAGTCCAAAATGTGAGGGCGCCCTATGCCAATAGCATATCAGCAGCTGCCAGTGCGTCATCGAGTATCCATATGATTCCCTTACCTGATAAGAGACCACTGGAACAAATGCGTTGTGATGAGACAGTAGTAAGAACATAAATGACGAGACCTACATCCGAGAACATATAATGCAGTGCCGATGTGCCACTGAGATGGGTCTTCAACTCCAAGCCACGCGAATGAGACGCCGATAGCCAAAAGGGTGAAGACGATGGTGATGTTCGGTCTATTGGGCCCAACCATTACTCTTCATTCGTATCGAAGTACGAAAGAAATGCTAGTATACCTCCATGTCCCGTAATCGGCCCATCCGCCGATCGTCAGGAACAAGACGGCTTGAATGGCACAACTAATCCCGTTCGTAAGGAGGACGATCGAGTTGACTGCATAGGAAACGGATGGATCATCAGTAAGATTGGCCACAGGTGACTAGTACTGACCATTCCTAACTGCCCCCAAATATGGCAGCAAGCAATCGGTACTACTAGTACTAGCACTACACAACACAGTGAATGGCGGGTAGCGAGAGTCATAACCCGCAAGGCTGATCAAGTTTTGGAACTGGGATGGGCCAATGTAGAAGCCGCAGAAACCATTGTTTCCCTTGATGGGTGATTGAGAACGAAGAATGGCATGCAGAGAAGACAATACGTACAACGTAGTATAAATAGAAGGACCAGAGCTCTCGACGGGACGTTAACCATGACCCTTTGCTTTCCGAAGCCCCGACTTGAGAACTCTCGATGTCTTTGCTCTCGTCTTCCGAGCCCAAGGTACCGTCAGTCATGTCGGGCAGGTAGATAGATAAGAACAAGAGGCCGAACTTGGAGCCATGGCGCATAATAAGGAAGAAAAAAAATTACATTCTTGGAAATTGTATGACCCTCATTTCGCAATTGGGATTGGGACGACAGGACTCCAGTTACAGGGTGCCATGGCGCTGATGTGGCGTTGATGTGGCGCTGATCAGGAGATTATCATCTATGGCGTACACAGTGGACGCCAGCGTCCCAGGCAATTAGCACGATTTTACCTCATAGAACCAGGTACACATCCAGGCGTGCAGATCTGGATATTCCATATCTAGTTATCCCATCTGTTCTTCTCCTTGGCAAAGGCAGAGTGTGTTCTGGTAAGTTTGGGGAAGGATTTGATGTGTGAAAGATAATGAAAGGGATCGAATGTACCAATCTGTCATCATGTTTGGATCTGAGTGGGGTGCAATCCAATTTTTTTGGAGTTATTTCCTTAGCTCGGTGAACTAGAAGCAGGGCCGATGTTGTCGGCTCGCTTTCGACAGCTCTCTGTTGACATGTCGCTTTCGCCGACTAAGCAGTTCTCCTCTCGACAATCTTTCATCGAGGTAAAGGGGCATGAGAAGAGAATTAAAGGGACGGAAAGCGATTGAAATATAACGGTCATTCTGAAACCACACCATTCGCCCACTTGCCTGAAATGTTATCAGTAGCATGTGGTGTGATGTGATTTATCAGTAGGTAGATGGTAATGCGTCTGCGCCTGGCCCGGATGGATATCCGACTCGCTTCGCCACTCATAAATCACTGATGATGATAGGACGCTGGGATGCGAATAAGGGCTAGCTGGACTTGAGTGCCACACGACACTTTTTGCGGTGTCTGCGCCATTGGTTCATGTAGGTAGTCTACTTTTGCGGTGACACCAAAGCGCTATCTGGCACACTTATCCACACTGTACCTCACTCCGCCGCCGAGACAATAATTCCGAGTCAGGATCCTGATATCGATGTGTCAAACCAACTAGGAACCACCTTGCAAAAGGATTAACTGCAAGGGGGGCGCTTACAATCCATTAATTCTTTGCGGTGTTTCATCAAATGCCGTAAAACAATCAGCGTAAGGTGAACCCAAGGATATACAGCAGAGGGAAACCAAAGGCTACCTGAAATGGGCTTGTTTCAGCGCAGTAGTCGCAGATACATTCGAGAGCCCGAGTAAAGTAACGAAAAACCACCTTCCCAATAACAAATTTTCGTTGCTCACATATGATTGGTGGAAAATGCGTCTCGCGTGGCCTCAGCCGCTATGAACTCCTCGCATTCGATGCGGCTCTTCTTTACGTCCACCATGAATAAGAAAATCGTGCTGAACAGCCCGCTGAAAGTCGCATGAGAATCAAGCCGGACCGACTCGAGGTCGAGGGTGCTCACAGGCCAAACAAGAATGCGAACGGCATGTTATCATTGTTGTGTGACGCAGTGATAATCGCCTCAGAGACAAATGGTCCGATGAACGCCGAAGTCTTCCCAACCTATCATTTTGCCTTCAGCAAGTGACCCACGCAGATGATGGAATGAACCTTACCACGGAGAACAGGGCAAAGAAGAGGAACCTGAGAAGGAAACAACACCATGAGAACCTTCTGGCACCAGACTGCAAAATGGAAAAACGAACATTTGGGGAAGAGGTGACACTTCGCTGATCATGGTCTGGCTATATGCATACCATGGGCAGACCATCAAACCGTAGAAAACCTGATACCACCTGGAACATGAAGTGAGTACGCGTCGGGTTGAACGAAACACCGCGCGTACCAGATCTCCCAGACATGCTTATAGCCGATCTTGTTCGTGCGCACGCCAGCGAGACCCCAGGCAGTAAGAACCTAGAGGCGAGGGAACTGTCAAGCAGAATTCCAAGTGGGAGACATGAGCTTACCAGAATCCAGAATACGTTGAAAGTTAACATCTAGGTTTACAGCGCTGTTAATACAAGCAGGTGAATCGCCCAAGTATTGTTTTACCGTCTTCGTAGATAAGCTGAATTTCTTTTGAACAAGCCAGAATATGCTGCGAGTAGTTTAGCATCCGGCACGAATTAACAGAGTTTACGAGCTTCTCACTAGATTCCTATTCCTTGCGTCACTAAACCAACCAAAAGCAGGAGAGTGAGCTGTAGCGTAGAATAGGCTACAACACTAGAAGGAAGACAGGTTCACAATGGGGACTTTCGAAGAATTATCCAGCTGACCTATTCTGAAGAGTTCCGATAACGGTTCTGCGACGATAGGTGAGTCTCGCGAATGGGTCTAACCGTTTTCAAGGCACCTACACAGATGTATTCAATACATCGCCCCTATAAAAAAAGTCAGGTACAACTTGAAGAAACAAAAAGGACTTACATAAGGAAATAAAATATAAGATACAAGAAGGTTTGTTTCAATCGCAAGCATTCTCGTAATGCAGCATATGCTTGCTTAAATCCAATCGTCACGAAAGACGTGCCTGGAGGGAGGGCGAGACCAGGCCGGCGCTTTTCGAAGATGAACCAAGGGATGGCACAAAGCACTAGGAGAATGTCAATAGACGGATAACAGTATTGGTGAACGGGAGAGACGAACACCACACGCCTCCAGAGAATGCAATCAGCACGCTGAATGCTTTGGTGTTATTTTCGGCACTCTTGTCAGCTTTGAGCGCCTTAAGAATGCCGACCATAATAGCAAGAATAACGACCTCGCCGGCCGAGCTTACGGCAAAGGAGATATTGGAGACGCGATTACGTGCCAAGGATTCTAAATGGCAATGATCGTCCGGGCTAGCTTGACCAGTTAGTCAGTAATCGAAGCTGGACACGGCCATACTGACAGCTTTAACCCTCTTTTCACCTCCTCAGCAGATTCTTGAACTTCAGGAAGATTGCGAGCTAGGCCAGGGAACGCGGCAGTCCAAAATGTGAGGGCACCCTATGCCAATAACATATCGGCAGCTGCGTCATCGAGTATCCATATGATTCCCCTTACCTGATAAGAGATCACTGGAACAAATGGATTTGAGATGAGACAGTAAGAACAGAAATGACGAGACCTACATCCGACAACATATAATGCAGTGCCGATGTGCCACTGAGATGGGTCTTCAACCCCGAGCCACGCGAATGAGACGCCGATAGCCAAGAGGGTGAAGAAGATAGTGATGTTCGGCCTATTAGGTCCAACCATTACTCTGCATTCACATCGAAGTGCGAAATGCTAGTATACCTCCATGTCCCGTAATCGGCCCATCCGCCGATCGTCAGTAGCAAGACGGCTTGAACAGCAAAACTAATCCCATTCGTAAGGAGGACGATCGAGCTGACTGAATAGGAAACGCAGATGGATCATCAGCAAGATCGGCCACGATCTCCGATGATGACCACTGACCATTCCTAACTGCCCCCAAATAGGGTAGCAAGCAATCGGCGTCACCAGTACATGACACGGTGAACGGTGAATAGCGAGAGTCATAGCCCGCAAGGTAGAGCAAGTTTTGGAACTGGGATGGACCAAAGTTGAAGCCAGAGAGACCATTGTTTCCCTTGATGGACGCTTGAAACGAAGAACGGGCACGCAGAGAAGACAACACGTACGATGTAGTACAAATAGAAGGACCAGAGCTCTCGACGGGACGTCAAGCGTGATCCTTTGGTTTCCGAATCAGTCACCTCTGGTATTTGCTTGTCAAGTTGAGAAGACTCGACGTCAACGATGTCTTTGCTCTCGTTTTTCGAGTCCCAGGTATCGTCAATCATGATGGGTGGATAGAGGGGCGGAAGAACAAGAGGCAGAAGCCATGGCGCATGATAAGGGAGGAAATTTTTCTTCGAAGCTGTATGTGACCCTCACTTCGCGATGCGATTCGGACAACAGGCCTCCAGCTGGAGTCCTACAATAGATACAAATACAAACGAGAGTGCCACGGCCCTGTGGACTCCCGTGCCGGCACGTATCAGAGTTCTTTGTTTTTAATATCAGTATACGGTTATCCCCTCTCCTTGACAAGGGAAGCGCGTGTCCATGAAACATCTGCGTCGTATGCGTACTCTACAGGCATGTGATGAAGTACTACTTGAGATGAGATTTCTAGACTCAAGGTAGCACACGAGTCATCCATAGATCGGGTGAAAGCCATAAGCCAGAAAGTTACCACCCTCGGAATTGCGCGCCCGTGCCTCACTCGCGTATAAGGCAGCAACCTGGCTAAAAACATGAAATCATACACCCATCTACACTGCATATTACAAACACCATAATAGTCTATAGTACACTAACCAACAGACGAGATACTGCTCCAGATGTCCATCCAATAGTTGTTGCGGTATAAGAAAGAGAGGTGTCAAACCAACGAATCAGAATTTTTGCGTTTGAATTACAGAAATTGCAGTGTGGCGAAAAGGTATTTGATGGTGGAGTGTCGCAATACGAGAATTTGTGTGGCGCGCAATGTAACCCACTGATTTTAACGCTGTCGGGTGAGCGGAAGTTTGCCCATGAAGAGTTCTTTCTTTGGGTCGGCCGTAGGATGAAATTGTTCCGCACGGAACGGGAAGAAGCACACAAAGTACTGAATGACAAGTCAGCCCACGCGAAGATCCTCATCTGAGTTGAGATGAAACTGCGCACCGTGAGCGCCATGCCTTTCTGTTCAAAACTTTCGCCCATCGGCACCTTCTGATCTCGGTGGAGCTCCCCGTTAAGCTTGATGCGCCAACGGGGCCGGGGGTATTGATCACTTGGAGCAAGTTCCCAGGCGTCAGCATCGATCTCCCACAGGGCCTTCGCAGCCCATTCTGTACGGTGATACGAGGAACGGTTCTTTAGAGTGAAGGGGTGGATATTTCCTGCATTTTCTCCAAAAGTCATGGCTTTGAGTAATCGTATGTCGATGGCATCTGATACGGAGAACAGGTCGAGTTCTTGGCGGCCTTCGCTTGTCATCTCAAGACGGAGCGGGATGACATCGCTCACTGGATATGAAACCTGTATGATCGATCGAAGATAAGCCAAGGCACCAAAGTAGCCTCATGAAATGCGCCGCTTACGGGAACAAAAAGCTAAACGTGGGGGTGAGTACGAGATATCCAAATTTGGTGTTTACTGTGGTACCAACCTTACATTCGACCTCTACGTGCTGCTGACGAAACATGACTCCCTTCACAATCAGATTCGGGAAATTTTGATGTGGCCAGGACGAATCTGCAGGAAGACTGGGGGTTTCTGCCGAAGTAGACGGGAGTACGGTAGACATCATTGTAGGGGACGAAGTCATTACGCGGGCGTAACGAATTGGTTGCCTCAATCTGAAGCCGAAGCCTACTATGAAAAAAGCACTCATTAGACGAGGGGGATGAAAGAACGTACCCGACATTGCGAGTAAGACGACCGCGACGATAGATTGTAACAATCAGTTGGACTGTTGGTTTGGTAGAATGACCTTGGGGTAAAAGATGTCCGGTACTCGAATTTGAGGCCGCGGTGGAGCCCAAAGGTGAGGACAGAACGGGCGGGGGTTTGAAAAGAAAGGGCCAAATAAATTGACCGCCCGATATACAAGACTCGTCGACCTGCTGGGACGAGAGTACACGCTTTGTCTCGTAGGACGGACTGATGGGATCAGATTCGAACAGCTGAAACTGCAATACTTGGCTCAGCTAGGAACCCTGAAGTTGGGATAACAACTCACCACAACCTCCATGCTCCTCATATCACTGAGATTATCCCTGGGCAGTACAATGAGACCATTTATATCATCTCCAAAGTGCAGAAGAGGGGTATCCTGGATGTTTGGCGCACGGCTCACGACAATGATGGTGGCATACTCTCTCCCACGAGACGTCAGGACGTATTTGTGAACGGTATTGAAAGGCG
>Ga0137359_10005738_pt1 | contig 10257 bp, 5 predicted proteins | sample Mad1_40_16metaG_FD_108281 | JGI IMG/M metagenome (GOLD analysis project Ga0137359, IMG submission 108281) | Vadose zone soil microbial communities from Angelo Coast Range Reserve, California, USA - Mad1_40_16 metaG | ecosystem: Environmental > Terrestrial > Soil > Vadose zone | place: USA... | reverse complement strand
GAACAGTATGGCTCCCAGGACACCGACGGCTCGCATTCCGTGCGCGACTTTTTTGACACAATGCGCGAAGCCGGAGCTACTGCACGCTTGATGCTGGTGCGCGCCGCAGCACAGCAATGGGGAATTCCGGAATCACAATGCGTTGCCGACCCGGTCCACACCGTGGCTGATAGAAATTCCAGCCGCAAACTGGAATATGGACAGCTCGCCGCGCTGGCAGCGAAGCTCCCTGTTCCGAAGAAGGAGGAACTGCAATTCAAACCTCCGGCATCCTGGCGATACATCGGAAAACCGGCGAAGGGCTTCGATGTGCCGGACATTTGCTCCGGTAAACCGTTGTTCGGAATGGATGTTCGGGTCGATGGCATGCTTTACGCGGCAGTTGCGCGGCCACCGGTCCTCGGGGGCAAGGTCAAGTCGGTGGACGAAAAGGCAGCCCTGCAGGTCACAGGCGTAAAGAAAACGATTGCGATTGATCCGTTCACCCCTCCCCATGCTTTTCAGCCCCTCGGAGGAGTGGCAGTGATCGCGGACAATACCTGGGCCGCATTCAAAGGACGCAAGAAGCTAAAGATCGAATGGGAGAACGGCAGTAACGCTGTCTACACCTCCAGCGAATTCAAGAAAGAACTACAGAATTCCGCGCGGCAGCCGGGAAAAAGCGTGCGTGCTGTTGGCGATGTAGATAGTGAGTTTGCCAAGGGCGGCAAAATTATAGAGGCGGAATACTTTGCTCCCCACCTGGCGCATGCCTCGATGGAACCTCCCGTTGCCGTAGCTGATGTTCAGGGAAGCAAAGCCACCGTATGGTCGCCGACGCAGAATCCGCAGGCTGTGCAAGAAGAAGTGGCAAAGGCGCTGGGCATCAAAAAAGAAGACGTAACTTCCCACGTGACCCTTCTCGGAGGAGGCTTTGGCCGTAAGTCAAAGCCCGACTACGCGGTGGAAGCGGCAGTGCTTTCGAAGAAAACCGGGAAGCCCGTCAAGGTTGTCTGGAGCCGGGAAGACGACATCAAGTTTGATTATTTCCATTCGGTGGCCGCCATGTACATGAAGGCAGCGCTTGATGAGAGTGGGAAACCGAAGGCCTGGTTGCAACGCTCGGCATTTCCGCCGATCAATTCCAGTTTCGAGCTGAACCAGTTCTATGGCGACGACGGCGAGATGTCGATGGGGTGGTCACAATTTCCGTTTGATGTCCAAAATTTTCGCGCGGAAAACTGCAAAGCTGAGGCGCACGTTCGCATTGGATGGCTGCGGTCGGTCGCGAATATTTACCACGCTTTTGCTGTCCAGTCTTTCGCCAACGAACTGGCGCACGAAGCTAATCGCGATTCCCTGGACTATTTATTGGCGTTAATCGGCTCTCAACGCGTCGTTGATACAAGAGAGGCGGAGAAAGACACAGCCGAAAAATATCCTTTTAATACAGGCCGCTTGCGCCACGTGACCGAACTGGCTGCTGAAAAGGCGGGTTGGGGTAAGAAGCAGCGGGCCAAAGGGAGCGGGATGGGGATCGCCGTGCACCGCAGCTTTCTGACTTACGTCGCAACCGTTGTGGAAGTAGAAGTAGACGACAACGGCGCGGTCCGCATTCCCCACGTTTACACAGCTGTGGATGCCGGCATGGTCGTGAATCCTGAGATGGTGCGGCAGCAGTTTGAGGGCGCGGCTGCCTTTGCTACCAGCATTGCGCGTACCGGCGAGATCACCGCAACCAAGGGCGTTGTGGATCAATCCAATTTTAATGACTATCCGGTGGCGAGGATGAACGATGCTCCTTACCAGACGGACATTCACATCGTGGAAAGCACGGCGCCGCCGGCCGGAGTAGGTGAGCCCGGTGTGCCTCCGTTTGTTCCAGCACTCTGCAATGCGATATTTGCAGCGACTGGCAAGCGGATCCGGGAACTTCCGCTTTCGCGCAACGGATTCTCGTAAGCTCGCGATTTGTTAAGGAATGCGACCAGGCTTCACATCAGCCACAGCGCATCCACGTCCACGATCACGTTCGTGCGCGGGATATTTTCTTTGGCGGCATGTGTCAGCATCGCTCTGAGCAGCGCATTCAATTTTTGCCGACTCGGAGACTTCACGACGAAGTGGTAGCGGTAATCGCGCTTCAGCCGCTGGATTGGGGCGGCGGCAGGCCCTAGCACTCGTACTCCCTCATGCCGCGTTTTTTCGAACCACCGACCAAGCGTTCCGGACCACTTGAGCGCGTTATCTAATTTATCGCTGCGGACCAGCACATTCGCCAACGAACTGTAAGGCGGATAGTGCATCCAGCTGCGGAACCGAAGCTCTTTTTCGTAAAAACCCGTGAAATCGTGCTGCGCAGCGTACTGCACGGCGTAGTGATCGGGGAAGTACGTCTGTAACACAACTTTTCCGGGGACTTCCCCGCGCCCCGCACGTCCCGCTACTTGTGTGAGCAATTGAAAGGTGCGCTCGGCGGCGCGAAAGTCCGGCATCCCGAGCGCCATGTCGGCGCCAACCACTCCGACCAGGGTTACTCCGTGCACGTCGTGGCCTTTTGCGATCATCTGCGTGCCTACTAGCAAGTCAAGTTCGCCTTCGTTCAATGCGGTCAGCGCACGCTCAAAATCTGCATGGCTGCGGACGGTATCGCGGTCAAGCCGCGCAATCCGCGCCTGGGGAAACAGGCCGTGCAGCAACTCTTCCAACTTTTCTGAACCAGTTCCAAGAAAATAGACGTAGTCGCTCCCGCACGAAGCGCAGTTCTTTGGCACCGAGGCCATAAAACCGCAGTAATGACATTCCATGCGGCGCTTGAGTTTGTGGTGGGTGAGCGCGATCGCGCAATTCCGGCACTCAAGTTTCTTACCGCAGGTTCGGCACAATACCACAGGGGAATATCCGCGACGATTGAGAAGCACCATCGCTTGTTCTTTGCGCTCCAGGCGCAGCCGGATCTCTTCCGTCAGCTTTCGTGAAATGACTTGCTCGTGACCGGTTTCCTGGAACTCCTGGCGCATGTCCACTAGCTCAACCTGGGGCAGAGGCCGTTGTTCCACGCGGTCAGGCATTTCGATCAGCGCGTAGCGATTTTTCTTGGCATTGTAGTAAGACTCCAGAGAAGGGGTGGCCGATCCCAGAACGACGACCGCATCCAAAAACTTGGCGCGCATCACTGCTACGTCGCGAGCATGGTAACGCGGGGTTTCCTCCTGTTTGTAAGAAGAATCCTGTTCTTCGTCCACAATGACGAGTGCGAGATCGTTGACCGGCGCAAATACCGCGGAGCGTGTTCCAACGACTGCGCGCGCCTCGCCCCGCCGAATTCGGTGCCAGTGCTCCGCACGTTCTTTATCCGACAACCCGGAATGCAAAATAGCCGCTTCGTTTCCAAACACTTCATGAACGTCGGCCGCCACCGCGGGCGTGAGGCCAATTTCGGGCACTAGCAAGATCGCCGAGCGACCCTGATCCAGTACAGATTTCATGGCCGCCAAATAGACCGCGGTTTTCCCCGATCCTGTTACCCCATGCAGCAAAATGCCGCTGAACTTCCGGGCATCGACCGCATTTCGCACCCTATCGAGCGCGGCCCGCTGCGCGGGATGAAAATCTAAGTCGGCACGAAGTCCACGGCCGCTTAGACCGGGCCTCGCCAGTTCGATCGGCTCCTCCTGAATCTCGATCAGCCCGCGCTTGGCTAACGTCCCCAAAGTCGATTTAGGCACCTCCAGCGTTTGCAGGCTCTCAACCGCAAGCCGCCCGCTTGCCGCCGCCAACGTCTCTATCAGTAATCGCTGATTGGCATTCAGCTTTCCTTCAGCGTGCCTCAGTACCGCCACGCGCCTGGTTCTCGAAGCGTCGGCTGAATGTGAGGTGTCCTCGCGCACAATCCACTTCTTACGGATCATTCCATCCAGAAGGGCTTGGGAAATTCGCAGAGCTGACCGCAATCTTCCTTCACGGGCATGTTCGTGCGATGCCAGATAGTCGAGCACGCGAATTTCGCTGTCTTGTTCTTCCGGAGTTCTCTTCGACCGTGCTGAGGATCCTGCACTGCCCGCAAGGTGAAGCGCCATGTGGCCGTCATCGGCGATGCGATACACCACCTCTCGCCGAAATTCCGCGTTCAGCGGAAGCGTGGAGCGAAAGACTTCTCCGATCGGGGCCAGGTAGTATTCGCTGATCCACTTTCCCAAACACAGTAATTCCTCAGTGAGCGCTGGAGAGTCGTGCGCATCGAGTACTTGGAAAACAGTTTTTGCGGTGACTTTCGGAGACCGATCATGGAGTTCAGTGACAATTCCGATGATTCGCTGCTGCCGGAAAGGCACCAGAACGCGGCAACCGAGCGCGGCGCAGAATCCGCCTGGAAGACGGTAGGTAAAGACCGAATCTAGCGGAACCGGAACGGCTACATCACAGAATTCAGGCATGTAGAAGGGAATTCGAAAATGAATCCTAACATTCGTTCCGCGCCCGCCGACCCGATTCCGTAACTTAGAGGGGTCTTACAGTGTCTTCCGCTCGACTTTCAGCCCTTGAAGAAGCTCCCAATTTGTATATAGCACCAAAGTGTAATTAGTTCCGGAAGATGCAACGATGGGAGAAAAATTGACCTAAGGTGTTTTACCTAAGTAACCTAAGAACACTTCAGAGCAAGGTTATACGAGGAAGTAAGGTTCCTTCCCGACTGTGCTCCGGCAAGATCCCGTACGCTGCGTAAGAAAAGTGTCCATATGACTTTTCATACCTATTTTGTTAGCGTTTGACCGTGGAAAACCCTATTTACCTAACGTGAGAACAGCCCTGTTCGAGGTCAACGCCTGCCCCCGTCAACTGTGGAAATCTTCCTGGGACGATTATTCGGCAAATCCGGCAGCTTGGCATACGAGATGCAAAGAAGTTCCTACAAATACCTAGAATTTGTCTTTTGCCTGGGTCGGGAAAACTGGCCCGGGGGCGGTTCATTCCAGTTAGAGGGGTGAGGTAGTGATGGAGGAAAAATCGTTAAGGCCACGGGAGCGGCAGGTCGTAGAACTGCTCTTACAGGGCTGCGACAACGACGAAATCTCCAAGCAATTAAATATGGCGCGGCGGACGGTGAAGGCGCACTTCAACCGTTTGTTCATGCGCTTCGGAATCCATGGCGGAGTCAAACGGGTAAAGTTAGCCACACTTTTTTATAGGAGGCAGCTATGTTCAGAGGAAAGCACATCGCAGGACGGGGTCCAAACGAACGCGAGCAACGCGTCATCGAACTTGTTGCACGAGGACTCAAAAACAAAGAAGTCGCAGATGAAATCGGCACCACCGAGCACGTCATCAAGAACTATCTCCGCGCCATCTACGACAAACTGGGGCTCTGGAACCGGGTCGAACTAGCTCTCTGGTATGAGGCCCGCAGGCACGAAGGTTTGGTTCTAGCTCAGAGTCATTGACCGAAGGCCCTCCCACAAGAAAGCCTGATTCTTCGGAATCGGGCTTTTTTATTCTCAGGCTCTTTCATTCGCAGGCGAGGCGCGACGCCGATTCGAACTGATCTTCCTGCGCGTCACGTTGAGTACTGAACCGGCCTCCCGGAGTCTTACCGTACAAATCCGATCCCTTGCAGTAGTAAAGCGCGGTATGAACATCCACCCATACTGGAGCGTCGGGATTTCCAACGTAAGCGGGAGCCCGAGCTGGGACCTGCGCAAGTCCCAGATTAACCAGCAATGAACTGAACCAGGAGAGTTGCGGCTGTGACGACGCGTGCTTCGGCGAGAGCGCGGAAATCACCATAACGAGCAAGATCGCCAGACACGCAATGACCATGACAGCGTTTTTTCGGCTGGTTCGAATACGCACTTGAGATTTTCGGAGCCTGTCTTGCAAATTCCCGATGAACGAAGGACGGGCTTCAACAGCATGTGCCCACCAGCGGGTAGGCTCGGTTACGACGAACGGCTCTGTCCTTGTGTCAGATTGCTCGATCTCATGCAGAGGGCGGAGCGCGGGTGCGGAGGTCAGTTCCCTGTTCTCCGGAGCTACGTGCTGCGGAACTAGCACGGACTCACTCGGTGCCCAGAGTCGAGAGTTGTCAAGGGGTGGATCAAGTTCAGCAGGCGCCAAGTCTGGTTTCGGCGTGAAAACCTGGGGAGTCACCTGTTCGCTCTGCAGCGTGTCCTGCGCTTGCTGCATGTACCACATTGAAGCCCACTTGCTCTGCAGATCTTCGGAGGAACTTCCAGCCAATCTTGGCATGCTGCAGTTTCCGCAAAAAACCTCATCTTTTCCGAACTCGCGGCCGCATACTCGGCAGGTTGTGCCGGAATTGTCGGGAGTCTGTGCAGGATCCGGCATTGCCTGTGACGACGAGGGCACCTCGTTAAGAAAGGCAGGGCTTGCCTCGCGATCGCTGGAATCGGTCTCCGCAATTTTTGAGAGCACGGCGGCCGTATCCACCTGCTGTGCGTGTGCGCGCAAACCGTCGTTATGTTGCTGCAAAACGTAAGCAGCCGCAAGCAACTGCTCGAACCCAGTTTCATCAAGCAGGAGTTTGTGCTTTGCGCCTGTAGAAGAAGAAGGCATCAAGGGACGGCACTCTACGCATATTGTAAAACACTTGGGTTACGCAAAAGACAGCGACATCCCTGAGTGTGCCTAAATAATACGCACGTAAGTACCGTTCAGGAATGTGCGATGGCGCGTGATTTCAAATTTCAAAGAAAGCAGGGCACCTTGCATTCGGCCTCCGCGATCGTGCGCATCACCAGCACCTGCATTTGTGGCTCCGACTTGCATTTGTATAACGGTCATATTCCCACGATGGAGCAGGGCGACATCATGGGACACGAGTTCATGGGCGAAGTGGTGGAAGTGGGCGCGCGTATCGATCGCGAGAAGTTGAAAGTCGGCGACCGTGTAGTGGTCCCATTTACCATCGCGTGTGGCCGCTGTTTCTTTTGCCAGAAACAGCTAGGGTCATGTTGCGACAACTCCAATCCCAATTATTGGATTGCTGAACAGATGATGGGCTACTCCCCCTCCGGCCTGTTTGGCTACACCCACATGCTGGGTGGCTATTCCGGCGGCCAGGCGCAATATGCACGTGTGCCCTTCGCCGATGTCGGACCACTGAAGTTGCCCGGGGGTATCCCTGACGAGAAACTTGTATGGTCGCATGGCGGCATAGAACGGCCGGTTGCCAGGAATACTAACTAGATCCGCGCGATCGCGTCCTCAAACCTCTCAGAAGCGATTTGTCGCGTCAATCTTGCGTGACCAGCTTACAATCTTCATTTTGAATCTCAGGCACTCTTCCGTGGCCGGTCGGATCGGCTGGAAGATTAGCCGCCCCTCAGGAGACATGAATGAAGATATGGCCGGTTCATGGACTGTGTTTTTTGTTGTTATTTCTTTTCGCAGTCGAGTGGTGCGCGGGGCAGTCGCCTGCAACGTCCGTGGAAAATGCAAAGATCACCATCGACGCCTCGCACGTCGCGTCGTACACGATTCCCCGAAGTATTTATGGCTCGTTTCTTGAGCCTATTGGTAATTCGATCTACGGCGGCCTATGGGCGGAAGCCTTAACCAACCCTAGCTTCGAGGACAACCTCTGGTCCGCGGGAACCATTAAGAAGATGATCGAGGAGCGCCCAGAACTGGCTCGCGCCTCCGAGCTTGGCCTGCCACTGCCGTGGGAACCATTGGAGTACGCTCAGGGCAACCGCTATGAACCACGCTGGAATGATGCGGCCAACTCGTATCGTTCATTATTCCTGATGGGCCTTCCAGAAAAGCAGGTTGGAATCCGCGAGCAAGTGTACCTGCCAGTTCATCGCGTCCTTCAATACAACGGAAGCATTTATGCGAAGTACGCAAGCGGACCGCAAGAGGTCGAGATTTCTCTGCGCGAGCGAGATCATCCGGCAAACGTATTTGCAAAGTCCACGATCCAGCTCGCCAGCGACAGTTGGAAAAAATATGAATTCACTCTCGACCTGCCGGCTGGCAAGCTGGCCGCGATCGAGCCCGCCGATTTCGTCGTCGCTGTATCGAACGAGGGGCGCGTCCTTCTCGACCAGATCTCGCTGATGCCGGCAGATGCGATCGAGGGCATGGATCCTGACATGATCGCTATGGCCAAGGCGATGAAGTCACCGATCGTTCGGTTCGGCGGTAATTTTACCTCTGCGTACAACTGGCGGGACGGAATCGGTCCTCGCGACAAACGCGTCAACATGCTTAACCTGTCGTGGGGAATGCCCGAGTACAACTACTTCGGGACAGACGAGTTCCTGCGTTTCTGCCAGCTTATTGGAGCCGAGCCACAGATTGCGTTGAACCTGGGGACCGGCACTCCACACGAAGCCGCCGAGTGGGTGCAATATGTGAATAGCCGCTGGGGAGATAAGTCCGGAGGCTTGCTATGGGAGCTGGGAAATGAATTGTGGGGAGACTTTCAGGTTGGATATCCAACTCTCTCGCGTGTTGCCGCGCGGACGAAGGCGACGAGTGATGCTATCCGCCAGGTTGACCCCAAAGCGCGGCTAATCGGCACCGGAGGCGATCCAGACACGTTTCATGACTGGAACGCCGCACAACTCACCAATCCAGCGGCCTACAACTATCTCTCTACCCATTTCGTGGTCACTACGAATAACACGGTGCAGCGGAACGCCAGCGAAGACTTCAAGACCGCCGCAGCGTTTGCTCTCCCGGTCGAACTCGAACGCAAGCTGAAAGATATGCGAAGCCAGGTCCAGTCCACTCCCGGCGCACAGGGGGTCCAGACTGCTTTCACCGAGTGGCTTTACTGGTCGCCTGAGAATGCCGGAGCGCCGCGCTATGACAACATGGGAGGGGCGGTCGGCACCGCCGGGTTCCTGAACATGCTGATGCGGGTAGCCGACTTTGTGCCGATATCGGACATGACCGGAATCGTGGAGTTTGGCGGTATCTGGAAAAAGCGCGGGCGTGTGTTCGGTGTTCCCGCGTATTGGGCGTTCACAATGTATTCGAACGCGAATGCCACCAGACTTATCGAGGTCCATACCGACGCTGGCACATATAACGTAACGGAAGGCACATCCAGGTTGCCGAACATTGTGGATGTTCCTTACCTTGACACTGTTGCCGCCTTGAACGATGCCGGAGACAAGCTAACCCTGTTTTGTGTGAACCGCCACCTCACACGCGACATACCGTCGGAAATTGTGATCAACGGATTCCGTCCGGCTTCGAGAGCTAGCGGACGCACTCTGTACGCCGACAGCATCTTCGAAAAGAATGACGAGTTGAACCCGAATGCGATCGTTCCCCTGCCAATCGGGTTAGCGGTCGCCTCTTCGAAACTCAAGTACACCTTCCGGCACGAGAGCGTGACCGTGATTGAGTTCATGAAAAAGTAGCGGCAAACGCTAAGAGTGAGTCCATGGGCAGGACTCGAAGCCACCATGGAACGTAACCGCAAGTTCTTTCAGAGCACAAAGACGACCCTATGGGTGCGGCGGGTAGAGAATCAGGTACCCGTAGACTGCGGCGGCTTCGTCCTGGCTCAAGTAGACAAAGACGGGCATCTTGCCTCTGTGAGGCGCTGGTGGCGTTCCGATGATGATGGGAGCACCGCTGGTAACTTTCCGGACGAAGTCGGGAAGACTCACTCGCGTCGTAAGGGTAGAGAGCGGCGGAATCGCGCCTTCCAGAATTTGCTCAGGGCTAGGGTCCGGCCCGGTCGCGCTATGGCAAACGTGACAGGTGGATTTTACGATGTGCTCACCGACACGGTTCGACGATTCCTTTACTGCAACCTGATTTTTTTCCGCACCGGGTACGTCGGAAAGTTGCTCCAGGTAGGGGACCAGTGAGCGAATTTCTGCTTCGCTCAAGGTGGGTGGCAACATGTGTTCTCCCCCGGCGTGCAGCCGCTGCAGCAACAGACCCTTGGATTCCTTTGCGAGGATTGTTACATCGGACCGGCTCAGTTCCCGTCCAGCCTTCTTCATTCGCGTGATCGTGGCCGGAACGGAGGTCGCCTGGACCGGGCCCGAGATGGAATTTATTTCCGGAGGCGCGCCGTGACCAAGTCCGCCGTGGCATCCTTGGCAACTCAGGCGATATAGGTCCGAACCATGCAGCGTGATGAATTGGGTGGCGTAATCTGGCGAGAGGCGCATTTTCCATGAGGAGGTCTCGTCCGGCGTTGGCCCCAGTTTCCAGGAACTTCTACCCATGCTAGTTTCGTTGAACGGCTTCTGGATGTGGCGAATCCAGCTTTCGCCTTCCACGGCTGTT
>Ga0137359_10005737_pt1 | contig 10258 bp, 10 predicted proteins | sample Mad1_40_16metaG_FD_108281 | JGI IMG/M metagenome (GOLD analysis project Ga0137359, IMG submission 108281) | Vadose zone soil microbial communities from Angelo Coast Range Reserve, California, USA - Mad1_40_16 metaG | ecosystem: Environmental > Terrestrial > Soil > Vadose zone | place: USA... | reverse complement strand
CGCTTCGCGCTGGCGGTGCGCGAGGGACGGATCGTCGGGTCGGGCGACGCCGCGGCGATGCGGAACGTCGCCGGCGCCGCTGCGGAGGTCGTCGATCTGCGCGGCGCGACGCTGCTGCCCGGCCTGATCGACACGCATCCGCACCTGCTGCACTTCGGCGCGTTCACCTATCCGCTGGTCGACATCGCCGACGCGGCGTCGCACGACGACATCGTCGCGCGCATCGCGGCCCGCGCCGCAACGATGCCGGCCGGCGAGTGGCTCATGACGACGCCCGTCGGCGAGCCGCACTATTTCCTCCGCCGCTCGTATCGCGACCTCGTCGAGGGCGCCCTCCCCGACCGCAGCGTCCTCGACCGTGCCACGGATCGCCACCCGGTCATGATCCAAGCGTGGGCGCCGGTCATTCCCAACGTGTGCGCGCTCAACTCGGCCGCGCTCGCGCGGCTCGGCATCACCCGCGACACACCGCCACGGGTCTCCAACGTGTGGATCGAGAAGGACGAGCACGGCGAGCCGACGGGCATCCTGCGCGGCTCGGTCAACAACTACTACACCAACGACGAGTTCATGAACGGGCTGCTCCGCGAGGTGCCGGTCCTCGATCCGGCCGCGGTGCTGCCGGGGACGATTCGCGCCATGGCCGAGTACAACCGCCTCGGCGTCACGACCGTGTACGAGGGACACGCGATGGGCGCACCGGAGGTCGGCGCGTATCAAGCGCTGCGCGCCGACGGTGCCTTGACGGTGCGTGTGCTGACGGCACTCGAGGCGGAGTCGTACGGCTTGCCGTGGACGCACCCGCTCTCGATGGCGGAGTTCATGGAGCACCTCGAGCGCGCGCTCGCGACGCGCAATCGCGACGACGATCTTCTGCGCCATGACGGCGTGACGCTGTCCCGTGGCGGCCCCTGCTGGCCAGGCTTTCTCCGCATGCACCGTCCGTACACCGGCCCGTACGGCGACCTCACGAACGGCGTCACCTTCGTCTCCGAGGAGAAGGAGATCGTCGCCCTCGACTTCTGCGCGCGCCACGGCTTGCGCCTCAACTTCATCGGCGCCGGCGACCGCGATCACGACGAGTTTCTCGCCAATGCCGAGATCTGCGCTCATCGTCATCCCGATCTGCGTCGTCGCGCGTGGATTCTCCAGCACGTGTTCTTTCTCACGCCGGAGCAGGCGCGGCGCTACGCCGCGCTCGGCTTCCACGCGACGACGAGCATGTCGTTCTCGTGGGGTAAGGGCGATCTCTTCCTCGAGCGCATCGGCGCGCACGTCCTCGAGCACCTGATCCCACTCCGCCGCATGCTCGATACGGGCATGACCGTCGCCTGCGGCACTGATTGGGGACCGAAGAACGTCTTCGAGCACCTGCACCTCGCGCTGACGCACCAATTCGCGGTGAGCGGCCGGAGCAATCTCGGTCCGGCACAGCGCGTGACGCGCGCCGAGGCGCTGGCGATGTGGACGCGCGACGCCGCCCGCGCGCTGCAATGGGAAGGCATTGGCACGCTGGCGGCCGGCGATCACGCCGACCTGATCATCGTCGACCGCGATCCACTCACGTGCGCGCTCGACGATCTGCCGGCGACGCGCGTGCTGCGGACGGTCCTCGGCGGCCGTACGATCTACGACGGAGGAGCACTGTGAACGGCATTCGTCTGCATGCGTCGATCGTCGGCGTGTGCGTCGTGGCGCTCTGGGCGGCCCCCGCGCTCGCGTGTCACGACTCCGGACGCCCCGTCCCGAAGTCCGGCCGTCCCGCAACGTTGATGCGCGGCCTCGGCGATCATCATCATCCGATCACCACGTCGAGCGCCGAGGCGCAGAAGTTCTTCGACCAAGGGCTGCGGCTGATTTATGCGTTCAACCACGACGAGGCCGTGCGCGCGTTCACCCGTGCGTCGGAGCTCGATCCGAAGGCGCCGATGCCCGTCTGGGGCGTCGCGCTCGCGCTCGGTCCCAACATCAATCTCGACGTCGATCCCGAGCGGGAGAAGGCGGCATATGTCGCCGTGCAACGCGCGCTCGGCCTCGTCGCGGCCGCACGCGACGACGAGCGTGCCTACGTCCAGGCGCTCGCCCATCGGTATTCGGACGACCCGGGAGCGGACTTGAAAGCCCTCGCCGTCACGTACTCGCGGGCCATGCATGACGTCGCCGCCGCGCATCCCGACGATCTCGATGCCGCGACGCTCTACGCCGAGAGCCTGATGGACCTGAACCCGTGGAAGCTCTGGACCGCGGACGGCAAGCCCGCGGAGGGCACCGAGGAGATCATCGCGACGCTGGAGGGCGTCTTGCGGCGCGACCCCCGTCACCTCGGCGCCAATCACTACTACATCCACGCCGTCGAGGCGTCGCCGCATCCCGAGCGCGCGCTCTCCTGTGCCGCGCGGCTGCCGACGCTCGCACCCGCGGCCGGCCATCTCGTCCACATGCCGGCCCACGTGTACATGCGCACCGGTGACTATGCCGGCGCCTCGCGCGCCAACGAGGCAGCCGTACAAGCCGATCGTGCGTACCTTCGCGCCGGCGGCCCGGCCGACGGTGTCTACCCGCTCTTGTACCTGACGCACAACTTCCAATTTCTCAGCGCGTCGAGCGGCATGGCGGGCGACTCCGGGTCGGCGGAACGCGCGGCCGCGGGGATCGCCGGCAACATGGCGCGCGTGCCGCTCGAGGGTCCGCTGCTCGGTCTCGTCGAATATTTCATGCCGACGCCGTACTTCGTCGCGCTGCGCTTCGGACGCTGGGACAGGCTGACGCGCCTGCCGGCGCCGGATCCGCGTCTCGTTGCAACGACCGCGTTCCGGCATTTCGCGCGCGCGGTGGCCTTCGCCTCCACCGGCGCCGGCGACCGCGCCCGCAGCGAGAGCGCGGCGTTCGATCAAGCGCGCACGCAAGTGCCGCCGGAAACGATGCTGAACCTGAACCGCACGGACGACGTGTTCCGTGTCGCGCGCGCCGTTCTCGATGCGCGCCTCGCCGCCGCGGCGAAGGACCACGACGGAGCCGTCGCCGCGTGGCGCCGCGCGGTCGAGCGCCAGGACGCACTCGCCTATGACGAGCCGCCGGCGTGGTACTATCCCGTGCGCGAATCGCTCGGCGGCGCGCTCTACGCCGCCGGCAGGCCGGCAGAGGCCGAGGCAGTCTTCCGCGACGACCTGGCCCGCAACCCACGCAGCGGCCGCTCCCTCTTCGGCCTGCGTGAGGCGCTTCGCGCCCAAGGCAAGACGGTCGCCGCCGACGCCGTCGATCGCGAGTTCCGCGCCGCATGGTCCACCGCCGACGTCCAGCCGCGAATGGAAACATTGTAAACAGCAACGCCACCGAGCACGCGGGCCGGGTAGCACGCGGGCCGGTAAGTTGGAGCTGCCCGGATTCACTCCGGGCAGCGACGCCCATCGGAGCACGGCCGCGCAGCGGCCGCGTGCACGGGGGCAAACTCTACTCAATAAATTTATTTATTTAATCAGTCGCTGGATCAACTTGAACTCCGGCGACTCGGCGGTGCGGACGAGCTCGAGGAGCGCGCTCTCGACCGTCGCCGGTACGACACCCGCGCCGAGCATCTTGTCCCAGCCGATCGCGGCGTCCTCGGCGCGACGTGACGACGTCGTGTCACGCGGCACGTGCACGGCGTAACCGGCGGCCATCAGGTCGTGCGCCGTCTGACTGACGCACGCGTGCGTCTCGATGCCGGCGAGGATCACTTGGCGGCGCCGCAGCCGCGCGAGCGTCGAGGTGAAGAGCGGCGTCCCGCAACAACTCAATGTGAGCTTTTCGATCGCGGCGGCTCCGCGCGGCAGGTGCTCCGCGACCTCGGCGGCGGTGTGTCCGAGGCCTTTCGGATACTGCTCGGTCACGAGCACCGGCACGCCGAGGGCGGCAGCACCCTGGACGAGGATTCCAGCGGCACGGGCGACGCGCGCATACTCGAAGAGCACCTCGCGATACGCCTCCTGGACGTCGATCACGACGACGACGGCGGCGTCCCGGTCGAGCAGACGCGGATGCCGGGGGGCGGCCGCCGGCGGCACGGATCAGTGCCTCGTCAGGCTCTCGCTCTCGGCATTGACGCCGAGGAGCGCCGCGAGCGCGTCGCACGCCTCGCTGAGGGGACCCTCGACGGTATCGCTCACCAGCTGCTCGACCGCCGCGAGATCGTCGGGACCGGGCGGCTCCGACTCGTGATGCATGCCGTGCAACGCCCATGCGACCGTACTCAGACGGTTGCGGACCTCGCCGAGCAGCGCGAGCGCCTTCTCCGGCGACATCTCCGGCGACTCCTTGCCCTTCTGTGCCATGCCTCCTCCTACTCCCTGATCGGCCGGCCGTCGCACGCAGCCACGTTCGCGCTCATCGTGCGTACTGTAGACCGGCCGAGACGTCGCGGCAATCAGCGAAACGTGCCCGGCCCGCAGCCGCCGCGCGGTACGACGAACGTATCGCCGATGTTGCGAATCGCGACGCGGTCGGCCTGCGGCCCAGCGGCCGCGAGGAGACGCGCCATCGCCTCGCCGAGTGGCTCCTTGCCGAGCCGGAACGTGTCCCAGTGGACAGGAAGAAGCCAGCACGCGCCGGTCATACCGAACATCCGCCAGACCTGCTCCGGATCCGCGTGGTTGTGGATCCAGGGATCGTACGCCCCGATGCCGAAGAGCGCGACGTCGATCCGCTCGCGTGCGAGCGCTGCGAACGCCTCCGTATACGCGGTGTCGCTCGCGAAGAGCACGCGACGGTCGCCCTTCGTGAGCAGATAGCCGTTGTAGCCGCGCCAGCCGTCCCACGGCCACCGCCTGCCCCAGTGATTCACGGGCACGGCCTCGACGCCGACGTCGCCGACGTCGACGCGCTCGCCCCAGCCCAGCTCGACCACGCGCGAGAACCCGAGATCGTCGACGAGGTCGCGCGTCGACCGCGGCGTCACGAGGAGCGGCGTCGCGGTGACGCGGCGGAGCGACGGCCGATCGAGACTGTCCATATGGGCGTGCGTGACGAGGACGGCGTCGAGCGGTGGCAGCTCGTCGGGCGTCAGCGCGGCGCGCACGACGCGCGTCGGTCCGATCGTGACGCCGGCGATGTGCACGCCGATCCGCGGAAAGAACGCTGGGTCCGTCAGAATGCGCGTGCCGGCAAAGTCGATCAGCACCGACGCGTGGCCCACGTACGCGATCGTCAGATCGTCGCGTGACCACGAGCGCGGGTCGGGATGCGCCGGCGCCGGAACGGGACGCCGCCACGGTCCGCCGCACGCATAGCCGAGCGCACCGGCGGCGACGATCGCGATGACGGCGGCGATCCAGCGCGCGCGACGACGCATCACCGCGGGTGGTCGTGTCCCTGCGGCATCGCCTCGTCGTGGTGCGCGTGATGATCCGGCATCGGGACGACGACCGACGAGACGAGCTTCGCGGCGCTGCCCTTCACGCGGACGCAGCCGCGGTTGTAGACGCCGGTCACGAACGCGCTGGCGTCGACCTGCACGTCGGTAAGCAGCGTCGCCTCGGGAACGCTGGCGATCGCCCGCGCCACCGCGTCGGCGAGGGACGCCCGGCGCAGCGGCACGAAGAGAATCGAGGTGCCGCAATCCTCGCCGGTCGCGCCGGTCGCGAGCACCATCGCCGGCGGATACGCGTCAGCGCCGAGGATGCCCGGCAGCGTCGCGATCCGCGCGCTGCAGCCGATCACCGGCAGAATGACGGCGAGCACCGCGAGGATCCCGCCTCCGACGAGCCGCCGCATCCGCTCAGTGATGGGAGAGCAGGCGCTCGCGAACCTCGTTCATCTGGCGGCGCGCGGATTCGGAGAACCAGACGGCGAGAAAATCGCGATCGAGGCGTGCCCGCGTCTCGGCGAGCCGCGCCAGCGTCGGCGCGAGGAGATGCGCCTTGATCGTGGCGTACGCCTCGAGCGAGTCGGGCGAGATCGCGCACGCGACCGCGATCGCGCGCGCCAACAGCGTGTCCGCCTCGACGACCTCGTCGACGAGGCCGCGGGCGCGCGCCTCCTCCGGCGTGTAGAGCGCACCGGTGAGCGTCACCTCGCGCAGACACGCCGGCGAGAGCGCGTGACGCGCGATCTCGAACGGTACGCCGGGGAACGGAATGCCGACCTGCACCTCATTGAGGCCGATCTGCGCGTCCTCGTTGTCGACGACGATGCGGAGATCGCACGCGAGCGCGATGATGCAGCCGCCGGCGATCGCGTGACCGTTCACCGCGGCGATCGTCGGCCGCGGCAGCGAGAACCACGCGAGCAGCGTCTCGCTCAGCCGATCGACGAACGCGGCGAGCGTCGTCTCGTCGAACTCCCAGAGCTCGAGCAGATTGAGACCGGCCGAGAAACACGTCCCGGTTCCGGTCAGCACGACCGGCAGCGGGGGCGCGCTCTGCAGCTCCGCGATCGCCGCCTGCAGATCGCTGAAGAACTCGTCGTCGAGCGCGTTGACCTTGTTCGACCTCATCGTGACGACGGCAACGTCGTCCATCTGCTCGATGGTCCAGCGGCCCACGATGCAGCTCCCGCTCAGGGCACCACGCGTACCGACTCGATGATGACCGCCGTCGTCGGGGCGTTCTGATAAGGCCCCTTCGTGCCGGTGGGCACGGCGGCGATCTTCTTCACCACGTCCATGCCGTTCACGACCTTCGCGAACACCGCGTACCCGAAGCCCGCCGGCGTCTCGTCGCGATGATCGAGGAAGCCGTTGTCGACGGTATTGATGAAGAACTGGGCCGTCGCGCTGTCGACGACGCCCGTGCGCGCCATCGCGAGCGTCCCGGTCGTGTTCTTCAGGCCGTTTCCGGCCTCGTTCTTGATCGGCGCGCGTGTCGGCTTTTGCTGCATGTCCGGCGTGAAACCGCCGCCCTGGATCATGAAATTCGGAATGACACGATGAAAGATGGTGCCGTCGTAGAACTTGGCGTCGACATAGTCGAGGAAGTTCTTGACGGAGATCGGCGCCTTGTCGGGATACAGCTCGATCGTCATCTCGCCGAGCGACGTCTTCACCACCGCACGCTGCGCCTTCCCGGGCGCCGCGCTCTTTGCCGGTGCCGGGCTCTTCGGCGGATCGGCCGCCTGTGCGGTCGCCACCGAGACGAGCAACATCGAAAACACCGCCAATACCAACGTGTGCGTCATGCGCCCTCCGTCCCCGAAACGCCGTCCGTATCCCACGCTCGTCCAGGAGGGTCAAGGCGAACTCGCGCGCGGCAGAGCGCCGCCAGCGGCCGTGGCTTGCCTGGCGTGGCAGCAGGCGATCGCTTCCGCTACCGCGGTTCACGTTTGCGGTTGCGTGCGAGCGCGGGTAGTCGTCGCCTGCACCCGGTGTGCGCGCCGAACCTTCTGCGCACGCGGGTGCAGGCGACGACTACCCGCGCTCGCACGTACGGGCGAAAGGAGCACGTATGCGTACCGTGAACGGCCTCGACGAGATGCAAGGACTGGTAGGTCAAGAGCTCGGGACGAGCGACTGGCATACCGTCACGCAAGAGGAGATCGATCTCTTCGCCAAAGCCACGCACGATCACCAGTGGATCCACGTCGATCCCGAGCGCTGCCGGCGCGAGTCGCCGTTCGGCGGCCCGATCGCGCACGGCTATTACACGCTCTCGCTGGCGCCGCATCTCTTGGCGCAGATCCTGCGCGTCGACGGCGTCCGCATGGGGGTCAACTACGGGCTGAACAAGATGCGCCTCCCCAGCCCGCTGCCGGTCGGCGCGAAGGTGCGCGCACGGGCGACGCTGACCGCGCTCGAGCCGGTGCAAGGCGGCGCCAGCGCCACCATCGGCCTGACATTCGAGGTCGAGAATCAGCCGAAGCCGACCTGTGTCGCCGAAGTGATTTACCGCTATTACGCGTGAGCCCCCGCGCACACGATCGCCCACGCAGGACGTTCGGCCTGCGGCGGCTCAGGCGAATGCCGGCATTACCTCGTTGCGGAAGAGCTCGAGGCCCTCGAGATCGAACGGGGCGCGGAGCGAGATGTTGACGCGATCGGCGCCGGCGTCGCGGTAGGCGCCGACGCGGTCGATCACTTGCTGCGGGGTGCCGATCAGCATCCCGGGCTCGAGGAACGCGAGCATCGACCCGAATTGCTCCGCGAGCGCCTCGTGCTTGCGGCGCGCGCCGGCCTCGTCAGCCGCGAGCGCGAGACCGAGATTGATGGTGCGCTGAATCGCAGCGGGATCGCGGCCCTCGCGCTCGCACCACGACGTCAGTACGCCACTCTTCTGCGCGAAGACCTCGGGCGCGATGAAGGGCACGTTCCAGCCGTCGGCGCGCTGCGCGACGATGCGCAGCAAGCGACGCTCGCCCATGCCGCCGATCCAGATGTGGGGGCGCTTTACCGGGCGCGGCTCGCAGCGTGCGCCGCGGAGCTGGTAATACCGGCCGTCGAACGTGACCGACTCCTCGTCGAAGAGCCGGCGGATCAGCGCCGCCTGCTCGTCGAGGCGGTCGAGACGCTCGCGCAGCGACGGGAACGGCACGCCGAACGCCGCGCACTCCGCTTCGTGCCAGCCGATCCCGAGGCCGAGGTGCACGCGCCCGCCGCTCACCTGATCGATCGTGGTCGCCGCCTTCGCGAGGATGCCGGGATGGCGGTAGAGGACGCAAAACACGAGGCAGCCGACGGCGACGCGCGTCGTCTCCGCCGCGAGCGCCGTCATCGTCGCGACGCCCTCGAGACATGACCCGCGCGTCTCGCCGATCACCGCGGGGGCGAAATGATCCCACACCGAAACCCAATCGAAGCCGCCACGATCGGCGGCGCGCCACACGGCACGGAGCTCGGCATACGTGCAGTGCTGCGGCCCGGCGTGGACGCCGAAGCGCATCGCCGTCACGCCTCGACCGCTTGGAACGCGCCGTCCTCCTCGAGCTCGACGCTGAATCCCAGTGACTCGACCATCTGCCGCGCGCGCTCGGCGCCGAGACCTTCGGTCGTGAGATAGCCGTCGACAAAAATCGAGTTCGCGGGGTACAGCGCCAGCCCCTGCCACGCGCCGAGGCTGCGCTCGCGACCGCCGGCGGCGCGGATCTCGCTGTCGGGATTCGTGAAGCGGAAGAGGCAGAGCGCCTTCAGCGCCCTGCTCGCCGTTACCGATGGGCCGTCCGCGAGCGGCGTACCGGGAATCGGCAGCAAAAAGTTGACCGGCAGCGAGTCGACGTGCAGCGCGCGCAGCGCGAACGCCAGCTCGACGACGTCGTCGTCGCTCTCGCCCATGCCGAGGATGCCGCCGCAACAGGTGGCGAGGCCGGCACGTTGCACGGCGCGCACCGTCGCGACGCGGTCGGCATAGGTGTGCGTCGTGCAGATCGACGGATGGAAGCGCTCGCTCGTGTTCAAGTTGTGATTCACCCAGCCGACGCCCGCATCCTTCAACGTCCGCGCCTGCTCCTCGTTCATGATCCCGAGCGAGACGCAGATCTCGAGCGTCGGAAAGCGCGTTTTGATCGCACGCGTCGCGTCCGTGAGCTCCGCGATGTCGCGGGCGCTCGGTCCGCGGCCGCTCGTGACCATGCAATAGCGATGCGCGCCGCGAGCGACGGCGGCCTCGGCGCCCTCGATGAGTTGCTCGGCCGGCAACAGGCGGTACGTATCGATCGCCGCCGTCGAAACCGCCGACTGCGAGCAGTAGTGGCAATCCTCGGGGCAGAGGCCGCTGCGCGCGTTGCGCAGGAGGCACAGCTTCACCCCTCGGCCGAAGCGGCGCTCGCGGACGCGAAACGCCGCGAGCAGGAGCGCGCGCAGATCGTCGTCGGGCGCGAGCAAGACGGCGCGGGCCTCGTCGCGACGGAGATGCTCGCCGGCGAGCGCGCGGTCCGCAAAGCCTTCGTACATCGAGCCCGACTGCGTCTCATGCCGTACGACGTTCATGACCACCCCCGCTGCCGTGCGTAGAAGAACGGTCCTCCGAGATACATCGCGAAGCCGATCGCGAACACGAACGCGAGATCGGCTTCCTCCTCGCCGGCGACGATGCCGCGGTCGAGCAGCTCCTTCGCCTTCCGCCAGAGCGCGCGCACGCAGCGCTCCACGATCTCGTCCGGTGGGGCGACGCGGTCGCCCCGCGGCGCGGCAAGCGTCGCGAGCTCGGCACAGACACGACCTTTCGTCCCGCCGGTCCAGTCGTAGAACCCGCCCCCGGATTTCACGCCGAAGCGGCCGCGATCGCGAAGCTGAACGACGAGCGGCGGACGCTCCGGCGCGGCGACCCGCGCGAGGACGTCGAACATCCCGGCCGCG
>Ga0137359_10005733_pt1 | contig 10260 bp, 15 predicted proteins | sample Mad1_40_16metaG_FD_108281 | JGI IMG/M metagenome (GOLD analysis project Ga0137359, IMG submission 108281) | Vadose zone soil microbial communities from Angelo Coast Range Reserve, California, USA - Mad1_40_16 metaG | ecosystem: Environmental > Terrestrial > Soil > Vadose zone | place: USA... | reverse complement strand
GGTTTCCAAAGCCAGACAGTCTCACAGTCACACCCGTCGACTACAAATACAAGTCATGCAACAGCAAACCAAGCCCTTTTCCTTCAGGAAAACTTTCAGAAAGGTATTTTATGTGTCAGAGAAGAGTGTCCGTGAGTAGCGGCTGGCTTCAATTTCTTTCGTCGTTCGCTCAACTCGGATTGGCCTTGCTCAGCTCGTGGGCTCGATCCAGTCCCATCCGGATCGATCGGTGGGGAAGATGGTGTCGCGATGGGAGTGATAGAGACATCCCTCGCTGCTCTTAAAGAGGGGAGTGCGTTGGTGGCCCAAGTTCCCTTCATTGCCCCGGTTGCTGGCCTCATCCTTCAGGCACTCCAGATGCGAAGTGTACGTTTCCAACTCGTCTTTCCAGATGACTCCGTGTCACCAATCGTATCTTAAATAGGGCGTTAAGCAGTACAAGGCGGAGTGGGATGCGGTAATGGATAAACTGGCCAGAAGTGCGAACATCGTCATCGGCGTCGGAAAGTCATGCAAGGCACACGGCCTTGTGGAATCGGAGCTTCCGGACAGTCTACGTGCGATATTGAAGTCCCTCCATAGGTATGTCTGGCCCATCTCATCAGGTTTCGTTTGTCTCAACATTCAAAAGTGACTTGGGCGGCATCGAGGATGCACTAAAACAGTGTGCAGAGACGGGCACAAATCAAGAGGGTCCTGCTGCGGGCGGACATACTCCAGGCAGTCAGGAAATATGACGCCAAGCTATCGAATGTCCTTCAAAATTTCCAGGTCCGTCCTCAGTCTGCCATTTACTACTTGTTGTTGCGCTAACGTATGTCACTCTTTGATAGAATGAGCTCCTCTTGGACGTCCGCTTTGCGCAAATTGTGGAGAAGCACGAGGTGCGCTGGCTGTATATTTCACAATAGTAATCGGCAACTTACTCGATAGGTCAAGGACGTGACTCAAGCCCAGGAAACCATGTACGGCGATCCAAGTCCTGTTCTGCACAAGCTACTTTACTGATATTTCTCAGGTCCCTTCCCATCTTGCGGGGGCCAACTGCGCCACAAATTTTCTTCGGGCGTGATGCCGAACTCGCCCAGATCGTCCACATGATCGCCACCAACATTGGATCTCGCCCTGCCAGGATTGCCATCCTAGGTCCCGGTGGATATGGCAAAACTACTCTGGCGCATGCAGTGCTCACTGCTGATATAATCCGGGAGCACTTTGGTGATGCTAGATACTTTGTTCCATGTGAATCAGTCACGTCATCTGGAGCTCTCTTGATGGAGTTTGGAAAGACTCTCGGTATATTGGAGGGCGGTGCGGATGCCCTGTGGTCTCGCATCCAAGCGACGCTGAGTTCAAAGGACTCCATCATTTGTTTTGATAACTTCGAGTCCCCCTGGGACCAGCATGTTGAAACAAAGCACTCTGTTGAAGAGCTTCTGTCCAGAGTCACAGAGCTCCATTCTGTCACAGTTCTTATCACGATGCGTGGTGCAGAGCGGCCATCTCGGACACAATGGACCCGACCTTTCCTTGAACCACTAGGGACTCTTGATCATGATGCTGCTAAAGAAATCTGGCAGGCTATATCAGAGAATTATGATGATTTTTCAGAGAAACTGATTGAGGCAGTGGATTATGTCCCTCTTGCTGTTGATCTGTTATCCCACCTCTCACAGGTGACACCACCTGCGCTACTATGGAAGCAGTGGAATGTGAAACAAACAAAGGCCATTCAGACTGGCCAAGAGCATCACCTGTCTAACATGGAGTATTCCATTCAACTATCTGTTAATAGCGGAAGAATGAAAGCCAATTTACCTGCTAGGAATCTCCTTGGAGTGCTTAGCATACTGTCAGATGGTTTACATGTGAAGCAAGTTGGCAAATTTGATGACATGCTTGTTGACCTAGATATTATATCATCGCTTCAGACACTTGTGCAGTGTAGCTTGATAAAGCTAACAGAAGAGAGATATCAACCTCATCCAATTATCTGCCATTTTTGCCTAAATCAACCCATGTTATTATCAAAAGATAAGGCAATTATAGAAGACTTTTATCTTACTCTTGCTGTCACTCAATATCAAACTGCATCATTAAAAGTCTATAATGAGATGGTATTAGAGGTCAACAATACAAAGGCTACTATAATCAGACTCTTAGAGACAAATTATGAAGATCAATCTAAACTTCTTAATGCCTCCTTTGAATTGACTACATTTTGTATTGATATCGGGGATCTCTCTGATAAAGTTATAAGCCAAGCTGTTGAATTTGCTCAAAGAAATAATAGTGCTATTGCACAACATATTCAATGCCTTCAAAAATGGGGACAGCTCTATTATTATTCATTTAACCTAGAAAGGGCTCAAGAAAAAATGCAAGAAGCAGAGAAACTGCCTATCTATCCCAGAACTTGATATTAAATTATATGGCCATATTTTAAGAGACCTTGGTGACATATATTTGCAGCAAGAGCTATACAATGATTCTGAGACATACTATCAAAGGGCTTTAAAAGTTTATAAGGAGGATAATGACACTTTTAACCAAAGAATTATATATTCAAATCTTGGATATTTGTATAACTGGCTAGGAAGATCAGATGGGGCAATCTCATTATATGAACATGCTATAGAATGTCATCAAGATAATACTAATGAATCTGCTTCACTTGGAGATTTATATCATGGTCTAGGTGGGGTATATCTAAATCAGGCTAAACTAGTTGAGGCAGAATCCTGTATTCAAAAGGCTTTAAAGTATCATCAAGAAATCAATTCACTTGTTGGTCAAGGAAATGATAATTATATCCTTGGAAAGATATACCTAAAGCTTAATAAGCTAGATGATGCTATAGCTGCATGTCAGAAGGCCTTAAAATTCCATATAACAACAAATCAACTTTTAGGTCAAGGACATAACTATCAGACACTGGGAAATATATATCTTTCTCAAGGAAAGCTAAATGAGGCTGAGGGTTTATATAAAAAGGCTTTGAAATTTCATACTATGGCAAAGGACACTTCAGGCCAAAGAAAAGACTTTGATGGGCTAGGAAATGTATATAAGGAGAAAGGGCAGCTTTATGAGGCTGAGGAAATGTTTAAGAAGAGCAATCAACTTACTTGAGATAGCACAGGTTAGGGATGCAGAAAATCAGATTGTAAAATCCTTAGATGCTATGCAAACTAAAGTAATGGGCAGAATAGGATAACATACTACTTGCCATATAGCAATAACTTTAGTGAAATATGTAGGTTAACTTGTAAATTGAGTATTAAAAGTGATAGAATTAAGAAATTGAGACTTGAAATAAATATGCATATGATTTGTTTTTTTAAAAAACATTACTGAGAGGGATAAAGATACAAAACCTCCTAAGATCAGGACAATCTAACATTTAATTTGAACATGTTTTACTTGATTTATTGACACTGTTTAAGTATGGCTGCATGAATAAATTGTATACTACCTGAGGCAGACTGCACTTATCAAGGTCTCTGCAGGTCCTCTGCCAATACTAAGTGATCCCATCAGCTGTTCCTGAGGTATTTGACCAGCTCTGAAAAGCTCAAGCTGACCTGCTTTTCAGAGTCAGTCAAATATCTCAGGAACAGCTGATCAAATTGCTTAGTGTTGGCAGAGGACCCATTGGCCTTTGAGATGGTCTACATTCATAAATATTTTCATAAGTTTAGCTATTTTATTTACAAAATAACAAAAAACATCAGCTTGAGCCAACACTATAATCCCACACATCCCACACCTGTGATGGAAAAGGAATTCTTAGAAAATTTCAATTCCGAGTCTGAGCCTCTGAGGCCAGTTAATATTCACCATCATTGGGGCCTCAGATCTCAGAGGCTGGTTCACTTAATATGCTGCAATGGGATATTTAGTGTTGAGCAAGCCATTCAATGATGCCTACTTCTCACTATCATGATGTACTGTACCGTGCCAGTGTAAGGATCATACTGTATATGCACTTGTGGACCTTGCATTGTATTAACTTGCTGTAGCTAGACTTCTGGTTTTTTAACATCTATTATCAGGCTTATACCGATACAACAGAACAGGTTGACGGGAAGAGTCGGAACTCCGGTTAGGCTTATGTACTATCTGTAGGGTCATCCCACGGAAGTAGCGAGGTGCTCACACGGAGATGAGCCTTATGCTGAAGTCGTGCGACAACGTAGACTCGGCCAAGGGCAATAAAGAATCTGTTCATGTGATTTATTAAAGCGAGCGGGTAGCGTATGTATAAAGATAAAGATATGGCAAAACTGATATATACAATCGTTTAGATGCATTCTGCTTCTAGCACTTGACAGGGGCTGTCAGTCAAGGAGAGAATGGCAACGCGAAGATAGTCACTTACACATACATATCCCTGTGCGAATCATCGAGAACTGCCAAAGGAGGTCAGTGAGTACCTGTCGACGACAAAATACAAATGGCACTCCTCGCCTTGAATTGGCGGCCACTGAGCACGACGATATCTCCATGAACCATCGTCACGCGAAGGCACTCTTTCTTTGGTTTGCCTTTCGGCCTCGCGTTTGTGTCTGAGGGCATGGAGAGCAACGCGATGTCAGCTCCGAGGCAGAGCAGGACGAGGTGCTCGGTGCGCGGACAGAACATTTGGGTGTGCTATAGGAGTAAGGAGTTCTCAACCTCAGTCCTCAGCGACAATTCGGACGCGATGGTGGTGAGGGACAAGGGGATATACGCACCTTGCCGTACGAGGTCCACGCGTGCACACGCACTGCACTAACTTTGAGGGGACCCATGTCGCCACAGCACGTGCTGAGCGCGCTCTCGATCAACGCCGCCTGCTGGTCCCAGACGCTGGGGCCGTTGCGGCCCAACGCCGGGTCGTCCCGGGACCCAATTTGAGGCGTGAGGAATACCGACGTACCAATGCTGCGCTCAATGAGCACGTCGCGCTGTAGCGTCTTGAAGAGCGTCGACGCGTCCCCGTGTAGTAACTCTCTGCCCCCGTAGAATACATGGCGCACGGAGTACACGAGAGTGTCTGCGTCAGTGGCAGGAGAAGTACTAGTGTCACTGACAGCGAGGCGATAGTGGAATAGTTTCGACCCATCCTCAAAGGCGATGCCCGGTTCTGCGGTTGTCGGCAGGACCCATTTGTCATCTGGAATGATCGTTGCAGAGATGACCTTGTGATCACGTGTAGAGAACGCGTTGATCGCCCAGCCGTTCTCCCACTGTCGGTCTGCCCTAGAGTCGCAGGCGACGTTCTCACAGATGCGATGTCGAAGAAAGCGCTGCACGTTGATGCGACCGCACGTCGTGCAATAATAACCTGTGGGGAAATAACCGGTAGCGGTAATGTTCTCCGTAAAGGGCGCAAGGAGAGTCAGTGGTAGCAGGCAGGGAGAATACTCGGCATAGAGATCCGGGTTCGCGCCATCACACGATCCTGGCAAAGGAGGAGTAGCGTCATGAGAGGGCCCGAATGAGGGGTGCTGGTTCAGATACTCCGGTTCCCACCATGGGTACCCGACAGGCATTGGCCCGTCGCGTTCCTCGCCATCAAGCTGGTCCTCTCCCCCAGAAATCCATTCCAGAGAAAAGCGCCAGGTACGTTGCACCGTGACCGCCTTCTTCAAGTTGGCGGCAGAGTGCCGCAGACTTGTTTCCACCTGGCGGATTACAAGAAACTCGGTTTTCTGACCTAATGGCAGACGTGAAAATCACCTTGACTCCAGATACCCTAAACAACCCTAACCAGATGTATCCGATCTCCGACGGGAACTCCCAGGGAACCAACGGTGAGTTACGGGCGAACACCGGAGATATAACATTGTTGGCCGACTGCGCGTTGAGAAGGGCAGCAACTTCAGGGGGAGGTCGTGGCAGACAAAGGTCTTGAATTCTGGGAATAGGAACCGTGCAGCTGGGAGTTGGATCGGGATTCAACGCAGCTTGGGGTGGCGGAAGAATGGCGTTTGGATGCGCCGATTCGGGGGAGGGGGGACGGACGAGGTCCGGAAAAGGTAAAGGGTCAGTAATGAGATGTTCCCGTGCAGATAGAGGAACAGAAGAGGAAGGCTCGGCGCCGCAGGCATCAGAAAAGTTGCATTGAGTGTCGCGATCACCACCGGGTGCCGGGCCGTCTGTATCATGGGAAGTCTGGGGGTCAAAAGTTGAAGGACCATTTACGAGGATCGCTTCCGCAGCGGAGCGGTCGCTAGGAAGACAGCCACCAGAGGTGGTATCTACGCCGCAAGGCATCGAAGATGCAGTGGGGTTGCCACCAGAGGTGGTAGTGCCGCTGTCGCGATCACATTGAAGCCCCGGTTCGAGAATGGAAGGAACACGTTCAGAACCGCGACCGAAAATCTCTTTGGGGTCGATAAGCGAGGAGGGGGCAGTCCCCACGGTATTTTCTGCGCTGATACGCGGGGGGTCAGCATCCTTCTGACCAGAGGACGAAGTCGGGACCATGCGCGATACTCCGGTATTGTCGACTGATGGGTTGGAGGGATCCTCGGGTGGCAACTGCTTATTCACAACCGTATGAAGTTCATCAAGGGCAGAAGTATGCGCACTTGAGACGGAGGGCTGATCCGGAGGATCAGGGAGAGGAACCACGGTCTCGCGTGTGCTGAAAAAAGGTCGTGAGGATAATATCTCGGAGCAGGGTGATCAACGGAGGGGAAGGAAGTTGGTGAAGAGATTGTCCGTGGGGAGAGAACTCACACTGAGAAGACGATCCAGCGCTTTTCCCAAGTGTCTTGATCCCACCAGCCCAGCCTAGAGTCGCCTTTCTCCCCAGAGAATATCAACGTAGGGAATTCGAGACATTCCCATGCAATGCCGTGTTCATTTCTCGCAAGAGCAGGAAATGCAGCAAAAAGTTCGTCTTTACTCTACCGCGTTGAGGATCAGCAGTGAAATGCGTATCGAGAGGGGACTGCGCCTTACACCGGCCCACGCCCGCGGACGTGAGCTTGGAGCGGGAAATCTTTGCGTCGGCCGCGCGCTGCTCTTGGGCGGTTCGACGACACGCCAGGGTGACTTTGTGCGCGAACGTTTATTTTGCACATTGAGCGCTAGGCAGCGTAACAGTTGAGATCTTTAGGAGAAAAAGTACGAAACCGAAACGGAAGAGCTTAACTTACTTTGAGGGACAGCGTTATTATCTGAAGCGTTCTCCTCAGGCGTAGAGTGACTTTGCGCCCGAGATCTTTTTCGTGATGCCGCGCTTGGGGTCTTTGCCTTTCCCTGGACGTGGTACGTGTGAGTGGGTGACATTGGTTCAGGAGTTTTGCATTTGCCAGGAGACAGCTGTGCTGTTGCCGCCGCCGCAGGCGGAAGTATAGAATTTATATAGTCATCTGATACTGGTAACAAAAAATCATAAATGCGTTTATCGGCCCCACTCCGAAGGTGCGACGAACCTGACGAAGACTCGACCTCAGAATTATTCACGTAGAGTGACTTATCAGATACGTAGGCTTTAGCCTTGCCTTTTCCCTTCTTGCTACGCAGCAGGCAGTTTTGAAGTAAAGCCCTCTTCCTAGGGTTGCACACGGAAGACAAAGGCCAAAGCAATGGCACGCCAGAGCTGGAGCTGGAGCCGTCGTCTGATGTCCACAATTATCAGACCCAAATTCGCATGTAGCCACGCAATGCTGAGAGCGTACCCATCAAACTTGAGGCGTCACCACCTAGCGGCGTCAAGTCAGAGGGGTCCCCAGAAAAACCAACTTCTTCTGAGAACGGTCGAGCTGAGGGCCGCGCAGGTACCTCGGACATCGGCGGTTTCGCACTTCCAGTCGTCCCCTCAATCGAACTCGAAGCTGCAGCCAATTCCGTCCGCTGCGCATTCATCGCGGGCGTTTCACCTGTCATTTCGTCACCCGAGTTGGTCAGCGTCGTCGCCGGGCCCGTATCAGCCCCTGCTATCTCCTGCGAAGGCACCGCGGTCTCGTCAAGTGATTCCATTCCGTGTGGCTCGGAGAAGCAAGTATTTCCGTCGCCCAAGTCTGCAAAGGAAGCGGGAAGGGTGTCAGACAGAGTTTTGGGTAGCTTTTTCCTGAAAGAGGAACAACTCTTTAATTATGACGCAAGGCTTACCTGATGAAACACCCTGACTGGTGGCTCCTGGGCCGGGACCGCATGGATTCGAGTTCGCTGTTGCGACGGTGGTCCTCGGCGGGCGCTTTGCGCGATTGGCCGCGGAGGTGGCGCCGACGCGCTTGATTCCCGAAATGGAACTCGACGTGGCTGGAGGCTCAGAAATCTTTCGCTTCCACGTAAGTTGAGTGTCCGTGTCTAGCGGGGAGCCGGGCAAAACGCCCACAAATTAATAGTAAATTACGCAAAAAACACGGACGTACAACCCGCGCGCTCGCCTCACGCACACTTATGAATAGAGACACAGAGATAAACTTACTGTCGTCGTCGTCCGACACTGCAGCGGCTACGCTTCTCGAATGCTTGCGCTTGCCAGAATTGCGCGCCTCACCGCCGTTGACAGACACGCATCGCCCACGGCCCTTCACCCGTGCGGCCGCGCGATTCTCGGTTGAGTTCCTCGTAAGAGTGGAACTCACCTCCGCGTCAATAAATGTTGACGCACCCCTGCCTTCGTCCTGCTCCGGTGGGGGCGCTGAGAGAGAGGCTGATGCGGGGAGGTCGGTGAGAGGTGTCGGAGTTGTTTGCGTAACGCAGGGGGACTCTGACGGCGGACAGGTGCGCGGAATCTTCCGTCTCCACGTAATATCAGTATCGGTGGCTAGTCGAAAAGCAGCCAGTTAGTGGAAAATTACACAAGACGCGGGCACAACCTCAGAGTGAGAAACTTACCGTCATCAGGTTGCGATGCAGTCACAGTGGCGGCCCTCCTCCCACGTTTGAGATTGCCAGCATCCCGCACCTCCCCGCCGGCGACTGTCACACGCCGCCTCTGATTCTTCACTAGCGCAGCCGCGCGAATCTCTTCTGAGTTTCTCATAATCTTCAACCCCACCTCCGCGTCAAGGAAGATAGATCCTCCTCTGCCCATGGGAGTCACAGCTGCGTGGCATGGCTCATTGTCTCTGGGAGGCGTCTCTTCTACGGCCTTGCGTTTCCCAGCGCACTCTGCGGGTGGGCAGGTGCCTGCCAGAGCTGGAGGTGCTGAGGCGGGAATAGATGCAGGTGCGTCAGGGAGAGGCGACGGGGGGTCCTCCGGGATAGGGAGAGGCGCAGATTCCGCGCCCGACACCTGGCGCCTGTCGATGCTTAAGGTTGTAATATCAGACGACAAAGGGGTCGGTCGATTTAGTACTTTGGGTCTACATGGTCGCAGCCAGCTGGGATTGGGAGGACGATGCACTGTCTGAGGGTTTGCCGGAGGTAGCGCTTCCTGAGATACATGTAGGGTGTTCCCTGTTGGGTGTTCGGGTGCAGCAGTGGATTCATGCTGGTTAGATGCCATGAAGGGAGAACGCGACGACTTGAAAAGGACGTCGCAGGTGATGGTAAGCGCCAACTGAATTTTGTGGTTGGTCTTTGGCTTGCGTTTACGTGTCCGTGTCCGGCCCGGTTGTAGCCCGGATGTTGCTCAGTTGTTACAGGAGGGGGCGATAATGCCGCTAAAGGGGGGCTCCTTGAACCGTAACCACCACCATGGGCGGTTTTCTCCCACGGCAAAGCCGGGGCAAGGATGGATTGGCGCAAGGACAAGCTGCAATGTCAGCAACGATGAACGCCAATCCTCGTCTACAAACGGCCCACAGAGCGAGAAAGTAACAATGTATAATTACACATAACCGCCACACCAGGCAAATGAGAAGAGAGTCCATAACACGCCCGAACGATACATAAACACACTCGTCCAGAAACGAAATAGCTGCCACACAAAACCGAGTGAACCACGTAAGAAAACCAGAGCGCAACATCACCACAACCGAAGAAACATACACAAAAGTTTACGTGGAAAGCACGGCACAAACGGGCACACGAAAATACACAGCGAACAGAGAGTGCGGAAAAACCCACACACGCGAAAGGCCCAACCAAGAGAACCCCAACAACGGAACCAAATCCTGGACAGACCAACGTAAGGAAGGCGAACCAAACCGAACTGAAGAAAACACACCCACCCATAGCAACCACCCATAGCAACCCCCGCCCCAAACCACCCACTACAAACCCTGAAACACGAAGAAACAGAATACGAGATCAGTCGGGGGCTCCCTCCCCCCCAGTAACCTGAGCACACACATATATCTGCGAGGACTT
>Ga0137359_10005726_pt1 | contig 10267 bp, 9 predicted proteins | sample Mad1_40_16metaG_FD_108281 | JGI IMG/M metagenome (GOLD analysis project Ga0137359, IMG submission 108281) | Vadose zone soil microbial communities from Angelo Coast Range Reserve, California, USA - Mad1_40_16 metaG | ecosystem: Environmental > Terrestrial > Soil > Vadose zone | place: USA... | reverse complement strand
TGAGGACTCGCTAAGCCTCCTCGCCTTCTGAGCCGCTCCCAGGCCCGGCCACCCAGCGTGGTCGGGTCTTTTTGTTTGCGGGATCACCTCAACGACACGGCGAATAACGATGGATGTGACTTCGAGCGCAATCGCCCTGATTCTCATCACGCTCGTCGCCGGTACGGTCAACGGCGCACTCGGCTACGGATTCTCCTCGATCACCGTACCTGTGGCGCTGCTGTTCTACACGAATCGAGTGCTCAATCCGGCCCTCGTGTGGGTCGAGGTGGTCCTGAACGCCTACGTCCTCTGGGTCAACCGGGCGAGCGTTCCACATGTTTGGCGTCGGGTGGTCCCGATGATCGTCGGCCTGGCGCCCGGCGTGGCCCTCGGGACCTCGCTGGTGCACCGCGTGCAACCGGCCTGGCTCAAGCTGGCGACGTTCATCGTCCTGCTGCCGCTGATTCTGCTGCAGGCAGCCGGATTTCGCAGACCGATCAGGGATGAGCGTCGCGCCGGGCTGTTTTTCGGAGGCGGCCTGGGCGTGCTGTACTCCGTCACGACCATCTCCGGCCCGCCCCTGGCCGTGATGTTGAGCAACCAGGGCTTCACGAAACAGGACTTCCGAGCCGGTCTCGGACTGGTGCGGCTCGCGGAATCGACGTTCACGGCCGTGGCCTACTACTTCGCCGGCATGTTTTCAATCGAGAGCGCCGGCCTGCTTCCCTACATCCTCCCGAGTCTCGTCGTCGGGATCCCGCTGGGCGTCCGGGTCATACGCCACGTGCGCCCCGAGACCTTCAGGCGGGTCTGCATGAGCTTCGACGCCTGGGTCGTGGGCTTCGGCATCTCGACACTCCTGCGACAGCTCCACATCATCGAAACCGACGCCGCGTTTTCGGTCCTGGCCGCGGTGGGCGTGCTCGACATCTGGCTGCTGTACCGGTTCTTCCGCAACCAGACGCTCGAGACCGTCGGGGCTGGACCCCAGCCAGCCCCCCTGGCTCAGTAGAGGTAGGCGAGGGCCATGGCGACGGTGATCTGGTCCTTTTTCCCGTTGAATGCCGGCAGGCTGGACCGGTCGTACCGGACCTCGGGCCGGAGCACCGCGCTGGGCCACGTCTTGATGTTCAACGTCGCCGTGCCGCTGCCAAACTTGTGCCCCGTGCTCGCCGGGAAGCCCATCGCACCGCTGGTGCGCGCGCCGTTTTGGTCGTTCACGTAGTCGCCCCGCAAGGCCAGACCGAGGGTCGGGCTGAAGTCATTTGTGATCCAGGCGCCAACCGCCCACCACTTTGCATCCTGCGTCGGAACGGGCAGTGCTGCGTTCGCCTGCTCCTGGCCGTAGTCACCCTGCACCCACAGCTGCGCGTTGCCCAACTTGCGCCAGAACAGGCCCTCGACGCCGTAGCGGTTGGCGGTATTGTTGTTCGCCTCTTCCGGACCCCAGAACCCCACGATGCCAAGCGACGTCAACGCGTCGGGATAGAGGCCGATACGCCCCATGAACGACTTGTGGCTGTTGTTGTCCGCGACCTGGTCCCATCCGTTGATCACGCGGAGCTGCAGGTCCACGTAATTGTTGAACTTGGTCTCGACGCTGAGCCCGGTCGCGGTGAAGTTCTCCACGTAGACGAACTGGTTCCCCTCCGACCAGTTAGGGTTGGCCACGGTCTCGATCACCTCGAGCCCCAAGAGAGTGGGAATGCGCCCCACCTTGAACTGCAGCCCGTTGCCACTGGACGTCGGGACGTTCAACGTGACGTAGAGGTGCGGGATGTCCCCCTGTGGGCCAAGGTTGAAGAACCCCCCGTCCGACTGGATGACTGTCGCGTCCTGTCCCACCAGCACTTCGGTGTGGAACCCCGCGCTGAACTTCGTCGGGTCGTAGGGCTTGTCGAGCACGACCGCGAGCGCGTTCAACATGAAGCGGTTCTGGAGGCGGTCGTACAGCCGCCCGACGATGGCGGTCCCGCCGGCGCTATGGCCCGAATACGAGTACGACCCCACAGCGAAGCCGGTGAGTTTGAACCCGGCGAGCGTGGTCTCCAGATGGTTGACCGGAGGCGGCGGTGGATCGGGCTTCTTGGCCGCCGTGTCGGCCGGGGGCGCGGCTCCGCTCTGGGCGCGAAGCATCCCAGGGGCGACGAGCCAGACGCCCACAAGCGTGGCTCGCGCTAGACGGCTTCCTTGCAGTCTCATAGCTTGGCCTCCTTCAGGGCCTGCTTCTGTACCGCGTCCGCTGTCACGGCGGTGACCGCAGCCGTATCCACCTCGCCTGTCCTGATCCGGATCACGCGCTCCAAGGCCTGCACGAAGATCTTCCCGTCACCGACATTGCCGGTACGGGCGGATGTGAGAATCGCCTTGATCGTCGGCTCCACGAACGGCTCTGACACGGCCATCTCGAGCCGCACTTTTTCGCGGAATTCGAGCACCACGGTTCTGCCACGATAATGCTCCAGCATCTCGTGCTCGCCGCCGTGGCCGCTCACCCGATTGATCGTGATGCCGGTGACGCCGGCGCGGAACAGTGCGGCTTTCACTTGCGGCAGCCGCTCGGGGCGGACCACCGCGGTGATGAGTTTCATGGGTACTCCTTACGAGAAGTGACGACTGCATGCCGGGGTCGGTCGCCGCTCACAGTTGGTGCAGGACTCCTGCTCCTGGAGCGGCGATCCGATTCAACCGGCCGCGGGCCGATGGCGCGATGTCAGACTGCGTCCGGCTCCGGCTCGAGCCGGCCCGCCACGAAGGAGACGGCGGCCGACTCGCTGAGAATCACCGCCGAGGAGACTTCCGGCGTGTCGGGGTACGCCAACGCGCCCATCTCCGGCAGGTCGAGGCCGAGCTCTTCCACCTCGGCCGATACACGGTGGCCGCCCACGACCAGCGCCGTCACCTTGTACGCGCCGTACGCCATGGCACCGACCGCGACGAAGTTGGTCAGACCACCGACGAGCTGCGCGACGAGCTGGCTCGCGTCGCCGTAGAACAGGCCCCGCACGGCGCCCGGGACGCCATTCCACCCGTCGCCGTACGTGCCGTCGGCCAGCAAGCCGACCGAGAGAATGCCCCACAACCCGTTGACTCCGTGCACCGAGATCGCGCCCACCGGATCGTCGATCCGGAGCTTCCCGTCGATGAAGAACACGGCGATACACACCAGAACACCGGCCACGCCGCCGATCAGGACCGCGGAAGGAGCCGTGACGAAGGCGCAGGGCGCGGTGATCGCGACCAGGCCCGCGAGCGTGCCGTTCGCCATCATGGAGGGGTCCGGCTTGCCAAACTTGCTCCACATGTAGAGCATCGCGACGACACCTCCAGCTGCCCCAGCCAGCATGGTGTTTGTGGCGATCACACCGATGCGAAGATCCGACCCCGCGAGCGTCGAGCCGGGGTTGAAGCCGAACCATCCGAAGCACAGGATGAACGTGCCGACGAGCGCCATGGGGATGTTGTGACCCGGAATCGCGTTGGGTGTCCCGTCGGCGTTGTACTTGCCGCGCCGCGGCCCGAGCAGCCAGGCGCCCACCAGCGCGATCACGCCGCCCGTCATGTGCACCACCGACGAGCCCGCGAAGTCCACGTGCCCGTGTCCGAGCCCGAGGTTCACGCCGAGCTGCGACAACCAGCCGCCGCCCCATGTCCAGTTCGCGAAAACGGGATAGATGACCGCTCCGATGAAGATGCTGAACACCGCGAACGCCGAGAACTTCCAGCGCTCCGCCATCGCTCCGGTGGGAATCGTCGCCGCCGTGTCCATGAACACCATCTGGAACAGGAAGTAGGTGAACACCGGCGCCGCGTACGCCACGCCCGTCAGGAAGAACCCGGTGTGCCCGAACAACCCCCAGGGCTTGCCGCCGATCGTGAGGGCGAACTCATTGTTCAGTTTGTCGAAGCCGCCCAGCGTCGACATCGGCCCGATGCCGCCGGCTTGGAGCGCGAACCCGATTGCCCAGTACGCCAGCATCGCGATGCCGTACACCATGAAGTTCATGGCGAACGTGTGGGCCGCGTTCTTGGCTCGCGTGAAGCCGGTCTCGACCATGGCGAACCCGGCCTGCATGAACATCACGAGGAACCCCGCCACGAGAGTCCACACGAAATTGATGGCGACCGTGTTCGCCGCCGCCGCCGCGTTCGCGGCCTTCAGCAGCGAGTCGACCGGCAGCGCGGCCGGCGCCGTCGGGACGCCCTGCGCCGCCAGGACCAGCGGGCAGACCACAGCCATCAACAGCGCAAGGCCGACCGAGCGTTTCATGCCATCTCCCGTCATACGGTCTCCCAGTCAGGGGGTGGAACGGTGAATTTGGTGTACGACGTTTCGCGCAAAATATGCACGAATCATGCTACGGTGCGCTACTACCCATTCGTACTAGTTAACTGTGCTGTATGAAAAAATGTGCACAATATGCACATTTTTGCCAACACACGTGTTGCGATAACACCCCATGAGGAGGCCCCCGTGGTTGACCCTGTTGCCCCCGTGCTGCTAGCCCTCGCCGCCATCCTGGCGGGCGCCAAGCTCGGCGGTGACCTGGCCGAGCGCATCGGTCAACCTGCCGTGCTCGGCGAGCTGGTAGTCGGGATCCTGCTCGGCAACCTGGACCTGGTCGGGGTGTCCTGGTTCCGGGGGGTGGCCGCCGACCACACCGTCGACGGGCTGGCCCGGCTCGGCGTCGTGCTGCTGCTGTTCGAGGTCGGCCTCGAATCCACCGTGGGCGACATGTTGAAGGTCGGCGGCCGATCGTTGCTGGTCGCCGTGCTGGGGGTGGTGACCCCCTGGGTACTCGGCTGGGGTGTGGGGGCCCTTCTTCTCCCCGGCTCGAGCCCCTACGTGCACGCGTTTCTGGGTGCCACACTCACGGCCACCAGCGTCGGGATCACGGCGCGCGTCCTCAAGGACTTGGGGCACGCGCAGTCGCCCGAGGCACGCATCATCCTTGGTGCTGCGGTGATCGACGACGTACTCGGGCTCGTGATCCTCGCCGTCGTGGCGGGCGTCATCACCGCGGCCGGCCGCGGGAGCGGCCTCTCGTATGCGGCGGTCGGGGTGATCCTGGCGAAGGCGCTGCTGTTTCTCGGCGGCGCCCTCGTGCTCGGCGTTGCCGTGTCGCCCCGCCTGTTCGCCCTCGCGGGGCGGCTGCGCGGATCGGGGTTGCTCCTCACCACCGCGCTGGTGTTCTGCTTCGTGCTCGCCTATCTCGCGTCTGCCGTGGGACTGGCCTCCATCGTGGGCGCCTACGCCGCCGGTCTCGTTCTCGAGGAGGCCCATTACGTCGATCTCGCCCGGCACGACGAGCGCCGGCTCGAGGAGCTGGTCCGCCCCATCGGCACGCTGCTCGTGCCGGTCTTTTTCGTGCTGATGGGCATGCGCGTGGAGCTCCGGTCGTTCGAGCACCCGGAGGTGCTCGGTCTTGCCCTCCTGTTGACGGTCGCGGCGATCGCCGGCAAACAGGCGTGCGCGCTGGGTGGATGGGGCGCGCCCCTGGACCGGCTTTCGATCGGTATCGGCATGATTCCGCGGGGAGAAGTCGGCCTGATCTTTGCCAACCTCGGTCTGAGCCTAACGCTGCACGGCGAGCGGATCGTCAGCCCGGCGGTTTTCTCGGGGCTCGTGATCATGGTCGTCCTGACCACGTTGATCACGCCGCCTGCGCTCAAGTGGAGCCTTGCACGGGGAGCCCGTTAAGTGGTGGCGCCGACTTGCGCCGACCGGCCCGGAGTTTAAGTTTCGGCGTCCATCATGCCCACACCCGCTTTGCTCAAGCGGCTCCCGTACCGCGCTCCTTCTGCCGCGAAGCAGAAGAAGCCGACGCCGGCAAGCGCGCGCGGGAGACGATCACTGTAGGGGGCTCGAGCCCTCAGGCGTAAGTAGAGAGACAGATCGGCCGCGACGCGCAGCTCACACGTCGCGGCCGATTGTGCGTTTCGGAGAGTCTCGTGCATCCTCGGATCCTGAAGTTCGGAGGCACCTCGGTGGCCGACGCGGCCGCCGTAGAGCGCGTGACGAGGGTCGTCCGCGCCCATGGCGGGCCCCGGCCGGTGGTGGTCGTATCGGCCCTCGCTGGAGTGACCGATACGCTGCTCGCGGCCGCCGACGCGGCCGCGAGCGGCGACGTGGAGCGGATCCAGCCGCAGCTCGATGCCCTGCTCGAGCGCCACGCGGAGATCGCGGGGCGGCTGGCCCGTCCGGACGGCAACCGGGGGATCCAGACCGTGCTGGGCCGCGCACGCGCGGAGCTCGCAGACCTGCTGGGGCGGGTCGCCAGGGAGCCGGACCGCCGGCCGGCGCTACGCGACGAGATCGCCTCCTACGGCGAGCGCCTCTCGGCGGCGCTCCTGACCGCCGTGCTCCTCGCCGCCGACGTGCCGGCGCGCTACGTGGATGCGCGCCACTGTCTCATCACCGACGACACACACGGTCGGGCTACCCCTCTCGTACCGGACACGGAACAGCGCACGCGGGCGGAGCTCGCGCCTTTGCTGGACCGTCGCCTGATCCCGGTGTTGGGCGGCTACATCGGGGCGACGCTCGAGGGCGTGACGACTACGCTGGGCCGGGGCGGCTCCGACTACAGCGCGGCCCTGGTGGGCGCCGCCCTCTCGGCCGCGGAAATCCAGATCTGGACCGACGTGAGTGGGGTGCTCACCGCCGACCCACGAGTCGTACCGGGGGCGCGGACGATCCCGAGCCTTTCTTACGCCGAAGCCGCCGAGCTTGCCTATTTTGGGGCCAAGGTCCTGCACCCCAAGACGATCCAACCAGCCATGGAGCGCGATATCCCCGTGCGCATTTGCAACTCGCACGCACCCGATGATCCCGGGACCCTGGTGACCGCCCGAGGGGAAGTGCGTGCCGGGGCCGTGAAAGCCATCGCTCACAAGGCCGGCGTTACGGTCCTACAGGTCAGCTCGACCCGAATGCTGGGCGCCTACGGCTTCTTGCGGGCGCTGTTCGAGGTGTTCGAGCGGCACCGCACGGTCGTGGACGTGGTGACGACTTCCGAAGTGAGCGTGTCGCTCACCGTAGACGATGCGCAATCGGTCCCCGACATCGTTGCCGAGCTGCGCCGGTTGGGTACCGTGTCGGTCGAATCGGGCCGGGCCATCGTGTGCGTGGTGGGCGAAGGCCTCCGAACCACGCCGGGGATCGCGGCGCGGGTGTTCGCGACCGTCACCGACATCAATGTCTCGCTCATTTCGCAGGGCGCATCCCGCGTCAACCTCACCTTCGTCGTGGACGAAGCGCGCGTGCGCGAAGCCGTACTACGGCTGCACCAGGCGCTGTTCGAGCGCGATGGCGTGGACCTGGACCCGGCGGCCGCGGCCGGTGAGCTGGCTCCGTGACCGACCTCGTCTCGCTAGCGTGTGACCTGGTGGATGTCCCATCCGTGTCCGGCGAAGAGGCGCAGGTCGCGCGGTTCGTGGCATCGTACCTCACGGACCTCGGTTACAGCGTGGAGCTGTTCGACGCCGCGCCGGGGCGACCCAACGTGCTTGCGACCACCGATCAGCCGCCGCGGATCGTACTGTCGACCCACCTCGACACGGTGCCGCCGCACGTGCCCGCCCGCGTCGTGAACGGCGTCCTGTACGGGCGCGGTGCCTGCGACGCGAAGGGGATCATGGCGGCGCAGATCGTCGCGGCCGAGCGGCTGCGCGCCGAGGGGGTCGAGGGAATTGGACTGCTGTTCGTCGTGGACGAAGAAATGGGAAGCGTGGGGGCGCGGGCGGCCAATGCGCACCCCCTGGCGGAGCAATGCCGCTGGCTCGTCGACGGCGAGCCGACCGACAATCGGCTCGCCACGGGCTCCAAAGGATCCCTGCGCCTCACTTTGTGCACCGCCGGGGTTCCCGCCCACTCGGCCTATCCCGAGCAAGGCCGCTCGGCGATCGATGCGCTACTCGACGTGCTGGGAGACGTGCGTCGCGCCGCCTGGCCGACCGACCCGATCTTCGGCGAGACCACGGTCAACATCGGCGTCGTCGCCGGGGGAACACGGCCCAATGTCGTCGCCGCCGACGCCCACGCGGACCTGCAAATCCGCCTCGTGACCGAAGATCAACCGGTGAAAGCCCTGCTCGAGCGGGCGGTCCGGGACCGGGCCCGCATCGACTACCTGACGGCAGTGCCTCCGCAACGCCTCGCGACGGTGCCGGGCTTCGAGACCTGCGTCGTCCGCTTCACCACCGACATCCCGCACCTCACGAACTGGGGAACGCCCCTGCTGCTCGGTCCCGGCTCGATTTTGGACGCACACACCGCCCACGAGCGCATTTCGGAGGCCGAGCTGACCGCGGGCGCGGACGCATACGTGCGACTGGTACACGCGCTCGCGGTGCGAAAGGCGGAGGCGTGAAGATCGCCCTGTTCGGCCACGGCGGGATGGGACGGGTGCTGGAAGAGAGCGCCCGCGCCGCGGGCCACGACGTCGGCGCCATCTTCACGTCTGCCAACGTCGGCGAAGTCGCGCGGCTGCTCCCCGGGCATGCCGTGGCAATCGATTTTTCCGCGCCCAGTGCCGTGCCGGCCCACGTGGCAGCCGCCGCGGCTGCCGGCGTCCCCCTGGTGCAAGGCACCACGGGTTGGCAGCGCGAGGAGGCCGCGGTCCGGAACGCCGTGGAAGCGCGCGGCGCCGCGCTGGTGTACGGCGCCAATTTCTCGATCGGCGTGAACTTGTTTTACCGCATCGTCGCGGACGCCGCGCGGCTGTTTTGCGGCACGGGGTACGATCCGTTCATCGAGGAGGCGCACCACGCCCGCAAGCGCGACGCGCCGTCGGGGACCGCGCTGGCCCTGCAGACCATCCTGTCACGCGGTCTTGGGCAGGAGCCAGGGACGAGCATTCCAATCGCGAGCACCCGCGCCGGTCATATCCCGGGGATCCACCGCGTCGGGTTCGACTCCGCCGCCGACCAGGTCCTTTTGGTTCACACGGCCCGCTCCCGCGCAGGTTTCGCCGCCGGCGCGCTGCTCGCCGCCCGCTGGATCGTGGGGCGGCGGGGTATGTATGCCTTTGCCGACGTGCTGGACGACATCCTTGCGCTGCAGACGGAGCAGGAAAGGAAGGCCCGATGACCCAACATCTGGAGTGGCTGCATGGGTGCGGCACGGCCCTCGTCACCCCGTTCAACGCGGCCGGCGAAGTGCACGAGGCCAGGTTTCGGGCGCTGGTCGAGCGGCAGATAGCGGGAGGCATCCGACTGCTCGTCCCCTGCGGCACCACGGGCGAAGCCGCGACCCTCACGCCCGCCGAGCAGGAGCGCGTCGTCGCGCTCGCGGTCGAGTCGGCGCGTGGGCGGGCCAAAGTACTCGCGGGTGTTGGGAGCAACGCCACCGCCGCCACCATCGAGCGGGCCCGCGCCGCTCGAGCCGCCGGCGCCGACGCGGTCCTCGTCGTGGCGCCCTACTACAACAAGCCCACGCAGGCGGGGCTGCAAGCGCACTTCCGAGCCGTCGCCGAGGCGATGGAGGACGTTCCCGTGGTCCTGTACAACGTTCCCGGTCGCACGGCGTCGAACATCGCCGCCGCCACCGCCCTCACGCTGGCGCGGGAGACGAACAACATCGTCGCAGTAAAAGAGGCCTCGGGGGACCTGGCCCAGATCATGGCCATCCTGCGCGAGCGGCCGCCGGGGTTCCGCGTGCTCTCGGGGGACGATGCCGTGACCCTGCCCCTGATCGCGCTGGGCGCCGACGGCATCATCTCCGTCGCATCGAACGAAGCGCCCGATCTGATGGTCAAGCTCACCGACAGCGCGCTCTCCGGCCGGTGGGACTCGGCCCGCGAGCTTCAATACCGGCTGCTCCCGCTGATGGAAGCGAACTTCATCGAGTCGAACCCGGGACCCGTCAAGGCGGCGCTCGCGCTGATGGGACTCCTGGAAGAGCAGTTCCGGCTGCCGCTGGTCCCCGTGCAGGAGCAGACCCGGGCCCGGCTGCGCGTCGTCCTGGGAGCGCTCGGGTTATTGCCCGGTGCCGCGCATGTCGCTGCGTGAGCGGGTCGAGGCGCTCACCGCCCAGAAGCGGGAGCGCTACGGCGAGCCCGAGCGCGCCCTGTTCGCCGAATTCCGGACCGCGCTCACCCGCGGCGAGATCCGCGCCGCCGAGCGTGGGCGGGACGGCGCGTGGTGCGTCAATGCGTGGGTCAAGCAGGGAATCCTCCTCGGGTTCCGCATGGGCGTCCTCACCGACATGTCGGCGCATCCGACCCTCAGGTTCTTCGACAAGGACACCTACCCGGTGCGGCCCACCACGCTCGCCGACGGGGTG
>Ga0137359_10005725_pt1 | contig 10267 bp, 10 predicted proteins | sample Mad1_40_16metaG_FD_108281 | JGI IMG/M metagenome (GOLD analysis project Ga0137359, IMG submission 108281) | Vadose zone soil microbial communities from Angelo Coast Range Reserve, California, USA - Mad1_40_16 metaG | ecosystem: Environmental > Terrestrial > Soil > Vadose zone | place: USA... | reverse complement strand
GTTGGCGGTGTCATCAGGCAGGTTCCCGTCGTGCTTGGCGACCACGTCAAACGCGGGCAGCCCTTGGCCGTCGTCTTCAGCAGCGAACTCGCGGAGGCGGAAACCCAGTACCTTTCTCACTTGGCCGAGTTGGAAGCCGACCACAAAAAGCTTGTGCGCACGCAAAACCTGGTCAAGCTCGGAGCCGCCAGCCAGCAAGAAGAGGAAGACGTGGAGGCGATGCATGCCGGTCATGAATCGTATGTACGTGCGGCCCTCGAAAAGCTGAAGTTGCTGGGTGCCAGCGACCAACAAATCGCCTCGCTCAAGCAGGCCGAACAGATTGATCCGAACTTTGTCGTGCCTGCGCCGATCAACGGAGTAGTGCTTACCCGCGCCGCAAATCTTGGATTGGTTGTGAGTACGGCGCAGGAACTCTTTACCGTTGCCGACCTGTCCACGGTCTGGATCATGGCCAGCATCAACGAAAAGGACTTCGCATCCGTGCGCGTCGGCACCGCCGCATCCGTCACTGCTCCAGCATATCCGGGACGTCTGTGGAAAGGGCGCGTCATCTACATCCAACCTCAAGTAGACCAGAATACGCGGACGGCCCAGGCTAGGATCGAGGTTGCCAATCCCCGTGAGGATTTACGCATCGACATGTACACCGATGTCGACTTCACATCTCCTGGCGCTCCTGGTCCAGTCGTGCCAGAAGCGGCGGTGCAATCGATCGGCGAACGGCGGTTCGTGTTTCTTCCGGTCAAGGACAATGACGGCAGTTTCGCGTTGCGCGAGGTGCGGCTTGGTTCTGCCGCGGGCGGGTATTACTCGGTATTGGAAGGGTTGAAGGTGCAAGACGAGGTTGTCACGGATGGAAGCTTCATCCTGAAAGCCGAGGCCCTCCGCCAGCACCCCGAGTTGCACTGAACCCGAATTGCGGTTCGTTCACTAGCATGAACATCTAGGCGGCTTGGAACATCGGTGGAGTATGAACGAGCGGGATCGGAAACAGCCAGACGATAAATCGAACCCATTGGCGTCCTCGTCTGCGAAGCCCACGGTCAATCAAGCGAGAGACGGATCCATAGGAACGACCGTTAGGATCAACTACAAGCATTCATTGGCGATCCGCTGGATGCATTGGATCAATTTCCCATTGCTTGGCGTCATGATCTACTCGGGTCTTCTCATTTATTGGGCCGATTCGCAGTACGAGGGGCTGAATGCACACCGGGTCTCTCGCGTCGGGTTCGGTGGCTGGACACTTTTCCGGCTCTTTCCTGCGTGGTTCTACAACACTCTCCACCTCAAATTCCAGCTCGCGAAAGGTCTGGGATACCACTTTTTCTTCATGTGGTTCTTCGCACTGAACGGAGTTGCCTATGTCCTGCACACCTTGTTCTCTGGTGAGTGGCGGGAACTCGTTCCAACGCGGCGTTCGCTTAGGGAAGCAATCGAGGTGACGTTGCACGATCTGCGGTTGAGCAAGCACCATCCACCGCATCGGAAATTCAATGGAGCACAACAGTTGGCCTACACAGGTGTCGTTCTCATGGGCGCGGGTTCGTTGCTCACTGGCCTTGCTATCTACAAACCAACTCAACTGCATGTGCTTACGACTTTGCTCGGCGGCTACGAAATGGCGCGGTGGTTCCATTTTTGGCTGACGATGGCCTATGTTGGCTTTTTCTTAGTACACGTTGTGCAGGTCATCCGCGCGGGCTGGAACAATTTCCGCGCCATGATCATCGGGTATCAGATTTTACCTAGCGACATGGGGAAGGATGACAAGGTTCCCAATGAACAAAATATCTGAGCGAGTTGAGCGCGAAACGCTTCCGGGGCTCCAGCGTCGCTCGCGCCGTGGCTTCCTAGCCGCCGCTGTTGCCGCCGTGGCGGGCGGCGGCATTTGGAAATTGTTGAGTGATCAGCCGGGAGTTGACGGACTCGCTTCGCCCTTCCGCAAGGCGATGGAATTAAACGCCGGAATTGCTCGCCGAATTTTTCGCGAACGAGCGCTGGCGCCCGAATTCGAAAGATCGAAAGCGGTGACTTCCTTCCGTCGTAATGGCGATATTGGACTCTCCGAGATCCGGCCCGAAGACTGGCGTCTGCAACTCATCGGCGCCTTCAACTCTGCGTCCTACGCACAGTTCAGCAAGGACGTAACCTCTTGGACCTACGGAATGAACGCCTCAGACACAGAAGCTCCTAACCTAGATGTCAGTTCGCCTACGAAGAAGCCTCCCGTGCACGAGGACGACGCCAAAGCTGCGGGTATAAGGATGAAGTCGATGGAGATGCCCGAACGGGCGCATGCGGCTGTTCCCGGGTTGCTGCTCACTATGGCGGATGTGAAGAAACTGCCGCACGCGGAAATGGTCACGGAATTTAAGTGCATTGAAGGTTGGAGCGAGATCGTTTACTGGGGCGGCGCGCGCCTGCGCGATTTCCTCGTTGCGTACCCGCCACTCAACGGAGGCCGCAGTCAGTTTGATTCCAAGGAGCTGGCGAGTGGCATTCCGAGGTACGTCGGCTTCGAGACGCCTGACGGACAGTATTACGTCGGCATCGAGCGCGAAGTCGCACTACACCCGCAAACCCTGCTCGCCTACGAGCTGAACGGCCAGCCCCTGACACCGGACCATGGCGCCCCTCTACGTTTGGTTACGCCGCTCAAGTACGGTATCAAACAGCTCAAACAGATTGGCCGAATCACATACACGGACATGCGGCCTCATGACTATTGGCACGAGCAGGGATACGACTACTACGCCGGTCTATGAATTGGAGCAAAGAAATTGAGCGACAAACACGAACAAAAGCGAAGACCATCGGACTCCAACATGGACCACATGACACACAAAGATAACGGACAAGAGGCCGACCCACATGCTGGTCACAAGATGTCAGACATCCAAGCAACCCACGACCGTCACGCCGGACACTCCGTGGCGATGTTTCGCGACAAATTTTGGCTGAATTTCGCCCTCACGATCCCCGTCGTATTTTGGTCAACCGACGTTCAACACTGGCTTGGGTACACAGCACCCCCGTTCCCCGGCTCAAAGTTTATTCCACCCATCCTTGGGACAGTCGTCTTCCTTTATGGCGGTCTCGTCTTCATCCACGGGGCGTGGCGCGAACTTGCCGACCACAAGCCGGGCATGATGACGCTCATCAGCCTCGGGATCACAGCTGCATTTGGAACCTCGCTCGCTGGTACATTCGGCCTATTCGACCTTGACGTGTGGTGGGAACTCACATCACTGATCACGATCATGCTCCTCGGTCACTGGCTCGAAATGCGAGCCATTTCTCAGGCCCGGGGGGCCCTCAATGCGCTCGCGGCCCTTCTGCCGGACACCGCTGAACGCGTAAAGGGCACAGACTCTGAATCTGTTCCACTCTCGGAGTTGCGCGTTGGCGACATCGTTCTTGTGCGGCCCGGGGCCCGAGTTCCGGCAGATGGTACGGTTGTCGAGGGTACTGCTGACGTTGACGAGTCCATGATCACGGGCGAGTCCAAAACGGTGCCGAAAGGAGAAGGCTCTAAGGTTATTGCGGGAGCAGTTGCCAACGGCGGAAGTCTTCGCGTCCGCGTTACCGCAATCGGGGACCAGACCGCTCTCTCCGGAATCATGCGGCTGGTCGCCACCGCCCAGGCTTCTGGCTCTCGCACCCAGGCTCTTGCCGACCGTGCGGCCGCGATCCTTTTCTACGTGGCAGTAGTCGCTGGCGCGATTACTTTCGCCTACTGGTGGTTTTCAGGCGACAAAGAACACGCCCTGATTCGAACGGCAACGGTCCTCATCATTGCTTGCCCGCATGCCCTGGGACTGGCGATTCCGCTCGTAATCGCGATTTCAACATCGCTCGGCGCCCAAAACGGGCTTCTTGTTAAGGACCGACTCGCGCTCGAACGCGCGCGCAATCTGGACATCGTCATCTTCGATAAGACCGGAACCCTGACACGCGGTTCTCCAGCGGTTACGGAAGTGGTCACTGCACCGGGCATTACCGAAGGCGATTTGATTGCCCGTGCTGCCGCCGTGGAGTCCACCTCCGAACATCCGCTCGCTAAAGCAATCGTCGCCGCAGCCAAGCGCCGAAATGCGGAACGATTGGCAGCGACGAATTTCGAGGCCCTGCCTGGTCGAGGAGCCAAGGCGTTGGTGGAAGGCAAGAGTGTCGAAATTGGTGGACCGCGTTTGTTGACTGAAGCCAAGGTGGCCGTGCCGCCAGACGTTGAAAAACGGACAACCGCATGGGCATCAGACGGGAAGACGGTTCTCTATGCCGTTGCTGAAGGCCAACTGCTTGGAGCTTTCGCCGTTGAAGACGAGATTCGGCCCGAATCTAGTGAAGCCGTCACCGAGCTTCATCGGCTTGGTATCCGGGTCGCCATGATCACCGGAGATTCGAAGGCGGTTGCTAACTCGGTCGCCCGGCGCATCGGAATCGATGACGTCGCAGCGGAGGTTCTACCCGCTGACAAGGCTGCGGCGGTAAAGCGCTTTCAGGTCGGCGGCAAGAAGGTTGCGATGGTTGGCGATGGCGTGAACGACGCACCGGCTCTGGCAACCGCGGATGTGGGGATCGCCATCGGGTCGGGAACCGATGTCGCCGTTGAGTCCGCCGGAATTGTGCTCGTGCGCAATGACCCTCGCGACGTTGTCGCAGCTATCGAATTATCGCGCGCGACTTACAGAAAAATGATCCAAAATCTCGTTTGGGCAACCGCTTATAACCTGGTTGCTATCCCGGCCGCGGCGGGTCTCTTCGTCCGTTGGGGAGTTGAACTCCCCATGAGTGTAGGTGCGGTTGCGATGAACTCGTCTACCATCATCGTAGCCGTCAATGCTCAGCTACTTCGAAGAATGAAATTGCAATGACCGCAATCACATCACCTGAGCCGCCGACTATTTCTCGGCGCGTGCTTCAACTTCAAGTGCCCGCGATCTGAGCGTTGTCTCCATTGCCTTTCTTATCTCACGAGTTGGGCGGCGGAGTCCTCAACTCGCAAGAAGATGTGAGTTGAATAGTTTTGTGCAGCGTCCGGTACAATGGGCAGCGCATGGCGTAAAAGCCGTGCGCACGCTCGACTGTTTCCCTTGCGGCTTCAGCCGCCACCAGATGCATGGCCACGTGAATGCGGCGAATGACGAGTACGCCCTCCTCTGTTTCCACCTCTCCGGTTACATCCGCGGTCAATTTTCCGTTGCTGGCATCGATTTGGCGCGCTTCCAGCGCACCTCCAAAAGTGCCCACCATTCAACCGGCGGTCGCCGAAATGACATAGTCAATGGTTGAGGAGTGCGACTCCTTCAACTTTGCCGGGTCAACTTTGTAGTGTTCGGCGATCGCCCCGTGGACACTGTAAATCACCGGCTGGGATTCGCCTGGCAGATGCGCGATGCGGAGGGGTCCCTGCTGGCGCTCGATTCGAGATTTGGAAACATAAACGACATCACCCATGATTTTCTCCTTCCAGCAGAATCGATTCGATCCAACTCCGAATGATCAATTGTGTCGGATAGCGTTCGGAGACCGTTTGAGGTCGAGAGGGAGTATCTGTAATTCCCATTTGAGCGGCACCGACGTAGGGGGATAGCAAATCGTCTTGTCACAGGCCTGATATTTTAACTCCCCGCTAATGGAAATTGTTTTCTGTGCTGAAACGAGCGAGCGGACGACATCCCCAGTCTTGGAAGGAGTCATAGTAACATCCTGGGTGATGCGAAACTTGCCCTCGAAGACCGGTACACGTTCCTGTATCGCCTCCAAATAGAGGATTTTGGAGTTCGGGTAAGTCACCTGAGAGAGTTCAATTCCCGAGCGTACCTGCAGTTCCAACTGAATCGGCTTGTAGCCCTTTACGCCCGGAGAATAAACATGGACACCCGGCGGCAGCTCGATTTCAGCAGCCAAGGTGACGCGGCTGCCCGGCGCCACAACGTGATCCGATTGTGTAAGGCTGAGCCACAGATGAGGCGCTTCCACATTTTGGCTCACTTCCTCGGTCAGCTCCGGGAAAAGCTTCCCAATGATGTTGTTCGCCGTGAATCGGTTGGTGTAATTCGTTTCGAAATATTTTTCGCGAATCACGCCGCTCTCGTCTATGTAGAAAAATCCGGGATACGCCATGCCTTTGGTCATTCCCTTCGCTTCCGTGTTAAGCACCTTGAAGCTGCGAATGATTTCGGACTTCGGGTCAGCCAAGAGCGGAAAGTCTATGCCATGCCGCTCGGCGAAATCTTTCAGGATAGCCGGACTATCATAGCTGATTGCTGCCAGCTTAAGTCCCTGCGACTCAAATCTCTTCTTTGCCGCTTGCAGCTGCACGAGCTGCGCCTTGCAGAAAGGTCACCAGTCGGCGGAGCGGAAGAACAGGATGACGGTGCCCTTCGGTCCTTTGAGCGTCTCGTTGGTGTGTTCGTGGCCGAACTGATCCGGCAACGCAAAAATCGCTGCCTGCTGACCGATCTCCAGGCCGACCGACGGAGCCAAGGCGTGATTCGTGGACGTGTTTTCTTGACCGCTCGCAACAGCAGACAATCCAGCCAAGAAAAGAACGGCAACCCCAATTTTCATCTTTGCTCCGGACCTCTCTGCCCTACGCGCTTACCGTTTTGGTGAAAGTGAAAGTCTCTTCCTCGGCCACCAGGCAAATTGGCGTTCCACCCGTAGAAATCTTCACAGCGTGGGCGAGCGCCTCCTTGCCGCCTTCAGACGCCGCGCATAATTCCAGTGCTTGCATCGAAGGGAAATAAACTTCCGCAACCCGGTAAAAAGGCGCGGTGCCTTGCGGTGAGCCGAGTATCTTGGTTGCGACCATCTTGGTCTTCCCGTCCAGTTTCGCGACGGCTAACGGCACATGCTCATCCTGGTAGACTTTCTCGAAAACATCAACGTCCTTAGGGCGCGGATAAATGACTATAAGTTTCACGTCTGCCATTCTGTGCTCCTAGCGAAACAAGATTTTTGACACGCCAATCTGTGCTACGACACCCGGCCATTCCTGGGGCTGACCATCCCTGAACGAGAGATCCGAGACCGCTCCCTCGCCGGCATCGAGGATGCAGCAATTCAATACGAGTTCCCAGCAAGCAAAAGGTTTCACGCCGGATCAAAATAATAGATGTCCCTTCTTCCACATCAGGCATCTGCCCTCACCGGATCTGTCAGTTTTGTTGCGCGCTGAATTCCGGAAACTTTTCAGCCACAAACCCATCCCACTGGTTTGTACACGTTTGAGGATGATTCTTGACCTAAACGCGGGCTCGCAAATCGCCAGGATTTGCGTTCAGTGTTCAACAAATTGTTCCGGCCCTTTAGAACCATACGTCGAACGGCAGTTTTGCAGGTGCACCAACAATTCGAATTGGAGAACATTCTTGATGAAAACTCTGCCCGTAAATGCCAGGCGGATTCGCTGGTCAGGACTACTTTTATTGGTAACCGCAATCATTGCAAGGCCTGCTCGAGGTCAGAATCAGGAGCTCACCTTCTCGCTCGGGGGTGTTCCGGGCCAGACCCGCAGTTTCCAGGGCTCTGCCGGCACAGCACAAATTTCCGCGGATCGCAGCTTTGGGATTAACTACGGTCATCGCTTGCTGGGTGCAAAGATAGCGGCTCTTTACGGCGAAATTGAATTCGTGGCGCTTCCCAACCGAAGCGTGACCTCGGCAACCGCCACCGTGCCACAGAGTTATGCGTCGCTCTACCTCACTCCCGGATTGCGCTTGAAACTCTTTCCCTCTTCGCGGCTTTCACCGTGGGCCGCCATTGGAGGAGGGTATGCCCTGTACCAGCAGTCCGCGAAGCTCTCCAATGGCCAAAATGATACGGATAAGTTCCTAAACCGCGGCGTGTTCGATTACGGCGGTGGGTTGGATTTCAGGCTAATTCGTTTCATTGGCTTGCGCGCAGAAGTGCGTGATTTCCTCTCTGGGAATCCCGGCCTGAACGTGAAGTTGAATTCGAGCACCCAGCACAACATCGTCGCGAGCGGCGGCGTCATTCTGCGCTTCTGACGCCCCTGTCAGTATTTGCCGGCGGACTATGGGTCTCCGATTGGCCTAAGCAAGTGAACCGCAACTCGGGGTAATATCTCTGCGTGATGATCAGAGGAGAACAACCAGCTGCCCATTCGAGACAAGTGCGCGTGGCCATCGCGCAATCTGCTCCTGTTTATCTGGACAAACAAGCCAGCCTCGCAAAGGCTCTCGATCTCATCCAGCAGGCGGCCAAGCGAGGTGCACAGCTCGTTGCGTTCGGCGAAACCTGGCTGCCCGGTTACCCTGCCTGGCTGGATGTGTGTCCGGGCGCAGCGCTGTGGGAAAACGGTTTCGCGAAGGATGTCTTCGCCAGGCTCAGGTCTAACAGCATCGTCGTCCCCGGTGAAGAAGTGAACGCACTCCGCGAAGCGGCGCGAGATCTCAAAATTGCGATTGTGATCGGAGTTAATGAGCGCGTGGATTCCGGTCCCGGAAACGGGACACTCTACAATTCGCTTCTCACTATTTCAGAAGATGGACAGCTCGGAAACCACCATAGGAAGCTCGTCCCGACCTACACGGAACGTCTCGTGTGGGGAAACGGTGATGGCCGCGGGTTGGAAGCAGTGCCTACTTCCGCCGGGCGCGTGGGTGGATTGATCTGCTGGGAGCATTGGATGCCGCTCGCGCGCATGGCAATGCACAATTCCGGCGAACACATCCACGTCGCGGTGTGGCCAACGGTCCACGAGTTACATCAATTAGCCAGCAGACACTACGCCTTTGAAGGCCGATGTTTCGTTCTGGCGGTTGGTCTGATGATGTCTGCTGAAGATCTGCCTCGCGAGCTTCGTGATGGAGCCGCATTGCTGTCCGGTGGCAGTCAATGGATCGAGCGCGGAGGCGGCGCCATCATTGGACCCAACTCTCGGTATATTCTTGACCCAGTGTTCGACAGGGAGGAACTCCTCGTTTCGGATTTGGATCTGACTCAAATTGACCGGGAATTGATGACCTTCGATGCCTCAGGTCATTATGCGCGTCCTGATCTCTTTCGATTTGAGAAGAGAGACATTCAGGCGAAGTTGACCGATGATTGAGAAGCACTCTTATTGAGCCAGGTTGTTTCTGATCCAAACCGCTACCTCGTTAAGGTCCGAATATGGCACTAGCCTGCAATTCGGATGGGTGATGCCCGTGATCAAGAGAGATATTTTGCTTTCGACTTCTCGCCGGTAGAATAAAACCACTTTCTTTGTGGTTGCCCCCAGAAGGTACCCTGTCTCGAAGCCCAAGCCAAATGATGAACCGGAAACCTCGGCGATAAACATATCGCACTTGTCAAGCCATTTCATGTCCCGCAGGTATACTTCTCTCGGTGAGATACTACGGTCCGCTTCCCAAGCGTTCTCCTCGACCAAATGCCTTGTTAGCACCTCGTGGCCCATTTCATCGAGGATGCCCACAATTTTCCTGGCTGCATCCACCGCCGAGCGGTCCCCCGCTACTGTAAACCCAAAATAGACTTTCATTCCCGTCCACTTACCCTCCCTGAATTCTACTGGATGAACTTTACAGAGGACCACTGCCGTGAAAATAAGGAAGGCAAGAATAAGCGTTTGCTCGAGGCAAAGAACGTTTCCGTAATCGAAGACGACTGCCCGAACCGAACGATTTTGCGAAAGACCTTGTATGGCGCTACGTTTGGCAGTATCATGCATAAATCGGATAATACGCGTATATACGTGCATACCCAAGTGGATTCGTGCAAAATGGACAGAATGAAACCAGAAGCGGACGCAGGCCAAATCGCCCTAAAGGAAGAGCGCCACCAGTACATCCTGGAGCTGCTTGGCAGTGAGGGCCGAGTCCTCGCCGCGGACCTTGGCAGTCGATACAGGGTCTCTGAAGACACGATTCGTCGAGATCTGCGCGAATTGGCGAATTCGGGAAAGATCCAACGGGTACACGGCGGCGCCCTGCCTCGCCGTGCCGAGGCCGTTCCTTTCGTGTCTAGCCAACAAATCGATATGGAGAGCAAGATCGGAATTGCTCGAGTGGCGGCTGACATGATCCGCGACGGTCAGGTGGTGCTTATTGATGGAGGTACCACTAATCTAAGAATTGCTTCCTACCTTTCAAGAGAGCGTTCGGCGACCATTGTTACCAACAGCCCACCGCTTGCGCTGGCGTTGGCGGATCATCCGAAGTTGAGCGTGCTGATGCTCGGAGGAAATTTTCTTAAAGAGGCGCGGGTCACGACAGGCATCGAGACCATTCGT
>Ga0137359_10005719_pt1 | contig 10271 bp, 15 predicted proteins | sample Mad1_40_16metaG_FD_108281 | JGI IMG/M metagenome (GOLD analysis project Ga0137359, IMG submission 108281) | Vadose zone soil microbial communities from Angelo Coast Range Reserve, California, USA - Mad1_40_16 metaG | ecosystem: Environmental > Terrestrial > Soil > Vadose zone | place: USA... | reverse complement strand
GACGTGATCGCGAGCGATCCGAATCGCACCGTGATTCCGGGATTTCTGGTTAGTGCAGTGGTGGAGTGCCGGTACGGAGCGCATCCCTCGCCCGTACAGGGATACTACAACCGCGACCACGCCTTCTTTCGCCAGTATCACGAGCAGACTAAAGCGGAAGCGGACAGTGCCGCCTGGCTGCAGCGCTGGATTTACGGAGTCGGGGATCGCCGCGAATATATGAACCAACTCGGAGCCTGCCGCGGGGAAGAATTGGGAGTGAAGCAGCACGCGTACGCAGCGCAGGCGGATTTTGGGTATTAGAAAAGCCAGCAATTGGCATTTGCCACTAGCATTTGACGCCGCAGACTTTGGGGCGAGCACGAGCCTGGCACGGCTAAGTGCCAATTGCTAATTGCTAAATGCTAAATGCTAAATGCTAAATGCTAGTTGCTGGCGAAGCGCAATCATGGACTTCGAAATCAGCGCCGGGCAAGTGAAAATCATGCTCAAGCACGGGGAGAAATTCACGCTGCTTGACGTGCGTGAGCCTTGGGAATTGGCGAAGGCGAGCCTCGAGGGAAGCACGAATATTCCCATGGGCGACGTGCCGATGCGTGCCAACCAGGAACTCGACCCGGAGGACCACATCGTTGTGTTTTGTCATCACGGAGTGCGGTCTTTGAGCGTGACCAACTGGCTGCGACAGCAGGGGTTTGAAAAAGTACAGTCGATGCGGGGCGGGATTGATGGCTGGGCTCGGACCGTGGATCCGAAAGTGCCGTTGTATTGAAGGCAGTTGTCAGTTGAGAGTTGGCAGTTTTCAGCTCAGAAGGCTGATTAGCGCGACGTGAAAAGGTGGCCCAGCTTTTCTTTCTTTGTCTTGAGGTAATCCTCGGCGTAGGCCGAGAGCGCGACTTCGCAGGGTACGCGTTCGGCCACGACGACACCGCCTTTTTCCAGAGCAGCAACTTTATCGGGATTGTTGGAGAGCAGGCGTACCCTTGAAACGCCCAGCGCTTTCAGGATTTCCGCGGGGAGCGCGAACTCACGGTGGTCGGCTTTGAAGCCGAGGCGTTCGTTGGCCTCCACTGTATCCAGTCCCTGATCTTGCAGTTCGTAGGCCTGTAACTTGGCCATCAAGCCGATGCCGCGGCCTTCTTGCTGTTCGTAGATCAGTATGCCCGCCCGTTGCTCGGCGATCATCGACAGAGCCATTTCCAGTTGCTGGCGGCAGTCGCAGCGCAGCGAGCCGAAGACATCGCCGGTAAGGCACTGGGAGTGGATGCGGACCAGCGGAGGCGAAGAATGGATTTCGCCCATGACTAACGCTACGGCATCCTCTTCCCGTGGTTGCTTGTCGGTGCCGAATTCTCCGCGAAAGCCGTGGATGCGGAAATTGCCCCAGCGGGTGGGGAAATCGGCGGACGCAATTTGGTGAACGCGAAAAGCCACCATGGCATTATAGCGGGATGCGCGGACAGCCGGAGAAAGCGCCTTTTGTAATGCCGGGCTAACCCTTGCCTAGTCGGGGGAAGTGGTAGAACACGTCCTGTTTGGAAGGGATCGCGACGCCGTTGCGGGTGGCGGGTCGAAAGCGCCAATTCTCCAGGGCCTCGAGGACTTTGCCGTCAATCGACGGAGCCAGGCTCTGTATCACAACTTTCTGGATGATGTTTCCTTTTTCGTCTATCGTGACCTCGACCACCACATCGCCTTGAAGACCACCCAGTTCGGGGGGAGCCACGATGGGATCGGGGGAGACGACCGGCAGTGCGGGGCGGACCTCTTCTCCGGTCAACGGTCCTGCCAGAACCGTACCCAGTGGCGAGCCTGCGGGGCGGACCTGCGCTGCCTGTCCGGGCGCGGCGGTCTCAATGTCCGACCCAAGTTTCGGGCGGGGCAACTCACGCTTGGCTGACTTTGTTCTCTTGGCGTGCTGCTTCCAGGTCAGATGCGCTCTCAACTGCTGGCGAGCGGAGGCGTCGGAGGTGCCCGGAGAAGCATCGGTTACCATCTGGGTTCGCTGATTTGGCCAATAGAGATGCGCGATTTGGGTGCCGTGGTCGCCGTTGACCACAAAAGACGGCGCGACAACCTGCGGGCTGGGCGCGCGCAGGAGCCACAGCAGAAACAGACAGTGCAAGGCCGCCGAGCACGGTACGGCAAGAGGATAACGATGAATGCCGGGTTGGGGCGACGTAAACATGCAGCACGAAACCGCGAGGCCTCTCCATTAGACGTTGAAAAAGGCGGGAGGTAAACACAATTGTTGGCGGGCGCGGGCCCCCCGCGGCGGCTTGGTCGTGGTCTTGGTCTTGGCTGGGAACGCTGCTAAAATTACATTGCTGGTTTCGGCAAGTGGGGCTATAGCTCAGCTGGGAGAGCGCGTCGTTCGCAACGACGAGGCCGTCGGTTCGATCCCGACTAGCTCCACCATATTTTCAGTCACTTAGAAACCCCTTCAACCTTCACTCTGTTCCATTCTGTTCCAAAACTCAATCCAGGTCTTGCCGGAGTTTGCCTCAACTCTTCCGGAAACCCCAACGTTACCGAAAAGACGGTGCCGCGTGAGCACACTCCGGCGCCAGGAACGTTCGAAAGTACTCCGCAAGGAGAAAACCGTGCCGGTCGAAGCGCTGTTGCGAAGCCTCGAACGGCTAGCCGACTCAGATCCGTCAGATTTCGGGTTTCTAGTGGGTCGAATCTTCCTCATGCTCGCCGAGCGGGAGCGCGACACTTACGACTTTCTGATGGTCAAAGTGATTTTCGCCACTCTCCAGGAGAGCGGCTTTCTGGCCAGATTTGACGAGCTGAAGCAATTGCTTGTGGCCAAGGATGTTCCAGCTGCAAGCGGTATTGTTGCAGCGATCGAAAGCTGGACAAAAGCGATAGAGACGTTTGCTTCGAGAAAAGCGTCCGACAAGATAATTCAATCGCTGCGCAACGATTACGTTTTGGGGCACCAACACTTAAGCCCGGGGTTGCTGGCCGGAACAGAGCTTCCTCCATCAAACTGGCTAAATAAGAGGCTGCGCGATTTAGGAGAGAAGTGGACGGTGAGCGAAGGGACGAAGCTCAATAGCAAGCTGCCCGCCGTGTCTCCCTTACAGGACAAGGCTGCAAGATTAGCCTCAGACACCATCCAGTTTCTCACTAAGACCAAGAACATACCGGAGCCTCAGGCGCTCAGCCTGTACAAGGAATCACTGGCACCGCGTGTGATCGGAGTTGAACGTGAACTGGACAAGCAGGGCATAACGGAGTCAGGTCTTGATGAATCGCCTGCATCTATGGCGGCGATTAGAAGAAATGCAGAACTCGCCAGTCTAATCATGGATGACGTGACCGATATCAAGACGATAAGCGACGCTAGACATATGGCGAAAGGAATCATCGCACTGACCGCCGATTATGGAAAACTCATTCAAGATAGGCAGAAGGCATTGCTCGCTCGAAGGAATCATCCGGGCCCGCAGCGATCAGGAGTCACACAAATGAACAACCCCCATCAAGCGCGAATGGAAGCGATGAAGGAAGTTCAGGAGCAGATTCTGAACCAATACAAAAGTAAATTTCATCAATCCGCTACATCACTTCGGGATGCTCTGGTAGCGAAGTTGCCGCGTGCTTCAACCAGCGACGCGAACTCGGCAATGTACATATCACCACAATACGGCAACCTACGCCAGATTGCCGATGAGCTTACGGATCTTGCCCAACAATTCGAGAAGCAACTAGAAGCACACACTGAGGCGAGGATCGGCCAATGAAAGCTGATATCTATCCATGCGCGGATGCCTGACCCACTGAGAACAGCGGGGAAGCAGCGGGGCACGACAACAATGGCACAAAATGACACCAAAAAACGCGAAAGAGCCGCGCAATTGATCGCGGAAGACTGGCTTTCAGACGAAAAGATAGCCGGTGATGTCGGAATCGGCCGGCGGACTTTGGCGAGATGGAAGGCTAGTCCCCGATTCATAGCTCGGGTGAAGGAGATCTCTGCGGCTTTCGCGGACCGGGCTCTTAAGCATGCACTTGCACGAAAAGAACGCCGCATCACTGTGCTGAATGACCTTCACGAGAAGCTTTTGCAAGTCATAGCTGAGCGCGCTGTAGGGGGCGGAGGAGGTAAAACCCTGAGCATGGCGGCAATCCAGCAAGCGGCAAAGGATCATGGCGTTTCTGTAGAAGAAGCCAAACGTCAGGCGCAAGCCGCGGGGTATGCGATCCAATGAGTACATCAACCATTGATTTCTCGAAGTACGAGCAGCCGGTCACTCAGATTGATTTCTCAAAATACGAGGCGGCTGGGTCGAATCCTGTCCAGCAGTCCGGTCCTGACTCCTTGGACGAGTTTGACACGCTGAGACGCGAAGCTTCATCGCTTGGCAATGCAATCACCGGGATGCCCAGCACGCTCTATCACTCCTTCGCCGACAAGCCGCAGAACGAAGAAGAAAAGCGGACGATGGCCGAGCACCCGATCGTGGGCCGTGCGGCAATGGGCCTCGGGCGGATCATGGTTGATCCGATCAAGAATGCGGCTCAGTGGTACGGGCAAGCGGCCAAAGGACAAATTCCAGATCCGATGGGACAAGCATTGAGCGTAGCGCCAGAGGCAATCGGATCAGCGGCGGGAAACGTCTTAGCGGCAAAAGGAGTCGAATCGGCACCGGGCATGGCGAAAGGTACCATCGATATTGCGTCACAAATTCCGAGTGCAGCCAAAATTGGATTACGCGGAGTCGGCAAAATCGCTCGTGCCGGTGCAGACGTTATTGACCCGGATATCACGGGAATCATTTCCCCGCGCCTGGCCCACGCTCAACGAGTAGCAGGGCGCATCGGCAAGGTGCTTAGGAAAGAATCGCCGAAGTCAACTGGCGTCGAAACAACGAATGCAGTACCTAAGCCAGGGATTTCCGACGCAGGGTTGCAAGCCAAAGTAGCCCTGCCTGATCCACGAATAGACGCAGCCCGCGGGCTAGGGATAATCCGACCAACCGGCGCCGCTCCCGCCGCACAGACCGGCGAATCCCTCGGCACAATTCCTACCGAGATGCAAAGATTGACTCCCATTTCGGACGCGCAACTGGCATCACGAATCGCTCTGCCCGATAGGACCGTCGCAGCTGCACGCGGCTTAGGCATCATTCGCCCAACCGGAGTACCGCCCGCTTCTCAGACCGGCGAGGCTCTGGGAACGATTCAAACTCCGGGCCAGTTGGCGATGAGCCGGTTGCAGCCCCTGTCTGACGAACAGGTGACACGAGCGATCAGTCTGCCAAGCCTCGAGGACATAAAACCGCCGTCTCCCAGAGTCGAAAGTTCTCCGGCCACGACGGTGCCGGCAGCACAGCCGGGTCCGGCGCGACCAGTGACAGAGAACCCGATAGTCGGAAGTTTGGTGCGAGCCATGCAGGAATCAGGTGTACCTATCGCGAAACGGCCGAACTTATTGCTCAAAGGCAGCGGTCGGGTGAACCGAATCCTGGGTCCGGAAGAGGACCTCAGTGATATCTTGAGGAAAAGCCTGAGGCAAGCGGGCAGAAAGAAGGACCAGTAGGTGCGGAAGATTGCCGTCTGCGCTTACTACACGCAGGACGGCCCGAGATTGCGCCATGTATTACAACGTGCGCACCGAGGTTTGGGGCTGGATGCGAGACTGGCTGAAGGCGGGCGCTGCTAAGATCCCCGACGATCCGGAGCTGGCGGCTGACCTTACCGCGCCTGGTTACGACACTGCCCGCGGCAAGCGTTTCCACGGTTCCATCCAGCTTGAGCACAAGGATGACCTCAAAGCTCGCGGGGAAGCCTCGCCTGACGATGGAGGAACGCTGGCGATGACGTTTGCCGTCAATGTCCGACCCCGGCCCGCGGGTCGATGGGCCGCGATATCGTGATGTACCCAGTGGAGATTACGCACTCTATTGGATGGCCTGAAAAGGGGCCGTCCAGCCTGCGAGCGTTTCACGCTCGATACCCATGAAAAGCGTTTCGCCGTGTCGCGAACGGGCGAGACGTATGTACTATGCTAGTTTTCGAGGTTAAAAAGGAAACTCCTGTTAAATCCATGCCTAGCCTGTAACGACCACCGTAAGAAGAGTGAACCTCATGGACCAGATGTGGCAGGCGGAGCCAAAACCCTCGCTTCCCCGCGCAATGATTTGGAACGCGATTTCATCTTGGAGCAGGTGCGGATGTCCATCCTGCTCCACCATACCAGCCGCATTTTCCTTATGAGCGACTCTGATTGCGCGACTTACGGCGGCTTAGCAGCTTTCGGCGGAAACCCGGAACGAGAATCGTTGCACCATCAGCAAGAGCTACAACGCGCCGCCGAACTGATTCGAGCCAATTTCACCGAAGTTGACGTGGAATGCTTTTTCGTCACTTTTGATGGGGTTTTTGCTGCGCTGAAATTGGGCGCAGGTCAAGCCGGGTAAAGCCATTTGTCATTCCAGGAACCGAACAACCGCAAGCCAACGTCAAAAACCCAAAACAACGTGACTGAACCTAAAATGATTAGCCCTGAGGCTTTTCCTTTCCAAGCTCGGACAGCTCCCGGCGCAATGCCCTGATGCGTTCCGAGCGTTTGCTGGAAGCGTCATCCCTGACTTTGTCGCGCCCCAAAAAAAACGAATCTCCGGTTGCCTCCAATTGCTGGCCCAACAGCTCGGCAAGTTCCTTAGCTATTTCAATCTGCCGTTCTAATTCTCTAGTGTTCATTTACGTGGCCTGAACCATCGTCGAAATTTGCCTGATTTTTTGCATAATATATTTCGATTGTGAGGTGTCGAGCCGATGCCCGGATCACGAAAAATCAACCGGGAAAAAGTGATGGCCTCGCTGGATAAGACTTGCCCGAAGTGCCGCTTCACGATTACGGCGGCTCTGGTCAAACGGGTGGATTTTGAGCGGATCGAATGCCCCGAATGTGGCGAGAGATTCCGACCTGCGGACCGCTGACTACTTTTCCTTTTTGATCGTGTCTTTCTTGTCCGCTTCGATAGTCACATCTACCTGCGCACCCTCCTCCTTAATCGCTACCTCTTCGCCCTTCTCGTCCTTCAAGGTGTTTTCGACACGAATCTCACGATAGAGGTCCTCACCTCCCTCAATGTTGATCTGTGCCTTCTCCGGTTCGCTCGGAACAATTGGCTTGATGATTTTCTCAACGGTTCCAGGTAGGGTGGTACTCGGTTTGTCCTTTTCTTCAGGTGAACCCATTTGCTCACCTCCGTAGCCAAGTAGAGATGTTACTCCCGGAAATGACGTAGCGAAAGAATGCAGAAGGTGCCCCGCCCTGGAAGAGCCAGCGGAACGTCCGACAGGGCTCGCCCCCCGGGAGTCGATTGGCACATTTCACGATAGGTGAAATTCTCGCTTTCCACAACCATTTTGCGGTTTACACTACCGCACACAGGGGGTGCTGCCTGTGTTCTGGAAAAGCAATCCCGTCCCAAAGCCTCGTTGCCAAGCGGAACATGAAGGTCCCAAAGAATTGACTATCGCCTTGGAGCTCCGCGACAAATGCATGAAACAGGGCGGTTCCGTGCGGGGTGATTACACCACTGTGGTAGATGGCGACAGAAGATATGTTGAAGTGTCGGATAGCTTCTGCGAACTGGTAGGGTATCGGCGAGAAGAGTTGATCGGCAAAAGATTCGACGATTTGACAGCCCCAGGCACGAACGATATTCCTAATGTGTTTCAGCTATTTGTAAGCCTGGGATACATGCACGGCCTCTGGATGCTGGTGAATCGAACTGGCACACGAATCCTTGTCCGCTACGAAGCGTGGGTCCGGCCTGATTGTTACATTCAAGGCAAGATGGAACTGGTGGCTGGCAATGATCGGTTTCTAGCTTGATGGAAGGCTGACAGCATACAGAATCTGAAACCCTTCCTCATGCTGACCGGGAAGGTTGCGCGGAGGAAGGATCGTGGGCCCGCGCACGGCCAGCGGGACGTGCATTAACGACTACTGGGGGCAGTTCGAAATCCACTGTGGTAGCGAAGTCCTCGGTCCTGTGGGAAACTGTGGGCATGTCAAAGAAGCGCACCAAAGCCGACAGGGCAGAGGCAAGCCGATCAACTCGAAAAGAAGGCGTCTCGCCGTCCAGCGCAGAATCGGAAAGAGAAAGCTCCCCCCGAGGACTTCAGTCAAGCCACTCTCCGGATCGTGAGAAAAGCCACTGAGGATTTGAAATCCATCTTGAGTCAGATTGTTGACGAGCTAGAGAGGTTGGCCATTAGTCTTGATGCGCTCGAACTTGCACTGATTTCAAAGGGAAATTTTCAGCATGGCGAAGTCGTTGCAAACTCCGCGATTCCAGAACCAATTGTGCGTCAAAGACTGTCCGATTTGCGGGCTTCAGCGAGACCTGCAACGCCTTTAACTTCTCTTTGGATGTTGAACCTGCTGGGTAATCGGCTGGTGTTTGCTGTCTCCAGCGAGATAGAATCCTGTGTTCACTTCCGAATTACAAGCGAGAGGTCAGCCGAGAGCGCGTCGCAGGTCGTCAGCAATACTACGATGCAGAGGGACTGAGACACTCGTTGCACCACTCGCATACCATTCATCGAATTACTCAATTTTGCTGCTCCTTCTCCTCGGTTCGACCGTCTAGTCTCCGACATGGCTGGCTCCTCATGATTGCCTCCATTCGTCATGTTGTTTGCTCTGCCTCGGAGGCCGGCTCTCGGTCCGCTGCGGTTTCCCATTTGATCCACCTGAGATCGAGTACAAAGATCGAATAAAAGACCGGGACCAAGAGCAACGTAATGAAGGTAGCGACCGCGAGTCCGCCGATCTGGGCATAGCACAGAGGTTTCCAGAGCGGTCCACCTTCGAGCGCGAGAGGAAATAACGCAAGGATCGTTGCGCCCACGGTGATCATCACGGGTCGAATACGCTCAATCCCGGCATCCGGAAGAGCGCGCTCCAGCGGTTCGCCCTTTTCGTGCATCTCCTCAATGAAGTCGAACAGCACGATGACGTGGCTTACAATGACTCCGATGAGGCTGGCTACTCCAAGAAATGCCATGAAGCCAAAAGGGATACCCATGATTGCCAGAGCGATCAATGCTCCGATCGCTCCATAGGGAGCGGCCGCGAAAACCAGCAACGGCTTGATGGCATTATTGAACTGAACGAGTAACGCTAAGTAGATGCCGACCAGAGAAATCAGAAGAACGACGGCGAGATTCGTGAATCCCTCGACCTGTTTTGCCTTCTCCCCGCCGATCTGCAATTGATAGCCCGGCGGCAGACTGTTCTTGAGCGCATTCAGTTTCGGTTCGATCGGAGCGAGTACCTGCGACGCCAGAACGCCGGGTGCTGGAAAGCACAAGATGGACAAGGTGCGAAAATGCTCGCGACGCCGAATCCGTGCTGTCTCAAGAATGTCTTTCAAAGTCGCCACCGAAAGCAGCGGGACTTTGACGTTCTCTTGCGATGAGTTGACGTAGAGATTTTCGATCTGCGAAAGCCGCGCGCGATCCTGTGGCCGGAGGCGGACCACAATCGGGATATTCTTATTTCCCTCTTTATAAATGCCTACCGGATCCCCACTGATGGCAGCAGCCGTGGAGGTTGCGACATCGGCGTTCGTAATTCCCACGAGGTTTGCGCGATCTGGATCAATCTCGATCTTCATCTGCGGGCTATCGGGACTCCAATCGTCTCTCAACACGGCAATTCCTGGCGATTGGCGAACGATATCCATGGCCTGCGACGCGATGGTCCGAAGGGATCGGATATCCTCGGCCTCCGTTCGCGGGTCGGTATCCGCTTGGCCTGAAATCAGAACCTCAACCGGAGTTTCGACAGGATTCGTTTGCAGCTGTCGCACCGTAATCCATGCTCCCGGGACCTGTTTATTGAGTTCATCTTGAAGAGGTCCAATCAGTTTTGGAGTGGCCTCCTTGTCGCGCACTTGCACAATGACCTGCGCATAATTAGTCTGGGTCGCTTCGGGCGAGATGGAAAACCAGAAACGTGGGCCGCCACCGCCGATAAAACTTGTCATGGAAGTCAGGAGGTGCTCTGTTCCAGTCTCTTTTGTCACTTCTTTAGGAGCACCTTCAACAACCTTGCGTACCACCTGCTCTGCCCTCATTGCAGTATCGTTTGTCGCACTCAATGGCAAGTCATTCGGCAGCCAGATGTCGAGGTAAAACCAATATTGGACATCTTCGGGGAAAAATTGGGACTTCAGGTGTGAGGCGGCTAGGCCGCCGATCAGCAAGAATACGAATGAACCGAGCAGAACATACCATCG
>Ga0137359_10005718_pt1 | contig 10272 bp, 9 predicted proteins | sample Mad1_40_16metaG_FD_108281 | JGI IMG/M metagenome (GOLD analysis project Ga0137359, IMG submission 108281) | Vadose zone soil microbial communities from Angelo Coast Range Reserve, California, USA - Mad1_40_16 metaG | ecosystem: Environmental > Terrestrial > Soil > Vadose zone | place: USA... | reverse complement strand
TACTGGACGCGCTGCTGCTGGCCGTCCCAGCCCACCAGAGAGTCAAAGATCGCCAGGACGTGGCGGCGGTATTCGACCATGCGCGTGAAAATGTCGCGCAGCTCTGGCTCACGCTCCGCCTCGCGATGCCACTTGGCTAACACCGCGGGCGGCACTTCAATATCGCGTCGCAGTTGTTCGGCGGAATGTCCGCGCAGGAACAGCCCGTAGAAAAAGGCCGCTTCGCGCTGAGGAACATCGAAATCCAGCGCGACTTCCGTGGGAACGAATTGTGCCATCGTGGCCATGGCGAAAAGGCAGTTTACAGAAAAGCGTCTCGGCGTCAAGTAGTACCCGGGCTTAGGTGCCGCGTGGCGGGTAACCCCATACTGCAAACCAAGAATTAGATGCTGGTTCCGTACCGCGGATACAACGCCGGGGTTGCTTGCACTGCTCTAACCATCTAGGATCATGGAAGGGATCCGAACGTGGGCAAACTACAGCGCGGATCGGCAGTGGGACGCGGCCTGAACCGGGTGCTCAGCTTCGGTGTGCGCCGCGGTTTGCGCTCGCTCGAAGTCCGCCCCGAAAATTTCCGCCGTCAGCTTGCCGACAAACACGGCTTGTGGGTGCCCAATTTCAGCCGCATGCACGACGTTCCGCTCGAAAAACTCGACGCCATCGCGCAAAAGCTGATTCGCGATGCGGAGCGCCTGGCCCTCGCGGAGGGCGCGGGATTCGGCCTCGGCGGAATGATCACGCTGCTCCCGGACGCCAGCCTTCTGACCGCGATCACCCTCCGTTTGATTCAGCGCCTCTGCCTGCTGTACGGTTTTGAAACGCGCGGCGAAGACGAGCGCTTGGAATTGTGGCTGGCCGCGGCCGCCGCTACCGGCGTCGACTACGGGAAGGATCTCGTCGAGAAACAGATGTTCGAAAAACTTGCGCCGCGCATCGCCCAGCGCCTGGCTGTGAAACTCGGCCAGGAAACCGCGGAAAAATGGGTAGGCCGAATGATCCCGCTGGCCAGTTCCGCTATCGGCGGAGCCTTGAATTTTTCCTTCGTGCGCACCTGGGGACGCCGCGTGCAGCGCAACGTGCGTCAAAAACATTTGGCGCTGCGCGTCTCGGCGGCTTCCGTTCCACAGACCTATCCGCACGATCCCAGCCTCAATTAGTTCCGCGTCAGTGGAATTTTTCTTTCGCTCGACGTACAGTGTTATCGTCGTTGTTGAAACTTGCTGCGCGGGCCTGCGCGCGGGGAGCATCGCATGCGAACCACCGGGAAACTTGTCTGTGCCGCGATTTTGTCTGCGGCAGCGCTGGGTTTGGCGCTGCTTCCGCCGCGCGCTTCCTCTCAGTTGCCGCAAGAGGAGGCGGTGCCCGCGTTTCACAACCAAGCGCCGCGAGGCGAGCTTCCTGCCACCATACCACCCTCGCAGTTCACCAACATCGTGGTGCAAAATTCCTACATCCTCGCCGCTCGCGTGAAGAAAATCCTCTACCAGCAGCCCTGCTATTGCCATTGCGACCGCAGCCATGGCCATACCAGCCTGCTCGATTGCTTTGCCAGCCGGCATGGCTCCGGTTGCGATGTATGCATGCGTGAAGCGATTTATTCGTACGAACAATCGCGCAAGGGCAAGACCGCCGCGCAGATCCGCGCCGGAATCGAACACGACGAATGGCGGCAAGTGGATATGACGAAGTATCAGACGCCCGTAGCGCCGAGGTAGCCAGACGGCGCAGTGCGAACAACGGTCCGTTCCTAGGCACGTCGCTGCTGGTCAACCTTTTCTGTGATGCCGCAGTCTAATCGGCATCCGGACTTCAGCCCAAGGAAGAGCAATGGGAGGAATCATGAATCTGGGCTTCAAGTTTTGTGCCTCGATTTTGACAGCGGTCGCGGGCTTAGCAGCCGCGGGTGCGCCGACGTCAGCACAGACACAAGAAAGGCAGCACGTCGTCACCCTGGACGAACTCCACAAGCAAGCCGCGCGTCCCGCCGAATCGCGCCAGGAAAACGAAGCGGCCATCCGGCACTTGCTCTCTTCCGATATCGGCCAGAAAGCGCTGAAGTCCGCCAACGTGGAGTATCAACGGTTTGACAAGGCTATCGGACAGCTAAACGATCAGGAACTGGCGAAGCTCGCCGCTCGTTCCCGCCAGGCGGAAAACGACTTTGCGGCAGGACTGATCTCCGCCAAGACCCTGGCGTACATCATTTTGGCCACCGTGGTCATCGTGGTGATTGTTGTTCTCGTGACTTGAGATGCCGCGTTGCGGCTTGCAGCCTTCCTCGCTCGCCCGGTTGAGCCGCGTGCGAACCTCCTTGTCAGCGCACCGCTCAATTCCGTAAACTTTAGTAGCCTAGCCGACAAAACCTACAGGAGGATGGATGAACGTGTGCTCGAAGTGGTGCGGCCGGGCCCTGATAGCGCTCTTTTTGCCGTGCTTTGCGGTAACTCCCTCGCGGGCGCAGGCGCAGGACAACCAGCATGTGCTTTCCCTCCGGGAACTCAGCAAGGACGCGGCGCGACCCGCCGAAACGCGGCAAGCCAATGAAGCCGCGCTCCGGCAGGTCTTTTCCTCCGAACAGGCGCAACACGCGCTGAGTAACGCGGGCATCGATTACGGCAAAGTCGACAAGGCCATAGGTCAATTGAGCGATGCCGATTTGTCCAAGCTGGCCGAGCGCTCTCGCCAGGCCGAGAATAACTTCTCCGCCGGAAGGGCGGGCAGCCTTAGCGACCGCGACTTGCTGATCATCATTGTCATCGCGGTTCTGGTAATCGCGCTCGTTGCCGTCTTGCGCTGAACGCCAAGCTAACACAGACGTATCGGAAAGCCCTCGATGCTGCACGTGCTGGCCGGTTTGCTGCTCGGCGTTTTCCCAGCGCTTTGGACTCAACAAGCGCCGGCGCAGAGCTCGGGCGTCTGGCTCGAAGTCCCCTTTATCAAACAGACCGAAGACGGTTGCGGCTCGGCGGCCATCGCGATGCTTCTGCAATATTGGAGCGCGCATGGCGCCGCGGTGGAGGTGGGCCGCGCGGATGCCGCAGCCATTCAAAAGCAGCTCTATTCCCGCAAGGCGCGCGGCATTTTCGCTTCGGACCTGCAGCGCTATCTTCGCGAATCCGGCTTTCGTGAATTTGCCGTTCGCGGCGACTGGAGCGACTTACGCCAGCATCTCGAGCAGGGCAGGCCGCTGATCGTCAGCATCCAGCCGGGCAGCGCGCGGGTGCCGCTGCATTACGTAGTGGTCACCGGGATGGACTGGCAGCGCGAAGCGGTTTTCGTCCACGACCCCGCGCGCGGCAAGCTGCTGCGCATCGAACGCCAGGAATTCGAAAAAGAATGGCAAGCCGCCCGAAACTGGATGCTCCTCGCGGTGCCCGCCGCGGCCAACTGATTCGCTTCCTCCTGCTGCTGGCGCTGGCTTGGCCTGCTTTCGCGCGATCTCAGGAATCCTCATGGGACCCCGAGCGACTCTCCGCCACGCAAAAAGCCTTCGACGCCGGGCATTGGGAGGAAGCTGCAAACTTGGCGCAAGGGTCAGCGAACCAAGCGCCAGACCTGGATTTTCTTCGTGGGTTGTCTCTCGCCAAGCTGCAACGGTGGGGCGAGGCCGCCCAGGCTTTCGCCTCCGGGCATGCTAAAAGCCCAGCCGACCCGCGCTTCCTGGTGGAACTCGCCGGAGTCGAATACAAACAGAAAGATTATTCGCCCGCGAAGCGCCATCTGCGTGCCGCCTTGCGCCTCGCCCCTCGCGATGCTTACACCGTGGAATTCCTCGGCACCATCTATTTTCTCGAAGGCAATCTGGAAGCCGCGCTGCGATACTGGAACGCCATCGACAAGCCGCGCCTGCGAAATGTGGGCGTGCAGCCCGCGCCGAAACTGGATGATGCGCTGCTGCACCGCGCGCTGGCCTTCAACGCTCCGCAAGTCTTGACCGCGAATGCGCTGCTTGCCACCGACACGCGCCTCGAAAATCTCGGCATCTTTTCTCGTCCGCGCGTGGAGTTAATCCCGGCGGGAGAGAGTTTTGACGTCACCTTGCATCTCGCGGAACGCAACGGCTTTGGCGATTCCAAGCTGGAAGCCGCCATCGCATTCTTCAGCGGAGTGCCCTACGCCACTGTCTATCCCGAAATCTACAACCTCCGCCATCGCGCGATGAACCTCACTTCGGTGCTCCGCTGGGATTCGGAAAAACGCCGCGCCTTCGCAACTTTCTCTACGCCGCTTTTCACCGATACGGCGCGCCGTCTTCAGTTCTATTTCGACGCGCGCAACGAAAACTGGAACCTGAGCAATACGTTCTTCGCAAGCGGCGCCGCCCTCAGCGATTTAAATCTGCGCCGCGTCGCCGGCGGCGCGCAGTTGCATTCTGTGGCCGGCGCGCGATGGGCCTGGAGCACCGGAATCGAAATCGCAAACCGCTCCTTCCGCAACCTTGCAGGTCGCACCTCCGCTGCGGAGGCGCCTTTCTTCACTGATGCCACCTCTTTCAGCTACTGGTTGCGCGCGGACCGCTCGCTCCTGCGCTTCCCCGAGCGTCGTTTCACGCTCGATTCCACAGCCGAAGGGCGCATCGGCCGCACCTTCGCTGACAACCTGGGAGCATCTGGCTCCGCCCGCGGCGGCCTCGACGCGCACTGGTTTCCGCGCGCCACGGGCGATGACTACGAGATGCGCGCGCGATTTCGCGCGGGTGCCACGCTCGGCCGTGTGCCCTTCGATGACCTGTTCCAGCTCGGCGTGGAGCGCGACAACGATCTTTGGCTGCGCGGCCACGCCGGGACTTCCGGGGGACGCAAAGGCGCCGCGCCGCTGGGCCGCCGCTACGCACTCGCAAATTGGGAAATCGACAAAATCATTTACGGCAATGGTCTTTTCACTGTGAAGGTCGGGCCGTTCCTCGATACCGGCGCGGTCGCCGATTCTTCCGGCTTGTTCGGCTCGCAACGCTGGATGTGGGACACCGGCGCGCAATGCAAAGTGCGCGTGCTCGGCAGCCTCACCGTCGTCCTGATCTATGGCCGCGATTTGCGCGGCGGCCGCAATGTTTTTTACGGCACCGTCGTACGCTGAGATTTTTTCAAGAGCCTCGACGAAACCCACGTGTCTTTCCCCGCGTCCTTGTCCTATGATGCGACGGTAACGAGCTCCCGCTTTGACGGTTGAGTTTTCTGTTGTTGAGGAGAGAGCATGTCGAGACGATCTGGTTTTGCCCTGTGCATGGTGCTGGCCGTTACCGCTTGCTGCGCTGATCTCGCGCTGGTGGATGTCCGCGCTTCCGCGCGCGCCGCGGATTCACCCAGTTACTGGGGATTTGATACCGCCAACCTCGACAAGACCTGCAAACCCTGCGACGACTTTTTCCGTTTCGCCATGGGAGGCTGGATGAAGAGCAATCCTATTCCGCCGGAGTATTCGACTTGGGGCTCATTCAGCGTGCTGGCCGACAAGAACCAGCAAGCGCTGCGCAACATTCTCGACGCGGCGGAGAAGTCCGGCGCGCCCGCGGGTTCCAACGAGCGCAAAGTCGCGGACTTTTACGCCAGTTGCATGGACACCACGGCCATCGACGCCACCGGCGCGAAAGCCATCGGCTCTGAGTTGCAGCGCATCGCGGAATTGAAAAACGCGCGCGAGTTGCCGGCCCTGGCGGCGCGGCTGCAGCAGCAGGGTGTCGGTGTCCTTTTCCGTTTCACTTCCAACCAGGACGCCAAGGACAGCACGCAAATTATCGCTTTCGCCTTGCAGGGCGGGCTGGGTTTGCCGGAGCGCGACTACTACCTGCGCGATGACGAGAAATCGAAGAAAATGCGCGATGACTACGCCCAGCACGTCACCAAAATGCTCGAACTCCTCGGCGACTCCCCCGCCAAGGCGGCCGCCGAAGCCAAAACCGTGCTGAATCTGGAAACGTCGCTGGCCAAAGCTTCGATGTCCAATGTGGATCTGCGCGACCCCAACAAGACTTATCACAAAATGAAGCTCGCGGATGTGCAGGCACTCACCCCGTATTTTGCCTGGGAGTCCTACCTGAAAACAGCCGGGCATTCGGACGTCAGCGAGATGAACGTGGCGCAGCCGGATTTCTTCAAGGCCCTGGATGCGCAATTGAGCTCGACTCCGCTCGAAGACTGGCAGACCTATTTCCGCTGGCATGTGGTGGATTCCGCTGCTCCCGCCCTGTCCGAAAAATTTGTGAATGAAGATTTTGATTTTCGCGGGCGAATCGTGACCGGCGCCAAGCAGATCCAGCCGCGCTGGAAACGCTGCGTGCAGGCCACCGATCGAAATCTGGGTGAAGCTCTGGGACAGGTTTACGTCCAGAAATATTTTCCGCCGGAGGCCAAAGCGCGCGCCCTGGAAATGGTGCGCAACCTGGTCGCCGCATTACGCGATGACTTGAAAACGCTGTCCTGGATGGGCCCGGAAACGCGCGCGCAAGCCACTGCCAAACTCGGAGCCTTCGCCGTAAAAATCGGTTATCCGGACAAGTGGCGCGACTATTCGGCGCTCAAAGTCGATCGTGCCTCCTACTTGCAAAATCTGGAGCGCAGCGCGGAGTTCGAGTTCCAGCGCCGCCTCAACAAAATCGGCAAGCCCGTGGACCGCGGGGAATGGGGCATGACTCCGCCCACTGTGAACGCCTACAACAACAGCAGCATGAACGAAATCGTCTTTCCGGCGGGCATCATGCAGCCGCCGTTTTACGATCCCAAAGCCGACGACGCCGTGAACTATGGCGGCATGGGCGCGGTCATCGGCCACGAAATCACCCACGGCTTCGACGATCACGGCAGCCAGTTCGACGCCAAGGGAAACTTGAAGAATTGGTGGTCGCCCGATGACCTGAAAAATTTCAAGGAACGCGCGCAGTGCGTTTCCGACCAGTTTGACTCCTACGTTGTCGACGGCGACTTGCACGAAAACGGCAAGCTGGTGGTGGGCGAAAGTATTGCCGACCTCGGCGGCTTGACCATCTCTTACGCAGCCTATGAAAAATCGTTGCAGGGAAAGCCGCGCCCGACGGACAAGGACGGATTCAATCCTGAGCAGCGCTTTTTCCTGGGGTGGGCCCAAGTGTGGGGCGCCAACGAGCGCCTGGAGTACGCGCGCTTGATGGCCAATACCAATCCGCATCCTCTGCCGCGTTTTCGCGGCAACGGACCTCTCTCCAATATGGCGGATTTTGCTCGCGCCTTCGGTTGCAACAAAGGCGATGCCATGGTTCGCGAGAAAGCCTGCAAAATCTGGTAGCCCTCGAACCGCTACTTTCATTTTCGCTGGTGCTGCGTCCAACCAATCAGTAGGATGTAGTGCGCTTCCGCACACAATTGCGTCACACCATCCCGGAAAGTTCCCAGCCGGAAAAGGGGTAATTCATGGCCGCGCAGCGCGTCTCCGCAACTCTGATTCTGGTATTGGCAGTTTCCGGGGCATTATTTGTCGTCCTCACCGGAGGTCACCGCCTGTCGGCCGCGGACGATGCCGCTTCACGCGGCTATGACGTCGCCAATCTCGATCGCACCTGCAAACCCTGCGACGATTTCCACCAATTCGCCGTGGGCGGCTGGCTGAAAGCCAATCCCATTCCGCCCGAATATCCGCTGTGGGGCAGCTTCGTTACGCTGCAGGAAAAAAATCAGCAGGCCTTGCGTGGAATCCTGGAAGCGGCTTCGGCCAACGCATCCGCTGCGGCGGGCTCCAACGAACAAAAAATCGGTGATTTCTATGCCAGTTGCATGGACACCAAATCCATTGACGCCCAGGGCCTCAAGCCCATCAGCGCGGACCTGGCCGCCATCGACGCCATCCACGACACCGCGGGCTTGCTCGATACTGGAGCGCGCTTGCAAACGCAGGGCGTCGGCGTGCTCTTCGCCTTTGGCTCCGATCAGGATTTCAAAGACAGCTCGCAGGTCATCGGAGAAGCTAACCAGGGCGGGCTGAGCCTTCCCGATCGCGATTACTACACGCGCGACGACGACGAGTCCAAGAAATTGCGCGATCAGTTTACCGAGCACGTCGCCAAGCTGCTGGTCTTGGCCGGGGACACCCAGGACAAGGCCGCCGCGGGCGCCAAGACCATTCTGCAAATCGAAACTTCGCTCGCCAAAGCTTCCTTGACCAACGTCGAGCGCCGCGACCCCGAAAAGATCTATCACAAGATGAGCCTCGCAGACGCGCAGGCGCTCACTCCGCATCTCTCCTGGAACGCTTACTTTCAAGCGGTTGGTAGCCCGAAACTGACGGAGATCAACATCGGCCAGCCGGAATTTTTCAAGGCGCTGGACGCCATGCTGGGCAGCGTCCCGCTTGCCGACTGGAAAACCTACTACCGCTGGCACCTGGTCAACCGCTCCGCGGGGCTGCTCTCCGAGCCCTTCGTGCAGGAGAATTTTGCGTTCAACGGCCGCATCCTTACGGGTTCGAAGGAAATTCGCCCGCGCTGGAAACGCTGCACCAGCGCCATCGACCAGCAACTCGGCGAAGCGCTTGGCCAGGTTTACGTGCAAAAATATTTTCCGCCGGAGGCCAAAGCCCGCGCGCTGGACCTGGTACACAATTTGCTCGCCGCGCTCCACGACGACTTGCAGACGCTTCCGTGGATGAGCCCGGCAACGCGCAAGGCCGCCATCGAAAAATTGGAAGCCTTCACCATAAAAATCGGCTACCCCGACAAGTGGCGCGACTACTCTGCGCTGAAAATCGATCGCGGCTCCTACATTCAGAATGCGTTTCGCTCCACGCAATTCGAAAACGCGCGCGACCTCGCCAAAATCGGCAAGCCCGTGGACCGCAGCGAGTGGGGCGAAACGCCGCCCACCGTCGATGCCTACGACAATCCGCAGCTCAACGAAATCGTTTTCCCCGCGGGAATTCTTCAACCGCCCTTCTATGACCCCAAGCGCGACGATGCCTACAACTACGGCGGCATTGGCGCGGTCATCGGCCATGAAATCACGCACGGCTTCGACGACCAGGGCGCGCAATTCGACCCGCGCGGCAATCTGAAAAACTGGTGGACCCCGGAAGACCTGAAGAGTTTTCAGGATCGCGGGGAGTGCGTGGCCAAGCAGTTCGACGGCTACCAGGTGGAAAAAGGCTTGCACGAAAACGGCAAGCTGGTGGAAGGCGAGAGCATCGCGGACCTCGGCGGCGTCACGCTGGCCTACGCGGCGTTCCAGAAATCGCTGCACGGAAAACCCGGCGAGAAAGACGCCAGCGGATTTACGCCCGAGCAGCGCTTTTTCCTGGGCTACGCGCAAAACTGGGCGGTGAACATTCGCCCGGAACTTGCCCGGCTGCAGACCAATACCGATCCGCATCCGCTGCCGAAATTCCGCGCCAACGGGCCGCTTTCGAACGTGGCGGAATTCGCCAAAGCCTTCGGCTGCAAAAAAGGCGACCCCATGGCGCGCGCGCAAGCTTGCAAAATCTGGTAGCGAAATTCGGCCGAGGACCTGCTCGAAAAAGTTAGAAATGAAGCACGATATCGGCGTTCGCCTGCGCGTTGTTTTGCCACTGGCCGAACAAGCGGGTTTTTACCCAGTCGGCTCCGATGCGCGCGGACAAGTGTGGATAAATCCGGTAGTCCGCTCCTCCGCCCACCTGTAGCGCAAATCCGTTTTTTCCTGTTGCCGTTTTAGGGAGAATGTGGGCGCCACCAACTAGCGTATGGGCCCACGGCTCCCATTTGCGATTTCGCCGGGAAATTTTCGGACCCCCTCCATAACTGAAGTACTTGACGTGTTCGTTCAGGTATATCGTCGGAGCGAAAGCGGTGTTGATGCTGCCTTCCACGCCAAACCATTCATTGGTGAAATAAGTCACGGCCGAGTTGGTTCCAACCGCAGTGGCGTAGTAATAGGGAGAGCGAAAGCGCAACAAGGTTACGCCCAGCGCGAGTTGCCAGCGAAAATCGTCGCGGCCACCGGTAATGAATTTTGGTTTCGGCGCGGCCGGCAAGGGTTCGGCTGGGCCCGCTGCCTCCGTGATTGTGGCGGGCGGCAGTGTGTAATTTGGAGACGCGAACGCACCCGAGAATTGCCACGAGTGCGTCACCGGGTACGCTTCGGCAAGATTCACGGCTACACTTGCATCCGGTTGCGAGGAAGGCGCGTTGTTTTCTTGCGCGCGCGAAACGCCCGCGGTCGCGAGGGCGAGCGTGAGCGGCGCCAACACAAATAGCCTTTTCATATTTTTCCCCTCAAAGGGTGTGACCCCAGGCCCTGGGCCAGCCACTCTGTTACGGTAAACGCCACGCGGCCG
>Ga0137359_10005717_pt1 | contig 10272 bp, 8 predicted proteins | sample Mad1_40_16metaG_FD_108281 | JGI IMG/M metagenome (GOLD analysis project Ga0137359, IMG submission 108281) | Vadose zone soil microbial communities from Angelo Coast Range Reserve, California, USA - Mad1_40_16 metaG | ecosystem: Environmental > Terrestrial > Soil > Vadose zone | place: USA... | reverse complement strand
TTCTGCTTGATGTCGCCGTCGAGCATGCCGGTGATCAGATTGGCGTGGATCTCCACTCCGGGATACACGCTTGCCACCGGAGTCGCCCTGAGGTCGAACAGCCCCGGCGCAGTCGTGCCCACCAGGATGATCTTGTTCCTCAGATCGTCGATCGGCGCCGTGCCATGCAACACATCGGTCGCCGAAACATACTTGAAACTGCCCTGGCGGCCGCGGTAGGGCACCAGGGCCGCCACCTGGACATCCACCGGAATGCGCACCGAGCCGATGTCGATCCACTCCAGGCCGGGATAATTCTTGGTGAAGAGCTTTTCCTCCGGAAACCCGGCAATGACCGGCGGCGAACCCAGCCCGAGGCGCACCACCGCCATCGACAGCGATTCGTAATACGCGCCCTCGTACTCCGCCAGCATCGGCACCCGCCTGGTCACACCGTCTTCGTCGGGCAAGGGGTTGAAGTGACCGCCGCTTGCCGCGGCTTCCTGGAATTCCGCGAGATTGGCGCCGTAACCGACCCAGCGGGTAAATCCGATATTCCTGCCCTTGAAAGTGCCGGCCGGCAGGACCGGCTTGGGCAACGCACCGGTGGTGCGCCCTTTTCCGTCTTCCGATGCGACATCTGAAAAGTAATAGCCGAGCACCACCGCCCGATTCTTCAGCTTCTCCGCGAACACGCGGTCGTATTCGAGTTGCGGACCGATCTCCTTGAGCGCCGCTTGGTACTGCGAGTTGCCCCTGAGCTGGTTCTCGCCGAGCCGCCTGAGCACCCCCAGATCAGAACTTTCGTCGCGTTCTGCAAACACTACGTCGAAGCCAACGATACCCACTTTGTAGTGATCGAACAGCTGGTCGAGCATCAGCGCGAGCTTGTCGCGGCGCCAGGGCCAACGGCCCTCCGCGGAGAGGCTTTTCTCGTCGATGTCGACGATGACCAAGCGCGGATCGAGGCTGTTAGGCGTCGTCAGGCGCAGGCGCGCGTCATAAACGATGTTCTCGAAGCGATTGATCAAGGGGATTTGGTAGTAACGGGCGGCGTGGCCGACAAAAATCAGAACCACCACCAGCCCGAGCGCGATGCGCGCCAGATGCCTCTTCAAGCTGTCTCCCTCGACTCGCCGCGCGCCGGATCAGCGCCGCCTCGGTGGGGCCGCCTGGTTATCGTCGTCTGCTCTGGCGCGTGCAGAAAGGTCCGTGCGGGCCGTGGTTCGGCTCAGGATTTCAGGAAGAACTCCATCTTTACCCCGGCCAGCTCGATGATGTCGTGATCGTTGAGCTGGTGGGCCTGGGCATCGAGCGCCTTGCCGTTGACCACCGGGAAGTTGGCGCCTTCCACGTGGGTGATGAAGTAGCCGTGTGGCCGTTTGGCGATGACCGCCACTTGCACCCCGGGCTTGCCCAGCGTGGTCAGCGCCTTGAGGAGCGGCAGCTCCTTGCCGGCGTTGGGTCCGGAGAGAATCTGGATGATGCCTTGTCCACCTAGCATTGCCGTGGCGGCAGGCGCGGCGGCCACTGGCGACGGAGCCGGATTGGACGCTTCCGCCACCGCGGGCGCGGCCTGGGCATTGATGACGGTATCGCTCAGCTTCGCAGCCTGCACGTTGTTCTGGCCCTCGGCCGGCGCCTTTGTTTCTGCCTTGGTTCCTGCGGCGGGAGCGCGAAGCACCATGGTCTTTTCGAACTCTGCCTGGCTCATGGCGGCCGCCGTTTCGCTGACGTACTTGAGCTTGTATTTGCCGATTTCGACGACGTCGTTGTTCTGGAGAAAGTGCTTCTTCACCGGCTGGCCGTTGACCAGCGTGCCGTTGGTGCTGCCCAGATCCTCGAGAAAGGAATCGTTGAGGATGGTCATGATGATGGCGTGCTCGCCGCTGACGGCCAGATTGTCGATCTGAATGTCGTTATGCGGCTTGCGGCCGATGGTGGATCGCTCCTTGGTGAGGGTGAACTCCTTGATTACCTGGCTATCGAGACTGAGTATCAGCTTCGCCATATCTGCTTCCTCTTATTTGAACCACGAAAGGAGCTTCGCCCACAGGCCGTCGTCGGCCGGGAAGTCCTTCTTCACCCTGATCAGCACCACGGAGACATTATCGCGCCCGCCGTTGTCATTCGCCATCTGTACCAGTTGATCGGCCGCGAGCGGGAGGTTGTTGCCGATCGCCGCCAGCGTCATCTCGATGTCCTCGTCCTCGACCATGTCGTTGAGTCCGTCGGAGCACAGCAGATAAATGTCGCCGGTCTGGGCCGGATAGGTACGGATCTCCGCTTCGACTTCCGGCTCGATGCCCAACGCCCTCGTCACCAGGTTTTTGTTCTGCGAGCGCTTGGCGGCCTCCTTGGTGAGCAGGCCGCTGTCGATCTGTTCCTGCAGCAGGGAATGGTCGCGGGTGATCTGCTGCAGCTTGTCCCCGCGAAAGCGGTAACAGCGGGAATCGCCGATATGGGCAACCGTGATCTGGTTGTTGCACAACAAGGTCACTACCAGCGTGGTCCCCATGCCCGCGTACTGCGGCTGGCTGTTGGCCGACTGGAAGATCGAGGTGTTGGCCCTGGCGATGATCTCCCGAAGCAGGCGGGTCGCCAGAGGAGAACCGGAACTCTTGTCCAGTTCGTGCGGCACATGCCGGGCGAGCGCTTCGCGGGTTTCGCTAGAAATCAGCGCAGTGGCGATGCCGCTTGCGACTTCGCCGGCATTGTAGCCACCCATGCCGTCGGCCAGCACCGCCAGCCCGATCTGCGGGTCGGTGGTAATGCTGTCCTCGTTGTGAGAGCGCACCATCCCGGTGTGGGTGGCTTTCACCATCTCCAGGGAGGGAGTCAGATTCATTTCTTCCAATCCATCACAAGGTCACTTCCACGGTTCCAAGCTGCGCCGCGCACTGGCGTAGCGCCTGCGCCATTTCTTCACCGTTCTTGAAGCGCGCGGGCATCTCTTTGGCGAGCGCCTTGTTGATGAGCGCCGCCAGACACTCGGGTAGCGTCGGGTCGATGCCAAGTATGTCGGCGGGAGGTTCGTTGGCGATCTTGAACATCAATTGGGTCATCGAATCGCCCTGGAACGGCAACCTGCCGCAGGCAAGCTGATACAGTGTCACACCCAGCGAAAATAGATCGGACTGGCCGTCGATCTTTTTGCCGGCCAGTTGTTCAGGCGACATGTACGAGGGCGTGCCCAGCACCATGCCGGTCTTGGTCTTGGACGAATCGGTGATGCGCGCAATGCCGAAGTCGGTGACCTTGACCGAATCGACCTGCGCGTCATACATGATGTTGGCCGGCTTGATGTCGCGATGAACCACGTTCTGCCGGTGGGCGTAGGCCAGGGCTTCGGCGACGCGCGCGACCACGGACAGCATCTTGGGCAAGGGCAGCAGGTCGCCCGGTTTGGTCTGTGGCATCAGATCCCTGCCCTTGAGGAATTCCATGGCAATGTAGGCCAGGTCGTGTTCTTCGCCGGCATCGTAGATGGTGACGATATTGGGATGATTGAGCCGGCCGGCAGTCTCGGCTTCACGGAAGAAGCGCTGTTTCACCTCTTCCAGCTCGTCGGCTTCGAACTCCTGTGACAGCGCCAGCGTCTTGATCGCGACGATGCGGCCGATCTTAGGGTCTTTCCCCAGATAAACAACGCCCATCGCGCCCTTGCCGAGTTCCTTTTCCACCTGATAACGGCCGAGCATCGGCTTTTCCATTGCACCATCCTCGAGGACCAGCGTGCTGGCGTTGGTGCGCCCGCCACCGCCAAGGATCACGGTCGCGGACATCTGCTTGGCGCGATTGAGCTTCTGATCCAAGTCGCGGAACTTGGGATTGTAGGTGGCCATGTACTCATATACCGCCTGGGCCTTGTTGAACTGGCGCTTGCGCTCGAAATCGAGCGCAAGGTTGTATAGGTTGTCCATCAGCTGGTCGTCGAGCGGCACCTTCCTGAACTTGTCGAAGGCCATGTCGAACTGGCCCTGCCCCTGGAAGGCCAGGGCCAGCATGCGGTTGGATTCAGCAGAATCGAGGTCGGACTTGGCCTTGCCGCGCTCGGTGGAGAGAAAACGCCTGGTGGTGAGCAGGACGTGGCCGATGACCAGCAGCACCGCCGAGGCCATCAGCTGGATCCACATCAGCTGGCCCGCCATCAGCACGAAATGCGCGGCAAACAGTGCCGCAAGCAACAGCGCGCTCACGGTAAAACCCATGCCTGCCTTGAGCCGCGGCAGCAGCAGGATCAGATACAGGGCAACTAGCAGGAAAGCCGCCCTTTCCGCCCAGAAACCCCAAGCGGGCGCGACAAAGAAATCCTCCTGGAGAATGCTCGACACCGAGTGCGCCAGAGTAACAACCGGCGCCATTCCGGGCGAAATCGGCGTCACCTGGTAGGTTCCGACGCCGGCAGCGGTCGCGCCGATCAACACCACTTTGTCCCGGTATTTCTCCGCCGGGATTTTTCCCGAGATTACGTCGTAAAAGGAATCCAGCGGAAATGCCGGTTTGCCGTCCCTATCCTTGTAAAAGTAGGTGTACATCTGCAGGTAGGGATCGGTATTGATTGTCAGCTTCCCCAGCTTCACCCCCTCGCCGAGACGCAGTTCGACGTCTGCCGGTCCCAGATTCAGGCTCTTGGCGGCAAGAACCAGCGAAAGCGACGGGAAGTACTGATCGTAGTAGCGCACCACCAGCGATTCGGTGCGCGTGCTGCCGTCGACATCCGGAAGCGCATTCAGGTGGCCGACCGCTGCGGCACCGGACGCGATTTCTCCGAGCGGCGCAACGGCTTGCAGAGCCGGCACCGGGAAAATGTTATGTTCGGCCGCGCCGATGCGGTCGATCACTCTGGTGATCTGGTTCTTCAGGATGTCGTCGGTAAGCGGATGGTCGGGATTGCCGCGCGGTTCGCCGATGGTGAAAAGCATTGGCAACGCCACGTTTCCGGCCTGCGCCACCGCGGCGGCAAGCTTATGGTCGCTGTTGAGTACATCGTCCGCCTCGGCCAGCACCGAGGCGAAATCGGCGAGGTTCTGCTGCTGCGCGGGCGGGAGTGCCCGGTAGAGCTCTGCGAGTTTGTGGATATAGACGAGCCCGGGATCGACCTGCGGCTCGAAGAAGAACGAGGTGTAGCCAACGACCTTGGCCCCGGCCTGTTTGAGCTTGTTGATCATCTGCGCGTGGAACTCCCGCGGCCAAGGCCATCGCCCGATGTTGGCGATGCTCTGATCATCGATGGCGATGACCGCGACGCGCTGCGAGGGGGCGTGGCTGGAGGCACGCACGCCGAGGTCGTAGGCCTGACGCTCGAGACTTTGAATGAAATCGCTGCCCGACGCGACGAACAAAACAACGGCAACGACCAATCCGAGGAACCAATCGGCTTTCCAGAAAGCCGTCTTCTTCATGCCACCCACCCTGTTGGATGCCTGAAGGCTTTGATTTCTAGTGAGTTAAGACGCTAGAGCTAGAGATTCTACGATATTCACGCCAAAAGTATATGATTTTTTTCAAAACTAGCCTTCCACGGTGGGTCTCGACCCGGGCCTGACATGACCGTCTTGCGGCTAGATTGCGAGTGAGATGCCGGCGATGGCTGCGCCGACGGCGGCGCCTGCCAGTACGTCGCTGGGATAGTGCAGCCCGAGCACCATGCGGGAAAGCGCGACCAGGAAGGTGAAAGGGATGACCAGGAAGGCCAGTCGCGGGTAGTACGCGATTGCGATGGTGGTGAACGCCACCGCGTGCAAAGTATGTCCGGAAGGAAAGCTGAACTGATCGAGCGGGTGGGCGTTGCAGGTGATCGCCCGGTTCACCTGGAAGGGCCTGGGCCGCGAGGTCTTGGCCTTCAACCACCGGTACAGCATCGTACCGGCCAACCCGGCCGCCGCCATGTGCAAAACCGGCGCGATCGCGGCCGTGCCATCGGCAACCAGCATCGCAAGCATCAGCGCGTACCAGAACACGCCATCGCCGAGTCGGCTCACCGTGCGAAAGATCGCGCGCAGACAGCGGATGCGCGCGGCACAGCTCAATTGCAGACACAGCCGCTCGTCCATCTCTAGCCACTGATGACTCGCCGCCGGCCTAAACACGGCTCGCCTCCTGCCGTTGCATCACGTCGCGCAACACCGCCTCGAAATCGTCGAACACGTTGTCCCAGTCGATACGCTCGGCGCTTGCACGCGCGTGCACCCGCAACGACGCGGCGCGCCCGGGATCGGCAATAAGCGCGGCCGCCAGCCGGACGAATGCCTCGCTATCATCGAACGGCACCAGCAAACCGCTGCGTTCGTGGGCGAGGTATTGTTGCGCGGCCGCGTAGTCGTACGCCACCACCGCCAGGCCGCTTGCCATGGCTTCGAGCGTGACGTTGCCGAAGGTTTCGGTAAGGCTCGGGAACAGGAATACGTCAGCAGAGGCATAGTGCGCGGCCAGATCCTCTCCGGTGCGCATGCCTGTGAATACGATGTCCGGATTACAAGCGGCAAGCGCTGCCCGTTCCGGGCCGTCCCCGACCATGACCAAGTGTGTCCGCGGTACACGCGTGCGCATGCCTGAGAACGCGTCCACCACCAGTTTGAGATTTTTTTCGGGGGCGATCCTGCCGACATAGAGTGCCACGGGCTCCCCGTCCGCCGCACCCCAGTCGCGGCGCAATTGCGGGCTTCTGCGTGCCGGCGAGAACAGCCGGGTATCGACCCCGCGCGACACCACGCGCAAGTTCTCGAACCCCTGCACTGCCAGCTCGCGGCGCAAGTCTTCGGTCGGCACCAGCGTGGCTTGCGCCCTGTTGTGGAACTTGCGCAGGTAGGCGGCGATCGGCTTCTTCAGAAAACCTACGCCGTAGTGCTGACTGTAACTGTGGAAGTTGGTGTGAAAACCGGTGGAAATCGGAAGCTTCAGTTTGGCTGCCGCGGTCAGAGCCGACCAGCCCAGCGGTCCCTCGGTAGCGATGTGCACAACATCGGGCCGCTTCAGCGACCAGAGACGGAACAACGCCTGTTTCGCTGGCAGGCCGATCCTGAGTCCTTGATAGCGCGGGATCGGGACGCCGCGACTGAGCACTTCCTCAAAATGAACGTTGCGCGCTGGAGACTCGGTCGCGTGCTGGCGCGGGCGGATCAACTGGATTCGATGATTACGCTGCTGCAGCCCGTCTACGATGCACGCGAGCGTCATCGCTACACCGTTCACTTCGGGCGGATAAGTCTCTGTGACAACGGCTACCCGCAAAGACCAAGATGTGGCTGGAAGCTCCTGAAAAACAAACGCATTATCGTTCATGCACAGCGAACTTTGCCGTCCCACGACGAAACTGCGATGACGATTCGATGACGATTGTGTGACTACGGCACCGGCACCGGCTCTGGAGCGAGAATCAGCCGAACAGCACCAGCAGCCAGACCACCACGACATTGATGAGGGAAAACAGGACCGCGGCGCTGCCGATGTCCTTGGCGCGCTTGGCGAGCCGATGGTGCTCGAGCGATACCCGGTCCACCGTCGCTTCCACCGCGGAATTGAGCAGCTCGACGATCAGCACCACCACCACCGAGGCGATCATCATCGACTTGCCCGTTCCGGACGCCGGCAGGAACAACGCCAGCGGGATCAGGACCGCAGCGAGCCACACTTCCTGGCGGAACGCGTCTTCGTGCCGGTACGCCGCCTTGAGGCCGTCGAACGAATAGAACAGCGCGTTCCAGATGCGCCGCAATCCGGTCTTGCCTTTGTGCGGGCTTTCTACTTGACGGGAGTCCATTTGAGGTCGAGCTCGCGCGCGGCCTTGACGTCGTCGAGCCGGCGCACCGGGGTGGTGTGGGGCGCGGATTTTACAAGGTCCGGATCGTTGTGCGCCTCGTCGAGGATTTCCTTCATCGCTGCGACAAAGGCGTCCAGCGTTTCCCTGGATTCGGTCTCGGTCGGTTCGATCAGCAGGCATTCCGGCACCAGCAGAGGAAAGTAGGTGGTCGGAGCGTGGAAGCCCTTGTCGAGCAAACGTTTGGCCACATCCATCGCCGTGACGCCGGTTTTCTCCTTCAGGCCCTTCAGGGTGACGATGAACTCGTGGCTGGCGCGCCGCGAGTCGAAAGCAAGGTCGAAACCGGCCTTGCGCAACTGAATCATGAGGTAATTGGCGTTCAGCGTGGCAAACTCCGCCACCCGCCGCATGCCATCGCGTCCCAGCATGCGTGCATACACGTAGGCGCGCAGCAGCACCCCGGCGTTGCCGCCAAACGCGGACATGCGGCCGATCGACTGCGGGCGGTCATCCTCCGAAAGCCAGCGGAAACACTCGTCCTCTTTCGCCACGATCGGAAGCGGCAGGAAGGGCATCAACCGCCGTGCAACGCCCACCGGCCCCGCTCCCGGACCGCCGCCACCGTGGGGCGTGGCGAAAGTCTTGTGCAGGTTCATGTGGATCACGTCGAAACCCATATCGCCGGGCTTCACTTTGCCGAGGATCGCGTTCAGATTGGCGCCGTCGTAGTAAAGCAACCCGCCCGCGCCATGCACGATGTCGCGGATTTTCTCGATCGTGCGCTCGAATACGCCGAGCGTGGAAGGGTTGGTGAGCATCAGGCCCGCCGTGCGCGGCCCAATCGCAGCGGCCAGTGCGCCGAGATCGACGTTGCCTTCGCGATCGGTGGGCACTTCGGTCACGGTATAGCCGCACATGGTCGCGGTAGCCGGGTTGGTGCCGTGCGCGGCTTCGGGAACGATGATCTCGCTGCGGGCGTCGTCACCGCGCGCGCGGTGATAGGCGCGGATCATTGCGACACCGGCGAATTCGCCCTGCGCACCGGCCATCGGTGCCAGGCTGACCCCCTCCATTCCGGTCACTTCCCGCAGGATCTCCTGTAATTCATGCATGCAGCCGAGATAGCCCTGCCCGGTTTCCGCCGGCGCGAGCGGATGACGCGCCAGGAATTCCGGCAGCATCGCCAACGCGTTGCACGCCCGCGGGTTGTACTTCATGGTGCAGGAACCAAGCGGGTAAAAATGCGTGTCGATGGAGAAGTTTCTTTGCGAAAGGCGGGTGTAGTGGCGCAACGCATCGAGCTCGGATACTTCCGGCAGGCGCGGCAGTTCGCTGCGCAGCAACTCCGCGGGCAAGTCTGCGGTGGTTGCCGATGCCGGCGCCTGCGCGTGGGCGCGGCGTCCGTGTCTGGACTGATCGAAAACGAGCATGCTGTTCTGGGTCGGCGATTCAGGCGCGTTCGTGCGCTCGCGTGAGCGCGCAGATCCGCAGTGTGCGCTACCGCATTATTTCAGAGCCGCCAAGGCCGCATCGTAATTCGGTTCGTTGGCGATTTCCGGCACCAACTCGGAGTGAACGACCTTGTTGTTCTCGTCGAGTACCAGCACCGCCCGCGCGGTCAACCCCTTGAGCGGGCCGTCGGCGATGTCCACGCCATACTTACCGTGAAAATCCCTGCCGCGAAAGGTGGACAGCGTCACCACGTTATTGAGCCCTTCGGCGCTGCAGAAGCGCGACATCGCGAAAGGCAGATCCGCCGAAATCACCAGTACCACCGTATTGTTCATTCCCGAAGCCCTCTGGTTGAAGACGCGCGTGGACTGCGCGCAGGTCGGCGTGTCCAGGCTCGGTACGATGTTCAGCACTTTACGTTTCCCTGCGTAGTTTTTCAGCGACACATCCGCAAGATCTTTGCCGGTCAGGCTGAAATCGGGCGCAGCATCACCTTTCTTCGGCAGCTTGCCCGCCACAGTGACGGGTTTGCCCTTGAGCGTTACGGTTGCCATCAGACTCTCCTCGAGTGAATTCTGGTTGTGAATGTAAAGCGCAGTTCAAGCGCCTGTCGCTTCGGCTAGCGCTGCGCCGTAGGCATCGAGATCGGCTTCGGTCTTGGTCTCGGTGGCGCAGACCAGCAGCGCTGACCCGAGTTCCGGGTAATCCCGGGAAACATCGTGGCCGCCAAGGATGCCGCGGGCGCGCATGCTCGCGAGCACCCTATCGGCCGGCCGCGGCAGCCGGATCACCGCCTCGTGGAAAAACGGCGCGCTGAAAACCTGCTGCACGCCGGGGATGCGTGTCACCTTTTCCAGCAGCAACCGGGTATTGGCGTGCGATTGCGCCGCAACGTTTTTCAATCCCTGCGCGCCGAGCATTGCCAGATAGATCGTCGCGGCGGTGACCGCCAGGCCCTGATTGGTACAGATGTTCGATGTGGCTTTGGAACGGCGGATGTGCTGTTCCCGTGCCTGCAGCGTAAGGGTGTATCCGCGCTGTCCTTCGACATCGACCGTGCCGCCGACGATGCGGCCCGG
>Ga0137359_10005716_pt1 | contig 10273 bp, 10 predicted proteins | sample Mad1_40_16metaG_FD_108281 | JGI IMG/M metagenome (GOLD analysis project Ga0137359, IMG submission 108281) | Vadose zone soil microbial communities from Angelo Coast Range Reserve, California, USA - Mad1_40_16 metaG | ecosystem: Environmental > Terrestrial > Soil > Vadose zone | place: USA... | reverse complement strand
CGATGCCCATTCCCACGCTCGTCGCAACGCCTTGCCCGAGTGGACCGGTCGTGGTTTCAACGCCTGAAACCCAATGATACTCGGGGTGCCCTGGAGCTTTGCTGTCGAGCTGGCGGAAATGACGGATATCATCCAGGGAAACCGATGGATGACCGAGCATTTCGTAATCGGCATTGACCGCCTTTGTGCGGGTGAGATGGAGCACCGACCAGAGCAGCATCGAGGCGTGACCGTTTGAAAGCACGAATCGATCGCGGTTGGGCCAGATAGGGTCCTCGGGATCGAAGCGCATAACACGATTCCAGATCGTGTAAATCAGCGGGGCGAGCGCCATCGGTGTGCCGGGATGCCCGGACCTGGCCTGCTGTACCGCATCTATCGAGAGGGTGCGAATCGTGTTAATCGCTAATTGAATCCCATTTTCGTCTGTCATGGCTTTCTCCCACTGTTATTACCGGGTCATCTCCTGCTCCACGGAAGCCACTTTGCCCAGGCGTCGCAGGTGTCGTTCCGCCTGGCTGAAGTTGGTTGAGAGGAACGCCTCGACCAGGTCCCACGCAACAGATGGCCCCACGGTCCTGCCGCCCATACAAAGAATGTTCATGTGATCGTCCTCGACACCCTGCTTCGCAGAGAAGTGGTCGTGGATTAAAGCCGCGCGAATGCCTCGAACCTTGTTTGCACATACCGACGCGCCCACGCCGCTGCCGCAGATCGCCACTCCGCGCTCAACCTCCAGGGCGGCCACGGCCCGTGCCAGCGGGAGGACGTAGTCGGGATAGTCATCGCCGTCGTTCGGACGATGAGCGCCGAAATCGACGACCTCATGTCCCGCCGCACGGAGTTGTCTGACCATCTCCTCCTTCAAGCCAAATCCACCATGATCGGTGGCGATTCCGACACGCATATTCACTCCTTCTTCAAATCACTGTAATCTCGGCCCGCCGCTGCGCGATCCGTTAGTAACAAGGCGCGATCCTTCTGAACCCGTCCCGCAGGAATGGAAGTATCTCCATCGCGAAGGCGACAAACCATTTCAGCTTTGTCATTTCCGGTTACGAGCCACAATACTCGGCGGGCCCGGTTGATAATCGGATAGGTTAACGTCATCCGACGTCTTTTTTGATAGACGCCAGTGATTGCTACGTCCACATCAGTCACGTTCAGGACTGGATCTCCTGGTACCAGGGATGCCGTGTGTCCATCAGGTCCCAGGCCCAGGTGAACAAGATCCAGCACTGGCGGCGAACCAGCGATCTGGTTGAGAGCCGTTGCATATTGCGCAGCTGCCAACTCCAGATCGGGCGCTTCCACCGGCATTGCGTGAATCTGCTCAGGACGCAATGGAGCTTTCCCGAGAAGGCTTTCACGCAATTGAGTCAGGTTTCTATCGGCGTCTCCGGGCGGCGCGACTCTTTCGTCTACCTGCACGAGATGAACAGATTCCCATGGGACCACTTCATGTGCGAGAGCGCGAAGCATGATCCACGGCGTGTGGCCCCCGCTCACCGCTATGACGAAGCTGCCACGCGCTGCAATTGCCGCTCTAGCCTCGGCAGCGACGATAGCAGCAGCTCTTTGGGCGACCGAATCGGCGTCGGCAAAAACTTCAACCTTCATCACAGTCTCTCCAGCCCTGACTGACTACTTGTCACGCGGCGGCAGCAACTATTTCTCCGCCGATTGTTGGATTGATCCATCCTCCCGGCGGCGTTACTCGGTCAACCTCGCTCGGACCCCACGTATTCGGTTCGTACTCGTGAATTGGTGTGCCTGCTTTCAGCACCGGATCCACAATCCGCCACGCCTCCTCGACGTAATCCTCCCGGGCAAACATGGTGGTGTCTCCTTCCATCGCGCCTCCTAAAACCCGTTCGTAAGCGTCGATCCCACCCGCACGCGGAAAGCGGCTCACCATCATTTCAACTGTCTCGGCAGATAGATCTTCACCCGGAGTCATGACCATCATTCCCATCGCGATTGTCACCTCGGGATTGAGGCGGAGACGCAAGTGGTTCTCTTTCAGATGGTCCGCACCGACCAATGAAGGAGGCTTACGAAACCGGCCCACAATTTCGGTGCAGGTTACTGGCAGGTTTTTCCCGGCTCGAATGTAGAAAGGAACTCCTTTCCAACGCCATGAATTGATCTCTAGCTTTAACGCGGCAAAGGTCTCCGTCTGCGAATCCTTCGCCACTCCATTCTCATTACGGTAGCCACGGAATTGGCCACGGACGAGGTCTTTCTCTGCTATCGGGCAAATAGCTTTTAGCACCTTGGCTTTTTCGTCGCGTATGGATTCGCTGTCGAGTCTGGCCGGTGGCTCCATCGCCAGATTTGAGAGAACCTGAAAAAGATGATTCTGAATCACATCGCGAATGGCGCCGGTCTTATCGTAAAAAGCTCCCCTGCCCTGAACACCGAAGTCCTCTGCCATGGTGATCTGCACGCTCTCGATATAGTTGCGATTCCAGAACGACTCGACAAACGTGTTCGCGAATCGAAAGACCAGCAGGTTGTTCACCGGCCGCTTTCCGAGGTAATGGTCGATGCGAAAGATATTTGCTTCGTCAATAGCATTAAGCAGAATCTGGTTCAACTCTCTTGCGGATTCAAGATCATGTCCGAAAGGTTTTTCGACGATGACACGGGCTCCTCTGGTGCAGCCCGATTTTGCCAACTGTCCCACGACATCTCCGAATAGAACCGGCGGGATCGCCAGATAGTGTGCCGGCCGCTCGGCACCATCCAGTTCTTTGCGGAGCGCCTCGAACGTCCCCGGGTCCTGGTAATCGCCATCAACATAGCGCAGTAATCCATATAGTTTTTCAAAAGCCGCAGGATCGACCCCGCCATGTTTCTCAAGGCTGTCATGAGCCCGCGCTCGAAGCTGTTCCAGATTCCAGCCGGATTTGGCCACACCAATGACCGGTACATTCAGATGTCCACGCTTCACCATGCCTTGCAGCGATGGAAAAATCTTCTTGTAGGCCAGATCGCCCGTCGCGCCGAAGAAGACCAGCGCGTCCGAGTGCAGATTGCTCATAAATACCTCCTTGTGACCTATGACTTTTCGACTGCCTTCTCAAGGTGTCCACCGAATTGATACCGCATTGCGGACAAGAGTTTGTCCGCAAAGCCCGCTTCGCCTCGAGACTCGAATCGCTCAAATAAAGCCGAGGTTAGAACCGGGACCGGCACCGCCTCGTCGATTGCGGCCTTGATCGTCCAGCGGCCCTCGCCCGAGTCAGATACACGGCCTGCGAAATTCGAAAGAGTCGGTTCTTCGTGCAGAGCTGTCGCAGTGAGGTCCAACAACCACGAAGCGATCACGCTGCCACGCCGCCATACCTCGGCGATGTCAGACAAATCGAGGTCGTACTGATAATGCTCAGGGTCACGCAATGGCGTGGTCTCGGCGTCAATTCCGTGTTTCTGCTTGCCAACATTGGCGGAACGCAGCACACTCAGCCCCTCGGCGTAGGCGGCCATGATTCCGTACTCGATCCCGTTGTGGACCATCTTTACGAAGTGGCCGGCCCCATTCGGACCGCAATGCAGGTACCCGTCTTCGGCAGTCCCTTCAGGCTTTTCGCGTCCCGGCGTGCGCGCGATGTCGCCTGCGCCTGGGGCGAGCGTCGCGAAGATCGGATCGAGTTGTTTAACCACGTCCGTCTCGCCGCCAATCATCATGCAGTAGCCTCGCTCCAGTCCCCAGACACCGCCGCTCGTGCCAACGTCAACATAATGGATGCGTTTCGGCGCCAGTTCCTTTGCGCGTCGAATATCGTCCACGTAATAGGAATTCCCGCCATCAATGAGGATGTCTCCTGCATCGAGCAGGGGTAGAAGATCAGTAATGGTCTCGTCAACGACTGCAGCGGGGACCATCAGCCAGATCGCCCGCGGCGTCTTAAGCCTCTTTACCAGGTCCGGCAGCGATGCGGCTCCCACCGCCTTCTCTTTGGCAAGCCTGCTCACGGTTTCCGGAGACCGATCAAACACCACGCAAGTGTGGCCGCCCCGAATCAGGCGCCGCACCATGTTGGCGCCCATCCTGCCAAGGCCTATCATTCCAAGTTGCATAAGTCCTCCGTGTAGAGCAGATTGTTAATTATTTTTGTTCCTCACCGCACGACGCCATCAATCGCTCTACGCAACTGATGCATGGCAGCGCATACTCCGACACCGACACCAAAGATCGATGATCCGGCGACAAGCACATTTGCGCCGGCGGCAACCGTTAGTGGCGCAGTTGCTTCATCGATGCCTCCATCCACTTCCAATTCACATTCGAGGTTACGTTGCTCGATCATCTGGCCCACGCGACGTATCTTTGGCAGCGTCGAGTGAATGAATTGCTGGTGTCCGAACCCGGGATTGACAGTCATGACCAGGACCTGGTCGAGGTCCGATATAATTTCTTCCAGAACCAAAGCAGGTGTTGCCGGATTGATGGCCACACCCGCACGTTTTCGCAGCGACTTTATGCGCTGCACTGTACGATGCAGGTTGTTGTTGCCTTCCCAATGAACCAGAAAAGAATCAGACCCAGCCTCAACAAACTGGTCGAGAAAGAAGTCCGGGTCGGTGATCATCATGTGTATTTCAAGCTGCAGATCTGTAACCCGTCTCAACGACTGGACAATCGGTGCACCCATCGAGATGTTGGGAACGAAATGACCGTCCATAATATCGACGTGAATTCGATCAGCACCGGCACGCTCCGCCTCGGCCACCTGCTTGCCCAAGTGGGAGAAGTCAGCCGAGAGGATAGAAGGGGCAAGCTTAACGTTACCCTTGTCCATATCTTAAGTCCCTCTTGGTGATAATTCTCGACCGTGAGCGTGGGGCTGACCCGTCAGCCGATTCCCGTCCGATTCTTCGATCATGGGCTGCTTGGTCCTGGACGCCTCGAAGATACTCTGAATGGATTTCTCCAGCACAGCATTGAATTCAGCATCGGATTGCTGGGCCGACAGCCCTTCTACCAGCGCCCGCGAAAAGCTCGCCACCATTCCGTGATCTCTGCGCAGCCGGCCGTCGGCGTATTCCCGCGAATAGCCGCCTGACAGCGCAACTACCCTCACGACCTTGGGATGTCTAATTAAATCGAAGTAGAGGTCGTCTTGCTCCGGCAGCGTGAGCTTCAGCATTACGAACTGACCCGCCGTCAGCTTATTGAGCTTTTCGAGGATGGCCGCTTTGAGCAACTCTTCGGACCTGGCCTTTTCCGGGCAGTGAATGTCAACTTCCGGCTCGACGATTGGCAAGAGGCCAGCGGCTAATATCTGCCCGGCTACTTCGAACTGCTGGTTCACAATGTTCTCGATGCCGGCTGCGTTTGCTCGTTTGATGACCGAGCGCATCTTGGTTCCGAAGATGTGCTTCGCTTTGGCTTTGGCGAGCAGCGCCGCAAGCGCGGGCATGGGCTTCATCAACTGAACTCCGTCCTTCTCATCTGCCAGGCCCTGGTCTACTTTCAGAAACGGCACAACTTGTTTGACGTTCCAAAGATAGTCCGCGGTAGGCCGCCTCTCGATGTCCCTGTCCATCGTGTTCTCGAACAGGATGGCGGCAATAATCCGCTCGCCGGTAAAGCTGGGGCTGGTAATGATGCGCGTGCGCATCTGGTGCACGAGCGCAAACATCTCAGCCTCGTTGGACCATGCGCTTTCTTTGATTCCGTAAAGTCGCAGCGCGCCGGGCGTGCTGCCGCCGCTTTGATCGAGAGCCGCAATGAAACCGGGATGTGTTTTCATCTTCTCAAATTGTTGTTGGTTAAAGTCGGGAGTTTTCATAACGCCTCCTTATGTTTTCGGTAGCGACGAATCAGATTGTTAGTTGAACTGTCATGATTGAGCTTGGGCTCCTCCTCGCTCTCGAGTTCCGGGATAATTCGTTGAGCCAGCACTTTGCCGAGTTCAACTCCCCATTGGTCGAATGAGTCGATATTCCAAATGACGCCCTGCGTAAAAACAGAGTGTTCATAAAGGGCCACGAGCTTGCCGAGCGTTTCAGGTGTGAGCTTTTCGGCAAGAATCGTGTTTGATGGCCTGTTGCCCTCGAAGACACGGTGCGGCACCAGCCACTCCGGCGTGCCTTCAGCCTTCACTTGCTCAGGTGTTTTCCCAAACGCCAGCGCCTCGGTTTGAGCGAAGACATTCGCCAGGAGTATGTCGTGATGATGGCCCAACGGATTGAGTGATTTCGCGAAGGCGATGAAATCGCAAGAGATGAGCCTGGTTCCTTGATGAATCAACTGGTAGAACGAGTGCTGCCCGTTCGTTCCCGGCTCGCCCCAATAGATGGTGCCGGTTTGATGCGTGACCTCAGTTCCGTCGAGAGTGACGTGCTTGCCGTTGCTCTCCATCGTCAACTGCTGCAGATACGCAGGGAATCGCTTCAGGTACTGCTCGTAAGGCAAAACAGCGACGGTTTGTGCGCCGAAGAAGTCACTGTACCAAACGGCCAGCAGTCCCATCAGCACAGGCAGGTTGCGTTCAAAGGGCGTCGTGCGGAAATGCTCATCCATCTGGTGGAAGCCGTCCAGCGTGGCGCGGAAGTGATCCGGGCCAATCGCGACCATCGTCGAAAGGCCGATCGCGGAATCCATTGAGTAACGGCCGCCAACCCAATCCCAGAACTCGAACATGTTGGCAGTATCGATGCCGAACTTCGACACCTCCTTCGCGTTCGTCGAAACAGCAACAAAGTGTTTCGCGACAGATGCCTCGTCGCCTCCCAGTCCCGCCAGGGACCAGGCGCGAGCTGTGTGGGCGTTAGTCATCGTCTCGAGCGTTGCGAAAGTTTTCGATGAAACGATAAAGAGCGTCTCCGCTGGGTCGAGATCGCGTACCGCCTCAGCGAAGTCGGTGCCATCGATGTTAGAAACGAACCGGAATGTCATGCTCCGGTCGCTATAAGCTTTCAGCGCCTCGTAGGCCATGACAGGCCCGAGATCGGAGCCGCCGATCCCGATGTTAACGACGTTGCGAATGCGTTTTCCGGTATGACCCTTCCACGCACCGCTTCGCACGCGGTCTGAGAAATCAGCCATATTGTCGAGCACGGCGTGGACTTTCGGCACCACATCCTCTCCATCTACAACAATGGATGCGCCTCTCGGAGCGCGCAGTGCCGTATGCAACACCGCTCGATTCTCCGTCAGGTTGATCTTCTCCCCACGAAACATCGCGTCGATTCGAGATTGCAGACCGGCTTCCTCTGCCAATTTAAGGAGAAGCTTCAGTGTCTCGTCAGTGATGCGATTCTTAGAGTAGTCGAAGTAAAGGCCCACAGCTTCGGCCGTCATTCGCTCGCCGCGTTTCGGATCTTCCGCGAAAAGCTCTCGCAAATGCAGGTTCGATACTTTTTTGTAGTGTGACGCGAGCGCTCTCCACGATGGGCGCTTGACCGCCGATTTTTTCTTGATTATTGCTGTCATGCTCATCTTCCTTCGTATTCAGCTGATATCCTCTCGTGCCTTAACTGATGGCCGTTAGTGCTGCGTTCTTGGATGAGATCACTGCCATCAGATCGTTCCAGGACTTCACGAACGACTGGGCCCCTTCATCCTGGAGCTGCGCGGCCAAGGCGTCGACGTCGATGCCTACTTTGGTGAACTGCGCTATCACTTCTTCAGAGTTGCCGCCGTCTGCAGACAGTAACTCGCCTAATTCGGTGTGGGCAGCGAGGCCTTTCAAGGTACCCTCAGGCATTGTGTTCACCGTGAAAGGCGCTGCGAGGCTCTTGACGTAAAGGATGTCGGACGCCTTGGGATCTTTGGTTCCCGTACTCGCCCACAACAGGCGCTGCGGACGAGCACCAAGGTTGTAGACGCGCATCCAGCGTGCCGAGCTGAGAAGAGTGCGGGCCGCCTTGTAAGTACGTTTCGCGATGGCGATGCCAAGTTGGTTGTGTAGCTCATCAGGCGTCTTGCTCGCAATGGCAGCGTCCCAGCGGCTGATGAAAACCGACGCAACGGAACCGACATTGGGGTTGAGATTGGCATCAATACGACGCTCGATGCCGCGCAGGAACGCTTCGGCCGCCGCGAGGTATTGTTCACGGGAGAACAGGAGCGTGACATTGACCGGTATCCCGGCAAAGATTGCTTCCTCGATCGCCGGAAGGCCTTCCTTCGTCCCTGGAATTTTGATTAACAGATTGGGACGTGCCGCGCGCGCAAACAGATCCTTCGCTGCGGCAAGAGTACTGGCCGTGTCATGTGCCAAAGTGGGGGACACTTCCAACGATACCCATCCGTCCACGCCATTCGTCTCTTCGTGAATGGGTCGAAAGAGGTCAGCCGCCCGGGTGAGGTCCTCCAGTGCCAGTTCGAAGAAGATATCCTCGGTCGATTCGCGCTTCGTTAACTTTCTAGAGATCGCCGAGTCATACGCAGCGCTGTTCTTAATAGCGTGGTCGAAGATCGTCGGATTCGAGGTGAGCCCTGTGACCGATAGATCGTCGATGTAGTGCTTGAGCGTACCGCTATCCAGCAGATCGCGTGTGATATTGTCCAGCCAGAGACTCTGGCCCAAATCATGAAGTAGTTTAGTAGCTTTCATGTGTTACCTCAGTTAATAGCAAGCTGTTCGAGTAGGTATCCTGCTCGTTGGGTGTAAGCAAATGATGAGTCTCGTTCCAAAGTCGGATTGCCGGCCGCGCAAGACTGTTTTCATAGCCCAGCGCACTCAGGCTCGCCGTACTCAGCATGAAAGACCTGGCGCCGAATAATTCGATCCCAGCCCAACGGGCCGCCAACACTCGTAGAAAATGGCCGCTGGAAAAAAGCAGAACGTCTCCTGCCAAGTCTCGCAGGCGGTTCAGAACGCGATCGGCTCGCGCGGCGACCTGTTTCGGTGATTCACCGCCCGGGCAACCATCGCGGAAGAGTTGCCAATCCGGATGCTCCGCACGGATCTCGACCGTACGGCGGCCTTCGTATTCGCCATAGTCCCACTCGACGAGGTCGGGAACAAGTTCAGCTATAGATCCGAAACCAGTCAGTTCACAGGTCCGCCTGGCGCGACGCAATGGGCTGGTAAAGACCTTGGCGAACTTCAGTCCTCTCAACCGATCTCGAAGTCTTCGGGCATTGCGCTCGCCCAACTCGGTCAACGGTAAATCGGTTAGCCCCGTGTGTTGGCCCGTAAGGCTCCAAGCCGTCTCGCTGTGTCTGGCCAGATAGATCATAGGAAGTTCCATATGAGCCATTTTACGCCTCCTCCTTAAAGCTCTCCAGCCCGTATGTCGCAGCTCCGACCAACGCAGCACGAGTAAGAATGACGTGAACCGGGATACGCTCCATGAGCTGAGCGAAGCGTCCCTTCCAATTAAAACATTCCACGAAGCCTGGCTCCTCAAGTACTCGCAGAATGTGTAGAGGGATACCGCCTGCCAGGTAGATGCCGCCGGTTGCCAACACCTTCAACGCCAGATTTGCCGCCTCACTAGCCAGAATCGAAACAAAAGTGTCTACCGTGGTCCTACACAATTTACTTGGATTGTGTTGGTCAACAGCGGAATTGGTGATTGCTGCAGTGCGATCTGTTGCGGAGGCGATCAATTGAGCGGTATCGGGATTCTCCGGTATCTGCTCGATATCGCGGAGGTATTCATAAATGTATGGAATCCCAATTCCGGAACAGACATGTTCGACGCTGACATGGTCAAAGTGTTTGAACATGTATCTGAGCAGGCCGATCTGCCGCTCATCCGTTGGTGCAAAATCCGCGTGACCGCCTTCAGAGCCGTGAGAGACGTACCTTGATCCATCCCAGGTTAAGAATGATTCACCCAGACCAGTACCCGGCGCGACGACGGCAATGGCGCCCTCCGGGATCGCTTGCCCAACGTTCAGCGTACTCACATCGCCCGGGCGTAGAATGGGAATTGCCCGGGCAACTGCCTCTAGATCGTTCATCAGATGGACCGATTTGAAATTCAGCTCCTTCGTCAGTGAGACTTCATCCATCATCCAGGGCAGGTTAGTGATCTTCACGCGTCCGTCGATGACCGGTCCCGCGACATCAAAACAGGCTCGCTCGACAGGCAGCTTCACCTTTTTAAGGAAGTCTGTCACCAGCGCCTGTAGACTGGGGTAGTCTGCGCTGTGCACCTCAGCTTGAACGATCGGTGAATGTGGCCCGGCTTCGGGCGAATAGATCGCCAAGTCTGTTTTTGTACCACCAATGTCACCTGCTAATAGCACTGGCCATGCTCCTTTTTACGATTTCTAAGAGTGTGCGCGCCACCTCACCTATTG
>Ga0137359_10005713_pt1 | contig 10275 bp, 7 predicted proteins | sample Mad1_40_16metaG_FD_108281 | JGI IMG/M metagenome (GOLD analysis project Ga0137359, IMG submission 108281) | Vadose zone soil microbial communities from Angelo Coast Range Reserve, California, USA - Mad1_40_16 metaG | ecosystem: Environmental > Terrestrial > Soil > Vadose zone | place: USA... | reverse complement strand
GCGCGGAATACGATCCACTAAATCACACGAAAAATCACGAAACTCAAAACTCTTTTTTCATTCATGAAACAGGGCGGCACGGTTCCTTGTTGTAAAGCCATTTTCGAGACACTGCACTAGTTGGCTGGCTAATGAACCTCGACTCGTGATTGCTGAGACGGAATAGGTGCGCGATTGATCCTTTTTCTCTGGCCTGTAATTTGTCTAGGTGACTTATCGGTCGGTGCTGAGTAGAAACAATAATGAGAATACTGATAACTGGTGGCGCGGGTTTCATTGGCTCACATTTGTGTGATCGTTTGATTGCTGACGGTCAAGAGGTGATTTGCCTGGACAATTTTTTTACTGGCCGGCGCGAAAACGTTCTGCATCTGCTTGATAACCACAACTTCGAGTTGCTCCGTCACGATGTGATCGAACCCGTCCTGCTGGAAGTGGATCAGATTTATAACCTGGCGTGTCCGGCTTCGCCGATTCACTACCAGTTCAACCCAGTCAAGACCGTCAAAACGAATGTAGTCGGCACGCTTAACATGCTGGGTCTGGCCAAACGCGTGCGCGCCCGGATCCTGCAGGCCTCGACTTCAGAAGTTTATGGTGACCCCCTGGAACATCCACAAACCGAAAGCTATTGGGGCAACGTAAATCCAATTGGCCTGCGCAGTTGCTACGACGAAGGCAAGCGCGTTGCCGAAACTCTGATGATGGATTATCACCGGCAGAATGGTGTCGACACCCGCATCGCCCGCATCTTCAATACCTACGGCCCACGCATGCTCGAGAACGATGGGCGCGTGGTGTCAAACTTTATCGTGCAGTCGCTGCAGGGCAGACCCTTGACAGTTTATGGCGACGGCAAACAAACAAGAGCATTTTGCTATGTCGATGATCTGGTTGATGGTCTGGTGCGTTTGATGAACGCAGATCGATTGCATGAACCGGTAAACCTGGGTAACCAGGGCGAGTTCACGATTGACGAGCTGGCGATCGAAGTGGCCCAGCTTTGTGGCGCGAATACAAACATCAAACACGAGCCGTTGCCGGCTGATGATCCGCGCCAGCGAAAACCAGACACGACGCGCGCCCGTGAACTTTTAGGTTGGGAGCCAAGAGTCCGGCTGCGCGAAGGCCTGGAGCGAACCATCGCTGATTTCAGATCGAGGCTCAAGCCTAAACAGGTCGGTATTGGCCAGCCAGCCACATGAAAGACCCGAACCGCAGGGCATACCAAGAATTGAAGTCTACCAAACCTGCTCATTCGTTTAATACTTTTTCTCTGTGACCTCTGTGGTTAATGATTCCGAAACTGACAGTAACTGCACAACCCGCTAATAGCTTGGCGCTATTAAATTCGTGAAAGTCCTTTTGCTCAATCAATGCTTTTGGCCGGACGTGATGGCCACAGCCCAGCAGTTAACCGGCGTGGCTCGCGGTCTGGCGGAGCGCGGTCACACAGTGACTGTGATAACCAGCCGCCGCGGTTATGATGACGCGCAGCTTCGCTTTCCCTCGCGCGAGCGTTGGCACGGAATCGAAATCATTCGCTTGCCGTCGATTGGTTTGGGCAAAACCAGTCGCTGGCGCAGAGCGCTGAACTTCGCCAGTTTTTCCGCGGCGTGCGTCAGTCGTCTGGCCATCATGCGACGCCAGGACGCCGTAGTGGCGTTGACGTCACCGCCGCTGATTTCATGGCTGGCGGCATTGTTTACCAGGCTCAAGGGAGGCCGGCTTATCTTCTGGGTAATGGATCTAAACCCTGACGAAGCAATCGCGGCAGGTTGGCTCAAGCCCGATTCAATTACCGCGAGAGCGCTCTCTGCGCTCTTGAAAAGCAGTATGCGGTACGCGCAAAAAATCATTGCGCTGGATCGATTCGCGAAGCAGCGTATTGTCGACAAAGGTATTGAAGAGAGCAAAATCGAAATCATCCCGCCATGGTCATACGATGATTCGGCTCGCTTCGACAGAGAGGGCAGGGAAGTGTTCCGCCGACGTCATCAGCTCTCCGAAAAGTTCGTGGTGATGTATGCCGGAAACCATAGCCCGTGTCATCCGTTGGACACGCTACTCGAGGCTGCTAAGAAATTGAGCGCGCGCGCCGATATCGCATTCTGTTTCCTCGGCGGCGGCAGCGAGTTCGCCAAAGTGGAAGAGTTTGCTCGGGCGAACCAGCTTAAAAATATTCTCTGTCTTCCTTATCAGCCACAAACTGAATTATCGGGAGTGCTTTCGGCTGCCGACCTTCACGTGGTCGTTATGGGCGACGGTTATCAGGGTCTGGTTCATCCGTGCAAGATATATAACATTCTGACGGTTGGATCGCCGTTTCTGTACATCGGCCCTCTCGAAAGCCACGTGAGCGAGATTATTTCGCGGCTTCCAGAGCAGGATAAAGTTTTTTCAGCACGGCATGGTCAAGGAGATTTTGTCGCCGAATCCATTCTCAACTTTGCTGACAGGTTTTGTGTGACACCGGCCTTACTTGGCGATAGGATGTTGAGCGAAGCATCCAATGCCGCCGTGGCCAGAACGCGCTTTGCAACGACTGCGCCGCATCTGGCTGATGAATTTTCCAGCCGCACACTATTGCCTCGGTTCATAGCTCAGATAGAATTAACCAAGACGGAAATGAAAGGTGCGGCAAAGATCTCAGTCTGTGAGCCTATCTCGGAACCACAGACTGAAATCTTTGTCGCTGACTCCCAATGAAGACCTATTTCGCCCTCTTTCTGATTTCCGCGTCCGCCTCGCTAATTATCACGCCGCTATTGCGACGTTTCTGCGAGCGCTATCGACTGGTGGACGAGCCGCTGGATAATCGGCGCGTTCATCTGAAAGCTGTGCCTCGCCTCGGAGGCGTCGCAATATTTTTGTCTTTGCTGCTCCCTCTTTCGGTCCTGTTGGTGCTTAACAACTTGTTGACGCAGAGTCTACGGCCCGAACGGCGGGGCATCGTTGTTTTCCTCGTTTGCGGATTTCTGGTGCTGCTGTTGGGAGTCTACGACGACCTGAGCGGCGCCAATGCCAAGGTGAAGTTCGCGGGGTTGGCTGGCGTGGCCGCGCTTTTCTATGTACTGGGCGGTCGCATTGTAACTCTGTCGATTCCTTTTGTGGGCAGCGTTACGCTGCATCCGATTCTCGGATTTCTGTTGACATTGGTTTGGATCGTAGGCGTTGCCAATGCCTTTAACCTGATTGACGGGGTCGACGGCTTGGCGAGTGGCTCAGCTCTCTTCTCGTCTCTGGTGCTGCTTAGTGTAGCGCTGATCCAGGGCCGTCCAGTGGTCGCAGTCATTGCGCTGGCGCTCACGGGCGCACTTGCTGGATTCCTGCGCTACAACTTCAATCCGGCGTCCATCTTTCTCGGCGACTCCGGCTCGCTGTTCGTGGGCTTCTCACTGGCCGCGCTGTCGCTTCAGGGAGCGCAGAAATCTTCGACGGCAGTCGCCGTGGCTATTCCGATTCTCGCCTTCGGACTTCCCGTGGTCGATACGAGTGTGTCAATCGCGCGACGGTTCCTGAGCGGCAAACCCATCTTCCAGGGAGACCGGGAACACATTCATCACATGCTTCTCGATCGCGGCTGGTCACAGCGTCGCGTCTCCCTGGTGTTGTATGGCGTGAGCGCGCTGTTCGGTTTGCTGGCGATGCTGCTTGTCAACAGTGGCGACGGCTTGATCGCGGTGCTTTTGTTTGTAGTCGGCGCGGTGGTTGTTTTGGGGCTCGGGCACCTTCGCTATCATGAGGTCGATGAAGTTCGGGCCAGCGTCAAGAGGAACATTGGCGAGCGACGCGTGCGCCTGGCGAACAACTTGCGAATGCGCAGGGCCTGCCGGGCGGTTTCGACCGCGTCAACGCTCAACGAACTGCTCGACGGCGTCCTTGAGGTGATTGAACTGGGCGCCTTCGCTCATGCAACGGCGCTCCTAAGCTGCAACGGAGATTTGGACGTTAACCAAACTGCCGTGGCCCTGGCGGCGCGGGACGGGTCAAAGGGTTTTGCGGTGATCAATAACGGACGAATTTGCTGGTCGTGGAAGCGCGGTGACTTCAATAATGTTGATGTTGTCGGGTCGGATCGCTTCTGGGCCATGCGTTTACCGCTGGGAGGCAAACAGGGGTCCTTCGGTTACCTGAACTTATATCGCCAGCTTAACGCGGACAGACTGTTATTTGATGTTAACTATCTCACAACGGCGTTCCAGCCGGCAGTCGCGCAGGCCGCTGAGCGGATCTTCCTGACCGCGCGCCAATCAATCCCGCCAAGAGTTGCCGCGGCGGGACAGTCCGCGCGTTATTGACCTCATTTCAAACTGAGTCATTTATAACATCGGCCCAGGCGTTCGAGTGTGATCGCGAGCGTGGACCACATGTTCGCGGTTTGAACACCTTGTTTAAGCAATCAGAGTTCAGTCAACCGCATCCGGCGCTGTCGATGACCGATCGGGGGGATCGTGTTCTTACCCTCTTGGATCGGGTGATCTTCTGTGGGCTGATCGCTGTGATTGTGCTCACTGCGATTCCATACGGGACCAGCGAATCATGGTCGAAAGCGCTGTTCGAGGCGGCGGTATTCTTCCTGGCCTTTCTCTGGATCGTTCACGGATTGATCGATGGATCGTGGCGTATTGGCACACTGCGTTTGATAGCTCCCATGATTAGTCTGCTGGTCCTGGCGGTCGTGCAAAGTCTCGCCTGGTGGCAGGTGGATAAGGCTGGAGAGAAGGTTTGGTTCGCGCTCAGCTCTGATCCTTTTGAGACTCGGGTTTTTGCTTTCAGAATCGCAGCTTTGATCTTAGTGCTCGTACTTATCGTTCGCTTTACATCCAACTCGAAGAGACTAGGAATCCTCAGCCACGCGATCATTGCTGTGGCGTCGGCCAGCGCGTTGTTTGGCATCGCTCGCCAGGTGACGCAACACGGGCCGAGCGGCCCGGCCTTTGTGTTGTCCCGACTTGTGTTCGAGTCGGGTTACGCTCAATTCACCAACAGGAATCATTTCGCATTTCTGATGGAAATGGCTTTAGGATTGGTTATTGGGGTTGCCATGATGCAGCGGGGTCGCCTCGAACGCCTTTTGGTTTATCTATCGGTGGCGGTACTAATGTGCGCCGCCGTGGCCTTGTCTCGCTCGCGTGGCGGAGTGCTGGCGATCACGGTAGAAATAATTCTTGCTGGTCTTCTGTTTCTTAATTTCAAAACATCTCTGAATGCTAGCCGCGCTGCCGGCCAACGCTGGGTCCGCTGGGCGCGTTCGATCGTGGCAACCACGGTCATTGCCGGCACGCTGCTCGTGATTATTGTTGCCGGGGTTGCCTGGCTGGGCGGCGATCAGCTCTCCACCGGAGTAGAGACTGCTACAGTAGAAATGGCCGGCGTAGATCCTACAGAAGAGCATCAGGGCGTGAGGCGGCGGGACATTTGGCGCGCTACGTGGTCGATGTTTAAGGCGCATCCAATCGCCGGGGCAGGACTTGGCGGCTTCTGGGCTGAGGTCCCGGCATTCCATGAAGCTTCCGGCGCTTCGACTCCACAACAAGCCCATAATGATTATCTCGAGCTGCTGGCGAGTGGCGGCATCCTGGGCGCGGCCCAGTTGATCTGGTTCGCACTCGCGCTCATAAAAGAAGCCAGGCAAAGTGTCAGGGTCAGCGAAGGATTTCAACGCGCGGTTTCACTGGGAGCAATCATTGGAGTGGTTGGCGTGGGCATCCACAGTATCGTTGATTTTGGCTTGCACATTACCATAAACGCGCTCGTGTTTGTGGTGCTTCTGGCCATACTCAGTCTAAAGTCATTTGGACCGCCGCAAGTCGTAGGGAGTGGCAGCGCACGATAGCTCCGGGAAGATTGAGCCGTGGCAGCGGGCGCATCATTTCCATTGCAAGCGCATCAAAGCCTCGGCGTTCAATTACGGACCCGTCGCAGAATTTTATTGGAAGGTGTTTTCGGAGTGAAGAAATTCAAGACTAACTCTGCCAGGTTCGTGCTGGTGCTGCTGCTGGTGAGCCAGGGTGTTTTCGGCTGGCCTCAGGACCTTGCCGGCGGGGCCAGTTCGCTGGTGGGGCAGGACATAATTGGCGGCGCTGCCGTGGCCTTCAAACGACCTCCGCGAGTGCGCGACCTCTCCGGCGGCGCCAGTATGATGTTAGTGAAACGCCGCCCGCCGCGCAGGCCTACCGAAATTGCGCGCAACAAGCCGTCGCCTCAGCCGGGAATGCCGGAAACCGACACAAATCCACAGCCTTCGAATGATGACAAGGCCGACGTCTACAATAATCAAGGGACCACTCTTTACGGCGTGGGCCAGTATGCTAAGGCCATCGAAGCTTTCCAGCAGGCGCTCACTTTCAAGCCGAATGACTCTCTAACTTATAACAACCTGGGTGTAGCCTACTTCGCGTTGAGTCAAAACAGCGCGGCGATCGAGGCTTTCCAGAACGCGGTGAAAGCAAAATCTGACGACGCCGAAAGTTATTTCAATCTCGGGATCGCCTATAACACCACCGAAAAATACGACGACGCGGTGACCAATCTGAAGAAGGCCCTGGAATTGAAGCCTGACTGGTCAGAAGCCTTAAACGCGCTCGGCGATACGTACCTAAGTCTCAATGGATTCGATGAGGCGGCAAAGACTTACGAGACGGTAGTGAAACTTCAACCGGACAATGCGAGTGCCTACAGCAACCTCGCTTTTGCCTACGATCGTCTGTCGCGTAACGAAGATTCGATAACCGCTTTGAAAAAAGTGGTGCAACTTAGTCCGTCCGACGCGTTCGCCTTTAACAACCTCGGCGCTGCATCTTATAAGGCCGGCCGGTACAAAGACGCGGTCGAGGCGTTTACTCAGGCACTGAGAATCAAGCCCGACGATGCCGAAACCCAGAACAATCTCGGTGCGGCGCAGTATGCGTTGGAGAATTACGGTGAAGCCACGAGTTCATTTCAGCAGGCCATCAAATTGAGACCGACGTTTGCTGACGCCCAATACAATCTGGGCAATGCTTTTCTGATGTCGGCAAAGTTCAGTGAATCGGTGGACGCCTATCAGCAAGCAATCCGTAACCGGCCTGATTATGGTGAAGCGCAAAACAATCTGGGGATCGCTTTGACCAAGCTCGGTCGCGATGCCGGTGCCTTGACGGCGTTCAGGGAAGCCGCGCGCCTGAAACCCGATTTGGCTGCGGTCTTCAACAATCTGGGCTTTGCTGAAGCCAAACTGGAACATCAAGACGAAGCGATCGCGGCATACAAGGAAGCGATCAAGATTAATCCCAGGTATGCGAAGGCGCTTAATGGGCTGGGATACCTCTATGACAAAACGGGGAAGGCCGCGGAAGCAATTGGACCTTTGAAACAGGCAGTCGAGGTAAAACCTGATTTCGTCACGGCGCATTACAATCTGGGCAAAGCTTATCTCGGTGCGGGCCGTTTTGCTGAGGCAATCGAAAGCTTCAAACGTGCCACGCAGCTCAAGGCAGACTATGAGCCGGCCTGGGTTGGCTTAGGCGCCGCAGCGTTCCGCGCCGGCCAGTTCGGCGCAGCAGCGGCGGCTTTCAAGCAAGCCGGCGTCCTCAACCCATCGAATGCCGAAGCTCTCTTTGGACTGGGAAATGCCAGTTACAAAGAAGGGAAGTATCAGGATGCCCTGGCGGCGTTGACGGAAACGATCCGGCTCAAGCCCACGTACGCCCAGGCCCACTATAGTCTGGGGCTGGTCTATGCGACCCTTAAGGACCGTGACGGATTTACCCGCGAATTCGCCATCCTGAAAAAAATTGATCCGAAGCTGGCAGAACAACTTTACAATGCGGTCAAGCAGTGAGACTGGCGCAACACAACCAGACTCGTAAGCCCGGACCCGCCGGACTCCGGATTCTTGCCTCGCATCTTGCTAAGGGGCCTTGACAGTTTCTTTTGTCGAAGTCGGGTAGTGCCCTAATTTGATGATGAGGTCAGTACCGGGAGCGGTAGCGACCGGGTAACAATAATTCGCGATCCGATTTTTGCTGATGACTTAGACCAGGTCGCTACCGCTCCCGGTACTGACTCCATGACCCGACAGAAATTAGGGCACTACCCGAAGTCGAAAAGATTTGACGTAGAGTGCAAAGCCAAGTAGACTGGGCCTCGCTAATCAGCCCTAAAATGATTGAGCTGCCCTTTTAGAGTTATCGCTGGAGGCGATTACCATGGATATGAGAAAACAGAAGGTTCTCAAAGTTCTCACCGTCATTCTTGCTTTTTCCTTTGCGCAGGTATATGTGCAGGCCGGCTTGCTGAGTCCGGCGCCTGGTGCACCCCTGCCACAGCGGGTAATTACGGCGCGGCTGATCACGAAAAACAATCAGCCGATCACTGTCAATGGAAATAGCCTCGGTACGGGTGGAACTATTCTCACCGGGGCGACGATCGAAACGCCCGATCAGGTAAGCGCCACGATCGACCTGGGACCTGCCGGCGTCGTCGAACTCCAGCCAAACTCGAAAATCCAATTGGACTTTGACGAAAACGGAAATGTGAGAGTCAAAGTGATTCAAGGATGTGTGGTAGCCAGGAAGAGCACGAACGCCCTGCCGGGCGAAATGGAGATATACACCGATAAGGCTTCCCAGAAAACCGATAAGGCTCGGACTAGCCTTGGCTTTTGCATAACTCCGACCGGGGATCTGGGGCCTCTGGGCTCCGTCGCCACGGCCGGCGCGGCAATACCGGTCGGAATTTCCGGTACGAAAATCGCACTGCTTGCCGGGGGCATCGGCGCGGGTGTAGCCAGCGTCTTCTTGCTGAGTCGGGGAACCAATCCAAGTCCCTAGTAAGGACTCTGATTACTGGATCGACAAAGGCTGGCCCTTCATTTCTGAGGGCCGGTTTTTTTTGCGCCCGCTTCTTTATCAAACCATCAATGACCACGAAACGCATCATTATCGCTGTGCTGGCTTCTGGCCTTTGCGGTTGGGGGATCTGGCAAACCGCTCGAGGTGGCCTTGCGCGAACGCTGGACGAGTACGCAGCGAGAGGGCGCCGAGACAATGTCGCAGCGTGGGTGCAAACCATAGCTCACGTAACTGACCCCAAGGCGGCCGCTGATCGAGCTGTGGCGCTGTTGCCAAATGACGCGGAAACTTATTCTGCGCTGGGTGACGTGTGCCAAAGCATTGCGGATTACCGCCAAGCCAGGGAAGCATTTGCGCGCGCGGTCCAGTTGCGGCCGCGCGATTATTACCTGTGGTTGGTGCTGGGCGTCATGCGAGATCAAAATCACGATCAGGAGGGTGCGCTGCAGGCTTTGCGGCAGTCAGTAGCGCTGGCTCCGTCCTACGCCGAGCCGCACTGGCAATTGGGTAACCTGTTGCTGAGAATGGACCAGGTCGATCAGGCTTTTAGCGAACTACGACAGGCGGCAATTGGTAGTCCCTCGCTTTGGCCGAACGTAATCGATTTGGCTTGGGGTGTGTACCGGCACGATGCGGGCGCAGTCGCGCGCGAACTCCGACCTGAGACAGACATTGACCACATGGCTCTGGCGCTCTTTTTCGTCCGCAACAATCAAAGCGCGGCTGCCGTCGATCAGTTTCGGCAGTGTCGGTCGATAGCAGGGCCGGTGCGAAATCGCGCTCAGAGTCTACTTGACATGCTGTTGGGGGCAAGAGAGTTCACCTTAGCCTACGAAGTGTGGGCGCGCATGAAAGATCTACCTTTGACGAGTCGTACCGAGGTTCGTGATGGCGGGTTCGAGGAAGCCATCCTCGTCGGTCAGTCGGGATTCGGTTGGCAAATCACGCCCAACGTGTCAAACGTCACCATGTCCTTTGACGAAGGACAACATCAGAGCGGGAAGAGAAGTTTGCGCGTAGACTTTCGTGGAAACTCGAGTCCGACATCTCCCTTGCTTACTCAAGTCTTGCTGGTCAAACCGCTGACCCGTTATCACGTAAGTGTTTTTGCTCTCTCCCAGGAGTTTGTATCCGCCGCGGATCCAATAATCACACTCTTCGATGCTTCCGATCCGAAGGTTACAGTGTTGGCCCAGACACTGCCGCTCCGTTCAGACCCGAAGGTCTGGCGCGAGTTCGCCGTCGACTTCACCACCAACGCGGAAACTCGGGCAGTTACCATCAGCCTGGCCCGCCAGAACTGCGGCGATCCGTGTCCAGCCTTCGGAACTTTATGGCTGGATTCAGTTTCGATTAGTAACCTGACAGCAGCCTCCGTCGCAAATTAGAAAGGTCGCGCAAATGGGGGCCGCAGCCCTTTAAATCCGCTGTAAGGCGG
>Ga0137359_10005707_pt1 | contig 10279 bp, 5 predicted proteins | sample Mad1_40_16metaG_FD_108281 | JGI IMG/M metagenome (GOLD analysis project Ga0137359, IMG submission 108281) | Vadose zone soil microbial communities from Angelo Coast Range Reserve, California, USA - Mad1_40_16 metaG | ecosystem: Environmental > Terrestrial > Soil > Vadose zone | place: USA... | reverse complement strand
TCGTTAGTCATATGACTAAGGCTATGACTTAGCCTATGACTAAGGGTATGACTTAGGCCGCGACGTCGGTACAAAAGTTTCGGTGTCGGCAGCTGCGGCTCGGCTTTGAACTTCGCCCGCCAATTGCCGAACGCCTTGAGCGGAATCCCGTGAGCTTCACAATACTCTCGTTGATTCAACGTGCTCTGTTGCCACGCCTCATGGTGCTTGCGCCAAAAAGCCTCGCCGTAACGCTCACGGGTTAAAACTTTGTCGGGCATCTCGCGTCCTCACTTGCAAATTTGCCGGTGAGAACAGATCACGTCCGAACCGCGAGGAAACAAGTGTGCGAGAAATGGACGCTTACGTTCGACCTGAAAATTCCCTGTTCCCGGATTTTCGATCCCTGTTATCTCGCATTTTTTCCCTGTTAATTTGCGCAGGGAATTTGCTAAAAAGCCGCTGCGGCACAGCGGCTTCTGGCGATGGAATCGGCGGACGAAGCCCCTAAATCGCAAAATTCCCTGTATTTTTCCCTGTTAGCAGGGAATTGCGGGTGGAGACGGGTTCGCATATGACTGCGCCCACCACCATCCAGTCTCCGCAAACCGCACGTTTCCGGCACGACGCCGAATAGCGCGTTTCTGTGGGAATTTCCGGCCACTCAGTTCCCGGAGTTTGGTCTCTGGGTGCATTCGCGCGTTTGAATAACGATTTTTGGCGCTTCGTCTCTGCATCCAAAAATTCCGTTCCCGGCGTCACAACGATGTCCTCCTCCCCGACTTCGAGGCGCTTCGCATCCTATCGGGTGACGCGGCAGCCAGGTTGACGGCGGTCCCGGTCTTCCTCGACGGGCGAGAGGCTACGGCGACACGGCCATGAGCCTGCCGCTGCCGGAAGCCAACCTCGACTACGGCAGCGCATGGACGGCTTGGCAGTCTGCGGTCAAATGATCTGCCGTCTGGATCCGGGAGAATCCCCGGGTCCAGGCTGGATTCACTCGTTAATAGGATAAAGGATCGCCTTACTATTCAGAGACTGATGCCGTAACTGTGAAGCCAAGACGCTCAGGAGATTGCCGACGGACCCGCTTCGGCTCAGCGGTCGCAAGGAACGACAAACTTCAGTGGCCCTCCGTCGCACATTCCGTCGGAAAGAACGACGAGTTCTAACGCCCATCCGATTGGTGTGCGCGTGGGATTCACACGAGACGGCCGAATATTGGATATTGGTCTGAGCGACGATGCATAACATAAACGCTACAACTGACACAGATGCATAACATAAACGCTACAACTGACACAGAAGGCTCTCGCAAAAGGCTTGGGGGTGACAAAATGGCAGAGCAGAGGGTCGGACGATACAGGCTGACGCGCAAGATAATCCCCGGTGATTCCAAGAGGGGAATCCCTGACCTTTGGCAAGCGGAGGATCTGGGTGATCTGTACTACGCCAAGCTCTGGAGCAAAGGCCCGGGCGACAGTTCTGCAATTCAAGCGCTGTGGAACCGGGAAGTTCGTGGCCTGATGCGCCTCCAAAGCTACCCTGGCGCGTCTGAACTGTTCGTAAAGCTACGTGACCTCGACTCAGACGACAGGTACTTTTTCGCGATCCTAGACGGCGGCAGAAGGCAGGTTCTCGCTGACGTGCTGCAGAATCGAAGCCGGTACAACTGGCTGCTCAATCTGCCGGAGGTAAGTCGCAGGCGGCCCCTCTGGGAAGGATTGCTTCGTATAGCTGAGGCGCTCGCCATACTGCACCGTGAGGGTACCCTCCACCGGTCGTTGTCACCCTCTTCGATATTCGTTAGCCCGGACGGGCAGGGCGAGTTTCGGCTGAGCGGCTTCGAATGGTCCCTCCGAGTCGCAGGGCCGGACACCGGTGCATCAAGGGTTTTGCGCAAAACTCCATTCTTCGCTCCTGAGCTTGATAGACCGGACGGTGAATATTCGACAGCGACTGATTGGTACGACTTTGGTTTGACCGCCGCCGAGCTGTTTGGCGCTCCTCTCAGGAGCACAAAAAAGCGAGCGGCGCTCCAAGTACTTGTTAACAACCTGACGAACCTGCGTGAAAAGGAGAGAGACTTTATTTGGCGCCTGCTCGAAGAGAAGCAGGAGCAGCGGCTCGTCGATGCCGAAGAGATCGAGCAACTACTGCGGCAGATCATTAGAGACCTGAGCACAGTTACGACCTCGTCAGGTAGGAGCTTAGTCGTCGCAGTCCGCTTGAGCTCGGACCGCGAAATTGCACGGACCATCGAGGTGGTCTCGGAGGGGAAGGCGAGTGCACACGATCCAATCGCTCAGCGCGACTGGATAAGAAAAGACTTACAGGGCGACGTTCGTGTGATCGGCCGCAGTACGCCATCGTCTTACTACGTTCTGAAGGGTGAAAAACTCGAATATCGTGTTCGCAACTGGTCCGTTGACAGTTTGACAACATGGGATGTCGGTTTCTGCGAGGGAATCGAGCGGCTGCCCAGAATAAACTCCGACGATCAGCTTTTCAGCCTCGGACAACGCAAGCTCGATGTGCAACTGCTTCCCCACGTCCGGAATAATCTTCGCTCAGTGCGGGACCGGGCGGCGCAGTGGGACAGGGTTTTTCCGATCCGGGCCGAGAAGACCGAACTTCCGAACAATCTCCGTACGGTTCACGAGTTCTTCCGGGTCACCCAGCAGCTCGACACTGTGCTAACGGTCGCGCAAATCTGTGCAGTTGAGATCCTGGAAATCGACAAGACTGCCAATGACACGACGATCATCGTTACACCTGTCCGCGAACCCGAACGAGCAGATTTGGCACGCTTCCTCAATTTGGATCCCCCTCCCGAGCAGGTCCAGGATTGGTTCAAGCTGGGAGCGGAAGCCGTCACCGCGGATGATGAAGAGGATCCCAAGCAAGACCGGTACTCGTTTCTGGACCGACGGACGATCGGAAGCGACACATCCTCGACCACTTGGCGATTTGTGAGAGCTAAACCTCACTCGAAAGGTCCCCGCTACTATTTTAGGGCTCAAGGGGCGGCCACCATTCGGGAAGGACGAGCGTACCTAGCAAGAAACCATGGCGGGACGCTCGCTCAGATCCGCCGAAGGCACAAAGCCATCGAGGACATGCGGCTCTTCGAAGGCCTATTGCGGCTTGTCGCTTCACCTCGCGAGGTCACACGCACCAACTCCGACGAGCTGCCGCCCGCCAAGGCGGCGATAAAGCTGGACACTTCCAAGCTCACGGCCCTTGAGCGGCTTTGGAGAACTCAGCCCTCCTTTGCGATTCAAGGACCTCCCGGAACTGGGAAGACGACACTGATCAAGGGGTTCGCCGATCGGCTGTTCAACGTCGACTCAAGTGCACAGATCCTCATCACCGCCCACTCACACCACACCGTGGACGATGTGCGCGACAAACTGTCGAAGCTCTTCGCTGACCACGACAACCATCACCGTCCCATTGTCCTTCGCTTGGGCGCGGACGAGGGCGATGATGACGGTCCCGAGAGGGTCACCGAAGCCCTTCTTACGCAATTGCATGACAGCGAACTGGCGCGACGGGCTCCTGATTTTCTCCAGGACAGGTTGTTCTCCGCGATTGAGGAAGGCGGCACACGGACCGCGGATGCCGATACCGACGTACGCACGATGCAGGTGCTTGTACAGGATGCAGCCAACTTGACTTTCTCGACGTTGAATTCGCCGGATCTGGCGGATCTGGCCGGACGCGGCCGCCGCTTCGATTGGTCGATTATCGAAGAAGCAGGCAAGGCGCACGGATTCGACATGGCGACCGCGCTCCAAGAGAGTCATCGCCTGCTTCTCATCGGGGACCACTACCAACTCCCCCCATTTAATGTGCGACGTTTCACTGATCTCCTTGTCGACCCGCTCAAGGTCCGAAAGGCGATTCAGGCAGGCGCTCAATTCGCTCCGGGGTTGGTCGACCCTTCACTGGTGGCCGACGATGAAGGTCGAGACTCATTCATCGACCGTTGTGCCGAATGGGCGAGAATGGTCAAGCTTTTCGAGACGATCTTCACCAGAAGCGCCCAAGGCGAGGCCGGGAGTGCCCCGGCTGCGATCCTCACCGACCAACACCGGATGCATCCTAACATCGCCGAGCTTGTCGGGAAGGTATTCTACCCAGACGAGGAGGGTGGTACGATTTTGCACTCACCACCCGAGACCTATGAGCGCTTCGAGGGTCCAACGCCCTTCACAATTGCGGAGAACTCTTGGCTGACAGAACAAAGAGTCGTCTGGTGCGACGTTCCTTGGGAGCGGAAAGAAGAGTTTGCGGAGGGAGAGGTCGAAGGCCTCTTCGTTTCGAGGCCAGAGGCTGAGCTAGTTGTCAAAGTCCTACAGCAAATCCAGCCTCGAGGCGAGGAACCGTGTCAGCTACAAATCCTGTCCCCCTACAATGGTCAGCTCGACGCCATCAAGACCGCTATAGAGCGCGCGTACTCGGCCGGCCATCTCGGCCACATGTTCAAGGCGCCGTTCGACCTGGGCCACGGCAAAAGAATGGGCGCAACTGTTGATGAATTCCAAGGCTCCGAGGCGGATATCGTTATTGTCAGCCTTGTTCGAAACAACGCGCTTGTTCCGTGGAAGAGCGTCGGATTTCTGAAAGAGAAGAATCGGATGAACGTGCTCTTGAGTCGCGCGAAGCACAAGCTAATCATCGTGGGAAGTTGGGACTTCTTTGCATCACGATGCAACACTACCACGAATGAGTATGACGAGCACGCATACATAGGGCGAATGATGAAGGAGATGCGCGCAGCAGAAGAGGCGGGCCTCCTGTCGAGAGTTAGGGCAACTAAATGAAGTACCTTTACGTCCCTCTCTACAGGATGGCGGTAAGCTACCTCTACAGCTTCGGTCGACGTTGGAGCATTATCGAGCATATGCTCCTTATTGAGAGCATGGCGGCAAGGCATACTGCTTCGGAGCTTGCGGAAATAGCTAATGTCCCACACAGGTTAGTCGTCGAAGCGCTCATCAATCTCTTGCGGGCAAACTGGATCGAGGTACGGAGCGACAATGACAAGGTCTATTTCGCAGCCACTCCAGCAGGACAGCGGCGCGCTAAAGAACAGACCCTTCCGGAACGACTTCAGAAAGACATACGATGGGATTCCGTCTGTGTTGATAGGCTGACAGGGCACTGGATGCGTGCCGACGACCTTGATTTAGTGTACGAAAAAGATTTGCCGGCCGACGCCGTTAAGCTGCCAGCCCTCCTTCACACATTCGAACCGAATGATGCCGCGCTTCGGGACCTCTTTCGTCTAAATCTCAACGAAAGCTTAGAACCGACCGCACCGCAATTTCGTACACCATCTCTGCCGTACGCGCGTGTCGGTATCGCGTTCAATGAGGTGCAGACCGGTCTCTCCCCAAATGCTCCACTTGGCCTGCGGGAAACCTTAGTCAAAGCTTCATCGGAAATTACGGACGACGACAGTACTCCCTACTCAATGAAATCGTACATGGTCCAAGGGGCGGCGAGAGATGACCTCGCCGCTGATGATATCATCGTCGGTGGCCCCGCTCACCTTGCGTTGCTCCGCGAGTCTTTAGAGCGAGCAAAATCAACCGTCGTAATCCACTCTTGTTTCTTGAGTGCAGAGACTTTGCGCAACCTGCTGCCCGATTTCGAGCGTGCAGCCAGACGCAAGGTCAGAATAGAACTCCTCTGGGGCCTGCACGTAGACCCCGAGGCCGCCGGGCCGCCCAGGAAATTCTCGGACGCTGCTGATGTGCTAGCTCAATTGCCGGCGGGCGCCCAGGGACGAGTTCACCTCTCTCCGCATTCGTCCGGATCGCATGCCAAGGTGCTGATTTACGACGACCGTGAGACAGGGCAATGGACCACGGTTGTCGGCAGTTGCAATTTCCTCTCGTCGGACTTCGATTGGATGGAGGTGTCGTTGCGAACACGGAGCGCGCTCTTCACGACTAAGGTCTTAAGTCGCCTGCTTTCCAACCAGCTTCCTGCAGTCGGGAATTGGAGCGGCACCGCGCGACGGCTCAACTTCATCTGGTCAGAATTGAAGCAGAAGGTCCGAACACAACAGGAAGTCGGCAGTTACTCCATTTCTCTTGTCACCGATTACGATCATTACGCGTGCGTGACGCTCGCCCGAGATCACGCGGTGAGAGAAATAGAGATCACATGCGATCTGTATGGCTTGTCCGCCGAGACGTCAGTACTTGTGCCAATGGAAACCGCCGCCGCTCGTGGAATTAGCGTCCAGCTTGAGTACACTCGCCCGAGCAAATTCCTGCTCCAAGAAGGTCATGAGCCCGTACCGGGCGAGATAGAAAAACGAGGCCTCAAGATTGGACGGGTCAATGACGTGCACGCCAAATATCTGGGCTGGGACGACGACAATCTTGTGATATCGAGCTTTAACTGGATGGCAACGTCGGTTGATGCCAGACGGTCTCGCGGCGCCGAGATCGGCGCTATGATTGAGGGCCCTGGAATTCGTAACTTTCTCATAGGAAAATTACGCGGACAGTCCGATCAACAACTCGATCAGGAATATGGGTCTTTGGACGGCCCAATGCCGAGCTGACCGGACACAGATTGCCATTTCAGTGAAAGATCGGCATTCATCTTGTTGAACACGCGCGATGAGAGTGACAGACCCGCCTGGGCCTTACTCGTCTCGTACCGGATTAAAGCCTCTATGACGCGCGCTCGGAATTCTTTGCTCTCAATATTCGAGGTGGATTGGATCAACGCATATAGATCGTCATACAGTCGCTCGACCCTTGAGCGAAGCCATTCCATGCGTACCCAGCGAGAAAGCAACTGCTCGCTAAACAGGACCTGTGCCGCGACCGTTAGCAACTCCAAGTCTGTGACCCGGTAAAATGCAGCCCAGAGCCATACGAAGACATAGATGCAGATTCGAGCTCGCTCGAAGCGAAGCATCTTTGCGAGGATAGACTTACTAAACAGCGTATTCTCTAATACGATTGAACCCACGCGTAAGAATGGGTCGTCAGCCGAGCTGTTGTAGTATCCCTTTGAAGGGGATGTTACGAGGGGAACAGAGAACGCATTCGAGACGAAGTCAGCAAATCGTCCTGAGTGCGCGCGAGCGGCAAAGTAAGTTTTGATCACGATACCACTGACAAAGAACCCAATCACCGCTACAGCGAATGTGGCCTGGACTGCTCCGTAGAGTTTCGGTTGGGTCGTCTTATCGACGAGAAGCACTACAATCGATAGTGCAGCCGCCAGATAGAACGCGACGTCCGAAACTCTTTCCGCTGTTCCCAGCGGAACATAAAATTCGGGACCGATTGGATCCTCGCGCATCAAACTACTACCCCCAGTCAGCAATTCGCTCAATATAGCACATACCAAGCTTTGAAATCCATGCGTGAGGAACCGTGCCGTGGCTCTTCTCTTGCGGCACTCAGCATCGATGCGATGTCGATCGGGCCGCTGCGCAGGTCTCGAATGTGCTGAGCCGACAGAATTTGGGGCTTAAAAACGACTGGTCGCCGAAGCCGAGGCTAAAGGATCACCCCCGCAGCAGGTTTCCGCATGGCGGCGATCCATCGCTTGACTTCATCGCGGTTCGCAACAGTGATCGGATACGCTCGGGCTTCGACGACCCTTGCGGCTCCCGGGCTGATATCAGTCGTGGTGACGATCAGGCCGGCGTCAGCCCTCTCGGCGTGCACGTCGGCCCATAGCGCCTTCACAACGACTTTTCCGATCTTACGCTTCTCCCGTTTGCATTGAACGATCATAACAGGCGGGGTGCCAGGCCTAACGCCGGCGTTCCAAGCGCGAACGTCGACGCCGCCGTCGTCGCGACCGGGTCCAAGTTCGACGTCATATCCCCTCCGCGCCAGGTACTCTGCGGCGAGTCCTTCGAGTTGGCGCCAATTAATCTCCTGGAGAAGTTCGGGCCTTCCCGCCAGGTAGTTGATGAATCGTTGGTCGAAGAAACCGGCTTTCGCCGCTGGTAGACGCTCGCTTGTGAACAACGAAGTTAGGGCGACCGGATCCTCTGCTCGCTCCTCACGCGTGAAAAAAGGCGAATGAGCCAAGTGGAGCGACATTGCGTCCAAGAGATGATCCATGATAGCGGCGCGACGCGTGCCGACGGCGCCTGCGACGTCGGCATTGAGCGCGTTCCGATCAAGCAAGCCGGTCTCGCTACGTTGTCGAAGGTGGTGGTTGGCAACCGCCTCGACCTTGAGAATGGCCTCGAAGTCCGCCAGCACTTCCCAATCTGATCCCAGGTTTCTGACCAGTCGCTGCCCCAGGGTCGGCATGCCAGGCTGGTCGGCTGCACCGAGCGCGTACAATAGATCTCCGACCGCGTCTGCATACTCATCGCTTCCAACGCGCAGCAACGCGTCATCTTTGTTGAGTGCTATCCGAAAGGGGTGATCCTCGCGAAGGTGTTCGAGGAGTTGCTGGCTGCTAAGGGCGAAGCCCGAGCGTTCTCCGGCGTCTTCGCTTAGCGATGCAGCGAACGCCGATACGGGCATTATGATGTGTCCCATGGTGCAACACTATAGTCGACCAAGGAGTAAGGCTAAAGTGCCAGTAATCGCGTGGAGCTATCGGAACGCCGCAAAGCCGGCGAACCGCGATGTCTGGACATACCGCCCGAGTTCGTGCCAGCAACGACCGCGCGAGCCTTTACACCGAAATCACCGACAAGATCATCGCCGAATTCTGCAATTCGGGGACGTCGGGCCGGGCCGTTGCGGCGATTATTCCGGATTGAGTCCGAGCGCCTCAAACTGCTGGCACCATTCTGTCGGCGGATCGCGAAGCCGCTCGACGCCGATGCCGCGGGGCAGGCGACCTTCCACGGCTGCTTTGACAAGATTGGGTGCGAGGAAGGCGAGTGAGATGGTCATATTGACCTGCCGAACGCTGCATTTCTCGCGCGTGCAAAGCTGAGCGACCGTAGTCACTCGACCTGAGATAACGTCATCCAGCCACCGACGACCGCGCGCGATGGCACTCACCAGGCGCGCTCGACGCTCGAACTGCTCCGGACGGACGTCGCTCCGGGATACATTGTGCGGGAGCAGGATCTGACGGGATTTCTTGGATGGCGGTTTCTGCCAGGGAATTGAGAGCGACTGATTCTCCGGAGCGTCGGATGCCTCGTCCGCGTGATCTGATTTTAGTCGAATGATTAGCCTGTCCTCGTGCACAACGACCCCAGCGGCCAGTTGTGCGAGGTCGCCACCATCCTCTAAGTGCACTGCGTTCGTTGTTGACTTGTCTTGTCTAGCGGCGACATGCTCCTTCATGGATTTTAGGACGATGTCTTCAATATCAGCGGCGGGAACGCGGGTGATCGATCCGGCCGACGCGGTCTTGGCCTCCCCATGCAGAAAAGGCGTCGACACGTAGTAGCGATAGCGGACGCCGGCTTTTGTGGCATGGGTTGGAATCATGCGATGGCCGGCGTCATCGAACAGCAATCCTGTTAGTAGGTGTTCAGACTTGTTGCGTACGATGGTGCGGTGGGACCATTGGGCGAGGCATTTTTTTCGGACTGCCTCAAACAACGCGCGATCCATGATTGGAGGCTGCTCACCCGGCAGGATCTCATTCTTGTATTTGACCTCGCCGATATAGAAGTGGTTGCTCAACAGGTAGTACAGCGCGCCGCGCCCGAACGGGATCCCGCCGCGCGTCGCACCCGTGGAGAGCAGTCTGCTTTTGGTTCGGATGTTACGCTCTTTGAGGTCCCGTAACAGTTCGTTGACGCTGCCAAGTCCCAGATATCGCCGGTAGATTGATCTGACCAGCTCTGCTTCTTCTTCGACGATGGCGATCTTGCCGCCCTTCATCTCATAGCCCAGGGGCAGATTGCCCCCGACCCACAGCCCCTTCCGCTTCGATGCCGCGATCTTGTCGCGGATACGCTCGGATGTCACCTCACGCTCGAACTGCGCAAAGGACAGAAGCATATTGAGTGTCAACCGGCCCATCGAGGTCGTGGTGTTGAACTGCTGGGTCACCGAGACGAATGAGACACCGTGGGCATCGAACAGTTCAACCAGCTTGGCGAAGTCGGCCAGCGATCGCGTCAGACGGTCGACCTTGTAGACGACGATGACGTCGACCTTCCGGGCGCGAATATCATCCAGCAGCTTCTGAAGGTCGGGGCGGACGGTGGACCCGCCGGAATACCCGCCGTCATCATAACGGGACCGGATCAGGGTCCAGCCGGCATGGGCCTGACTCTTGATATAGGCTGACGCAGCATCATACTGGGCATCCAGCGAGTTGAACT
>Ga0137359_10005705_pt1 | contig 10281 bp, 13 predicted proteins | sample Mad1_40_16metaG_FD_108281 | JGI IMG/M metagenome (GOLD analysis project Ga0137359, IMG submission 108281) | Vadose zone soil microbial communities from Angelo Coast Range Reserve, California, USA - Mad1_40_16 metaG | ecosystem: Environmental > Terrestrial > Soil > Vadose zone | place: USA... | reverse complement strand
TCCGCGCGCTCCTCCTTTTTGGGAGCCAACCTGAATCCAATGTCAGCCGCGCGCAAAGATATGCCGGTCACACCTACCACGAAGATGAAGCAATTGCAATGGGACAAATTGCCTCACCAACAAGTCACCAATACTCTGTGGAAGGAGGAACTATCCTCCAAAGAACATGAAATGATAGCCAAGCTCTCAAATGATGGCATCTGGACGGAAATGGAGGAAGACTTCAAAGCTAAACAACTCGTGATCAACCTTTTGGGTGCGGTGCTATCTTCACAAGTTGCCAGTGCATTCTGTTGATCGCTTGTTGTTACGCTAGCACGACAGAAACGTGCAGAGTTGAAGAGCGTCCTCGATCCTCAAACCAAGAAACGAGTCGGTCAGTACTTTCCACGCCGAAACTTTGATCCCTGTCCGACCTGACATTTCCCAAGAAATTCTCGTCCAACGCGTCAAAAGGTTTGCCCCTGAGGAAATTGCCCAAGGAATCAAAGAATTTGATCCGGTGGTGTGCACACAAGTCTTCCTGAGCGAGCTCAAGCGCGTGGTCCCTACTCCGGAACAGGTGAACGCAGATCCCGTGTCGCTTACTTCGATCAATCTACTGATAACATCTTGTGACTCAGGTCGGCAAGCTGAACACTTACCGGAACGCAGAGCCGGAAGAGTTGGCGGGCCTACATCCTGCAGACCGCCTCATGGTTAAGCTGATACAAATAGATCGACTAGTTCCACGTATTGATGGTATGCTCTACCGAATTTCATTCGATGAACAGTGGGTGCTACTGGATGAGGTGCGCCTGTTTTCGTCTTTTGTTTCTTGAAATTGTTCCTGAACCAGCGGTTGTAGAGTGCCCGCAAATTGTCGGAAGCTGGGAAGAGTCTCATGGGTGCTAGCTCCTTTAAAGACTTGTTGAACGTGAGCTTCCTCACATTCTGTATTTTCCCCGCGTTGACTGATCATCTCTATTGCACTTATAGCTTATTCTACTTATAGGGAACTACATGAATGGAACCGGTATTAAAGGCGGGGCTTTCGGTTTCAGGGTTAGCAGTATCAACAAGGTAAGCGGCATTCTCTCAGAACGACGTCATCTAATTATCCGCCTTCCTAGCTTGTTGATACCAAGTCCGTAAATAATACCACGCTCTTACATTTCCTCGAACGCACTGTGGCAAAGCATTTCCCAAACATGGAGGAATTCCTTGAGGAGCTCAGTGCACCCGCAGAGGCATACCGAGGTACGTTTCTTCCTTGCATTTTATTAAGCCGATTTGTCGACTTCGTTTCAGTCAACCTCCAGGACGTCCGGAAAAGCCTCACAGAGCTCCGAGATGGCTTCAGGTCGATTCGCCAAGAACTCAACGAGCATTTCTCTGAAGTCGAGCGGAATGATCGGTACTCCAAGCAGATGTGGAGCTTCATGGGAAAAGCTGCTCAGCAGATGGAAGATCTTAACGATGATGTCAACGCAGCCGACACGTTGTTCACAGATGTGATCAGATACTTTGGGGAGGACGACAAGAATATGTCATCTTCAGAATTTTATGGGATCTTCAAGACCTTCATAACGTCCTATCGAGTACGTGATTTTCGCGAGCCAAACTAGTCCAGATTTCTGATGGTCGGCCGCGGAACAGAAATGTCAGATGGAGAATAGAACGGCTGCCGAGGAGAAGCTCGCGCTGGAGAAGAGGAGGCGAGTTGCCGAAGACGCAAAGTTGAATCGGAAGAAAGCGACGGCGGATTCCCTTGCACAGGAGGCCGAAGAAACGGCTGCTCTCGACACCTTGCTAGAAAAGTTGCGAAACGGGGACAATATCGGACGGCGCGCCCGCCGAGCGCGTCCGAGTGCCATCAGCACGAGAGAACCGACGTTGCCACCTTCAGACAAGGAAACACCCCTCATTTCGGCGTTGGGAGGCACTGCAGCAGACATTGCGCGAGGCATGCTAGAACAGCTCAAAACAAATGGTTTCGTGTCGGAATCTTTGGTTCCTGTTTCCCCCACTACAAAGTCGGCACCCAGGCGGCGTCGACCCCGGGCGGGTACCGTGGCTGCGGCGTTGGCTGCAGAGCTCGCTGCCGCAGCAGGAAGCCCTCTGGCTAGCCCGCTCAGCAGCCCAGGGATGAATGGATCGCCGCTGGCTGGCCTTGGAACGCCTCGAGACGATGGTTCGGACACTGGAAGAGAGGACTGATTTCTACTGAATGTATCTCGTAGACACCTTGGCACGCACGTAGTAATACCGCTCATAATTATACCATCACTCTTGTACCAACTATCTTATCTATATTTTTAAAACGCCACATCGTGACACCCGCCGCTTGGCAACGACTTACCTTGGTTCTTCTGTACCGTCATGTACATTCTTTCCACCACATTCGCTCTTTATTTCCTGGGCTCCCTCGTTAATGCCCAAACCACCAACGACACTGTTCTTGGCATTGCCGCCATTGAGGCTCACTTTACCGGTGCTGACCTCGTCCCCTCCCTTCTCAGCTCTTTCGATCCCTCTGCCCTCATGACCGTTACCTTTTCTGGCGTCGGTGCCATCACTCCGGGCCAGAACCTCTCACAACAACGTGAGTACTCTCACTTTTCTCGAATGCAATTCAAGCTAATACTAACTTCGTGGGTCGGGCGGCTGGACATGTTATTTACAGAGGTGGCACCGACGCCACAAATCACCGTCGTCCCTGCGAACAGCTCCGTCTCGCTTCAGGGAAATTATACCCTCGTCATGGCTGACGCCAACATCGCCGGTACGGACGAGTCGGTCGGGCAAACGCGCCACTGGCTTGTCAACGGCGTCACTCTGACCGGTACGCGCGCACCCCCGATCCACCGCACTCGCGTGGTGTTGGGCTCCTCCTCCATACTGATCTAGATCGTGCTCGTACTGATAAATGCGCGAACAGGTTCTAATTCCTCGCTGAACGTAAGCACTGCCAGCGCCGTGGCGGTCACTTCGTACGCGGGACCTGCTCCGCCGGCGGGCAGCGGACCACATCGGTACGTGTTTGCGCCCTTTCGGGTGAGCTCCCCTGCTCATTTGCGATTCGTCTCCGTCATAGCTATGTCATCTTGTTGATTCAACAGCCCTCGACGTTCTCTCCTCCGGCGAACTTGAGCCAGCCCAACGTCGGCGTCTCCGTTTTCCACCTCACAGATTACATTTCGGTCTGTTTTATTTCTGCGTGTGTGGACGGGCTCCTGACTTTTCTCCTCTCGTCATTAGACCAGCCATCTCGGTGCCATCGTTGCTGTGCGTCTTTTTTCTCCAGACGGCCTGATCGGTATCTTGTTTACCTGTTTTTTTTAGGGTATGTACTTCGACGTCGAACAAGGCACGGCCACCGTCACTCCATCGCCGACCTCGCCAGTCATCACTTCGACCCTCAAGCCCGCCACTTCCGCTACCTCGTCCTCGACCAACAACAGCACGAGCTCCACCAAGCCATCCAACGCCGCAGTCGCCACTTGGGGTGGACACTCGGTCTTCGTGCTCCAAGTCACGGCTTGCGTACTCTTGGCTTCGTACATCTGCCTGTGATCTTGACACGCGACTCTATATATCACCGTTGATAGCTAGACAGTGGATGTGTCTGTACGTCGTATTTGTTCGGACAACCAATCTAGCTAGCCCCGAGTCGAGAGCTTTGACTCTAGTTTTTATTATCATTTTCTCTGGGGGAAATGACGCGTATGAATGTCTCCGAATTCGAAGATGATTTCAGACATCAACTAGTTGAACGTGTCTAGTTGTTCCAGGCATGGTGATTCAATTAGGACTCTGACAGGATAATGCACGCTGACGCCTGACACAGACGGAAACGCAAGGCAGAAGTGGCCGCGCAGGCAGTTTCGATACCACAATCCCGTTTCTTAAGCAAGTGAACGGTTAACTAGTAAGCTATATTAACAGTATGCAAGCCACAAAGCAAGTCTCCCCCATAACACTCAACCCTCGAATCGCTCTCGTGCCTATAGTGCAAACCGTCAGCGGGTCTATGTCTATCAGGAAAGACCAAAATATGTCTCACCGCGTCCTTCACCATGTTGACATACCCAGTGTAGCCTTCTTGATATTTCCCGACCTCCTTGCCCTTGCTGGCGCCTAAGCCAACACCGGTAGCATATATCGCCGTCTGTCTGCAAACGGAGCTTCTTCAGGGAGGGCGGAAAAATCAGCCTTTGGCACTTACACGGGGTCAACTCTGCCGTCGCCATCAACGCCCAGACCGGTCCCTTCCTTCCATCCCATCATCCTCAACAACTTGTTCCCTACGTTACTTTCGTCTTGACCTGGATGCACGGGTGGTGGCGGCGATGGCAGCTTAGTTGGACCCTCTGCCGTGCGCCTCTGCTTGCGTTTATCCTCCACACCCTCAGGTAATGGTACGTCTGGTTGATTGTGCATGATACGTCGTTCCGAGGCCCGATCGCGATACTTGGGGGTGGAAGCTTGGGTAATATTCGCTTCGGCGGCAGCTTGAGCGGCGTTAACCTTTCCTCGCGCTATCTCGCGCAAATTTGCGTCTTTAAAGTTTCGCTGTCATGATTTAGCATCGTCATCGCATCAGAGCACAATAATAGAAACCTTGTGTAAGTCGGACTCTTTGTTGTGTTTCTTGAGTTGATCAAGGGACTTAAACTGTCGTGCACATAACAGGCATGCAAGCTTGACTAGATCAGAGAACTCGAATTCAATTTCTTCGGGAAGAGCTGCCGGAACCGGTATAGTCTTCGTTTCTGACGTTGCAGCCTTCGCGGGTGTACCAACCTGGATTAACAATTTGAGACCTCATTTGTGAGATGGAAAGGCATTGCTTACTTCAGGATTGTTTGGCGTGGAATGACCGGTGCTCAGTACTTCCTGAACTTGGTTCCACTTTGTGATGTTATTCGCCGTCTAGAACGCCAGATCAGTGAGATCAGATCAAATCACCACCGAGCGCACACACCTTTTTGCTGGCAATCAAGGGAGCGACTTTCTTGGCGGCGGCAACTGCGCACGAACCATCAATATACATGTCCAGAAAAACGTTCTTCATATCTCGGATGAGACAAACCCTTGGGATCTTCATTGGAGGCGGCCCTGTCTCCCTCACTAACATCCGAATCTCCTTCCTCCGTCATAGAGAATCCGAGTGTAGAAACAGCTGCAACACCGGAAGCTGGGGTACCTGCAAAATATATTTGAACAAGAAGTAAATGACGTTGAAATTACTGACTAGTTGGATTCGCCGGTTTACTAGCACCCTTGAAACTCAGGGTGACGGGCTTATCGGAAACTGGTAACGCAGACGCCTCCGCAGGTGTGGCAGATACAGCCTCCGCGACTGAGACCACATATCAGAAGCACGTATCACATCACTGAATAGGAGAGGACCTTTCTTCTTCTTCTTCTCCTTCTCCTTCGCGGGGGCAGGTTGTTGCGTCGGAGCTTCGACCTCGTACTCCATGTTAGCGGTAGTGGCACCTTCATCCCAGTATCTAACCCATTGATCTTCCACGCCGCCCAGGGTCATGGATGAAGGTAGGCAGGCTTCGTCTCTCAGAATTGGGTCAGAGATGGGTTGGAAAGAGTATGGATGGGCAAACGACGTAGCAACCGGGCGGTCGGATATGCGAAAACCATTGGGATGAATTTGGGGTGACATAGTTGCAGCTAACACAGCAGACGCGGCCTACAGAAGAATTACAGCGCCAAGAACCACGAGTAATGAACAGGACGACGAATACCTGGACGTCGACAAACTCAACAAAGGCAAAACCCCAGCTAGCCAACGTCGTTTTGTCTTTGATAAGGACAATCCTTTTCATGCCCTTCGCGCCTTCTTTATGTGGCCCCGAGGACGTTTTCATAGCCAATTCGATTGCTTGAGGTCCCGACAAAGGGTCCAGCCCACGGAAGAGGAGTATGGCAGTTGGGGAATTGCCAATATCACGTGTGCCGTCATTGGCATTGGCCATACGACCAGCTCGTCCGCCAGCATTTGGATTTGCGCTTTGGGAATAGTCGATTTTGACACGGCGTCCGCTGTGTTGCCCGCCTGTTTTGAGGGCCTTATGGAAGGCAGCAGTCGCGGATGCACCATGTGAAGCTGGCGGAGGAACTTGGATGAAAGGGAACTGCGGATCCACGAAAGCGCGCGCAGCCTCGACAGAAGAGAACTGGGCAAAACCGAAGCCCTTGGACTGCCCTGTGACGACGGGAGAGAGCAACAAGGGTGAAAAGGAAAAGGCAATCGTCAACGGATATGTCCAGAAAAAGATGCAAGTGACGGGCAAGTGCCTGTTGATCTCTCTCGGATGATTGTAACCGTTTCTATCGAGCAACCTTGACCAGTTAAGAAAGTATGAAGCTGTCGATGAAGCGCGCGTCAACGCTCAGAGGATACAGTGATGAACAGTGGAACGAACATCTGATTCGGTGAAACCTGCATCAAGCCCAAGAAAAATGACATGCGGGCTGGGGTCGCTAGCGACGAGGCGTTTCTTGTGGCCGTGAAAACCGCCTCCACCAACGCCATAATCCTGGAAATTTTGCTGAGAGTCATAACCAGCATCATCCCAGGCCTAAACAAGTTCCATGGTAAATTGTTGAGGTGGATGGGGGCAATGACCGCGTACCGCAGTGTTAAACTTTCTCTTCTTCCCCTCTCCATAGTCATCGTCTCTACCTTTTCCGGAGCCAGCGCCCCATGTTCCACCATCGTGCCAAGACTCCTTTCCCATATCCCATTCACGATTATAAGCCATTGAAGAAAGAGGACGAACGAAAAGAATGGGGATGGAATGGGGATGACAACCAAATGGTCGCGCGTTGAGAAACACAGGATCCGAAAAACAAACAAGAGTCAACAAACCCACTCCTCCACTCCATCCCTCCAAATGGCCGGTCACGGTATGTTGTCTTGTCCTCCTCGTCGCCGTGCCATAGTAAATTAATCAAAAAATACAGGTTATGTCAACGTGAGTCATGCTCATTCAATGTCATCGCATGTCTCATAGTCTTGCAGAATGATCCTGCCGTGGACCGATGGAATCACATGGTGGGTCAACATTGTCGCTACGGTGAATTCCTCTTGACGCGGTTCACTGTCTAGCGCGAGGACGTCTACAAGCACTTTAGATTCACCTCTAGAGCCTCGTGGGTTTCGTTAACCGGCTTGGTTCTTGTTCCAAGCGCGTTGTTGTACCTCTGTGCTCAACAAGACGTGCGTCTCCTCTGTTGACGTTGAGCATCATAACCAATACTTCTCCACAGCTCAGGTGGAAATGGAGCGGGAAACTAAGGGGAGAATCGTTGCGTTCTCATCCCTCTCAGACTGTCAATTCCACAGAAGAATAGATATAAATCTTGTCCCAATTCTACATCATCATACTCGTTTACAAAGTTCAATCGCAACCTTGCATCCCAGTCCCACTACTGAGCTGAGAAATGCGTGCGCCGGTGCTCTTTGAGAGTCATGCTCCACAGCAATATCGAGGTGCTCGAGTTCATCGTCCCGGAACTCACGAATCACGTCTCTCAGAAGCACAATGCTGGGGTGAGTCGAGCCTTGTAGGTCACGCAGCTGACTGAACGACAAAAAAATGGGTTTTCAGTCGACGGATGGCTGCAAAAGGGCTTACTCATCGTAGTGTTCACCAATAACCGTCTCAACCGCCTCAGTGCATGCCATCGCCGCCTCCTTCCCCATGAGTGCTGTGATGGCACCCAGCCCAAAACCAGCCACCTTTGCTACCTCCCATAGCGCTGTTGGTCGTACTTGATGCTGAGCCTGTAGCTTGTTCATGACAGCGAGATGTTTTTTCTCTTGATTCCACATATCCTAGACCATTATATAGTGAGCAGGGAGAAAGATTGTGCTTATATGCTTGCCTGTATTAATGCTGCAGTCGCAGGATCACGTCGGAGGACAGCATATTGGCCTGCATAGATATAATTAGCAGCAACTTCACCAGCCTGGTCAACTCTAAGAGCAGCCTCAAGGACCGTTCGCTGAGCAGACGAGAGATCGTCAGGGGTGGAAGAAGTTGATGCGTCCGAGCTCCTGGTTGTGTCAAGATAAGCGGTGGAAGGGGTGGGTCTTTGTGTATGTGTATGAATAAATGAACGTAGACGTGGTCTGGGACCTGATCGCAAACTTGATCGCAACATGGAAAGACCCGTTGCTCGCGTGTTGAGGTCGGGAAGAGAAGCTATCGCCGCGCCGGAATGACATCCACTGGCCACTAATGACGAGACGGAGAGACCCGACTGAGGGTTCGAGGGTTCGAGACCACACCGTTTTCTCTTGTAGATTACTTACACAGCAATTCAAGGGCTTTTCTCGCGCCTGTCTCTCGCGCCTGTCGTACTCTAGTCAATGACATCCTTCATTTGGCACCGCCACGCCTCTCCTCTCCTCCCTTCCCTTGACCTTGTCCCCTTCTATTCCCTTCCACTTGCATGCCCCAAACTATCGTGCCCTCTTCCGGGGTTTCCGACGGTCCATCTCTAAGTGCGCATCCGAGTCTTTCTCCCCATCACACATCCGCAGCCGCAGCCTAACACCATCGTAGTTATTAGGTTGTATGATGCTGTCAAGATCGTCAAGTTTCATAAGGTGATATCCCAGCTCCATAACATGTTCCGTTCCTAGACTTTTAAATGTTCAAACCCGGCCCCAGACAAGACTAGCTAATCTTGCCCGTCAATGCGACGACTTGCTCACCACAGTCAGTGAGCACTCACCGCGGCTGGTCGGTACCTCTCTCAATGCCGAAGCCGACGAAGTCGAGAGGTGAGTGCAATCGCTTTCTTGGCCATCTTGAGTTCCATGTGCTTATATTCCCTCAAGAGCTATAGAACGTATCCTGACTCGGGTACTGGGGTGGGCCGCGTATGGTGACGCAACGGCTTTTGTCAAGCAGAATGAGATTCAACTCGGCATCGATGAGTGTTACCGTGAGCTCTCCGCGTGCTCAAATAGGTTTCTGGTGCGTCGATCCTTTCATTTTTATTATGAAAGCTCCAAGGTTTTTTCTTTTTGAAACTTCTCCCTAGATGTCATTATCTCTGGTGGACAATAGTGAGAGTCGAGAGCGAGAGGAGGCCCGACGACGTGATCACAGGCAACTATGCGCGTTGCTGGCTGACTTCCTCGAAGAAGTGCGGCGGCCTGGGCGTCCCACCACGGTTGCTGAACCGCCTGCTTGGCTTTCCCTCCCTCAAGTGAATCAAGTAAGTTCTACACTATATTTTTGCGGGCGATTCCAACATTTGCCAGGATTCACCACAAGTTGTAGTAGCCGCACAGGAGGGCACCGATCAACCAATAACTTCCCCACGTCCCCGTAAACTTTCAAAACTACTCGTTTAATGAGTACTGATCCACGGTTAAACCATAGTTTCTGGCAAGGTTTCTGTAGTCAATGGTCATGCGGCCGTTGAGGGTCGCTTCCTGGACTTCTATCTCGGCGAATGGACCAATGATGGTGCTCCAGTGCGCAGAATTTTCTAGGGTCTTAGACCAACACTAAACTACGTCAGGCTGCTCTCGGTCGCCTCAAGGACCAATCTCCAACTTCTCAAATGGCAAGTTCAAGCTACCCTGTTGCGTTCCTTTACTTAGACAAATTTCCCGCAGCGCTTCAAGACAAAGGTCGAATTATGGCACGGTCTTCACCATCGGAATGTTCTTAGCTTCTTTGGTCATGTCAAAATAGATGACATTGTCTATTCGGTGTGTCAAGCGACATCGCGGAGAACATATCCATGACTCGTTTTCATTCTCAGGTCAGCCCGTGGATGGAAAACGGCAATATCCGAGAGTATATCCGGGGGAATCCAGATGCCGACCGCATGCGTCTTCTTAGCGAAGTTGCCTCGGGTGCGTACAGTTTGTCTACATCTGGGCCTAGCTTAGGTTTATGTCACTAGGCATGGAATTCCTTCACGAGATCGAGATTGTTCATGGTGATTTATGCGGAGTAAGCCGTTGTCTTATCAGTTGTTCTACCCTCTCACGTGCTCTATACGCAGAAGAACGTTTTGATCAGTGCTGACGGCAAAGCGTTCATTTGTGGGTTTAATCTGTCCGAATTTGTGAACGTATGTCGCTCCTCTGGTGTACTGTTCCTATCACTACAACGTGCCCTTTTAGCCAACCTCCGATAATTCACGCGCTCGTTGGCTTGCCCCTGAACGAATTACGTCCGCGAGTGTCACTTTACCGACTTTCAAAGCAGACGTGTGGTCTTTTGGTCTCCTCTGCCTCGAGGTTTT
>Ga0137359_10005704_pt1 | contig 10282 bp, 18 predicted proteins | sample Mad1_40_16metaG_FD_108281 | JGI IMG/M metagenome (GOLD analysis project Ga0137359, IMG submission 108281) | Vadose zone soil microbial communities from Angelo Coast Range Reserve, California, USA - Mad1_40_16 metaG | ecosystem: Environmental > Terrestrial > Soil > Vadose zone | place: USA... | reverse complement strand
GTTTTTGATGATGAGGACGACTCGGAGCGAGAATTTTTGTGGAGTGAGGACATGGAGGGAAGATGGTAAGGAATGAGAGAGAAAGGAGGGCCTGTCTCAGGACTGGAAGACAAGCCATGACACTAGCCGACGAGGTCGAATCGAATCGAGGTTTGTCATCTACAAGAGCATTTTGTCTCACTTCGGTTCCACAGTAACCATTCCGTCGCGTGACAAATTTCAAACACGTGGTGAGAGCTCAGGTGCACGTGAGCCAAATAGGTGATCCGTCCTCGGAGGTTGTGTCGCGGACGGAGTAGTCCTACCAGTGCCGGAGATCGAACGCAAGATACGGAGACGCGGAGATGAGAGAGACTGACGTACGCATCTCAAAGATCTCAGCCCGGCAATCACTGTCGTGGAGTGCGCTACGGTGTATTCCTTCAGAATACCTGTGAATCTGGATACCGTCCCGATTGAGTGTACACGATGAACGTACAGGGACCCACACACAATCGATTGACCTGAGAACTGAGAGTTCCAGGATTGATGGATCGAGGCAGAGCCTACTACCTCGGCCCCACGATGGGTAGTACAATCTGTGTGACGGCGATATAAGAGATATACACTTCCTCCTAAATCTCGGAATAAGCTCTTTTTAATAGATTAGATGGATAGTGATGTGGATGTAAAATAATAAAAATGAAGAACAAACAGATTATGAGTACAGCGGAGAGTATGAGAGGATACATAATCACTGATGGCAATAGATCGAGATGGAGAAAACGTGCATGTAGAATTAAATACGCCCTGGTAATTACTCATCTCATTGATTGCGTGTCGTCCGGTGGAATGTCCACCAAGTCTACGTGTCGCAAACGGTTAGTCATTATTCGTGAACAGCCTTTTCCTAATACTCACCAATTGGCGACGTATACGTCGTAACCTACACACGTCACCGTCAGCAACGGTATAAACTGCCGGTCAAAGCCGACAGACGTACAAAGTGGTGTAAGACAGGCTCTGGTAGCGTCGTTCTCCTTGACGACGCTGGTGGTACCTCCATTTCTATTGGTATGTCCGAGCTAGATCGAGTGTATGCGTCCCTCATGAATTCTGGTGGTGGCGACGGGGTGCCCTCTCGTGAGACAGACTTTGAAGACCCAGGTAACGAGCCGAGGTGTGCTGCGTGGATTTCCAAGTGCATTGACGCTTGCGTTAGCTCCGGAGATTCGAGACCATCGGGCTGCATCGGCATTGGGGCTGAATTAGAAGCACTGCGGGGGTGGTAACCATTTTCCTTAGTCACAGAGCGTGGGAAGAATATCTTTTGAGATTATCAACGTCATGGTGCATGTAGCGAGAACGCGGGGAGACCTACCATCACGGTGATTACAGAAGATATGACTTGTCCGACAGCAGAAATCATCAATAATATATCCGTCCAGAACCTGCGAGGTGAGATACGTTCATGAGTGGATGGGAAAAAGGCCAGCTCTTGCAGGACTCACAGGCTGCGGTTGATCGGATGTGTTCCGCGAATACCATCCACTGCGAGGATAAGTACCGGCATGCAGGCGAGAAATCGAAATACAATCCGGATGAGCTTGTTTCCGTCATATCAGTATTCAATGGAGTAGAAAGGAGATTGGTTTGAATCCAACATTAAGCTCGTAAAACGTTGCGAGGCGCACGACGACGTCAGGCGCTGCGCCCTCTGCCTTGACACGGCGGAGGAAAAACGGGAAGCGAACGAGGACGTAGATGAAGATGACATTGGTCGTCGAGGAACTCAAGGTGCCAACGAGAAATATCCATGCGTCAGTCTCCGTACTTCCAGTCAGAGAGGGAGATGGGAAGGATGAGGGGATAGGTGCGCACTGTGAGAATGTTATGACGGGCAATCATGGTCGTGAGTGGCATACCAATAACGGCGGCGGCACAGCCTTGGCAGGAGGTGTGAGGAACAAGTCAAAGTATGATAAATGGGGTTGGACTGACTGATTGACCATACTCTGTATTCCCAACTAGTGAACCAGTTGCGTTTCTCGGGACCTTGGTCAAGGAGAAAAAGCCAAAAGGCGAGTTCTTTGTGAACGTTTTAATACAAGAGGATGCAGAAGCAATGGAAACGAACCCTCAAAATGGGTCACTCTTAACCGGGTTGGGTCAGACTACGAGTCGAACGGAGTTACGTGGATATGACGCACTGTTCGAGTGCCCACCCGATGCTAAAGACAAAATAGAGACCAAGAAGGACATGTTGGTGGTTCTTGGGCCACATATTGGGAGGTTTTGGAAGGACTGAATGGTAAAGCTGGGTCGTTTATATCAGATCCGGGAATGGCGAGCGAATTGGCGCACCTTCATGGGGGATAACCACGAACCCTATACCACGTGTATCATTTTGATAGGCTCAAACGGGAAACACACACCTTCCCTGAACTTCAACGTGGTGATCCCTATGCTGAACAAGATGAAGAGCGGTGTCGAGGCCAGATACGAGTACTGCGATGGGATTGGACATGATAAGAGACGGGAACGGAGATACAAAGTGGGAGAGGTACCGTCATTAGTCGTCTGAATGCGCCAGGCTGGCGTCCCGCATTCCACCTGAGACATTGTAAACGGTCGTAGCTCCAAAGATGGTAGAGGAGGAATGCAAGAAACTATAAAGAAGGGTGAATTATGGGGGACGGAGAAAGGAGAAGAACATACAAGAGAAGCAAGGATCGCCCAGGAGAGAAAGGCGGTTGGAGAACCGTTGCTCATCGGGGTATACACCACACTCGGCGTGATATGAATACAAACCGAAACGAGACTATGAACGTCGGTCTCAAAATCGAAATCGAAGCTGACACACAATTCAAACCAAAAAAAAAAGATTCCGTTTTCCTTTTATGGGAATACATGCGCTTAGACGAGCTTAACACGATAATCAGTTTGAGTCTTCTTCTCCACTTCCTCGTCGAATACATTGATCGACCACTTGGGCTCGAACGTGGCCGGCGTAGCATACCGGACACGGCCCTTTCCCCCGATCTCGCTTATCTTTTCAATGTCCTCCTTGCTCAGCTCTATTTGCTCCATGTTTTTCACGATGCGATCTGACAACCTCAGTCAATTCCCAAGTCAGCTCGACTTACCCGCCAGCTTGCTCACCCTTCTGCACAGATTTCGGAATGATTGAAAAACCCCGACCCACGCCCCAAGCAATCAGCACTTGCGCCGTAGTTACACCCAGCCGGTCAGCAATCTCCTTCACTTCGGGGTAGTCCACCAGCTTCATCTTCCCTTGCACTGAACGATGTTGTCAGTACAGTATCTAGTCTCCTCCGAACCTCTGCCACTTACTATTGTTCCCGAGAGGGGAGAAGCCAGTCAGGTGAATCCCTTCCTTCTTACAATACTCCACCAGGTCATCTTGTATCAGCAGCGGGTGCGCCTCGACTTGGTTCACTGCCGGTCGCACGCCCGTCGCCTTGATGATCGCTTCGAGCATTGGGATTGTGAAGTTGCTCACGCCGACAGCCCGAACTTTACCCGTGCTACGCAGGGCGACCATCGCCTCCCACGTATCCACGAGCGATACTTCCGTGTCAATTTCGGCCTCACCTGGCTTATCTGCGCGTAGCGGGAGCAATTCTCCCCGCGAGACGAAGGGGACGGGCCAGTGGATGAGGTAGAGGTCTAGGTAAGGGGTGTCCAGTTCCGAGAGCGTGACATCGAGCTCCTTCTCCACGTCAGACGGACGATGTGAAGTGTTCCAAAGCTTCGAGGTGATGAAGAGTTCCTCGCGTTGCACCACAGATGGTATCACCTTTTTCAAAGCCGCGCCGATCTGTCCCACATTACTTCATCATCAGAAACCAAACAATAGGAGACAAGACAAAATCACCTCATCTTGATTACGGTACACATACGCACAGTCCAGGTGACGATATCCGGCTTCTACTGCCCACACCACCTGTGCGCCCATCCCGCAGAACAGTCAATGGTTCGGGATGGATCATGTCGTACACATTTGACGACATACCGCGTTCTCGACCTCATGTGGGTTTGATTGCCACGTCCCGAGCCCGATCTGCGGGATAGATGTTCCACTGTTGAGCTTGATGGTCTTACGAAGAGACATATTACACGCAAACGATGATGAGGTGAAGAAAAGAATGTAAGACTTTGGCTCTTCGGAGGGCACTTCTTATATCTGACCGGAGTTTCTCGTAATTTCTATTTCCAAATGAGCAGCAGTCGTGTGCGCCGGGCGCCGTGCGGTCACCGTTTGTTTTGCGTGATGCAACTTTCCTCATACCCATTCTCTCCGAGTCCGCGTTTCATATGACGCCCTGTAATGGTAAAGTGTCTCTTGGCTGATGATTCATGGCAGGTTTTACCTGGACCTCTTCCCGATCGTACGTAATCAGTTTCGTTCCTTCCTCTTGTCTTGTCCACTCAGAGATATAAGTGGAACATTTAGGCGTCGGTAGCACGCCATATCATATGTTGTGTTCTTCGTATCTACTCTGGTGCCCTCCCTATTGTGTGGCTCTATTGTGTGCCCCATTTCGTGCGAGACCATTACGACTTGGCAGTGTCAGGTGGGCTTCTATTCGAACACAACTTTGTTTAGGTTCCACTCCGATCCGACAGCAGACGTTTCAGCGCTCAACACCTGCTTCCATGCTCTATCCTTCTCTTTCTCATCCACCGTAAACACACACTTGCTCGCTCACTCGAGCTTAACATGATAATCAGCTCGAGCCTCTGTCTCCACATCCTCGTCAAATAGGTTGATGGACCACTTGGGCGAATACGTTATCGGAATATTGTACCGGACACGATTGTTTTTCCCAATCTCGCAAATCTTGTCGTAGTCTTCCTTGTTCAGCGTTATCTGCTCGAAGTTTTTGACAATGCGATCTTGACAGCAAGTCAGTAGATAGACAACTTGACCTGGCCACCGCCTACTCACCCCTCTGCACAGATTTTGGAATAACGGAATAGCCACGATACACTCCCCAAGCAACCAGAACTTGAGCCGTAGTTGCGCCAAGCCGGTCGGCTACCTCCTTCACTTCGGGATAGTCCACCAATTTCATCTTCCCTTGCACTTCTCATTATCAGCATCTAGTCACCTGATACGTGTTATATCTCTGCCACTCACGATTGTTCCCGAGCGGGGAATAAGCAGTCAGGAGGATACCTTCCTTTTTACAATACTCCACCAGGTCATCTTGCGGCAGCAGTGGGTGAGCCTCGATCTGGTTCGCTGCTGGCCGCTCTCCTGTCGCCTTGATGATCGCCTCGAGCATTGGGACCGTGAAATTGCTCACGCCGACGGCCCGGACTTTACCAGTGCTACGCAGAGCGAGCATCGCCTTCCACGTATCCAGGACCGATGTCTCCGTGTCGATTTCAACTTGATCTGGCTTGTCTTCTCGCGTTGGGGACAGCCCGCGACCTGGGACGAATGCGACAGGCCAGTGAATGAGATAGAGGTCAAGGTAAGCGATGCCGAGTTGTGCGAGGGTAGAGTCAAGCTGCTTCTCCACTTCCGACGGTTTATGCGCGTTGTTCCAAAGCTTCGAGGTGACGAACAGCTCCTCCCGCTGCACCATAGATGGTATGACCTTGTTTAAGGCCGCACCGACCTGTACCACATTTTTATTAGTGATCGGAAGCACGAAGGGACAAATACAAAATGCACTTCGCCTTGGTTACCGTACACATACGCGCAGTCGATGTGACGATACCCTGCTTCTACTGCCCACACAACCTGGATGTTCACCCCGCAATAAGTCAGCGCCTCAGCATAGGTACATGTATGTGCATATATCGACATACCGCATTTTCAACCTCATGTGGTTTCGAGAGCCAGGTCCCGAGTCCAATCTGCGGGATAGTTGTTCCACTGTCGAGATGGAGTGTCTTGCGAAATGACATGTATATCCGGCGCACAGATGATGGTTAAGTGTGGGATGTGAGATAGGTCCTCTTTGCTTTTTATTTCCCGGTCTCTTCATCACGGACCGTCGGTCCGCAGGAATTTTTGGAATGCATGAAAGCGTCGATATGTCAATATGTCGATGGCACAGGATGAAAGAAAATGGAAGCAGGATTCTATGAATAGGGATCTCGGCCGGCGACTGCCAATGGACTAGTCAAATCTCCTAGTACGACAACGCTACGATAAGCAAGGCTTGGCCAAGAACTGTGGTCGTTGGGTAAGTTGTTCGATAAGTTAAGAATCGAAGCCGTCCCATTTATGGCAATAACATACTTACATCACTTTCTCTTGTCTACTATTGATCACGCTCGCGTACTCGCACACTCGAATACGTTCACCGGCCACGTAGGCAAATAATTGATCGGAATATTGTACCGGACACAATTGTTTTTCCCCGATCTCGCGAAGTCTACCTTGCTCAACGCTATCTGCTCAAAGTTTTTGACGATGTGATCTAAAAGCCATGTCGTCGTTTTCATCATTCAAATTACCTCTGGCCAGCATTCTCTGCCATAAATCAAAGTGTTTACCATCATCATCTGTGGATGGACGCATGTTTTTGTGCTGTTTACTTCGATGGTGAGACCATAGAAAGGACCGCATTAGTCGCATTTTGTGCCATGTTTGATGGCAGACAATGTTTGCAGGAAATCACCTAACAGTGGAACTCGGGGCACGGATTTGTTTTGTTTTCAACACTTTATATGGTAAATGCCAGTAGCTCGAACGTCACAAGTATCACATATGGCTCAACTTCAACTATACAAATCAACCTACGCACCGACACGACAGTGTCATCTGTGAGCATGCCAGTTCCAAAAGCAATCCTCTTATGCACACACATTTGTCACTCAAATACTACCTCCTCTTTCATGCCACCAAGATTTCTGTCAATAGTCGGACTCTCCGTTGTATCACAAACCCATGGTGGTTTTTCTCGCATTTGCTCTTCCTACGATGAGAACTCGGAATTCGACCTGTGGAATTCGACGGCGGCACTGTTTGGCACTCATTGAGCAACGGAGTCAGAATTTGGTGCGTGTGTCACCCGATCCGGTATCGTTATAACGATGCACGATGCCATTCTCTTGAGCACTTTCCCCTTTACAACACCAGTTAATCAGCGGTCGACCCATTTCCCCTTGATTGTCCCTTGGACACTGGGCACCAGGCCCCAGATCAAGGCGCAGATACCTCGTCCGTTCATTTCACAGTACGCGCCATCGCCTGTCCCAAAGACGATATCGCTTTCGCCAGTTTCTCGTGATGATCACCGTCTCCTGCCGCTTTCGTTTCCTACGATATGGTGATACGTACGATATGCGTTAGGTGCTGCAGTGAATGTGTTCTTTCCCTGGCTGAATGTCAGGCGTGATCACACCTTTTTTTTTCTCTTTGGCATGAAATGATAACTTTGCTTGTTATCATAACAACAACTTACCCATGTACACAGACTCTAATACCGTATACATAGTTACGGATGGAATGAAAGCTAAAGGGAAGTGCAGTACAATGTCAATGTCATCAAATCTTGAGGATGGGACAGTTACTATATTCCCACCTGGAATAGAGGGAATAAGATCAGATCACGCTCAAGAGGACACGAATGATGGCGCAGTGACGGTCGAGGAAGATAGAGTCGTTGAAAAGGTAACGAACCTGCCGAGCGGACGAACTGTTAGTTGAGTGTATACTGTGTATTTGTGAGGAAGAGTGGAAGACGGTGGGACAAAGCGGGAAGGGGGAAGCATCGCAGTGTTAGTTCATTGGGTCTTTCAAGTATATCTCAGAAGTAAGAATTAGGTCGAGGAATAGCGGTGGTGGCTTTAGACGCTCCATAAAGGATGGATATGAGACAGAGTAGGACAATGGTCATCGGTAGACGCGTAGAATCCGGTAAGCAGGGTCCGGGTTTTTGTAGAATGCGACGTGGACCTCCCAAATATGTCTCAGGATCTCCGTGGCAATTGATCGGACATTGTCATCTCTACCGTCTTGCGATGCTCCCAAAGCAATCCGTAGTTGCGCCGAGCTGGGCAGCCACTTTCACGTCTGGATAGCCCATCACTGGCAACCTCGTCTTGTCTAGCACTGTTTTTATAATCAGCATCTAGTTTGATCTCTACAGAATCCAACTTACCACGATTGTTCCAGAGATGGATGCCTTCTTTCTTACAATACTCCATCGAATCACAGTGGGTGTATCTCGACCTAGTTCACCGCTGGTCGTTCGATGACCGCTTGGATATGTTGGGCTAAGAAGTTGCTCACGCAATAGCTGGGACTTTACCCGTGCTACGCAGAGCAAGCATGATCTTATCCGCAACCGACGTTGCCGAGTCGATCATTTGCACGGTTGTGGCCATCCCACGACCTGGGGTCGAAAGAGATGGGCCAGTAAACGAGATAGAGGTCAAGGTAAGGGATGCCGAGTTGCGAGAGTGTGACGTCGAGCTCCTTCTCCGTTTCCGACAGACGAATGTCCGGGGTTCCAATGCTTCGAAGTGAAAAAGGCGTCTTCGCGCTTCATCAAAGTTGGAATGACCTTCTTCAAACACGCGCCGATATATGCCACGTCACTTCATCTAAAGAACGAGGGTAAAAAACGCACCTCGTCTTGATTACCGTACTACCCAGCCTTTACGACCCACACCACCTGTACTCACCACGCAGGAATGTCAATGCCTCGGCATAGGGGCGCATACATTTGATTTGACATACCGCGTTTTGATTTCGCCTTCCACGTTCCGAGCCCGATCTGCGGAAGTCTTTCCATTGATGAGTTGGAGTGCCTTTCGAAAGGACATATCTATCCGGGGCACAAATAGTGGTTAGGGGGATGCTTGACGGGCATATCTCATGTCCAAATGAAGACTGGTGGGTGCGGGATTTGGCTCGGTTGGGAACTTGGGTTGGAGACTGGATGGAGTAGCGACGTATAAATTCGGTCTCAATGACATGGGCACCTCGAAAGTAATCGAATGTCGAGTTTGGTCATTCGAATGGAGCCGTTATCTCCATGTTGGTTACGAAGTGTCTGTGTCCTGGAGGAAGACGAAGCGAGAAGGGCTTGGGATGTCACGTGAAGTAAATAAGATCTTGTGTACATACACAAGATAAGATAATAAAATCAGGCCAAACTCAGGGCGGGGCATCGTGAGCTAAGTGATCACGCAAATTGAGAGATACGAAAAGAGGGAAGAGAAGTGAGAGGGGAACGAACATACGAACGAGTAATCGGGGTAATCGGAGGTAGAGCGGTGTGAGCTCTCGGCACTCGCGAAATGCTCGCAATGTTCAGCGAGCAAGGATTGGAAATAATTCAGAACGTCGTCCTCGGAAATTCCTCGACAAGAATAGAGAGAAAATGGGTTTTCCGAGTCGCAACATATCACGGTCTTAGATGGAGGTTGGAGGGGGATGTACATATAAGTGAAGAACAGAATGGGGGAGGAGAACGGAAAAATGTAAGTGGCCTGATCGTAGTGTGCCACTGTCACAAGGCCAAAACCAAGAGGGAGCGGCGTGGTGATGCGGGTGCACCAACATGCAACACTGTCAAGGTTGAATCGTAGGGGGTGTGGAATGTGCGAGAGGGTGTGCAGCTCAAGATATCGTTCAACGGAGCTCGGTGAAACCTTGTAGAAGCGGCGTGCATGCATTCTCACAATACAGATTGTGGAGCGATGAACTTAGGCAGATGGCAGCTGGGGTACGAAGCGGGTACGATTCAGCACCCCATAGAGTGCTGGCCGCGGGCCGACGTAGCGAGCAGGCGCTCCGAGTCCCAGCACTGTACCCACACCATTACGGCGCGCAATAAATAAACACGCTGAGAATAATGATTTCCCTACAGAGCTCTGTCGCGGCCAGGTGATAGGAAGGAAGTGGTGAAATGGGCAGAAACCGGGTGTTTGCGCTTCTATCTTCTATATCGCAGGATAGAAGGTGGCGTAGCACCGGGCAGTAAGTGATAGGACCAAGTTGGGACGCGAAAGCGGAAATTATCACTGGTGACAGCCAGATCCAAAGTGTTCAGTCACAAGGATGTTCAAACGTTAAGTGTTAAGCTGATAAACGGGTTCGTACGGCACGTGGCACGTGGCGTCCTCATGGGCCTATTGGGCGCCAATCTGATAACGACCCCACACGATTGGAAATTTACTGAGATCGATCATGACCTGAGGTGCACAGAAGAAGGTTGGTGAAGGTGAAGGACTGGACCCCGGTCATACGGAGAGCGTGCGACTTGAGAACCGCCCCATAGAGTAAGTTCAGAGGCAGTGTGGTCACGAC
>Ga0137359_10005699_pt1 | contig 10285 bp, 8 predicted proteins | sample Mad1_40_16metaG_FD_108281 | JGI IMG/M metagenome (GOLD analysis project Ga0137359, IMG submission 108281) | Vadose zone soil microbial communities from Angelo Coast Range Reserve, California, USA - Mad1_40_16 metaG | ecosystem: Environmental > Terrestrial > Soil > Vadose zone | place: USA... | reverse complement strand
TGGCAGTCTGTATAACAGCGACAATCCGTCAAACATGCGCTATGAAATAGACCGGCCCGCACGAATTATGCGGTTTATTGATGTCAGGCATAATTACGCCAATGAAGAGCTCACGGTCAACTACAGCGGGTGCAAGGGGGCGGCAGCATCTGACACGAATTGGTGGTTTAGCGGGAAGAGCATAACGCCTATATTTAGTGCCAATAACGAATAGCGCCCACTATATGTCATTAACAGCGTACTTCGATGCTAGTGGAAAGGAAGATCAGGGGTTCTTAGTCGTTGCCGGCTTTATTTCGTCCTCTACGGATTGGCTTGCATTCGACAGGTTTTGGAAGGAGCGCCTTGCCGCGGACGGACTTGAGTATTTCCGAGCCTCTGAATTCGCCCATAGTAAAGGCCAGTTTAGCGACGGGTGGGAGGGAGAGAGCGAGCGACGCAAGGCCTTGTCCGCCGATCTAATGGATATTCTCAAGCGCCACGTGTATAGGAGGTTCTCCGACGTGGTTATCAGCGAAGCCCTGGCTGGGATGTCATCTGCGACAAAAGCTGAATATCTAATAAATGCGTATTCGTTGGCGGGCAGGACCTGTGCTGCAAGACTGAGACAGTGGCTGCAATCAGAGCAGTGGGAAACTATCCCAACTTTGATCTTTGAAGATGGAGATATAGGTAAAGGGCGACTGAGAGACTGTTTACTAAGAGATGGCTTTTCAGAGCCAAGATTTATAACAAAGGTCGATAGATCCAACGTAAGCCAACTGCAAGAAATACTTATTACTCCGTTGCAAGCGGCTGACTGGCTGGCCTATGAGACGTTTCTGGCTTCGAAACGGAGAGAAATGCAGCGATGGGCGATGTTGGAATTTGAGAGGATCCCGGGAAGTGGCGGCATCTATCTGGCCGATGATGTTGCACGCTTGGAAGAAAGGCTAAACGCCCCAGCAGATGTTGGACCCGCGCAATCTTAACAGGAACTATTTCGACGCGGCTAAGCTAAGGGCGAAAAGAGAACCTAGCAATCGTTGGCGCGAAACGAACGAATGAGAGTTCATGGTAGAATCTTTTAAGTTTCCGGTCACGACCACGGACCTAACCGGTCTCCTGTTAGAACAGGCGATTGAGATTAAATCCTCACTTGATGCACTTATCGTGCTTCACTGTGAGGTGCTCGCACCATTAGCGCAGAAATCGCCTGCGGACCTTGCACATCGATATGAAGAACTGCGAAAAGAATTTCTATTGGAGCACGCCTTCAAGTTGCAAGATCGGAATCCGCCATCCGGCGACACGAGCAAGGAGCCGAGCTCTACCAATACCTGAGAGGCAAAAAAGCGCCAGAATCGCCCCCAGAACAGTTTCAGGGGTAAAGGCGTCGCGCTCGAGGCAGATCGCAAGCAAGGAGCGATTTACGTTCAAGCCAAGAAGCTGTTTGATATTGCGCGACTGCTGCCGGATGCACCGGTCCATTTCAAGCAGGAGTCGAACGACTGGGTAACGGTGAAATGCGGTTCGGCAAGCTTTAAACTGACAGGCGCGCCGAGGGCGGATTTTCCGGAACTGCCGGAAAGCAAGAGCGTCCCGATCAAAATCCCGTCAGTAGTGATGGCTGCGGGTGTGAAAAGGAATAGGGAAAAGAAATTTGATGCCGTCCGGAATGAAAGTGGGAAAATAGGGAATAAAGTCGGTAATTGAAGTGGCGATAATAAGCAATGTTTTTATTTGTTTATTATCGCCCCAGTGTGGAGTAAACTACTCAAGTCTTAGAAACTCTCACAGGATTCTCGTTAACCTGATGCAGGATGAAGCTTTAGACTCATTGGTCAGCCCCCCATTTTGAATTCCTGTTGGCCGTATTATTTTGGGGTCCGTTAGGCCAATTTTATCTTGCATCTTTTCTTCGAAAAAAATCGTATTTACTCCGTCAAGGGGGATTGAAAGTTGGATTAGAGTATCCAGAGCAAAATTATAGCAATGGCTTACTCAATGGCGGCCGAGATCGAAAGGGATCTAATTTCGCAGCGCACCGTAGGGGCGCTGCGTGTTCAACAAGGTACCGCGCATGAAAGCGCGCGCACGACAGAACTTTATGACCGCTCGGACGATGACATGTCACTTGATGAAGTGGAGCAGATCGTCATTTGATGAGACAAGCCTAAACCGAGGGGCTAGATTTGGAGCACCTTTATGATGAAGCCGTTCGGAAATTTGGTTAGTTAGGTAAGTTGTATACAATATCCAGTAATTGAGATATTATTGTGTACAAGTTTTTGCAGGATACAATATATTGTATTTAAAAGTATGATGCCTCATACTTTGATCACCAAGAAGCCAGTCTCTTCTTTTGGCGATTAGGAAATATAGTGGCTCTTGGTTTATGATTTTCGTTTCCGGCAGATTGGAAAGCGAACGGAGCAAGCCCACTTGAGCTTTTTTACTCTGAGGCGCCGCTTAAGCCTCTTTGTGTTTCGCTATATTCGCCGTAAGGATCTCTTGTATGGGATGTTGGTTTTTATTGCCTATTCGCTTTTACTAAGAGTTTCTTTTCGCAGCACCTCTGACTTAACTGTAGTAGGGGCCTTCTGTCTCGCGATCTTCGCTGTCATTGCCTTAGAGATAGCCCGAGGAAGAAAAGCGCTAGATTTTGCTCAAGCTGAGGTATTGCGGGAGTTTTTTGAGCAACTCAGCTATCAGGTGTTTAAAGACGACCACTTGAGAATTACGTTATTTCGGCCCCTTCCATTTAGTAGTAAATACATTGTACCGTGGTACAGATATTCGACTACGGATGAAGACATCATAACGGTTGCAGATAGATCAACGGCTCGGTTCGAGAAGGGCCAAGGGTTTACCGGGAAGGCGTGGGAGAATATTGGAGAACTGACGTGCACCACGTTTGATGACTTTGGTGGTGATCGAGAGAAGTTTACTAAATATTACGTCGAGATATTGGGAATACCCCGAGAGGTTGTTGATAAGATTAGTGATTACATGGTGTTTACTCGCACCATTTTGTCTTGCGGCTTTGAAGGAACCAACAATCGATTTCTAGGTGTACTAAGCATCGATTTGGATAAGCCAATTGAATTTAATGCTAACGATAAAGACTCGTTTCCACAGATTGGAACAGAACCGATTTTCGCTGATGAACTTATGTACCTTATAAATGCGATAAGCTCCGTGTTGGACGCTTTCGCAAGGACGGATTACTATTGACAATATTATGAGTGGAAACATAGCACAGAGAGAGGTATTACCTCATACGATGTTGTTAGCGAATAAGTATGAACAGGCTGTCAGGTGGGCGCTTGTTCAAAAGGCTGAACTGGCGTGTCAATACGTGATACTGAAAGCCGATCCTGATTCCTCCGCGTCATCTAAGGAGAGATTTAATTTTTCTCCGGCGATAATTTATCCAAGCAAGAAGGAGGACTACCACGTGTTCACAGAGTACAGGGCTGCAAAACCTAGCGGGAATCACATGACGCGGAGTCATAGTGATAGCTTTATACGAATGGTACTGCGTTCCATACCATTCATAGGATTCTTGTTGATTGCTGTATTTGCTGAAGGCATAACCACATGGAGTTTGGAACGGAAGGCCATTGCCTTAATATTAGTTCCCATGCTGATAAGCTTGAGTGTGTATCTCTGGTGGCCACGCAACAGATAACTGCCCCAAGCGCAGCTAAACTTTACAAGAGAAGGAACGACACCCTTCTCTTGTTTTTACGTTAGATTCGACAAGTTACGCAGAGTAGCGCGACTCATAACCTCACAGAGGTGAGTTATTGAAATGCCCCCATGGTTGACCAATAATGATGCGAACTTTAGTTTCGCAATTATCTTTGCAACAGCTATTGGCGCCACCATTCTTGGTTTAGTAGGTGTAAGTAATTCCGCTCCTGCCCGCAGTCATAGCACAACAAAATTTTGGAATGAAATACTCGCTCGTTACCAAATCACTTGTCTAGCGTTCCTCGTTACACTCATTAGAGTCGGCCAGTTTACCCAAGAAGGAAAACGACTCAAAGATACTTTGATGCCTAGTCTCATGCTGATCTTCAGCATTTGGTTATTCAGTCAGAAACAGGTCAACCAGCAAGATGAAAAAATAAAGAAGCGTCATATCTGCACAGTAATTAACAGTGAAGTCTGCACAATGCAGCTAAACGTAAGCGATATTTTGTCGGTGCTTTGGATCAATTCTCTTCTTGCCTTTGTGACATCTGTACTCATGCTAATCTACATATTTAACCCTTATCTTTACTGACAAGGTTGTCGGTGAGAGCAGTAATAGTATCCCGGCCCTCATCTCAGAGAACCGGTGTAGGAACAGTCCACCAAGCCAGGTAATTAAAGTAATTGTAGGTCAATTCCGGCCGAACTTGTTGTTTTGGTTCCAAATTGATTCGAGGAATGCCGATCGAATAAGTCATCTGACTTACGCGAACAGCGGGAGCCTTCCTTTAACAATGAAACCCGTCTGAAACAGGAGATTCAGCCCGATCAGCTAACCCTGCAAGCCGATCGAGGCGCAGCGTTGGATTCCGTACTGGTAGTGTAACTCCTGGCGACTCTGGGTGTAACTAAAACCCACTCTCGTCCATAAATCTCGGTTGATAATCCGTTCTCCGAGTCGCACGCAGCTTAAGACCTAGAAATGTCGGCCTGACTTCCTGCAAATTTTGGTTGTATCCAGGTGCGACGGCTTACTGCTAGGGGATTTTCGTTGGTAAAACATTCTGCATTGTCGTTCAGTCATCGGCATGGATATCCCTGAGACTGTCCATTACGAGAGGGATCGTCAAAACCAACGAGGAGAGGCAGAGCACGTTGCTGAATGCATACGATACAAGTCGTGTACGCTTCGTAAGAAAGCTCCAGAGTCGCCAACACTGCTAACAGCGGCTTGGATCAACCCGCCCAAACTTAGGATGAATGGGTCGCCGGATACCGTTCTGGCGCTATTCTAAATTCGACAAGCTGGCACTCTCAAAATTGTTGACACATTCCGCTCTCTCGCTGGCTCAACGCAAAGATCGTCAGCGATACCTTGGGAGATTCCAGCACAACTTTCACCCAAGACATAGTATGTGCTATTACACATTATGATCCTCATGAACTTGAAATAATCCCAAAAGGAATCTGATAGGTCTCCATGAGGTGATTTTCAGTGACGCTAAGTAGTTCAAGTTGAGCATTGCTTGCTCCCGATTGTGATAATCCCGGCTGCACTACATATATGCTGAAAGAGACTGGATATAGCCTACTCATTTGATAAATTTCGAAGAGATCATCTCGCGTGCCCCGTTCAAGTCTGCTGAATTCCAGATTCCCACGTATTCTCGGGTCTCGTCTTAATAAATGACTAAAGAGCTGTGGGGAATCTTCGAGCCAATGGATGCTTTTTTGAGCCTGGCCGCAAACCTCGTATAAGTCTTTAATTCTTTCGCCCGCCTTATCTGACAGTGAGAATTTACAGTGATAGAGTTCCACGTGAATCCGCTTCTGGGCATTGGGCGACTCTGTTACTTCTATTGCCACGACATCTGCGGCTTCGCCAGAATCATCGTCATCCACAATGACATTGTATTTGTTCTTTTTCAACGTCTCTATTAGTCGGAACTGAATGCTATCTCGCTTTTTGTTTATCCCTTGGGATTCCTTCTTTATGCTAACTCCGGTCCAGTCCCAAACTGTTATCTTTTCTCGAGGAAAAGGGTCAACTTTTCGCTTCAACTGGAATAGCCGATTGGCTTGAAGCGATGACCCATCCACGAACCAAATGACTGGAGGATGGTCATAAAAGTAGTCAATTAAATTCATTACCCGCGCATTGATCTTGAGATCCACTTTCCTATCTCCGACCACAGAAAAACTGTAGGTGCTCTCATCTCTATCCATAATCACCTTGAGTACGAATTCAGCACTCAATTTCTCGTTAGAGATCACAAACCTCAAATCGCCACGCTCGCTAGGATCGACCAAATTTATCTCAGCCCGGTAGAACGGCAGTTCTCTGTTCCCGTCCAAGAGAAAGGTAAATGCAGTTTCCGGCTCCTTATAAAAATTCTCCGGCCAGTCAATCGCGATCGGCATCTTATTGGGCCGCTGCGAAACGATTTCCGCGACAAGCGTGTTTTTCAGCACCTCATCCGGGTTAATTGATTCATTTGTGATCTTCTTGCCTATCGCACTGCACCATCTCTGCAATTCATCGAGATTACTTGTTCTTGCATAGGACCAGATTTTCCCTTTTGCCGAGCATCCTACGCTAGCCCTCAGTCCGCCTTCATATCCCGTACCGAAGGCTACCGTTTTACTTGCCTTTCGCTTCTGTACCTCGGTCAAACCCGACTCGACGTCGGATCCCATTCGACCGTTATATCGTATCAACCGTCCAAGATGTTCGCTCAAGCCAACGTTCTGAAGCCTCAGCCTGTTTATACCCGAGAAGCAGCGAAATACTGGCTCGCCGTGTATAAGCCTCGCGTCCGAGCCAGCTACCGCTTCCGCCAGTTTCTTGTACTGTCCCTCGTTCGCAGAGGCGTTAATGAATAGGAGGTTTTGTTCCTTGTCCCAGTAGAGGATATATAGATTCCACTCGAATATCGACAAGTCCGTTAACTGTGCCCATTCAACGCCAACTTTGCTGACAGTAATGAGGACGGCTATTTTACGTTCCCTATTTACATCGTAAAAGACGCGGTCGACAAAGCTAATACCTGGTATTCCATTCGCGTAGTTATCGGGTTTCCAGTTTCTGCATTTTGTTTTGTAGACGACAGCGCTCAGCGCTGGTCGTATGCTCTGAAGCGGTATCTCTTTTGGAAACTGCTTAAAACCAGATATCAGATCAGCGAGGTCATGCTGTCCCTGAATGATGCTCTCGCTCAACTCGGGCAATATTACGTTCCAATCTGGATCCTGATAGTAAAGTTTCCGAAGCTCCTCTCGAACGTCTACGTCGCCGACGTTGGCAATGACCGTTGCGTGACCGAGGTCGTTTCTAGAGCGTGTTAATCTTCCGGCAATCTGAAGAGTGACGGCAAGGCTCTTTTTCACATCGTGGAATGCAGCAATCTTTAGCTCTGGCAGATCAAACCCCTCTCCGAGCATATCCACACATACTATAATCTTGGATTCACCGCTGAGGATCTGCCGCCTGATTACTTCACGCTCGGACCTTTCCAATTTGGAATGTATCCTTACCGGCTTAAACTCTCTGAATTCCTCATAAATTTGGAATACTTCCTCTGCTCTTTTTGTACTATCCACTCTCGCCATCAAAATGTGATCGTATTTCTCGCGGTCCGCACGCAACTGCTCTAGTGCCGCCTCGGCAACAGCTCGGTCAGCTTTTTTCGGCTCAAATTCGCGCACTCCTTTGAAATGTAACTTACTAAAATAACCATCATTTTGAGCCTTGCTCATGGGGTACTTAAATATAAGTTTGCCCTCGATTGGTTTGTCATCTTCCCTGAATGGTGTTGCAGTAAACTGAACAACACGACGATCCTTAAACCGACCCTTGAAACGGTCCCATGTTGCCGCAGGTACATGGTGAGCTTCGTCAATGAAGAGATCAGAGCAATGGAATGCCATCCGAGTTTGCACGGCCTCATCACATTGGCCGGCGATTTGTATTGTCGTCACAATCACATTGCACTTTGGGAAAAAGCTATCTACCTCAGATATGTTCTTTGGTCTCGTCTTCAAAACTCCTACAATCGGGTAAAGGCATGCAGGACTGAGTACACGCGAATCTTTTCGCTTCAACATTCCTAAGGTCAGGAATTTCTCCGAGATCTGGTCCCTAAGAGCATCGGTAGGGACGATAACGAGGACCCTTGGACAGCGGTAAGAGACCAGGATGGACAGCATGGTCTCTGTCTTGCCTGTACCCGTTGGCATGACTATCGTCGCTGTCTCATCGCTCACTGCCCAGTGCCCGTGTAGCGAATGCAGTGCCCCAATTTGCGGACGCCTTAGACCTATAAGCCGCTTTGAAGGATCCTCCTCGATGAAGGAGAAGCCTTCTTTCCATGAATTCAAAACGTTCGTTGCACCTGAAAGGTCTTCTTTCCTGTCCTGAGAGCGGACCTTCAGCATCGGGTGATTTATCCATACGGAACTTGTTTGATCGATAGTTGGAGTGGCTCCCGTTGAGTGGTTCAGTCTTACCTTGACTACTCGGTCGTAGTCTTCGGGAAATTCTGAACCTTCAATCACTGCAAAGGTCGTTTCATCACCACTTCCGTTGGGCGTTAGAATATATCCTTCAACCTTGTGTTTATTGGCGCCCTTGATGGCGACACTCTTGTAGGCCACGATTGAAACGGTCGATGTAAATCCGGGTGCGGATAGCTGCTGGATAGTATTTTTTCCCAGTTTTAGATTCACTGCTAAAACCGGCGGAAAAGAGAAGGTGGTATTCATTTTCCCCCAAAATAGTGCAGAGTGAGTTTATGATCGGGTCTTCGTTCGTCCGTGAGCCCCGAGGCAGGTATTAATCGCCTCCGAACTGTACTCGCGATTGCTTACGCTTCCAAAATATTAGACTGCTCAGGTACGACCCGGAGGGTATCCAGTGAACGGACTAGCTCAACGGTTTCCAAGCTAACGGTTATCACTTGGCCGATTAGGCGAACTATGTATTGTGGATCGTCGGCCCGATTCGGATCGTTGGTGATACCGCTGCGTTGGTCGGTGCTGACTTGGTACTGGTCGATGATCCATTCGAGTGCCGAGCGATTGCCCAGCCGATACTCAAAGACATCGGGCGGGATACCACTCAGAGTTAGAAAGTCATTGTAAATGAGCGAGTGTTTGTCTTTGCTGAGTTTCATCCGTTCGACGCGCCAGTCGAGCGGTGCGCCGGGAGTTTCGATTTTTTCGAGCGGGCATTCCGGTTGCTGTTCGTAATTGACGTGGATATCCGCGAGGCGCTTGCCGATGTCAGAGAAGCCTCGAAAATCGGGCGCGAATGGAATGCGCGGCAGTTCGCGCTTCAAGTTGGCCGCGTAGCGTTCGCGGTAGAATGGGTGATGCAATACTGTGTAGACGTAATGAAAGATGTCCCACTTGGTGATCGATTTGTCCGCGTAGTGCGCGCGGAATTGTTCAAGTGCCCAGTCGGTGATGTTCTCGCGGCGATTCGCGCCGTCTTCGTCATACGTAAACCGAGGAAAACACCGCGAACCCCCCTGCGGAAGTTGATCAGGAATGCGATTCGTCGCAAGCGCAAACATCGGCCAATCGCTTCCTGTTTTCAGCCAGATTACGCGATTATCTTTTTCCGCAGCCTCGGTCGGAAATATGGAAGGGAAAACATAGACCTCTTCGTTTAAAATTCTATCAAAGAACAAGAATTGGGCCGTAAAGGGCCGATAAAGCGCTCTCCTGACTTTATGTTCAGAATATTCAACCGTTTTACCTCTCTCCAAATCAAGTTTTAGATCACGGCTCCAAGCAATCTTAGTTTCATCCGAAAGTACAAAGTCGTCTACGCCGGTCGCTTTCTTCGGCGCACGACTCCATTTGAACACCTGTTCATTATACGCCTCAGCTGTGCGCTTGATATTCTCTTCTAATGTGTTCGGATTGAAATTATAAACCCAAGTGTCTCTGTTCGTTTTTACTCCACCACCGAAAGTCTTGAAAATGGTTTCGGCCGTGCCCCCGTCGCCAGCTTTTGCTTCCTTAGTACCCGTGGCGATAAACGTTTCAAACTCATCCCGCATTCCCTCCGTCAGCCAATTGTGCTTTGCATCCGGTTGGATTTCGAGCCACGCGATTTGTCCGCGATGCTGCTGCTCGTCGAGATAGGTGTACTTCTCTTCTTTGCGCCAGAACTCATCGACGCGGGCGTAGTGGATGCGGGCTCGTTTCATTGGGGCAGGATCACACTTCCTTTAGTAAGAATCGATCAAAGTACTTATGTCTATACAATTACCTAATAGAGGTTCTACGCGGTTGGTCGCTTGCGAACAAAGATATTGATGCTCACTCCGACCTGAATGCCGAAGACATTATGGGTCGTCCCCGAAAGCTTTGGATTTTTACGCACGTTGCCGCCCAAATCCAACACATAAATCTCGTCGAAGCTCTGCTCCAAATGTTTGCGCATCCCATCGAACGCAAATCCGTCAATGAAGCTGTTGTTGGAAACGAATGCAACGATGCCTTCTTCGCCAATCCGATCCGAGGCCCAGCGAATCGCCTTCACGTAGGGATCGGACAATGAGTTCTTATTGGTCGCGTGCGAGTCTTTCGCATATGT
>Ga0137359_10005697_pt1 | contig 10288 bp, 6 predicted proteins | sample Mad1_40_16metaG_FD_108281 | JGI IMG/M metagenome (GOLD analysis project Ga0137359, IMG submission 108281) | Vadose zone soil microbial communities from Angelo Coast Range Reserve, California, USA - Mad1_40_16 metaG | ecosystem: Environmental > Terrestrial > Soil > Vadose zone | place: USA... | reverse complement strand
GCTCGCGGAGCGGCAGTTGGAATCGGAGCGATTGGCGGCGACACGGATTGCGTCGCGGTCGCGGAAGGTTGTGGCACCCCGACCATTTGTTCGCTGCGCGGCGCGATTCGCTGGATGTCGAGGATCAAACGCATGAGCACGAATCCGATACCGATCGCGATAATTGCAATCACCACGGGGAGAGGCGAAGTGCGATTGCCTGATCGGCGGATGACGGGAGCGCGGGCGCAGGCGGGGGCGCGGACCCGACGAGGTTTAGGGGCCGGTTGGTCCTGCAAATAAGAATAACCGTCGACTGTCATTTGTTCCGATGTTTCAAACACATCGAGGTACGGTGAAACATCGACATCGAGAAACTTTCCGTAGATGAGAAGAAAACCTTTGGCGTAAGCGAGACTCGGAAATTGCGAAAAATCGTCGGCTTCGATTTCGGCCAGACGCGACGGCCGGATTTTCGTCAGCCGCGCGGCTTCATCGAGCGTGAGACCGCGGGCCAGCCGCGCTTCCTGGAATTTTTTGCCGAGACCTTCAATCGTCATGTTGGGGGTTCCGGCTAAACGGCGGCGTCGAGATCGACCAAAATCTCGCGGGGTTTCGCGCCTTCGCCGGGACCCAAAATACCGCGCTGTTCCAGAATATCAACGATCCTTGCCGCGCGCGTGTAACCGAGCCGGAGCCGCCGTTGGAGTAGCGAAGTCGAAGCGCGTTTTTCCTGGCGAATGATTTCGAGACATTTTTCGACCAGCTCTTCATCCTCGTCCGTGACCTCTTCCCCCGGGCTTGCCGTGGATTCGAGTTTTTCGTGCATCGCCGCGTCAAAAGCCGGCCGGCCTTGTGCGGAAACGAATTCGACGAGGCGGCGAATTTCCTCATCGGTCACGAGCACGCCTTGAGCGCGGATCAATCGCGAAGCGCTCGGCGGCAGATAAAGCATGTCGCCCTGGCCGAGCAGGCGGTCGGCGCCGTTTTCATCGAGAATGACGCGACTGTCGATCTTGCTCGCGACCTGAAATGCGATCCGGCTCGGGATGTTTGCTTTTATCACGCCGTTGATGACGTCGGCGCGCGGCGTTTGCGTGGCGACAATGATGTGAATGCCGGCCGCGCGCGCCATCTGCGTGATCCGCGCGATCGCGCTCTCGACGTCTGCAGGCGCCGTTTGCATTAAATCCGCAAGCTCGTCGATGATCACGACGATGTAGGGCATCTTGTCGGGAATGACGATTTCGTTTTCGCGCGGAACTTTTATGCCGATGTTGTTCGTGTTGGCAGATTCGTCGTCTTCAAGATCGACATCTTTCTTTTTCGGCGGTCGCGCGTTGAAACTAATGATATTGCGCACGCCGACGCGCGCGAAAATTTTGTAGCGGCGCTCCATTTCTTCGATTAGCCCGCGCAAGACCAGCAGGACTTTTTTCGGATCCGTGATCAGGGGATAACGCAAGTGCGGCAGGTTCGTGTAGTGCTGAAGCTCGACCACTTTTGGGTCGATCATGAGGAACTGAAGTTCGTCCGGCGTAAAACGAAAGAGCATGCTGGCGATCAGTCCGTTGATGCAGACGCTCTTGCCGCTGCCGGTTGTCCCGGCCACAAGCAAATGGGGCATCTGCGCCAGATCGGTGATGATCGCCTTGCCGTAAACATCTTTGCCGAGTGCGAGCGGAATCTTCCCGCGGACTTTCGCTTCTTCCCAATCGGGCGACTCGAGCAGTTCACGCAATGTCACCGTCACTTTGCGCGTGTTGGCCAGCTCGATGCCGACCGTGTCCTTACCTGGAATGGGAGCGAGAATGTTGATTCTCTCGGCACGCGTGGCGCGGGCGAGATCGCGTTCGAGGCTCACGATTTTGTCCACCCGCACACCTTTCGCCGGATAAACTTCGTAGCGCGTGATGGTCGGGCCTTTGGTGATGTCGCCCGGTGCGACTGCGATTCCAAATTGTCCGAGTGTGTCGATCAAAGTTTGCTGGACGCGTTGCAGTTCGGTCGGATCGGCCCCGCCGCGGCCTTCGGGATTATGTTCGTCCAGGCGATCGAGGCCGGGGAGTCGATAAGTCTTGGGGTTCCAGGTCCGACTCGTTAGGCCAGGTGCAATTGTCGATCTTTGCCCGCCACCGCGCAATTCCGCGAGCGACGGCTTCCTCCCGGCGACCGCCGGTTCGCTTGGCAAGGCAGTCGTGTCGACCACTTTCGGCTTCGGTCGATTGGCCAGTTCTTCGGGCGAAATGAACGCGGCCGACGGTTCGGGAACGGGCGCGCCTTTTTTCTTCAATTGTTTTTCGATCGAGCGACGCTGTTTCGATAGTTCTTTCTGGCTGATCGCCAGCTGCCCCTTGAGGTCGGATTTGCGCAGTTGTCGATGTAACCGCCATTCGTGCAACATCGCGGCCGCGCGGCGCAGTCCGCTGATCGTTTGACGAACGACATGAATCGGCCTTAGCCCGGTCATGAGGATAAGGGCTGCAATGTAAACTCCGATCAGCAGAACAATGGAGCCCACCTTGCCCGTGGAATTGAGCAGGAAACTTTTTCCGAAGACGAATCCGATCCAGCCGCCCGGGCCGGGAATGTTAAAGGCCGCTTTCCAACCTTGGAAATGGCGCGTTTGCAATTGCAACAAGCACGCGCCCGATGCGATGAACAGAACGATCCAGGGAAGACGCGCCACCACCCGCAGGCTGCCGTGAAATAATTTTGCCGCGCCAAATCCAAGCAGGACCGCAGCCAGCAAATACGAGGCTGCGCCAATTATGAAATAGCAAACGCTGGCGATAATGGCGCCGAAGGGACCGATGAAGTTTTGCACCGGCCGATTCGGTGGCGAGAGATAACTCCACGGCACCCAGGAGGGCAGGTCCTTTGGATTGTAGGAAATGAGCGCGAGAAAGACCAACGTCCCTACGAAGAGCAAAATGAGGGCGAAGACTTCGTTCCAGGCGCTATTCTTTACGCTGCGGGCCACTTCGGGAGGATAGTAATCTCGAAGTGGCCGCTTTCAATTAACTCTTGCTCGTGCTTTCGTCTTGCGCGCCACGGGAAATGACCATTACTGTGCGAGCGCGTTATGCATTTTGCTCTTCGCAAAACCGGCATCTACTTCGTGGCCGGCGCGGTAATCTTGTGTTGCTCGTGTGAAAAACATCACCTCGGTGAGATGCCTGAGGCGCAAAAAGAACATGTCGATGTTGCGGCCGCGGAAGAAAATCCTGCCGCTGCCAAGGAAGCGGATATGTCTCCCAGTCCATCGCCTTCGGCTTCACCAACGCCGGCCGAGTTTTTCCCCGAAAGCACACCTCCGTAAGCGAAAGCCTCGTTATGGCCGAACAGCAATATCTCACTTCGCCTCCGAAGATCAGCACGATGCCGCCAGGTGTTCCTTACATCGTCGGCAACGAAGCGGCCGAGCGCTTCTCCTATTATGGGATGAATTCCATCCTGACCATCTTCATGACCAAGTACCTCTTGGACAAGATGGGGCACTTGAGCTTAATGCAGCCGGCAAACGCCGAAGCCTGGTATCACACCTTTGTTTCAGTACTGTATGTGCTCCCACTTGTCGGCGCTGTTCTGGCCGACGCGGTATTTGGAAAATTTCGGGTGGTCTTGTGGTTGTCGATTGTCTACTGCGGTGGACATGCCGTCCTGGCTTTGATCGGTTCGCCCGTCGCGCACACGATCGAACCACGCTATTTGCTAGCGATTGGTCTCATATTGATCGCGATGGGTGCGGGCGGAATCAAACCGTGCGTCTCAACAAACGTCGGCGACCAGTTCGGCGAATCGAACAAGCATTTGCTCACGCGAGTCTTCAACTGGTTTTATTTTTCCATCAACGCTGGCTCGGCTCTTTCAACGCTGATCATTCCGTGGTTGCTCGAGCCCTACCAGGCCGCTTCGGATGGCTTTATCGCCAAACTGTCGCCATCAGTTATCGGTTTTCTCGAGAGCCCGCGTTTGCATAGTCCCGATATCGCTTTCGGACTACCGGGTGTTTTCATGGCCATTGCCACAATCATCTTTTGGCTTGGCCGCAAGAAATTTGTCCACATCCCGCCGATCGGTTTGCGCGCGTATGGCCGCGAAATCTTCAACAAAGAGACGGGAAAGATTCTGCTCAATATCTTAATTCCGGTTCCCTTTATTGCGATTTTCTGGGCCTTGTGGCAGCAAAACTTCTCTTCCTGGATTGTTCAAGCCGAGTCGATGGATCGACATCTTTTCGGCATTGAGTGGTTGTCGTCGCAAATTCAGACCGTCAATCCGATTTTTATTCTGGTCATGCTGCCGCTCTTTTCTTACTGGCTTTATCCGACGCTGGAGAAGGTAGTCCGTTTGACGCCGCTCCGGAAGATCGGCGCCGGCTTGTTTGTCACGGCGGCATCATTTTTTCTGGTCGCGATGATTCAAACGCAGATCGACGCCGGCGCGCGGCCGGGCATCATCTGGCAGGTTTGGGCGTTCGTGATTTTAACTGCGGGCGAAACCTTGGTTTCGCCGACTCACCTCGAGTTTTCCTACACCCAGGGACCGGTCAAACTCAAATCGCTTGTCATGTGCACATATCTCTTCGCCGTGTCGCTCGGCAACCAATTCACCGCCGCAGTTAATTTCTTCATTCAAAACCCCGACGGCAGCGTGAAGCTGCAAGGAACCAGTTACTTCATGTTCTTCGTTTGGGTGATGCTCGGAACGGCAGTTGTGTTCGCAATCGTCACACCGTTTTACAAAGGCCGTACTTATTTGCAGGATCAGTCGGCGGTTACCGGTGACGCCGAACCAGCTGTTGGATTCGCGGTTCAGCCGGAGGCGTAGTAATCAAGATGAAAGCAATCACTCTCGCAGTCGCACTGTCTTTGTCCTTGTCGATCTCAGTCACGAAAGCGAATCCGATGGACGACGAATTCCAAAAAATCGCCAACGATTATATAGAAGGCTTCCTCGCCTCGCATCCCGAATATGCAACCGAGCTGGGCGATCACCGCTTTGACGATCAGCTGACCGATTATTCATCGCAGACACGCGGTCGACTCCTTGCCCGCGCGAAACAAGCCCGCGAGGCGTTGAAGAAATTCGATGACGTTTCTCAACTTAGCGGCGCCAACCAGGTCGATGTGCGCATTCTTCGAGACAACATCGACAACGAGATTTTCGATCTGGAAGAATTGAAAGAGTCGGAGTGGAACCCGCTCATTTACAACCAAAGCCTGGCCAACAGCCTCTATCTTCTCGTCGCGCGGGATTTCGATTCGCCGGAAAAACGGGTCCCCAATTTGCGTAAGCGCATGGAAGCAATCCCGCGAATCATCGATCAGGCGAAAGCGAATCTGCAACATCCGCCGCGTGTGCACACCGAGACCGCGATCGAGCAAACGCAGGGCGCGATCAGTCTGGTGCGCGAAGGCCTCGGACCGCTGCTCGATCGCGCCCCGCAGATGAAGAAGGACCTCGCGCCGCTGCAGGAGACAACGGCCAAGGCGCTGGAAGACTACAAGAAATGGTTGCAAGACGATCTGCGCAAACGCTCCGACGGCGATTTCCGGATCGGTCCGGACAAGTTTCGCAAAAAACTCCGCTTCGCTCTCGCCTCCGACTTGTCGATGGAAGAAGTTATGAAACGGGCGCAGGCGGATTTGCAGCAGACGCAAGCCGCCATCTACGAAACTGCCGTCCCGCTTTATAAAAAATATTTTCCGAAGGCCGACCAGGCGGTGCTCGCGGACAAGAAGAAGCTCACCGCTGTCGTCCTGAACAAACTTTCCGAACAGCATCCCGACGACAATACGATTGTTGGTTACGCCCAGAAAATTGTCGCCGAGGCAACTGATTTCGTGAAAGCGAAGAATCTGGTCACAGTTCCGGAGACGCCGCTGGAGGTGATCGTGATGCCGGAATTCAAACGCGGTCAGGCGATCGCCTATTGCGATGCGCCCGGAGCGCTCGAGAAAAACGGCAAAACATTTTATGCGGTCGCGCCCACGCCCAAGGACTGGAACCAGCAGCGGAAAGAATCGTTCTTTCGCGAATACAACAATTACATGGTGCGCGACCTCACCGTGCACGAAGCGATGCCGGGACATTATTTGCAGTTATCCCACGCGAACGAGTTTCACGCTCCGACATTGGTTCGCGCTATTTTCCAAAGTGGGACGTTCATTGAAGGCTGGGCCGTTTATTGCGAGCAAATGATGGCAGAGCAGGGATACGGCGGCCCCGAGGTGAAGATGCAACAGTTGAAAATGCGGTTGCGCGCGATTTGCAATTCCATTCTCGATCAAAGCATTCACGCCGGAAAGATGACCGAGGAGGAAGCAATGGACCTGATGATGAAGGAAGCCTATCAGCAGGAGGGCGAGGCGGTGGCAAAGTGGAAACGGGCGCGCCTCACCTCAGCTCAGCTCTCCACTTATTTCGTCGGTGTCAGCGAACATCTCGATCTTCGAGAGGCCGCCAGGAAAAAACTCGGCCGCAATTTCAATCTTATGAGGTACAACGATCGGGTGATTTCCTACGGCAGTCCGCCGGTCAAGTACGTGCGCGAGCTGATGGGGCTGTAATTTTCATTCTGGTCGGCTGTAGCCACGGCCCTGTGGGCCGTCGAGGAAGGACGTGCCATAGGCACGTGGCTACAGAATATGCTAAGATCGACATCTTAGTATGCCCAACCTTGCCACCTGGATGCGCGAAAAAGATGAGAAATGGTTTCAACCATTTTTTGCCAAGCAGCCCGACGTTCGCATTTGCAATGCGTGCCAAGGCGAGGTGTCGATGGAACAAATGGATGGTCTGCTTCTCACCGGCGGCTCCGATATCGCGCCGGAATTTCTGCGACAACCTGTGCCCGATGCGTCCGTGCTCGAAAAAGATGTCGATCCAAAACGGGACCGCTGGGAATTTGCAGCGATCGGAAATGTCCTCGCGAGGGGCCTCCCGATCCTCGCCATTTGCAAAGGAATGCAAGTTTTGAACGTCGCGCTTGGCGGCACGCTCAAGCTCGATATTCCCGGCCACAAACTTCCGGAGATGAAAGATCACGACATTCAGCCGTTGCGTTACGACGGAAAGACGACGCATCGCTTCGACAAAGTGAACAGCTCGCATCATCAGGCGGTCGATCGCGCGGGTGAAGGTTTCGAAGTGGAAGCGTGGTGCGCCACCGATGACGTCATCGAGCAGATGCGATTACGCGACTATCCGTTTGCCCTGGCCATCCAGTATCATCCCGAGCGCGGCAAAATTTATGGCGCGCTTTTCGAGGATTTTTTTGACAGAATTAACAAAATTAACTGAATGACTTCCGGAAAAGATTTTCTCCATTCTGTTCATTCTGTCTAACCATGTCCACGCCGCAAAACACCATCGCGATCGTTTACGATTACGATCAAACGCTCAGCCCGAGCTACATGCAGGACGAGGTTGTCTTTCCGTCTTTCGGAATTGATGGCGCGAAATTCTGGACCCGCTGCAGCGAGCTGGTCCGCGACAACGGTTACGATAATGAGCTCGCTTACATGAAAGTGTTGCTCGACACGCTCGGCATGGATCGGCCGAAGAACAGCGAACTAAAAAAACTCGGCGCAAAGTTGAATTTTTACAAAGGCTTGCCCGAAATGTTCGAGCAGTTTCGGGATGGCTTGCTGTCGGCGGAACATCAGACCCATGGCGTCACCGTTGAGCACTACATCATCTCATCCGGGTTGAAGGTGTTACTGGATGGCAGCCGGTTGCAGCCGTACGTGCGCGCCATTTTCGGCTGCGAATTTGCCGAGGACGAACAGGGCCGGATCACTTTTCCAAAACGTGTCATCAGTCACACCCAAAAAACGCAGTTCCTGTTTCGGATTAACAAAGGCCTGCTCGACATGTCGCAGGACGTGAACGATCACATGGACCCCGATATCCGGCCGGTCCCGTTTCCAAACATGATTTACATCGGCGACGGGCCGACCGACGTGCCCTGTTTTACGGTCATGAAACGAAACGGCGGCCAGGCGATTGCCGTTTACAACCCGGACGATCCGGAGCGCGCCGGCTTCCGGAAATGTTACCAGCTATCCACCCACGCCGACCGCGTTAAACACATCGCGCCGTCCGATTATCGGCCGAACACGCACTTGCGCATGCTACTCGAGCAAATGGTCGAGGAAATTGCCGATCGCATCGTCGAGCAGCGCAAATCCGCCATCGAAACCGGCACCGTCCGCGCGCCGAAACATTGATTGATCAATGGTAGGGATGGCTCTCCGAGCCGTCCGTCGAATCTATTCTGGCATGAGCACAAAGGGCCAGTCGTCTGCATTGCGGACCAGATTCGCTCTCACAGGATTCTGTAAGATGTACTCGGCCTTTTCACGCCAACTCTCCTCGCCGCGCAGGCGATGATCGAAGAAATCGCGCTGCCATTGAATTTTGGCCTGAGTCGACGTGTAACGTTTCCAACTTGCTATCATCTCTTTAATTTTTGCGTCCATTGCGAAGCCCACGAGGAAATGAAGATGATCCGGCATCAAGAGCAGTAAATGTACAAACCACTTGTGTTTCCTCTCGTAGAAACGGACGGCTTCGAAAACCACTGACGCTACGTCAGGTTGGCAAAGTTGGTTCTCCTGTCGCCGCTTGCAGCAAATCGTGATGAAGAAAACTGCGTTCGTCGTGTCGATGGACAACGGCGGATCATGAGGCAAGGCGCGGCGGCCGACGACGTCGTTGGGTTGGCGCAGCATGCTCAACCTCGATTACTTTGTCGGACGCCCCGGAGGTGCGTCCCTACCGAACGCATATCCACAGCTCTGTTCAGTGCCTGCGAAAAACTGTTTCCATCATCAGGTCGGAGTTGTCGATCTTGATAAGCGACCGGCGGCTTTGTTAGATCGCTGATTTCAAATTCCGGCGAAACGTCGCCCATTACTTTCCGGAAAAATTTTGTCTGGGTCTCCGAAAACGGGAAACAACGCCAGAGCGCGTACGAGTTCAGTCCATTGTTAAGCGCCGTGCGCGAAACGGTCGAAGAAACCGAATAGACCGCTGCGATTTCAGCGAAATGCCGCAGGAAATATAAATCGGCCACTTCACGATCGTTTTCGATATGGAAGCCCTCCAACTTTAGCCGGCCCGCTTCGTTCGTTTCCACCGGATGCGGCCGGTAAATCAGGTCACAGTTCGCGTAATGCCGTCGAATGTAATCGAGGCAGCGGTTGAGGCGTTCGACGTAAACCTCCGGCAAAAGATTTCGAACAAGAAGAAACGGTGTCCCGAAAAAGATGACCCGACGCCGCCGATCTTCGCGGTTGTTCGCGTTTTGCTTTGTCGAAAAATCTCGCAGCTCGGCGATGCTGGGAAAACGCCCCGGAATAATCCGATCGTCGGTATCGAGCGGTGATTCGCATCCGCTGTTGCTCATTAGGATGATCACGTCAAAAAGTTCATCCGGATCCTTTTGCAACCGCCGCAGCCGCACGCCGTCGCCGCCAGGATTGATGCGGGGCTTGTAATGAATGGTTCGTTCTACGCCAGCCAGCGGCTCGACCACGCGATTTTGCAGCCATCCCGAAGTAGTGAACCGAAAACGCGCACGATCTCCCCGGCGCGTCAATTCGCTGTACGCCTTCGGAGAAACGCAGAGGATTTTGTAAACATTCGGATGCGCGGAGAGGGCCGCATTGCCGAGACCGAGTAAACCGGCGAGACACAGTAAAACATCTTTGTCAGGATCGATCGGTAAAGCGCCGACTTCACGCTGTCGATTTACATTTTCGCGGTAGAGCCGAGGCAAATCTTTTAATCCGCGACAGGTTTTGATTTTCCGGAACGCGTGCACCTCGGTGAATTCGTTTGCGTAGTGTTGCCAGTTCGCGTTCTCCCACCACTTGGATTCTTCGCGCAACAAATGGATGCCACCCGCGAAACGCTCGCGCAGCGCGTCCGCCGCCACGAGCGCGTTGGGAAGGCGGTCCGGCCGCGAAATCACAATCCAAAGTTTCGGGTCCGCTTTCATCTGGCGGTTTCGAATCACACTCCTCGCTGAGTTGGCGTCCAGATGAACTTGTGCATCTGGAGTTGAAAACGGACGTCGAGTTTGTCCGCTAAAATCCATTCCACGATTTGGCGCGGGTCGATTCGACCGAAGATCGGCGAGAACAAGACAGCGCGGCAGCGTTTCGCTAAATCGAAGCGACGGACTTTGTCGCAGGACCAGTCGTAATCTTCGCGCGATCCCATTACGAATTTCACTTCGTCGCGCTCGGTGAGATGGTCGATGTTCGACCAAAGGTTCTTGTCGGCCTCGCCGCTG
>Ga0137359_10005695_pt1 | contig 10289 bp, 10 predicted proteins | sample Mad1_40_16metaG_FD_108281 | JGI IMG/M metagenome (GOLD analysis project Ga0137359, IMG submission 108281) | Vadose zone soil microbial communities from Angelo Coast Range Reserve, California, USA - Mad1_40_16 metaG | ecosystem: Environmental > Terrestrial > Soil > Vadose zone | place: USA... | reverse complement strand
TCATGGGACGATAGCGTCAAGGCGTTGACCGGCACGCCTACCGTTCTCGCCATGATGAGCGAGAAGCTCGACTGGACCAAGAACCTCGGAGACGCCGTGCTCGCCCAACAGCCCGACGTGATGGATGCCATCCAGCGTCTACGATCAAGGGCCCAGGCGAACAACAAGCTGTCCTCGACCAAGGAGCAGAAGGTTACGGTTCAGCAACAACAAGGCAAGCAGGCGATCGTGATCGAGCCAACCGATCCCAACATGATGTACGTTCCCTATTACGAGCCGGCGGTGGCCTATGGCGATTGGCCGTATCCGGACTATCCTCCCTACTATTTTGGCGCGCCGCCTTATATCGGTGCCGGCGTCATCGCCGCCGGGATAGCCTTCGGCGCTGGTTTCGCGCTGGGCCGTTGGGGCAATTATTGGCGCGGCGGATGCAATTGGAGCAACAACAATTTCTTCATCAACCGCACGAACAACATTGGCAACAGCTGGCAGCACAATCCGGCGCATCGCCAGGGCGTGAGATACAACAATGCTGGCATTCAGCAGAAGTTCGGAAATAATGGCTTGCGAGCCGGAAGTGCCGACCGGGCGGATTTCCGCGGTCGCAGCGGCCAGCAGGTGCTCAATCCCGCAAAGGATCGTGCGGGCGCAGGCGACCGCGGCGGAGCTGATCGCGCTGCGGCTCGCGATCGGGCCGGAGCGGATCGGCAGGGCGCGGCGGACCGTCGCAGGGGTGATCGTGGCGGGGAAAAACAGGCGCGAACAGGTGATCGCGGCGGGAGCAAGCAGGCACGCTCTGGTGATCGCGGTCGCGGCTCCGGCGCGGCGAACAGGGGCGGGCGGGACAGCGCCTTCAAGATGCAGTCCCCAAGGGCTGCTAGCGCCCAGTCCGCGCGTGGCAGAGCGAGTTTCGCAAGTGCCGGGACATCGCGTGGATCCGTTTCGGCGGGTGGCGGCGGCTTCCGCGGTGGTGGTGGTGGTGGTGGGGCCCGAGGTGGCGGCGGTGGACGGCGCTCTGATCTCGCGCTGAAGCATGATGTCATCCAACTCGGACTGATCGACAATGGTCTCGGCTACTATCGCTTCAGTTATCTTGGCAGCAGCAAGACTTATGTTGGGGTCATCGCGCAAGAGGTGCAATCAGTAATGCCTGAGGCTGTTGCGCGTGGACGCGACGGTTATCTCCGGGTCGACTATCACATGCTCGGAATCAAATTCCGCACCTACAAGGATTGGCTCGCTTCCGGTGCGCGGATTCCCACACGATCGAGGTTATGACAATGATTTGTTCAATCCGATATGATCGCAATTGGTGGTTTGGCCTGGTCGCATCAGCAATTGTGGCTCTCGCGGCGTGGCCGGCCGGCGCACAGCAATCGTTCAAGTCACCCGAAGAAGCGACAGCGACGCTGGCCGCAGCGGTCAAATCCGGCGCGAATGAACAGTTGCTGAGGGTACTTGGCGCCAATGCTGATGATATTATCCTCTCGGGAGACAGCGTGGCTGACGCCGAGGCACGTGAACGTTTCCTCACCACCTATGATACAAAACATTCTGTCAGTGTCGAAGCCGACAAGAAAGCCTCCCTCATTCTTGGCGCCGATGACTTTCCATTTCCCATACCGATGGTCCACAAGAAAGCCGGCTGGGAATTCGACACGGCCGCGGGCCGTCTCGAGATTTTATATCGACGCATCGGGCGCAATGAACTTGACGCAATCCAGACCTGCCTGGCTTATGTCGATGCGCAGAACGAATATGCGGAGAAGGACCGCACCGGAGCTGGACCAGGCGTCTATGCGCAGCGAATTGTCAGCAGCCCGGGCCAGAAGGACGGTCTTTACTGGCCGTCGGACAGCAATGACAGCCCGCTCGGCGAGCTTGCGGCGCAGGCTTCCGCAGAAGGCTACAAGGCCGCTTCAGAACCGCAGCCGTACCATGGCTACTATTACCGGATCTTGGCGCAACAGGGTCTCAGTGCTGCCGGCGGTGCGCTGAATTACGTCGTCAAGGGCAAGATGATCGGCGGCTTCGCGCTGGTCGCATACCCGGCCGAGTATGGCAATTCCGGCGTAATGACCTTCATGGTCAATCACGCGGGCACGGTTTACCAGAAGGATCTTGGCAAACGTACTGCCATGATCGCGAGACGCATGACGTCGTTCGACCCAGATCAAACCTGGAAGAAGGTCGATGCGACGAGTCCGTGACAGCGACAGGAGGGAGCGCGATGAGTACGCGTGCAGGTCGACTTGCTGGTTTTGCGCTGTTCGCGCTCATGGTGTCAGCGACGCCGTCGCACGCACAAGCCACGGGCTATCTTCATGTTGTATTTGCGAAGGCAGGCATGATCGTGGGTGCTGGTGCAGGCCATGGGACCCTGACGTATCGCGGTCGTGACTATCCCTTCACGGTTTCGGGCTTGAGCCTTGGCGTTACGGTTGGAGCTTCCGCCGCCCGACTAGCGGGGCGAGCAGATCATCTGCGTCAATTGAGTGACTTTCCCGGCATCTACAGCGCTGTTGGCGTTGGCGGCGCGTTGGCCGGGGGCGCGGGAGGGGTCCAGCTAAAGAATGCAAATGGCGTGATCATCACGCTGCAGGGCGCCAGGGTGGGCATGGAATTTGCGGCCAATCTGACCAGCATCAAGATTTCGTTGCAATGAAGGTGAATTGACTTGAGTTCGCCCATCGGAACCATGGGGTCTCGACACGAAATCAACGTTCGCACACGTCTGGTTTCGGGGTTTACCGCAGCGACATGCCTAGTAGGGGGAATCCGCGGGACCATGGCTCGAATACACGGCCACGCGACCACTTCTGCCGTAGCACGATGGTGCGGCGCTGAGTTCGGTCAACGCAGTGGAACGAGTTCTTGCCGATATCGATGCTGATTGCGGCGAGCTAAGTATCGAGTTTCCGTGACATGGCGTCCTCCTTGTCTTGTCGCCCCCGCCAGGATCCGTTGCTGGACCATCCGATTAACGGACATCCGACGACTCGCAGACATTCAGCTGTCGCCACAGAGGCGAATTTCAGTGGCCAAGTGACTTCGCCAAATTTTCTAAATTCTGCGCACTGATGTCGATTAGGCCGTGCCCCATCGAACCGGACAAGCAGATCTCCCGCATCCGGCTCTCGGACAAGAGCTCACGCTTTCGCGTGCAACGCCTTCTGCGCGGAGCATCGATGTCGGCTATTAGAAGGAAGGCCATAGATACGACAAACGAGAGCACGAGAGAAAGTCTCCGACGGCCAGAAGTGCTGCGCGGGTGAAGGTCGAGGTACTCATCATCTCCTCCCTGCTCGGCCGGTAAGGCTATCGGACTGGTGAGGGCGCGGGTCTGACGACCTTCCTCGGCGGAGCACGAACAATTCACCGGCAATGGTTTTATCATGGGATGACATCATCCGGTTCGGACACTTCTTGATCTAAATCAAGGGCGCCACGGGCAGGTATACGCGCCCACCGGTGGCCGCGATGCTGAACCGAATTGCAGGGCTAGATGTACCGCCCCAAGCCGGACACGCCCGAATCATGATGGCGAGTAGGCTATTGATTCGAAGCGGGGATACCGACGCGTGCGCCGCGAGCTGAGCTTGGTTCGCGCTTCAATTGACCTTATTAACGTTCTGAAGTCCGTTCGCACTTAATTCCAGCATGATGATCACCTCAGCAAGGTGAGCGCACTCATCTGGCTGAACCCAGTTATTGCTCCAGTGCGGGTCTTGGCGACAACGATTGCGCGTATGCTGGAGCAGGTTTTCGTGCTGCTCAATTTCCATCGCGATGTTGAACTCGTTGCACCTCGATTTTGTAGTTGCGCTCCTTCACGAGGTGCTTTCGAAGCTCGTCGTTGAGCGCGCGTATGCGGTCCGTGTCCGTAGACATGGTTGTGCCTCCGATGGGTTTGTGAATTTTGATTTGAATTGATCGCCCGGCCGTCGTGGCAGGGACATCTAAAAGGAATGGCTCGGACCTTGGTCCGAGCCAGTGGTCTTGCGCCTTCTAGGCTGGGCCGGGGTTCACGAGCGCCACTGTATTGATGTGCCGAATGAACGTCGGTTGCTTCGGATAATCCCGGAATCGCAATGTCAAGATATCGTCTTCTCGCTTGAGCACCGTTGCCTCCCACCAGCCAGCGTCAGGGCTTTCATGCACTAAAACCATGTGACCGACGCCGATGGTTTCCCAACTACGAGGCAAGCCAGAGGTCACTGGCGAGACGCAGCGGGCCTCGGCCAATGCAGCGTCGGCTTGGTCAATCAGCGACTTGATCGCCGCCGACTGCTCCGCCGCGCCTGCTTCGATCTCCGCGTCGGACTTTTCGGCAGCCATCCGCGCCGCTTCCGAAATCTTGTCGTAGAGGTCACGACGGATATTAGGAATGAACGCTTTCCCGCTGGCGTAGATGCGACCAACCGGAAGTTTCATCGCAATTTCCGAAACGGTGTCCGGCTGGTCGATCAAAACCCTGCAGTTCAAATCCATCGCTGCAGAAACGGTTTTGTCCTTCAATTCGGCGAACCGAGCACCACGCGGTTTTCCGCTCTCGTCCAGGCCCAACACGAATAGCGGATCAATGGTTTCGGCTTCTTTCTTCACGGCTTTTTTTGCCATCAATGCCTCCCGGAAATGCAGAAGGGGCCCGATAGGGCCCCTTAGTCTGCAGTAGGTAAGAAGGTTCGGTTCAACCCCGAAGGGTCAGGCGGTCTATACGTATTCATGGAGTATCTCCAAGTCTAAAAGATACAAAGTCGAGAAATTCGACCTCGCGAATACAGTATAGGCGAAATATTGAACCGATACAAGTGATAAACTATGACCTAACTACATGATTTATTGGCGGTTTTAGCGGTTTTCGGTCGCATTTTTGGTGCAGTTGGCAATAGGTAATTTGACACGATTTGCGGTCGTCAATTCGGTTGCCGTTGCACATGTTCAATTCGTCGGCGGCGCAAAACCGCCAGAGCGCGTGCTGAACAAAGCGCGGGAATTTCTCGGGAAACCTCGGATTGAACGAGCGGGTATCGATCCGTGTTGCGACGCCTCTGATGATCTCGGCACAGCCACCTCGGGCGTAGCAGGCAGCCCCATAAACGTGGGATGTGCCGCAACCTTCCAGAATGCCGGTGCGGTGCAGAAAATTGTGCACGAGGGTGTCGATGGCCATCATGGCCTTGCCGGTCTCGAACCAGACGGGCCGCTGGCTACGCACCCCTATCAGCAGGCTGGATAGCGCCATCGCCAGGACCTTGTCAGACACACCGTAAACGTTTCGAAGGGGGCCGATCAGGGCCTCCTGCCTGGCTGCTCCAGATCGGCGGCAGACGACCCTGCCGCGGTTTCTAATTGGCCGTCGATCCAGCCAATGAGATCGCCACCCGTGACGTCCCGGACGAACAGGAAGAGGCTGTAGGCGGTCTGGTTCAGTCGGCCATTGCGAAGGCGAGCGCGGGGCACGGAGCACGCATCGATATGGTCGGGCTCCGAACAGGTAAAGCTGCCCTTGTCGTATCGGCAGCGCTCATAGTGCCAATAGTTACGGAGTTTCGGGCATGAGGGACATGCTCGGAGGCTTGCTTCCATTTGGGACCAAGATGCCGTTCCATGCTTCTCAATGTATGAGCGGGCAACCCGGTCAGAGATTCCCTGGTAGCTGAACGCCGTGAGAAGCCAGTCGAAGACCGGAGGCGTATGGCCAAAGGCGATAGCCGTATCCATGCCAGCCTTGAGGGTTTCAGCGTCGATCTCATCGAGAATGGACATCGATCCCGCCAGTCCGCAGACAGTCCGGATCAAGACGCTGGCGCGCTCGAACTGGTCGGAGCGTACCTTAGACGGAGGGGAACAGTCCGCAGCGCCTTTGCGCTGCAGTCGTGGAGCAGGCGTATGGGAAGTTAGATCAGTGATACCAGCCTCCGCTGGGCGTCACTATCGCCGTCGATGTAGCGTTGGGTCGTCTGAATGGATCTATGCCCGGCAAGGAGTTGGACATCTCGGAGTGAGCCGCCTGCCTTGTGCACGACGCGTGCGGCACGCGTGATAAATGTACGTCGCCCCGAATGAGATGAGCAGCCGTCGAAACCAAGAGCCTCATAGGCGCGCTGGAACCAAATTACGATACTGAGCGGCCTCATTGGACCGCCGCGTTCAGAGCAAACAACCGGTCCCACGCCAGGCGACGATTGCCTCAAAGCTGAAAACGCGTGTTGCAGTTCGGGATGCAGCGGGATTAGTCGCCCATGCCCCATCTTTGCCGCATGATCGCGAAGCTCAAGTACGCCACCGATTTCGCCGCTAGCCCCTAGAACCATATCCCATGTCAATTTGGCGATTTCGCCAGCACGAAGACCGGCCTTAGTGGATAACAGAACGATAAGCCGGTTGCGGAGGGGGGGAGCGAGATTTATCGGCGAAAAACAAGAGATCGTCGATGTGATCGGTCGAGAGTATCTTCGCCTGTTTACCCGGCATCTCGCTTCTCCATTCGCGGCGCTTGCCGGTCTTCCTAGCGGCCCTAGTTTTCTTCAAGTTAATCGCTCCTATTGATGATGAAGGCGGGTTGTTACCACGAAACCGCGCAGCGGCAAGGACCGGAACTAACAACGATCGACGTGCCGATGGTCCCGATTGGGCCAACACGCTGCGCCAAGCACAGCAGCCGTTGAGGGCCGTTCGACTCGGCCCCGCGGTGCGAGATCAGTCGTTGTCCGCCGAGGGGAAGGTACGGGATCCAGTGTTCAAGGGGTTGCGGGAGGACTATGATGGGTACGCATCCCGATAAGGATGCCTTTGACCGTTGGTTGGAATGGGCCGAGAAGCCGGTCAACAGCAAGCTAACGATCCCGGCCGAGCTGTTCGACGCGGTGATGGCGCTTTCGCCGGATGACGGCGGGATCGCGCCAAGGTCAATGAGGCGGCGCGCCGAGCAGGTCTTCGCTATCGGACGTCGGAATAGCAACGCAAAAAAGCAGCCCCGGCGCTGCAGTACGCCGGGGCTCCCTTTTCGGACCGCCTGAGTGATCTCGCGCCTATGCCCGCGGGAGCCACGGACGCATGGTTGACCCCCTATCATGTCACGCGATCGAAGCTCTTCGTCCGCGAGCGCTTCGGGAAAGCGCGCTTGATGCACATCGATACGCGGGAGATCGAGGCAAACATTGAGCACACGCGATTTCCGGTACCCGAGCACGAACAGCATTCCAGTACAGCAGATTGTCCCGGCCTGCTTCGTGCCGCAGATCTGATCGGGCAGCTGGCCGACATCAATTATCTGCGCAAGGCCTCGGCGCTATTTGCGGAATTTCGTGAAACCGGCCTGAGCGAGAAGCTCGGATATGACGGTCCTGATGATCTACGGGCAGCTTACCCGGCTTTCTTTTGGAAAGCCGTCTGTCCCTATATCGGCGATGCACTCCGGTATCTGCGCGTCACGCAGGAAGATAAGCAGTGGATCGCCAATCTCTACGCTCACGTTTTCTCGGAAGAGCACCGCGGCGCACTTGGGGCCTAGCGAGCCGAGGTTTCACAGATCGCGAGCTAGAGCTGGTCCCTTCCGGCAACTCCTTCCGGCCGCGTTGACGCGTCCGCTTTGCCGCCAAACTCAGACATTGCTCGACGCAGCCGGCACTTCGCATTTGTGCCCAAAACCGGCGTAAGCCCGGCCGCGGCAGGCATCGGGTGGGTGTTGGCGCAGCGGGTCAATTATCGTACAAGATGGCGCGCGAAGGGACGTGCATGCCATGGTGCAAGAGCAGCCAGGCCGGGTCGGACGCAGGTTGTCGGTGATAGTGGTCCACCCGAGCGAAATGGCCCAGTGGTAGATGTCTTATGCGGCGACCCGTTTGCGCGGATTGATCACGCCGAGATCCTCAAGCTCTCGCTCGGCTTCCGCCTTTGCCGCTTTCAGGATTTCAACCGCATCGCTGATATTCTGCTCGGAATGATTGGCCATCACCTGCATTCGAATGCGGGCTGCGCCCTTCGGCACGGCCGGGAATTCGACCAGATTGGCTACCAATCCAAATTCCGGGAGGCGTCGTGAGACGAGGCGCGCCAGGCCTTCCGATCCCATCTTGACACAAACGATCGCGGAAGGATCGCCGTAATATTCGAGACCGGCGTCGCTCAGTCCCCGGCGAAGCGACTTGATATTGGCCAGCAGCTCGAGCCGCAGCACGCGTCCCTCGAGCGAATCGACCATATCGAAAGCCTTGAGGATGGTTGCCGCCTGTACTGGCGACAACGCATTGGAGAAAGTCGCCGGCGCGCTGTAGAAGCGCAAATATTCCTGCACGGCTCGGCTTTTGCAGGCGACAAATCCGCCGTTCGAGGCAAAGGTCTTCGAAAAGCTGCCCATCACGACATCGATCTTGCCAAGCATGTTTTGCATGCCGATGTGGCCGCGACCATCCCTGCCCAGACAACCCAGGTCATGTGCGACGTCCACGACGAGCGTGGCATTGTACTCACGACAGAGCGACTGCAGGGCCAGCAGATCGGGAGTGTCCGAGTCCATAGAGAACAATCCCTCGGTGATCACCAGAATGCCGTTCTCGTTATCTTTGGCCCTGATCTTGGCGAGAACGTTGCGGCAGTACTCGTTGTCGAGGTGCCGAAACATGTGGACGTTGCTGGTCGCCGCATTTGCCCCCTCTTGAAGACAGGAGTGCGCGAGCATGTCCATGACAACGTGGTCGGCCGATCGGACCAGTCCCTTGACTACCCCGAAACCCGCGCCCCATCCCGTCGGGTACAATACAACGTGATCCATTTCGAGGAACTCGCCGATCTTCCGCTCGAGCGCGACCGAGTGCGAGGTGTTGCCAACCAGCGCGGCCGAGCCTGCGCTGTGGACGCCGCAGCGTTCGATCGTCTCAATGGCAGTCGCCTTGATTTCCGGATGCGATGACAGGCTGAGATAGTCCTGCGAAGCGAAATTGACGCCGCGCATCCTGTTGCCGCTGTCATCCTGTGCGGCGCAAATCGTCTTGGGGCCGTCTTCGGTGGCGCGGGAAAACGGCCACAGGCCGTTTTGCCGGCGCAGATCCTGCCACTGGAAGAAGCCCCGGGTGCGGTCCAGCAGGTCAAACCCGCCAGGAACGCGAAAATCTCTCATACTGCCGGTGAGCGCGCCAGGCGGTACCTGCGCGTAGGTATTGTTTGACATCATCGTTCCCTGCTCGGCTTTTCGACGTGCTGTCCGCCGATTTTCGCCGATGGTCGCGTAGTGCAATTAATTGTGAGTGTGACTCTGTCTCGCGCCGTCGCCGTTCATCGGTGTTCCTTCCGATGGCGTGAATCTTTGGTTCCTGGCTGAAGTGAATCACGGCCGCCAGGGGGACGTGGTGTCGCAGAAACCGCGATTAACCAGACATTAGCCATGACAGCCATATTCTGGATGCTGCGTGCATTGGCCCTCGGCGCGACGTTGGCTTGGTTCACTCCGCTACGTTGGCGCTTTGTCGGCAGAGGTATGCACGGGCGGTTTGGAACGGCGGCGGGACCCTCATGATCAGGTCAAATGCATTTGTCTTCGCGGGCCGTCGCGTTGAGCGCGACATTCGGAACAGGTATCGCTTCGGCCGCAGACTTGCCGGCGAGGCCTTACACGAAGGCTGCTCCGCTTCAACCGGCGCCGATCACCTGGAGCGGGTGCTATCTCGGCGGCAATATCGGCGCCGGCTGGGATCGCTTCCACGCTGGCGAAGCAGGCTTTGCCGGGGTGCCGAGCCCCTTCGTCGACTACGGCAGCAACACCGGGACCAGCTTGATCGGTGGTGGTCAGGTCGGTTGTGATTATCAATTCGCGCCGAACTGGGTGATCGGTACTCAGGGCAAGGCGGAGTTCGGAAATATCAATTCGTCCAACCTGGTCGCAGCCTTTCCGGGCGTTACTGCGGTATTCAAGCTGAAGAATACGGAAACGCTCACGGGGCGTCTCGGCTATACTCTTGCACCGACGGTTCTTGCCTATGTAAAGGGCGGCGCCGCCTGGTCGAACGCATACGCGACCGCATCAACGGCGTTCGGATTGGGAGAGACCGCGAATTTCAGCATGACCGGATACACGGTGGGCGGCGGCGTGGAGTGGATATTCGCGCCCGGCTGGTCGGTGTTCGGCGAATATAACTACCTGGATTTCGGGACCAAGAACGTCAACTTCCCCTCCACCGGTCCTGGTGCCGGGCTTCGGTCCCGCCGGTACGCTTGCCGATACCAATGCCGTCAAGCTTACGGCGCAGGAAGTAATCTTCGGCGTGAATTACAAGTTCAACTGGGGCAGC
>Ga0137359_10005693_pt1 | contig 10292 bp, 8 predicted proteins | sample Mad1_40_16metaG_FD_108281 | JGI IMG/M metagenome (GOLD analysis project Ga0137359, IMG submission 108281) | Vadose zone soil microbial communities from Angelo Coast Range Reserve, California, USA - Mad1_40_16 metaG | ecosystem: Environmental > Terrestrial > Soil > Vadose zone | place: USA... | reverse complement strand
TTTAGGCGGCGCCCCGGTCCCCTCTTTGATGACTTTATATTGCAAGCCGCTGGCCGTCGTCTTCACGCCTTCCTTGGTTTTGTTTTCGGCCAGGAATTTTTCACCCTCGGCTGCGCTCTTTTGTCCTGCTGCTTCCTGTTTCTGTTGCATATCTTTTTCGAACGCCATCATTGTGTCCTTAACTTCCTGCTCCGTCAAAAGCGGTTTCTTGCCGCTCATCGAGTCTTTGAATCCAGCCATGAACGCATCGGCATTGAGATCGAGATTCTGCTTCTTGAGAGTAAAACCGATATTGAGACCGATACTGTAGCTCGCCTTGTCCTTCTGATCTTTGAGCTGTGGCGGCTTTTCTTCTCCAAAAACATTGACGGCAAACAACAGGACAACGGCGGCGATAGCAGCGAGATATTTCATAACAATTGGATTGCGAATGTGGTTGCGCTTTAACCTGAAACAGCGCAGAAAGTTGCACGCTAATGGAGAAACCGCGCCCGTCAACCCACCGGAAGCGCGCTCAGCTTCTCGCACTTTGCGGGTTACTTGGTTCGTTTTGGGTATTCCCCCCGACCCAAATCCACGCTGCCATTCATTTGTCTGATGCCGAAGCGCTCCGAATCGGCAAGAAAATCTGGCAGAACGAATGTCGCGGCACCATCGCCGGACTCACGTCGTGGAACGAAGGCGAGAATTTTGCCTCACTCGGCATCGGCCATTTCATCTGGTATCCCGAAGGCGTGCGCGGCCCGTTCCAAGAAAGTTTCCCGAAATTTCTAAGCTTTGCCACCGATCGTCGAGCTAATCTGCCGGCGTGGCTACAACAGGCGCGGGCCTGCCCGTGGAATTCACGGACCGAATTTCTTCGGGCAAAAGATTCGGTAACGATGAAGGAGTTGCGCCAGTTTCTCGCGAGCAACGTCGATCTTCAGGCCCACTTCATGGTAGCGCGGCTGCAAAATGCGCTCGTGAAAATGCTCGAAGAAGCCGTGCCTGCTAATCGCGCGAACGTCCAGCAGCAATTTGACCGCGTCGCGAGCACCTCCAGCGGCTGCTACGCGCTCGTCGACTACGTTAATTTTAAGGGCGAAGGCGTGCTCCGGACCGAGCGCTATCGAGATCAGGGTTGGGGATTACTCCAAGTGCTGGAAGGAATGCACGGTGGCGGCAATGGTTCAAGCGCAGCACAGGAATTCTCGCGCTCCGCGGCCGCAATCTTGACCCGTCGCGTCCAAAACTCGCCGCCGGAACGAAAGGAATCCCGGTGGTTGCCCGGCTGGCTTAATCGAGTCAATAGTTACGCCGGAAATTCATGAACCGGATTTCATCCACAATCATCAGTTCGGTGGCGGCCGTCACAATGATCGGTGGCTCGGCTTACGGTCAATTGTTTCAGCCCAAAATGCGCAAACCGGCCGAACTCCTTCAAAAACAGGCGCCCCTAAAAATTAATCAATCGTTACTCAAACAAGCGACGCAGGATAACACGCACATTGTCGTCTCAATTCCAAAACAACGCGCCTATCTCATGATAGGGGACCAAATTGTCATTGACGGTCCGGTTTCATCCGGCAAGCGGGGCCACGGTTCGCCCACCGGCCACATGCATGTGCTGGAAAAGGATCCGAACCATCATTCCAGTCTCTACGGCGATTTTGTCAACAGTTCCGGCCGAGTGGTGCGCGGCGGAGTCAGCGCCCGCATCGATTCCGCTCCGAGCGGAACACATTTCGCCGGCGCGGCCATGAAATGGTTCCTGCGCTTGACTGAAGACGGCGTGGGCATGCACATCGGAATTCTTCCCGGTTATCCAGCTTCGCACGGCTGCGTTCGCCAATCGGTCGACGGTGCCAAGCTTTTTTACGATCACGCCAAAGTCGGTACGCCGGTCGACGTAGGCGATTATTAGGCCAACAACTTTCGCCGCAGTAAATCGAACGCCGCTTGCGCTGCGAGTTCCTTGAACGTCTTGCGATCGCTCGGGAAAAACAACTTCTTCGCCACCGTTTCATCAGGCGCAGCCAGCGCGATGTAAACGGTGCCGACCGGTTTTTCGTTCGATCCCCCGCTTGGTCCCGCAATCCCGGTTGTCGCAAGCGCATATGTCGATCTTGCCCGAGCACGCGCGCCTTCGGCCAATGCGCGCGCGACCTCTTCGCTAACCGCGCCGTGCTTCTCGATCAATTTTGGATCGACGTCCAGCATGTCGGTTTTCGCTTCGTTTGCATACGGAACGCTGCCGGCAATAAAAACTTCGGACGCGCCAGGAACGTTCGTGATCCGATTCGCAAGCCATCCGCCGGTGCAAGATTCCGCAAGCGCAATGGTTTCGTGGCGCTTCGCCAGCAACCTCAGGAGCACTTCCTCGAGACTTTCGTCGTTCGTGGAAAAGATCGACGGACCAAGAGCGCTCGTGATGATCTTATCGGCGCGCGCCACCGCGGTCGGTTCGCCGACAATTCGCACATCAACTTCTCCAGGCCGCGCACAATAACCAAGCTCAATTCCCGGGATCGCGAGGACTTTCTCGCCGATTGCTTCTTCGATAACGGATTCACCCACGCAGGCGATTCGGTAGATTCGCCGGTCGATCGAAGCGGGAATCTGAACGATTGAACGCAAGATGGACATCACAGACTCGCGAAACATTGGTTGAAGCTCGCGCGGCGGACCAGGCAGGACAAAAAGATGCGGCGAATGAATCTTCGGATTGATGTTCGGTTTCAAATATAGTCCGGACGCGCTTCCATTTTCATTTGGAAGAATCTGAGCGCCAGCGGGAACGTGGGCTTGACGCGCGATACGCGAAGTCCATTTGATTCCACGGGCTTTAAGTCTCTCCTTGAGCGAAGCCAGTAATTCAGCGTTTTGCCGTAGTTTCAGCTCGAGCAAATCCGCGACGATGTCGCGTGTGATATCGTCCGTGGTCGGGCCGAGTCCGCCGGTTAAAAATAGAATCTCGCAACCCGAGAACAATTCTGCAAGCGCATCTCGAATTCCCGCGCCGTCAGGAACCGTGCGCTGCTCTTCTATTCGCAAACCAAGCGGAAAAATTTCCCGCGCGATGAACGCCAGATGCGTGTCCTGAACATCCCCTAACAACAGCTCCGTGCCCGTGTTTAGAACGATCGTGCGCATGCAAGATCGACAATAGAACGCGCAAGCCTAAACGCTCAACTTCCGAAACGAAGATCGACAACCAGCCGTCAGGCCGCGTCTTTGTCCTGCTTTTTGCGAATGAGCGGCAGTTTTTTGCCTTCGACTACTGCGCGATTAATTGTCACCTCGGCGATATCTTCGCGGCTTGGCACATCGTACATGATGTCGAGCATGATGCGCTCGAGCATCGATCGCAGCGCGCGCGCCCCTGTTCCCTTTGTTACGGATTGCGCGGCCAGGGCGCGGAGCGCATCCTTCGTCACCGTTAAGCGCACACCCTCCATCGAGAAAAGTTTGGTGTATTGCTTGATCATCGCGTTCTTGGTCTCGGTCAAAATCGCAACCATTTCGTCCTCGGTCAGGCTGTCGAGCGAGCTCACCACTGGTAGCCGGCCGATGAATTCCGGAATCATTCCGAAGGCGAGTAAATCTTCAGGTTCCACGTGCCGGATGGCTTCTTTTCTCAGCGCCTCTTCCACTTCCAGCGATGGGCTGCCAAAGCCCATCACTTTCTGGCCGATCCGTTTTTGAATAATTTTGTCGAGTCCGATAAACGCGCCGCCACAAATGAAGAGAATTTTCTCGGTATTGACCTGTATGTATTCCTGGTGCGGATGTTTGCGGCCGCCTTGCGGCGGAACATTGCAGGTGCTGCCTTCTAAAATCTTCAACAGCGCTTGCTGCACGCCTTCGCCGGAAACATCTCGTGTGATCGACACGTTGTCGGTCTTGCGACCGATCTTGTCGATCTCGTCGATATAAACAATGCCGATCTCAGCGCGCTTCACGTCGTAATCCGAATTTTGGAGCAAGCGCAGAATAATGTTTTCGACGTCTTCGCCCACGTAGCCCGCTTCGGTCAGCGTCGTTGCATCCGCGATGCAAAATGGGACGTCGAGAATTTTGGCGAGCGTCTTGGCTAGCAACGTTTTGCCCGAACCGGTCGGACCGATCAGCAGAATATTGCTCTTCTCGATTTCCACTTCCGCGAACGGATCAGGCTGGAATACGGCCGATGAATCGGCCGGCGCCGAAGTTTGCATCACGCGTTTGAAATGATTGTGGACCGCCACCGAAAGCGTCTTTTTGGCTATGTCCTGCCCGATTACATGCTGATCGAGCAATCGTCGGATTTCCACCGGTTTCGGCACGCGAATATTCGACGACTGGCGCCGCGCGTCTTCGTTGAGTTCCTTGTCGAGGATGCTCTTGCAGACGTTGATGCAACTATCACAAATGTAGACGCCTGGACCGGCGATCAGTTTGCGCACCTCAGCGTGGCTCTTGCCACAGAATGAGCACATGGTCAGGTTCGAAGCGCGAGCCATATTTTCGCCTTCTTAAAGAGCAGCTTTTATTCCTCGCCCTTCCGTCCGTGAGCCGCCTCCGCCGAGCGATCGCTCGAATGAGAGGCCGCCCCGTCGAGCCCTTTCGGGACTTCTTTGCGCGATTTAATCACCTCGTCGACCAAGCCATAAGACTTTGCCTCCGCCGCCGACATGTAATAATCGCGGTCTGAATCCAATTTCACCTGCTCCTCCGGCTTGCCCGTGTGCTGCGAAATGATCCTGATCAAACGCTTCTTGAGCTTGAACATGTAATCGACCTGCCGCTCCACGTCGCTGGCCGCGCCCTGCGCACCGCCGGAAACCTGATGGATCATGATGTCGGAATTCGGCAGCGCGAACCGTTTTCCTTTTGTGCCGGAGCAAAGCAACACCGCCGCCATGCTCGCCGCCATCCCGAGGCAGTAAGTCGTCACATCACAGGTGAGAAACTGCATCGTGTCATACACCGCCAGGCCAGCCGTCACCGAACCGCCCGGCGAGTTGATGTAAATGTTGATGTCCTTCTTCGAGTCTTCCATTTGCAGGAAGAGCAATTGTGCGATCACGAGATTGGCGATGTGATCGTCGACCGCCGTTCCGATGAAAACGATACGGTCCTTCAGCAAACGCGAATAGATGTCGTAACTGCGCTCGCCGCGGCCAGTTTGCTCCACCACCATCGGTACCAACACCGATTGCGAACGATTTTCGCGGGATTTACTCATGATTTCTTTTGGGGAGCGGTCTCTTCTGAAGCCGGCTGGACGCTAACATTCGCTTTTAGGAAATCAAGGGTCTTACCGAGCAGAATCTGCTCCGCGAAGGTGTTTAACCCATCGTGTTCTTCGAGTTCTTTGCGCATTTTGTCCGCTGAAATGTTATAGCGCGCTGCCTCTTGCCGGACGCGAAGATCGACATCTTCGCGCGAGACTTCGATCTTTTCGCCTTCAGCGATGCGGCTGAGAATGAAATTCGTTTTCAACCGATGCCCGGCAAGACCTCCCGCGCTCTCAATCAGCTCCTTCTCCTTGTCCTTAAGCATCTCATCCGGAATGCCGCGGGCACGATTTCGTTGCACGATCTCGCCCAAAGCGCGGCGCGTCTCATTTCTCAACAAACTCGGCGGCAAATCAAAATTAATCCGCTCGTGTAAATACGTCACGATTTGGTCCTCCTTCGCGCGTTCCACCGTGTGTTCCTTTTCGTGCTCGAGATCGTGTTCCAGAACATGACGAAGATCGGCCAGCGTCTTTCCTTTGATAAGCTTGTCCGCGAAAGCGTCATCCAGTGCCGGCAACGCCTTTTGCTTGATCTCGCCGACCGTCACGCTGTAGCTCGCTTGCTTCCCGGCTAATTCTTTGACCGGAAAATCTGCGGCAAAATCGACATTCACCGTGCGCGTCTCGCCCGGTTTCTGTCCGACAAGTTGCTCGCAGAATTTTGGGAGAAAGTTTTCGGGCGCAAGATGAAGCCAAAATTTCTTGCCGCCGTATAAATTCTTGCTCGCTTGCGGCGCAATCTCGCTGATCGGCTTGCCGTCGATCGATCCTTCGAAATCAATCACTGCGAAATCTTCCATTTGCAGCCCTCGCTCCGGCACGTCGACAAAATCCGCCGTTTGTTCGCGCAAACGTTCCAGCGCGGCCTCGATTTCCGCTTCTGAAACTTTCGTATTAGGCAACTGCACTGGAATATTCTTGTAATTCGGAAGATCAAACTCAGGCGCGGTCACCACCGTCGCGCGAAATCGCATCGATTTGTCTTCGCCGAACTGAACGTCCTCGAGGTTGGTCAACGAAGCCACGCGCAATTTCTTTTGCTCGATCGCGTCGTGATAACTTTTCGAGACCAGTTTCTTCGTCACCTCATCCTGAATTTCTTTCCGAAATCTCTTTTCGATAACCGATCGCGGCGCTTTGCCCGGCCGGTAACCTGGAATTTTAGCAAACCGCGCGAAACTATTTGCGATTACGTCCCATTCCTTCGCGACCTCGTCCGGCGGCAATTCGATCCGGAGCGTCGAGACAGACTCAGGCTGTTTTTCAACTTTGACTTTCATGAAAGGAATCGACGTTAAGTGTGGCCGCGATTATCTGCAAGGTAGGGACATGTCTCCGACGTGTCCGACTAATTCGACGGACGGCTCGGAGAGCCATCCCTACCAACTTACGCGGTCGCCGCGCACGTAAACCGCATGCACTTGCGGAAACCCGAACCAATACGCCGGCTCGCGATAATCTTCGCAATCGAAGATCGAAAAGTTGGCGAGCTTTCCTGACTCGAGTGATCCAATCTTTTCGCCGCGACCAAGCGAATAGGCGGCGTTGACGGTCGATGCGGTGATCGCTTCTGCCGGCGACATTTTCATTTGCGTGCAGGCCAGCGACAAAACCATCGGCATCGAAACTGTTGGCGACGATCCGGGATTGAAGTCGGTCGCGATTACCACGGCGAGGCCGGCCTCGATCATATCGCGCGCTCGGGGATAAGATGTCGATCCAAGAGCGTAAACCGAACCCGGCAAAAGCACCGGTTGTACACCTGCGGATTTCAGCGCCGCTATCCCCTGCTCGTCCGTCTTCTCCAGATGATCCGCCGTTGTCGCGTTCAATTCCGCGGCGAGCTTTGCGCCGCCGGAATTCGAAAGCTGATCGACATGCATTCGCAATTTTAGACCGACCTTCTTCGCCGCCGTCAGAATTTTTCTCGATTGTTCGATGTCGAAATAACCGCGCTCACAGAAGATGTCGCAAAACTCGGCCAGCTTTTCCGCCGCGACTCGCGGTAACATCTCCTTGATGACAAGATCGACATATTCGTCGGCGCGAGCATCGCGTGGGATCGCGTGCGCGCCGAGAAATGTCGGTACAATCTCGAGAGAAAACTCCTGATTCAGTCGGTGCATCACGCGCAGAATCTTTAGCTCGTCATCAACTGTGAGTCCGTATCCCGACTTCGCTTCAACGGTTGTGGTTCCGCATTTCAAAAACCAATTCGCATGTTTCTTTGCCCGCCCGAAGAGGTCCGCCTCGCTTGCCGCGCGCGTCTTTTCGACGGTCGACCAAATCCCGCCGCCAGCTTTGGCAATTTGTTCATAACTTTCGCCCCGCGAGCGCCGCTCAAAATCATCCACCCGGTTCCCGGCAAAAACCAAATGCGTGTGCGCGTCGACGAATCCCGGCAGCACAACTCGCCCGCCGACATCGACTACTGCCAGTCCGGCTCGGACTGCGCCGCGCGCATTCTTTTCGATCTCGTCGCTTGGGCCGACGATGTCGATCTTGCCATCGCGAATCAGAATCCCGCCGTCACGGATAATCCCGAGCTCAGACATTTCGCCGCCGACGCGCGGACGCTTGGGCCCCGCCAGCGTGACAAGCTGCGACGCGTGAAGAAGAGCGACAGACTTCAAGATTTACCCAACTTGCTCTCAACACCTGATCGATCTTCTTAAACTCGGATTCGGATTCAGCCGTAATTTTCCGGACTTTTTCCTGAAGAGCTGACTTCACCTTTTCATCCTTCAGGCCTGCCAGGTTGATTCGTACGTTCAGCGCGGCGCCACCGATACAAGCCCGCACTCCGAGAAGGCCAACGCCAACATCCGAGATCGAAGCGGGGTTACCTTTGTCGGCCATCTCTGAAAGTATCTGGTAGGCCTTGAACGCCGTTCCCATTACTCGGAGCGGAACTTCCGCAGCGTATTTGGTAGCGATCTGGATTGCTTCTGAGCGCGCCGCTTTTTCTTCCGCGGATTCCTTGGGCAGGGCGAACGCGTCCATCACTTTGTTGAACGCCGCCGCGTCTTCATCGACCAGCGAGAGCAGTTCATCTTTCAGTTGTTGCGCTTTAACCGCCCAATCACTGAAATATTTGACCTTATCATCCCAGCCGCGTTTTCCGGCGGAGAGGTTCGCCACCATTCCGCCGAGTGATGCGCCCAATGCCCCCATGAGCGCCGCCACCGAGCCGCCGCCAGGCGCGGGCGAATCACTCAACGTTTCATTACAAAACTCGCGCAAATTCATTTTCAAAAGCGATTTCTTGGAACCGGATTCAATTTTGAATTCAATCACCTTTTCTTTCGGATCGAAAGGTTTCAGTTCGCTCAGTCCCATGGAGCGGATCGCAATATCGATCAGCTCTTCCTCCGAAGCGCCCTCCGACCATTTTTGTTTTCGGAGAAAATATTTACCGGCATCAACGAGACATTTCTTCGGGACCATGCCCACTATCTCCGAGCCGGTCACGCGCATGCCGCGCTTGCTCGCAGATTCAACGCAGGCATCAAATGCAGCATGCAACGGCGTTTCCTCGATGTTCGTCAAATTCATTGAGACCTGCGCGATTCCATATTCCTTCACGTACCAGCCAATGGCTTTGACATGCTTCAGCATCCCGGGAATGCGGACCGGTTCGCCTTTTGCATCGAGCACCGGTTTCCCGGACGGCGTGCCGTCATCCGTTTTGATCCGGCCATTTTCCCTCACATCAAACGCGACCGAGGTCGCCCGGCGCACTGCCTTCGTGTTCAGGTTCACGTTGTAGGCGACCAAAAACTCGCGCGCACCAATTGCCGTTACGCCCGACTTTTCATTGAACGCGGCAGGTCCAAAATCTGGTTTCCACTCTGCTTGCTTAATTTTCTCGGTGAAGCCTTCGTATTCGCCGGCACGAATAACAGCGAGATTGGCACGCGATGGATCCTTCGCCGCCTTTTCATAGAGATAGACGGGAATCTTTAATTCATCGCCAACGCGCTTCCCTAGTTGCTTTGCACAGGCGATGGCTTCGTCCCAGGTCACGTTGCTCACCGGAATAAATGGACAAACATCGGTGGCGCCCATGCGCGGATGGGCCCCTTTGTGTTTACGCATGTCGATCAATTCAGCCGCTTTCTTGATTCCGCGGAAGGCGGCCTCCACTGTAGCTTCGGGACTTCCAACAAAAGTAACCACGGTGCGGTTGGTGGTCGCCCCAGGATCGACATCGAGCAGCGAAACGCCGTCCACCGATTCAATCGTGTCCGTTATTTGGCGGATGACGTTCTGGTCGCGGCCTTCAGAGAAATTCGGCACGCACTCGATCAATTTCTGCATGCTCAATCGCGCGTTTTCGGCTGCATCGGGATATCGATCTTGTGCGTGGCAGCAAATTCAACCGCTTTTGAATATCCGGCATCCACGTGACGCAGCACGCCCATTCCGGGATCGCTCGTCAGCACGCGCTCGAGTCGGCGCCTGGAACTCTCGCTGCCGTCGGCAACCGCGACCATTCCGGCGTGCTGCGAATAGCCGATCCCGACCCCACCGCCGTTGTGAATTGAAATCCACGACGCGCCCGCGGCGGTGTTGATGAGCGCGTTGAGCAACGGCCAATCGGCAATCGCATCGCTGCCGTCCAGCATTCCCTCTGTTTCGCGATTCGGCGAGGCCACTGATCCAGCATCGAGATGATCGCGCCCGATGACGATCGGCGCGTTGATTTCACCGCGCTTCACCAGCTCGTTCATGGCGACGCCAAACTCGGCGCGCTCGCCGTAACCGAGCCAGCAAATCCGCGCGGGCAAACCTTGAAATTGAATTCGTTCCTCCGCGAGTTTCATCCAACGCGCGAGCGTCTGGTTTTTCGGAAATGATACGAGCGCCAACGGATCCGTGCGCGCGATGTCTTCCGGATCGCCGCTCAATGCCACCCAGCGAAACGGGCCGCGCCCTTCGCAAAAAAGCGGTCGAATGTATTCCGGAACGAAACAGTGGATATCGAACGCTTTCGCGACGCCTGCATGCTTCGCCTGCGCACGAATATTAT
>Ga0137359_10005691_pt1 | contig 10292 bp, 13 predicted proteins | sample Mad1_40_16metaG_FD_108281 | JGI IMG/M metagenome (GOLD analysis project Ga0137359, IMG submission 108281) | Vadose zone soil microbial communities from Angelo Coast Range Reserve, California, USA - Mad1_40_16 metaG | ecosystem: Environmental > Terrestrial > Soil > Vadose zone | place: USA... | reverse complement strand
TTCACTGTCCCGGCGCGCGCACAGGCGGCCGCTTTGGGAAGGCCAGACTTCGATGCCGTCTACGTGGCTCATCCGATCCAGGACCAGACGTCTGCCGAAATCGAGGCGAAGGCCGACCTGGCGTTGGACGAAATCGTGGCGCGCCTCACCAAGCCGAAGCAGTTGTAGAGGCTGGCTTCGGCCGGCGTGTGACGCGAAGCGCCGAAGCAGTTATTTGAGGCCTTCGATAGGAATGCTGGACACGGCCAGAATACGCCGGTCCGTCTTTGCTTGCACGAACGCGATCGCTCGCAAATCCTTAGCCTTCCATTGCCGCACGACCCGGACAACAGGCGCCGCGGTGAAGGAACTGGCTTGAGCCAGGCGGCCGATCTGAGTCAGTTTGCGCACAACCGCGGTGTGCACGAGCTTCCGGCCGCGATTTCACCACACAAAAGTGTTGTTTGAAGCGGCTGTAGAACCGAAGAAAGCGATTCAACGCCATGCTGGTCATCAAAAATGGTATCCCAAGACCCAGCGAATAAGCCGCCAGCAGAAACATGCCGTCCATGACCGTTCCCTTGGTGCTGGCAATCGCGAGAACGCCGGCAAGGATCAGGTGACAATAAGGAAATCAGGCCTGCCGCGAATGACGTGAAAATTGTTATCTGATCCATGCTGCAATCACCGGAGGCTCCGCAAGACTCCTAAGACAATCGGCTCACCAAGACAAGTAATCGAAACGACACTGCGATGACCTCCTAATGTGGTGAAAAGCCATTCATGCGCCGTTTATTCCCAGTTCTTTCAAGCTCCGGAATGTTTCGCCGTGTTTGTGTCTTTTACATGGGGGGTGAAAAGGCTGTCACGCTCACCGCAACGTCCGGACAAGATACGGAAGAGAGCAATCCGAACTCCCGGTCGGTCAGGTGCTCGGACTGCCCGGTCACTTGAAAAAGCGTTTGAGTAGTGAATTCTGCAAGAAATTGTTTTCGCATATCCTACTAAAGCCGCCATGCGACTCAAATATTCCGGAGATTCAGAACGAAAACTTTCTTTGGAGGTTGGGAATACTGGGGCCGGCGGAGGGCATATATCTCTGGGTACCTCTGAGGAAGAGTCGTGGTTGTTTTGTTGGAAGCTCTTCCCACCGGACATATGGAGAAGAACATGACGAGACCGTCTCTAACAATCGCGCTGGCATTCCTTTTCGCCGCCAATTTCGTATTGAGTGGAGAACAGAGTACGCGAACTTCCGGACCATGGTCGGGCGTCATTATTAATAGCGGCTGCACCGCAGATGAGGCGTTCGCGGAAGCGGATAAGTGCACGGACCACGTGCCGGGGGCAAAGCTGGTGTTGTACGACGATACGACCCGGCAGGTTTTCAATCTCGAACCGCAGACTCAGGCATTGGGACATTTGGGGGAGGCTATAACCGTCAGCGGGACGCTTGAAGCAAATGCCATTCACGTTTCATCCCTTCAGTTGCTTAATTCAATTGGGCTACCCGTCGGGCAGAAGGCTCCGGCCTTTTCCGCTCGCGACCAATTTGGCCGGGAACAGACATTGGAAAGTCTAAAGGGGCCGCATGGCACCGTTGTGCTCTTCTTCCGCTCTGCGGATTGGTGACCCTACTGCAAAGGGCAGCTAGTTCAGCTGCAGAACGCGAAAGCAAGATTCGAGAAGCAAGGAATGAAACTCGCAGCGATCAGCTACGACAGCGAAGCCATCTTGAAATACTTCGCGGATCGCCGCAAAATCGATTTCCCCTTGCTCGCCGATCCCGATTCCAAGATCATTCGCGCCTACCAGGTTCTGAACGTCGAGGCCACAGGTCAGTTCAAGAGTATGGCTCGCCCGGGATATTTCTTTATCGACACTCGTGGCGTGATTCGAGAAAAGTTCTTCGAAGCGAAGTACCGCGAGCGGCTTTCCGGGAACAACGTTGTTGTTAAAGTCTTTCCGGAGCTTGGCGAAGAAGTCACGAACAGCGTTGAAGCGCCCCACCTCCAACTCACGATTGCACAATCTGATCGCATTGCGTTTCCCGGGAACCTTATCACGCTGACCGCGGAGGTGCGGCTCCCTCCGGACGTCCATGTATATGCGCCCGGCACGAAAGGCTACAAACCGATCAAGCTCGAAATTGACCCCACGCGAGGGACTCAAGTGAAGTCAGCGGTTTACCCGCAATCTAAAATTCTCTATTTGCCGGCGATCAAAGAGCGTGTCCCGGTTTTCGAGGGCACATTCCGTCTCCGCCAGGACTTGCAAGTGGCCACCGCCGCCGATTTCAGCAACTCGCTTGGTTCAGAGGGAAAAACCATCACGATCGCGGGAAAGCTCGAGTATCAAGCCTGTGACAGCAAAATTTGTTTTACACCAACCTCAGTTCCGGTGCAGTGGCAATTGCAGGTTCTGCCACTCGATCGGCAGCGAGCGCCGGAGAACATTCAACATAAATAGTGTGGCAACGACAGACGTGACCTCCCATGATTAAATGGGGCGCTTCGATGGAACTCGAGGAGCCTCATGACGATGCTTCCGAGTCTTGCGAGCATGACCTGGAGCAGTTGATGGTTCGGTACCAAAAAGCGGATCCAGATGCCACGGCGGTTCTCATCGAGAGGCTTAGTCCTCGCCTGTACCGGTTCTTTGCGAGCCAACTGGGCAACCGAACCGATGCCGACGACATGCTCCAGGACCTGTGGCTGCGCGTCCACCGGGTACGACACACTTACCGTTCAGGCCAGCCTCTCCTTCCATGGGTATACGCAATTGCACATCGGGTCCGAATCGATAGTTATCGCAAGCGCCGGCGCACGTCACGGGAGATTGGGATTGATGTGCTACCCGAGCGGGCCGTGCCGCAGGAAAAACAAAGCAACGTGCCGGCGTTCGACGAACTTCTTGCAACCCTACCAGAGGGCCAGCGCGAGGTCCTAACGATGCTCAAGGTGGGCGGACTAAGTTTGGAAGAGGTCGCTCGGGCCACGTCTTCCACGGCAGGAGCCGTGAAACAGAAAGCTCACCGGGCATATGAACGGTTGCGGAGCTTCCTCCAAAAGACGCCGGCTGCCGGCCGCCAGGCATAGTCGTAGCACGTGTAACTTCGAGGGCAATATCAACGAATCCCAAAGAGAGAGTATGCAAGATGCATTCCCAGGTGTATTCTCCCGGTTTTGGAGAAAGAGTGGCCAAGAATCCAGGGGTCCGTCAACAACAGACGACGCTTTGGCAGGCTCCCAGGGGAGAGGAACGATGACGTGTCGCGACGTGGAAGGCGTGATCATCTCGCACGCCTCGGGTGCGTCAACCTCTCCGGAAGTGGCCGTTCACATTGCCGGATGTGAGAGTTGCGGACGACTGGCTCGTGCAATTGCACAGGCCCACCAGGTTCACCCGCCGTCACCGGAGCAATTGGAGCGGATCAAGGCTCGGATACTCGCTGACTTGAAACCGGCAAGGCCGCCGTTGCCTCCCGCGAGCGTGCTGGTGTTCGCCCTCGTTTTCATTCTCGTGGTTATATCGGCCATCGGTGGTGCAGCCCTTGGTATCGCTGGCTGGCGGGCACTCAGTCTGCTGCAAAAGATTACAGTTTTCAGTGCTCTGGCAGCGGGCGCCGGCGTGTTAGCCTTCTCAACCGCCCGGCTGGTCGTGCCTGGGAGCAGGTTCCCGCTGTCGCCCTACCTGTTTGTCATTGCCGTCTTCGGAGTGATGGCTGCCATCTGTACGAGCTTGTTTTATCCGCAGGAGGAAGCTACGTTCGTTTCGACAGGTGTGGTATGCCTCAGGATCGGCCTCGAGTGCGCCATTTCCGCCACACTTCTGTTCTGGCTGCTGCTGCGTCGAGGTGCAATCCTGAATCCTATCTTGATGGGGACAACCGCAGGCGCACTCGCGGGTTTGAGTGGGCTCACGGTTTTAGAGATATTCTGCCCAAACTTAAATGAGTACCACATCCTCGTCTGGCACTTGGGAACTGTCCTGGTGAGTGCCGTGGGCGGCCTGGCGATCGGCATCATAGCGGAGTATTCCGGCTGGAGGCGCGCCCCCCACACTTCTTGAATTCCATTCCCGTCAGGCTCTACAGCTGCTCTGCGGCACTTCCTTCCGCGTACTTAGCTGATGCAGTGTTGGGCAAGTCTGCTCAATAAAACAGTCTGATCTGCCTTCGTCGAATTTGCCGAATGTCACCATAACTCTTCGTGTGTCCCGGCGAATGAATCATTGAGGCGGTCCGGATAGTCCACCGTTTCAACGCAAAACAGAAAGGAAACTACTCACATGATTTTCGCATCTGAAAAGCACACTCGATTTTTCGCCAGACTGCTGTCCCGTACCTTTGCAGCAATGCTGCTCTTAAGCGCCTTGCCCTTGATCTCACTGGCGCAACCAAGCCCAGGGGTGTTCGGCCCGGGTCCGGGCTGCAATTTGTTCCCTGCACCGGCATCCATAGGGGCCAGCGTGCCCTTGTCGTATTTCGGCCCTCCGCCGTCGCAGAGTAACCCGAGCCTGGTCGGGCCTGTGCAGTTGTTGAAGTCCGGCCAACTGGATGAGAAGAGTGGCACGATAACTTTACCGCTATATCTCGGGTATCTCACATCTGGAGATCAAGATTCTCCCTTCGGCCGCTCCAAGAACCTGAAAAAGGTATGGTATATCCTCACCGACGTCAGCGATCCCGAGGTTGCTTCGCTGCTTGGGCTGGAATTCTCCGCCAAGCTCAATTTCGCCGCCAACGGCGCGCGAACCGCTACCTTCGATGAGAACAATGCTCTCGTATTCGAAAGAGGATCGGTCGATTTCAAGCCCGTGCGGAAAGTCGTCCCAGGGCCGGCCTCAGCTCCATTTCCGCCGGCTTCAGCTCAGCCGGGGTCTGTTGGTGACCAATTCTACAGTCCACTAGTCCGCGTCGGAAATATTATCTACAATGCGCCGATCATCGCATTTGACGTCGAGGCAAACGACATTAATTTTCCAAAAGGCGGCGTCGATTACACAAAGGTTCACGATGAAGTGCTTGCGATCGACCCGTTCGCCGGGACGGTCACTCTGCAGATGGTCAACGGATTCAGCTTCGGGCGTCCCATCTGGTACATCTCGATGGACGTCAGCGTTTCCGCCGTGGCTGCTATCGAAGGCGCTACCTTCGCCCCTTTGATGCAGGCCCTAGTCACCGGTCGGGATGACAGTTTTGGCAGCCCGGTGGAACGCCTGTTCATCGCGGTAAATGGGCCCTCCGACGGTGGTTGTGACAATCCGATGAGGCAGGGTCTCTTTGCTGCGTTGACGGATGGCCACCGGCCGAACAATGTCTTCGGCGGCATTCCCACGATCGCACCCGATTACAGCCCCATGTGGAATGGTAACCTCTACGAGTGGACTCAAGATGCGGTTAATAAAGGCTACAGAGGTCAGCTTCGGGAGGAGTTCCAAATCCTCACATACGTTCAAGACGGCATATTAACGGGTCCGGGCGGCGCGAAATTTGGCGACAGCAAGTTCATCGTGAACTGCCCGCCTATTCTACGGCTGGACTAGCTGCGGGCTTTATCGCGGGCCGTGCCCACCCGTTGGATTCCGCGGCGCCCAGCTATTTGCTGGGCGCCGCGGTCTCAACCGTAAGGCGTTGGATTGACGTGGGCCACCCTCGCTCCTCTCAGTCCGTCACAATGGAAAGATTCCAGAAGAGATCAAAGATGAAAAGGAATCGCTTCCGCGAACTGAGCCGCACAGAGAAGTAAGCCCTCTTCACATTCTTAAATTCACTATAGACGCCACCAGGCGACGGGGCCTCGGCTACCCAGAAAAGCGGCAAGGCATGGCGAACGCTAGTGCCTTGCCGCTCCTCCCGCTCTCGCGATCATTCAATCAAGTCACAGCTTTTGCCGTCCACGCGGAGCGACGCAGTTTCACATATTCCGCATGCGCCCATAAGAGAGGTACTGCGGCCCCGGTCTTTCTGCCAAAGAGGAAATGACGCGAGCGCAGGTCTTGTGCATCCCAGATCTGCTCGGGTATCAGGCCTATGCCTCCGGAAAACTTCTCGAGGGCGCGGAGATAAGGACCCGGATCACGGCCGGCGGCAAGCTCATAGTGACCTCGCTCCCCCGTCAGCAAAGGCCACGGACGGCCAACCCCCCATCCCTTATATGAGTCGCCATCCTCCCGTTACCCATAACCATCATGGTTGTAGCGGCGCCAACAGGGACCGAGAGGTGTATCGACCTTGAGCACGGCATCCACGACGCGAAGGGAGTCCCGGATGAGCGGATCGTGCGCGCTACGAATTCCATAACGAACCAGCTCGAGAAAACCGGGATCAATGATTGCCTTGGCAGGAAATTCAACGCGATCACCGGGGCGCTGATTTCCCAGGACCACCGTTCCACAATTTGGATCCTCGTCCGCACAGTGATCAATGTCGCCTGGGTTAATACGGATGTAGTGCCGGGTCAGCCCGGGGACTAAAGTCCCTTGCATCGTGACTGTCCAACGTTCGACATGTGATTCGAGGAAATCAGCGTAGTCTCGGACGAATTCGGCTGTGCTTTTGTCGCCTCGGTCAGTAAAGAATTCGGCCGCGCATATCAGTGCCGCAATGTGTACCGCGAGCGTTGATGGCGAATAGCCGCTCGCTTCCTCCCACCGGTCCTGCGCGGTGACCGGACCTTCTCGGATCAGGAACCCACAGGCGCGACGAACCATGACGTAAGGGTCGAAGTTTCCCAACGCGCCAAGTTTCCATAGCCGCCATGTGAGAAGAATTGGAAATGCGACCTCGTCCAACTGTATGCCCTGCCAATGGGGCCGCCCGTCGATCCAGAAATTTTGGTAAAAGCCGACGTTCGGCTGAGCAGCAGGCGAGGCGCCGGTGGATAGAACGACTGGCCGTAGGTATTGCCCGACTTTCTCGATAGACCGTGACAGCGTGAACACATTTGCCGGTAGAGCTTCGCGCCCGCGATCAAGTTCTCGTCGGATGCAGGAATCGGATTGCCGCCACTCGGGGCGTGGCGCGCTACTGAAGCACGGAGAGCGGAGCCAAGCAGGCTCGCCTCTAAACGGCTCGGAGCAACATCGGCCTGGACTGGCAAGATGCCAAGTTTGGCGAAGGAAACCAAAACAAGAGCCGCAAAGCCGTAGGCCGTTATTGCTCCGAGTACAAAAGATTTCATGATCTGCGGATTCATTACTCGATAACTGTCAGCGTTGCCGACATGTCCTCATGGCCGTCGCCGCAGAAGACGTCGCAAAGGAACGTGAACTTGCCGATCTTGTCTGGAACAAAGCGCACTTTCTCGACAACACCAGGCTGGATATCGGCCCGCAGTTGAAACGCCGATAGCTTGAATCCATGGTGCCGGTCCTGGCTCATCAGTTCCAATGTCACGGGCACGCCTCTCTTAACCGTGATCTCACTTGGCTTATATTCGAAAGTTGAAGCAGAAATGCGAATGACCTGTTCGTCGTTTCGCATCTCCGGCGCGGCGGATTGAATAGCCGTTTGTTGCAGGAAGAGACCGGGGAGGCGGCAATCAACAGGGCATGGTGCAAGATCTTCTTCATACTCATTACCCCCTCGAGATCGAGAATTCCTCGATCTCGTACTGCGCTTGTGCGACTTCCGCTTCCACGTTTCGAAAACCGAGACCCTTATAGGGTGCCGCTGCATTCCAAGGTATCTGAGCCTTCTTGGGAACGGAGCCAGGCTCCGGAAGAGCCCACATCAGGGACTTGGCCGCATGGTGCGCGATGTGCCCTGTCATATGGTGGTGCTCCTGGTGAATGTGCCCGTACAGAACCGTCACGTTCGGAAGTGGCATCAACGTGTCGATAACGGCGGCCCCATCCCGCGTCGCCCAATCCCAATCGGGCGCCAAATCAAACAAGGGGCGGTGGGTCAAAACGACAATTCGCGAGTCGTGTTTCATCTGTTGGAGATCGGCCTGTAACCACTGCAATTGCTTTTCACCGACGGCGGCCATGGGATCGGAGACGTTGTCGAGGACGATGAAGTGAACGCCGTTGTGATCGAATGTGTAATGCAGGTCGCCGAAGAACTCCTGGTAGGCGTCGCCGCGATCCAAAGAGGCGTCATGTTCCCCGGCCATGAATCGCACGGTCTTTATCTTGAGCTGACTCACGATGTCACGAAATTCGGCCATACGGTCGCGCCGTATCTTCCGGTCGTCGGTGGTTTGAGTGAGATCGCCGGTGAAGACAACGAAGTCCGGTTGCTCGTCCAGAGCATTGACCGCAGCCACTGCCTTCTTCAACGTCCCTTGGGAATCAGGATTGATGTTCGGTCCGTTAAAGCCCCAATGCGTGTCGGAGAGCTGAACAAAATAGAAGGATTCATCCTTTTTCTGTGCTGAGCCGCCCGCGCGAACTGTCGTACCAGACACGAATACGGCGACGCCCATTCCGGCAAGCTTGAGAAGGTCACGCCGATTCATAAGATCGCTCATTAGTATCTCCTTGATGTTTTTATTGAAATCACTCGGTGTCGATTTCACTAAACTAGACCGTGCGGACGGTTACTAAATTCCCCCGGGAATAAATTGATCGTGTTCACGGTCTGGGACGAGGGACTTCGTGTCGCACCTGTTGTCTGGCTTCCGTTTCATGAAGTCCCAAACCGTGAGTGCGTAGCATGCGGGACAACGTGGAAACATTTGGCCTTTAATGAGGCTGATCTCGGCAAGGCAACATTCTGAGCTGTACTGCCCTGGTTGATTGGCATCACGTCCGGTTTTCATCTTTCCTCCATCTTTTATGGCTTGATATTCAGGGTCTCCGCGTAGTACCCGCTCTTACCATGGACCGACAAGTTCGAGACTCCTTTTGGTGGGTTGATCTTGAGGCGGATCTTGCGCCACTTTCCGTCTTTGGCTTCATTCGTGGAGTGATATCCCAGCACGTACTGGTTCCTGAGTTCGAGAGCGATCTTGTTACAGATGTCTTCCAACTCATCGACGGAGTCCGGAAAGAACGCTCGACCACCGCTGATTTGCGCGAGATCCTCGATAATGGCCCGCCCGTCCCGGCCTGGGTCGAGCTCTCCGCTTGAATTGACGATTCCAATAACAAAAATCTGAACGTCCTGCTCCTTCACGAATTCTTTGATGTCCCAGAACGAATACCGGCTGTGGTTGTCCTCACCATCCGTGATCAATAACAACGCCTTTCTCTTATTCCTGGCGCTCTTCATTGTCTCGAGACCGAGATAGACCGCATCGAAGAGAGGTGTCAGCCCTTTGGCCGGCGTGAACAGCATGTGATTTTGCAGCCGGGAAATGTCCGTGGTGAATCCTTCGGCGAGCCGCGGACTTTGACTGAACGTTACCAGGAAAAACTCGTCTTCGGGATTGCCTGTTTTAAGAAAGCTGACGGCGGCATCGCGGGCTCGGGAGATCTTGTCTTCCATACTTCCCGTGGCATCGAAGATTAATCCAATGCTCATTGGAGTGTCTTCACTGGAAAAGTACTCCACCTTTTGCTCAACTTTATCCTCCCAAATCCGAAAGTTCTCCTGCTCGAGACCAGTGACCAGTCGCCCTTTCGAGTCCGAGACGGTCGCGTTGACGAGGACCAGATCGACATCGACCTTGATCGTCTGGTTCCGGTCCTTCGTCGAACGTTCCTGAGCACGAATCACAGCGGTGCACACGAATGCGAGGGAGAAGAGCATCATGGGCAGGAGAAGGCGCCGTTTATTTATAAAGTAGGTCACTGCAAGGCCCCTAATTTGCGCCGTCTCCAGAAGCCCGGCCGGCGATTGTTTGTCCTACTTGTGTTCCCAGTTTCAGACCCTCGCTCACATCGAGCTGAGTGTGGATGCCGGCGTCGAACGTGGAAGTGCCAGCGTCGCTTGCCATCGATGTGAACAGATGCGCATCGTTAGGGAACAGCGCGGACATGATGACCCACGTCTTCCACTTACCGGCGCCAGGCTCGACTTGAGCTATGAGAGTGCCCGTGATCATGGACGCACTGAGAATGTATAAGATTGGTTTGTTCATTGGAGTTCTCCTTAAAAGTGGATACCGTTAGCGATCATCGGCGTCCCGGCCGGCCGTGGCCGGCACTGCGGTGTTTACCGGCACTCTGGTCCCGCGCAGTACTCAGGCCTGTGTACTGGGCGAGAAGCGGGGCGCAAGGAATCCGTCGTTGATCTCACGTGTGACGGCGAATCGGTTGTGAGCTGTGGCGGGAAGGAACAGGGTGGTGGTGTCAGCGAAACCGTCCGAAGGTGTGTCGGTATCTCCCTCGACGGCAGAGATCACACCGTCGCCGTCACTGTC
>Ga0137359_10005688_pt1 | contig 10295 bp, 10 predicted proteins | sample Mad1_40_16metaG_FD_108281 | JGI IMG/M metagenome (GOLD analysis project Ga0137359, IMG submission 108281) | Vadose zone soil microbial communities from Angelo Coast Range Reserve, California, USA - Mad1_40_16 metaG | ecosystem: Environmental > Terrestrial > Soil > Vadose zone | place: USA... | reverse complement strand
TGAACTGAGGGTGCCGACGCCAAGCTTTGCATCCGACCCCGCATGGTCGCCGTTGCTGGCGTGAGCGGATTCACCCTTCCCGGTACGCGCGAGGCTATCGCATGTGGCACGGCGCCTCTTCTCTCCCTCTCCCCGCTTGCGGGGAGAGGTCAAGGCACACGCCTTGCGGGCCTCGCAATCGCCCCATTGACGCTTCAGTAACCATTCGAATTGGTTTCCAGCAAATGAGCAGCGTTGCCGGGGGACCGTAAGGCTACGTCAAGGTTGACAAACCTACGCTTAACGAACGCCCTGCTAAATCGAAAGATAACGAGGGCGCGGCCGCGCCAACAGCTAGAAGGAGTAAACGCATGCCGAACGTCATGCGCCTCGCGTGGAACGCCAGATTTGCCTTCGCGTTGCTGGCGGCGCTTACCGCGGCGGCTTGTGCCAGCAAGGTGAATGAACTTGGAGCTGCCGGCGCTGGCGGCGGTGCCGCCGTCCCCGGAAGCCAGCAGGATTTCGTGGTGAATGTGGGCGATCGGGTCTTCTTCGATTCCGATTCTACCGAACTGACGATGCAATCGCGCGCCACCCTCGACAAGCAAGCGCAATGGCTTACCACCTACAATCGCTATGCGTTCACCATCGAAGGCCATGCGGACGAACGCGGTACACGCGAGTATAATATCGCTCTTGGGGCGCGGCGCGCCCAGGCGGTGCGGGACTATCTCGGGTCGCGCGGCATCGAGCCGTCGCGGATGCGCACGATCTCGTACGGTAAGGAGCGCCCGGTTGCGGTGTGCGACGATATCTCGTGCTGGTCGCAGAATCGTCGCGCGGTGACCGTGCTCAACGCAAGTTCATGAATTCGGGGCCGGGCGCCACCGCCACCAGGGCGTCAGCGATGTTTCGGCCACGTCGGCACGCGCCATCGCAGCTTGGCGTGTTGAAGTTGAAGTCACAATTTCGACGCAGCCGCGGCTATCGTTGGCGATCTTCCGTTCTTTGCTGGTCGGTGCGAACGATGTTGAACCGCGTCGCTTTTGCCGCCATCTCAGCCGCCCTTGTGGCGGCGATCTCGACGCGCGCATTTGCGCAAGCGGGTCCCGCGGAGCTTGTGGTCAGAATTGATCGCCTGGAGAATCAAATTCGTCAGCTGACCGGTCAGATCGAGCAGATGCAGTACCGAAATCAGCAACTCGAGGCCGCGCTCAGGCGACTTCAAGACGATAACAGTGGGCCGCGCAATATGGCTGCCCCACTTGGTGCCCCATCTGGCGCCGTCCCGCCGAACCAGCCAGTTACCCCGGGCGGACGGCGTTCGGACGCGTTCGAGCCGGTGGAAAACCCCTATGCGCCCGGAGCACCTCGGGCGCTGGGTTCGGTTCCGCCTCAACCGCCGCCCCAACCGTCGCCCTCGATGTCCCGGCGTTCGGACGCATTCGATCCGATGGATAACCCCAATGCTCCCGGTGCACCTCGCGTGCTGGGTTCGATTCCCCCTCAACCGGCGCCGATGGTCTCTCCGCAGAGAGGAATTGGCGCAGAGCCTGCGCCCTATGGTGCGGCCGCGGCAGCAGGAGCGGCTGTGGACCCTGGTTCCGGGCGATTTCCGGCGGGGGCGGGGCAGCGAAACCCAGGCTCCATCGACCCCTATGCGGTTGCGACAGCGCCGCCGCCGTCATCGCCGCGGGACGCCCTCGATCTCGGCATAGGATATCTCCAGCGCAGGGACTATGAGCTCGCCGAGGAGACATTTCGCGGGTTTCTGACAAGATATCCGTCCGACAGGCTGGCGGCGGAAGCCCAATTTGGCCTCGGCGAAAGCCTGTTCCAACGCCAGAGCTATCAAGAAGCCGCCAACGCATTCGTAGCCTTGTCAAAAAAATATGAAACCAGCCCCAAAGCGCCCGAAGCGCTGCTGCGGCTCGGCCAATCGCTCGCTGCCATGAACGAGAGAGAACTTGCCTGCGTGGCCTTCGGCGACGTGGGCCGCAAATATCCGCGCGCCCAGCCGACCGTCAAGCAGGCGATCGAGCGGGAACAAAAGCGTGCCCGCTGTTAACGCAGCTGTCAGCGAAGCCGAGGCCGATGCGCTGTTCGCGGATCTCGCTGCCGAGCCGGCGCTTGTGCTGGCGATTTCCGGCGGTCCTGATTCAACGGCGTTGCTGTATCTCATGGCGCGCTGGTGCACAGTGCGGCGGCCGGCCCCGCATCTTGTGGCGGTGTCGATCGATCATGGCCTGCGGCCCGAAGCCCGACGCGAAGCGGCTGCTGTCAAACGCCTTTCCGAAAAGCTCGGTGTCGAACATCGAACCGTGCGGTGGAGGGACGCGAAACCGTCGACCGGGATTCAGGAGGCAGCCAGGGTGGCCCGTTACCGCCTGCTGCGCACGGCGGCCCACCGCGCCAACGCGCATTGCGTTCTCACAGCCCATACGCTCGACGATCAGGCCGAGACCGTGCTGTTCCGCATGGCGCGCGGCAGTGGGCTCGCGGGCATCTGCGGAATGGCGCGCACCGTGCCGATTGACAATCTCGCCACCAGCTTTGGGCAACCGATCGATGCAGTTCATTCTGCCCGCGACGCGGAAGGGTCCAACCGGTCCAAGCCCGTGGTCGTGGTCCGGCCTCTGCTTGAGGTTCCGAAGGGGCGGCTGATCGCCACGTTGCAGGAGGCCGGGATTGCCTATGCGGATGACCCAAGCAATGTGGACCCGCGTTTCGCGCGATCCCGCCTACGCAAGCTTATGCCGGCCCTGGCGGACGAAGGACTAACCCCCCAATGCCTCGTTCGTCTGGCGCGCCGGGTACGGCGCAGCGAGGCCGCGCACGAGGCCGTTGTGGATTGGGCCGCAAAGCGATTAGGTTTGGCGGCGGATTCCCGGAGGGTCGAGTTGAACAGCGCTGACTGGAGAGAATTTCCCGCCGAAATCGCGCTTCGGCTGCTCGGCCGGGCGATCGGCACGATCGGGACTGAAGGACCCGTCGAGTTTGGCAAGCTCGAGGCCCTGGGCGAAGCACTAGATGCCGCCGTGGCGGGAGGCGTCCCGCGATTCCGCCGTACGCTCGCTGGCGCGATGGTATCGCTGCAGAAGAATTGCATAGTTATCGATCAGGCGCCGGCGCGCCGTTCCGGGCCACGACATGGAAATGTGCCGCGCAAGCCTGGCCCCGGATTTTCCGCACGGGAAGCCTGATTTTGCACCGTAAGGCGGTCCGTGGGTGGAAGAGCCCATTCACCAACGGCTCGGCTATATTTGCCGAAATCCTTTAGGCCAGCTTGGCAGCGGCAGGTGGCGCGCCTACATTGTGGCCTGGGGAGTTATGATCTGGGGAGTTGGGCGGGAGCCGCAATGGCAATGTCGTGTCAATGAAGTTGCTGTTCACCGAAAGCTCGATGCCGAAGGAACCCAAGGTAGGGCGGCGAGTGAAGGCAACTTAAGTGAAGGCACCTTTTAGTGAAGACATGTGGCCTTGCACCATGAGGGTCGTTGGATGAATGCCAATCTGCGCAATTTCGCCCTCTGGGTGATCATCGTTCTGCTATTGCTGGCGCTGTTCACGGTTTTTCAGAACCCAGGACAGCGGTCGGTATCGCAGGATATTTCGTTTTCGCAACTGCTCAATGACGTTGATCAGGGCAAGGTGCGGGATGTTGTGATCCAGGGGCCGGAAATTCACGGCACCTATACGGACGGCCGCGGCTTCAATACTTATGCGCCCAACGACCCGTCGCTGGTGCAGCGCCTCTACAGCAAGCAGGTCACCATCACGGCGCGCCCCCTGCAGGACAATGTGCCGTGGTTCGTTTCGCTGCTGGTGTCCTGGCTGCCTTTCATCGCGCTCATCGGCGTATGGATATTTCTGTCCCGCCAGATGCAGGGCGCGGGCGGCAAGGCGCTCGGCTTCGGCAAGTCGCGCGCGAAGCTTTTGACCGAGGCTCACGGACGCGTCACCTTCGAGGACGTGGCTGGCGTCGACGAGGCTAAGCAGGATCTCCAGGAGATCGTCGAGTTCCTCCGCGATCCGGGCAAGTTCCAGCGCCTTGGCGGCCGCATTCCGCGTGGCGTGCTTCTGGTCGGCCCACCCGGCACCGGCAAGACGCTGATCGCGCGCGCCGTTGCGGGCGAAGCCAACGTGCCGTTCTTCACCATTTCCGGCTCCGACTTTGTCGAGATGTTCGTGGGCGTCGGCGCGAGCCGCGTGCGCGACATGTTCGAGCAGGCCAAGAAGAACGCGCCCTGTATCATCTTTATCGACGAAATCGACGCGGTCGGCCGCCACCGCGGCGCTGGCCTTGGCGGCGGCAATGACGAGCGCGAACAGACTCTGAACCAGCTGCTGGTGGAGATGGACGGCTTCGAGGCGAACGAGGGCATCATCCTCATCGCCGCGACCAATCGTCCCGACGTGCTCGACCCTGCGCTGCTGCGGCCCGGCCGGTTCGACCGCCAGGTCGTGGTGCCGAACCCCGACATCGTGGGCCGCGAGGCTATCCTCAAGGTGCATGTGCGCAAGGTTCCGCTCGCGCCCGACGTGAACCTCAAGACGGTGGCACGGGGCACGCCGGGGTTCTCTGGCGCCGACCTCATGAACCTCGTCAACGAGGCAGCCCTGATGGCGGCGCGGCGTAACAAGCGCATGGTGACGCAGGTCGAGTTTGAAGACGCCAAGGACAAGGTCATGATGGGCGCCGAGCGCAAATCCCTTGTCATGACCGAGGAGGAAAAGTTGCTCACCGCCTATCACGAGGGCGGCCATGCAATCGTTGCCCTCAACGTCACGGCGACCGACCCGGTCCATAAGGCGACCATCATCCCCCGCGGCCGCGCGCTCGGCATGGTCATGCAGCTTCCAGAGCGCGACAAGCTCTCCATGAGTCGCGAGCAGATGACTTCGCGGCTCGCCATCATGATGGGAGGGCGCGTCGCCGAGGAACTGGTGTTCGGCCGTGAAAAGGTCACCTCGGGCGCGGCCTCCGACATCGAGCAAGCGACAAAACTCGCTCGCATGATGGTGACGCGTTGGGGCCTGTCCGACGAATTGGGCGCGGTCGCATATGGGGAGAACCAGGAGGAGGTCTTCCTCGGGTATTCCGTATCGCGACAGCAGAACATTTCCGAATCGACCGCCCAAAAGATCGACACGGAAATCCGGCGTCTGGTCGAGGAGGGCTATAGCGAGGCGAACGCCATCCTCAAGGCCAGGCGCGATGACCTGGAGTTGCTTGCCAAGGGGCTCCTCGAGTTCGAGACGCTGTCGGGCGACGAGATCAAGGACCTCTTGAATGGCAAACGGCCACGCCGCGAGTCTGTCATCGAGCCGTCAACGCCGCGCTCCTCTGCGGTCCCGACCGCCGGCAAGCCGCGCCCGCGTCCAGAAACCGGGGGCATGGAGCCGCAGCCTCAGTCGTGAGTGGAACGCGGATTATTTCAGCATGTGGTGGCCGGGCTTGTCCCGGCCATTCGTTTCTCACCTTCGCACCGGCTTCGCCGACCACACGAGGATGACGATCATCCCCATCGTCGCGACGACAGCCGCCGACAGTGCGACCACGCCCCGCCAGCCCGCCGCGCTCCACAACGCGCCGGCGGCGACGCCGCCGACGCTGCCGCCGACGTAGAAGCTGCTGACGTAGAGGCCGATCGCGGATGAGCGTCCCTCGTTGGCGCTCGCCGTGACGTAACCCGTCGAGGTCGCCTGGCATAGCATCCCGCACCCGGCGCACAGGGAAAGGCCAATCAGGATCAGGGCCAGCGGCGACGCCAGCAGCAGCGCGAGGCCCACCAGCCAGACGGAAATTACGCCGATCATCAGCGCGCGCCGCCCGTAGCGCATGACCACCCGTCCGGTCCAGGGCGTCGCGACGGCGCCGACCAGGTAGGTGAAAAACACCGCGCCCAGCAGGGACGGCGTGAAATTGTAGGGCGGCGCCGAGAGGCGGAAGCTCACATAGGTGAAAATCGCGATGAAGTTGAACAGCACGCCGAAGCCGACGGCGCAGGTCGCCATGAGCTGCAGATTGCCGAGGTGGCGCAGAATCTGCCGGCCCGAGGCCAAGAACCCCTCCGAGAGCACGAAGCGCTTCTCCCTGGGCAGTTTCGTTGCCACCACGATGGCGCCCGCAAGCCCGATTGCCGCAATCGCCAGAAAGGCGTAACGCCAGCCGGCAACATCGCCGACAAGACCCGGGACCAGGCGGCCGCAAAAGCCGCCGATGCTCGATGCAGAAACATAAACCCCCGCAACCCCCACGACCTCGGCCGGCGGCCACTCGTCGCCGACATAGGCAAGCACGACCGTAAAGATCGGCGGTAGCAGCAGCCCCTCGATGAAACGCCGGAAGATGAGCGTTCCCGGCGTGGTCGCAATGGTCTCCATCAACACCGGCACCGTGACGGCGAACATCGCCGCCGTGATGAGCCGCTTGCGTCCGAGTACGTCAGCGGCCGCGCCAGTGAACGGTGCTGTCAACGCAATGGCGAGGGTGCTGGCCGTGATCATGGCGCTGATTTGCGCGGGCGTGACCCCGAACTCGCGCGCGAGCTCCGGCAACAAGGCCTGCGGCGCGTAAAGGTGCAGGAAGGTCGAGAATCCCGCGGCGGCGACGGCAAGCCGCCGAAAATCAATGGGCATGCGGGCTTAATAACGGCGCGCGGAGAAAGCGCAACGCCCGATCATGATGTTGAGGTGTGCAGAAAGCGCAACGCGGCGATTACGCCGGGAACTTATGCCAGGAACTCGCGGGCGCGTGCCACGGTGCATGCGGGAACGCCGGAGGCGTCGATCGACTGCCAGTCGTTGCGTCCGAGCACGTAGCGCTCCTGAGCGCGCGCAACGGCTCCGTCGGCGTCCGACGCATCTCCCAACCGCGACCCGACGCGCGCCACGCGGGTCGCCATATCGGCGGTGAGAAACATTCCGTGAAACGCGACGCCGCGTGCCTGCGCAACGTTGCGCAGCGCGTCGCGCTCCTCCGGCCGAGCGAATACGGCGTCGACGATCGCCGAGTGACCGGCCGCAATGGCGCGCTCCGCCTTTTCGACGAGCATGGCATAGACGCGTGCCGTGCTCTCCGGCGCGTATGCTTGGGGCGGCAGACGCTCGTCCTCGCGGCGTCCTTGCAGCGCCTTGCGCTCGACATCGGAGCGCAGCACGATGGCGCCAGGCGCCGGCGCCAGCTCCGGGGCGAGGGTGGCGGCAAGCTGTGACTTACCGGTGCCCGACAAGCCGCCGATCCCAACCAGCACCGGGGGGGCAGGCCGGATCAGCCGGCACGCCAGCGCGAAATATTTCTTGGCGCTGGACCGAGCCGCCTCGCGGTCGGGCTTCCTCGCGATTGCGGCCCTGGCGGCCGTGACGTTGGCCCGAATAGCGGCCCGCAACGACATGAAGAACGGCAATGCCGCAATCGCATCGAGATCGGACATGCGCCGTGTCTCGGCGAGATAGCGGTTGAGGACCACGTTGGCGGCGGCGGCAAGACCGCGGTCGGCCAAGTCCATCAGCAGGAAGGCGAGATCGTACAGGACGTCGCCTGCGGCGATCAACGGACTGAATTCAACGGCGTCAAACAGCATCGGATTGCCGTCGAGGAGCACCACGTTGCCAAGATGAAGGTCGCCATGGCCGCGGCGCACCATGCCGGCCGCGCTGCGCGCGGCGAGAAGCGGGCGGAGGCGATTGAGCGCGAGGCGGCTGTCGCGGCCAAGTGACGCTGTTTGTGCCGGATCGAACAGGTCCGGGTCGGCGCGGAATGCCGCATCGTTCTCCGCGATATAGCTTGAAAGCGCAGCGATCCACGGCGCACCTTCCAGCACCGGGATGCGATTGTGGGTCGCCGCCACGGCGCGCGCGAGCTTATCCGCGACCGCAAGGTCGATCGCGTTGTCGTCGGCCAGGCGATCGAGCGTCCTCATTTCATCGAAACGGCGCATTTCCACCGCCCACTCGACAACGTCGCCGCGGCCGCCGAGCCGCAGGGCGCCGTTTGGCTCGCGGGTGACGGGGATCACGCGAAGGTACAGCGCGGGCGCAAAAGCCCGGTTGATTTCGAGTTCCGCGTCGCAGGCCGCCCGGCGCTGCGCAAGAGTGGAAAAATCCAGATAAGAATAGCGAACCGCGCGTTTGACCTTGAAGGCGCGATCACCGGCGAGAAACACGACCGCCGAATGGGTGTCGATGCGCCGGACCGGCGGGCCCCCATAGGTCGCCGGGTTGGCCAAAAACGCCAGCACTTCGCTCTGGCAATCGCCGTTTTGGCGAGTAACGTCCACCGGACCACCCATTTTGCCTCATCGCCGCCCCATGGCGATGCCACGCTGCGACATTCCGCACTGATTAAGATCAATGCGTTGCCGGGACCGGCAACCCATCTTTCTATCAAATAGTGCTGCTGGCGAGATGCCAACGCGTGATAACGCCAAGGTTGGGCAACGCTCGAAGCTGGAGATTGTCATGACCAAGCTGCCCCAAGCGTTCAAGCGCATCCGGTTAAATCTCGCACGGTCGAAGGAATTCCCCTCCGGTTCGACGCGGCATGGTTATGAATTCGTTGCGCCCCTCGACGCTGCCGGGCATATCGACCCGGCGCAATGGCAGAAGCATCGTGAAAATTGCCGCGTGCGCCGCTTCTGGGGCGACGATGGGGAACAGGGTCATCTCGTGCACAAGCCTGGCGGTGCCGAGCATGCGCGCTGGGTGTTCGACTATGGCGATGGCGCCGCGGAGGACGAGGAGGCCGGATATCGCTTTGGTTCCCATGCTTTTCGGCCGGGAGAATATGTCACCATTCGGGATGAGGACGGCGCAATGCACACGTGCCTTGTGGTCGCGGTGGAGCCGGCAGCCTGATTATGGCCGGCAAGCCGGGCGCTTGTTAAACCGCCATGCCGTTCCAATCTTTTGAGGCAACGGGCGACCCGGATCGGGAGTGACGAACGGGCGCGGCCGAGATGACATACGTCACGACAATCACCACACAGGAGGTCATCATGGCAGGTTCCTATCTTCCATCGATGTTCACACGCGGCAATGACGGGTTGGGCTCGCTGTTTCGCGAGATCGAGAAGACGTTCGACGATTTTTCCCGGCGCAGCCCGCTGGCGGGATTTGCCGGCTTCGGCGAAGGCGCACCGAAAATCGACGTCTCCGAGAGCAAAGACGGAATCGAAGTGGCGGCCGAATTACCTGGCGTCGACGAAAAGGACATCGATGTCACCCTTTCGAACGGCGTTTTGACCATCCGCGGCGAGAAAAAGACGGAACGCGACGAAACCGACAAGGACAAGAACTGGCACGTGGTTGAGCGCCGCTACGGTTCGTTCAGCAGGACCGTCACGCTTCCGTACGATCCGGATTCCGCGAAGGTCGAAGCGAAGTTCGAAAAAGGCGTGCTGCGCGTCCGGCTGCCGAAGCCCGCCGAAATTACCAAGAAGGAAAAAAAGATCGCGATCCGTGCAGGTTGACCTGGCGCTGATACATTGGATGCGGCGAAGGCGGCGTTCGCCAAGCGTTATGAGGAGGTGAAGCGGGGAAGGAAGTGATGGATCGCGGTCTCAGATGGCATCACCCCCTCGCAAACGTCGCCTCAGTTCAGAGCAGCAGCGCGCGCTGGAGCTGCTGGCCAGCAGCCCGCATGGCGCCACTGAGGAACTGCTCGCCTACGGCCACGGCTTCACGAGACGGATGCTGGCGCGCCTCGTCCGTGCTGGGCTTGCGACCGTGCAGCGAAGAGTGATCGTGGCCGGCGACACGCCGGTCGAGGTCGGCAAGGTCATGATCACGGATGCGGGGCGGAGGGCGATCAAGGAATGAAGGCAACCCGCGCATGAACGCAGCACCGACGTTCCGAGAGCTGACCCAGGCCACGCGGTCGCAGGACCCTCACAGCGATGGTACCAGAGTAGACAGCCATCATTTTTTAGTCTTACTACTGCCGTCGATGGGGGGCGCTTGGAGCGTCGACACACTATGAAGGCAGTTGTTCAAATTATGGTCGGTGCGGCAATAGTTGCTGTGCTGGGTCTGGCAGCGTTACCGGCACTCTCACAGATTACGCCACCGCCGCCGCCAGGGTATAGCCCCGCACCCGGTCCGATCGTGGGTGCCGGCCTTCCGGTTCTTGCGGTTGGCTTTGGCGTCTACCTGGTTAGTAAGGCGTTTCCGTCGCTAGCCTTCGCGACCGTTTCTTTCTCGCGCTTCGGCTCACCGCTCCGCCGCGCGGCCTCTCGCTCCCTGCGCATCTCTTCCAGCCGCTTTGCGGCGTGTCCGGCCATGCGCGCATTGGCAAAATCCCAGTCTATCAGGCT
>Ga0137359_10005684_pt1 | contig 10297 bp, 10 predicted proteins | sample Mad1_40_16metaG_FD_108281 | JGI IMG/M metagenome (GOLD analysis project Ga0137359, IMG submission 108281) | Vadose zone soil microbial communities from Angelo Coast Range Reserve, California, USA - Mad1_40_16 metaG | ecosystem: Environmental > Terrestrial > Soil > Vadose zone | place: USA... | reverse complement strand
CTCGCTGCTCGTCAAGCCAACATGCCCAAGGACACGGTAGACCGCGCCATCAAGCGCGGCGCCGGCGGCGGAGCGGACGACGCTTATGAGGAAGTGCGCTACGAGGGCTATGGACCGGGCGGGACTGCCGTTATCGTAGAGGCGCTCACCGATAATCGTAATCGTACCGCGAGCGAGGTGCGCGCCGCCTTTACCAAGGTAGGCGGAACGCTCGGGGAGACCAACAGCGTCAGTTTCATGTTCGATCGCGTCGGTGAGATCTCCTACCCCGCAACGGCGGCCAGTGCGGAAGAGATGTTCGAGGCCGTGATCGAGGCCGGAGCAGAAAATGTCGAGAGCGATGCCGAACAGCATGTGGTGACCACCGCGCCCGAGGATTTAAACGCGGTTCGCGATGCACTCGAGAATCGATTTGGTCCTGCCGAATCGGCCCGGCTTGCGTGGCGTCCGAAGACCGCGTCGCCGATCGACGAAGAGACGGCGGCAACCCTGTTCAAGCTGCTCGAGACGCTCGAGGACAGCGACGATGTGCAGAACGTCTATGCCAATTTCGAAGTGGCCGAAGACGTGATCGCGCGGCTCGGCGCCTGATCCGGGCGCGGGCCCACACGGCATCCAGATGCGCGTTTTGGGGCTTGACCCGGGGCTGCGGCATACCGGTTGGGGAGTCATCGACGTGGCCGGCAATCGCCTCACCCACGTGGCCGATGGGGTCGTGCATGCCGCGACAGACCAGCCGCTCGCGATGCGGCTGGTTTCGCTGTTCCGCCAGATCACGGTGGTGATCGAGCGCTTCCACCCTGATGAGGCGGCGGTGGAGGAGACCTTCGTCAACCGAAACGCGGCTTCGACCTTGAAGCTCGGCGTCGCCCGCGGGGTGGTGCTGCTGGCTCCCGCCGAGCGCGGGCTCCCGGTTGCCGAATATTCGGCCAACGTCGTGAAGAAGGCGGTCGCAGGCGCGGGTCACGCCGAAAAAACGCAGGTGCAACTGATGGTGCGACGGCTACTGCCCGGCTGCGACAGTGGTGAGCCGGATGCTGCTGACGCTCTGGCAGTGGCGATCTGCCACGCACACCATGCCGCGATCCGGCGGCTCTGGGAGGCGAAGGCATGATCGCCAAGCTTGCGGGCGTGGTCGATCAGATGGAGCACGACGGGGCAGTCATCGATGTCAATGGCGTTGGCTATCGGACCTTCTGCTCGACGCGGACGGTCGGCCGCTTGCCATCGGTCGGTTCGCCGGTGCGACTGCTGATCGAGACGCATGTCCGGGAGGACCACATCCACCTCTACGGGTTTATCGATGCCGCCGAGCGAGACTGGTTTCGTCTGCTGACGACGGTGCAGGGTGTCGGCGCACGGCTGGCTCTTTCGATACTCTCGGTGGTGGCGCCCGAGACGCTCGGGCTCGCGATTTTGGCTCAGGACAAGCTAGCCCTGACGCAAGCCGAGGGGGTCGGGCCGAGGCTCGGGGCCCGCATTGTAAACGAACTGCGAGACAAGGTTGGCAGCGTCGCTGCATCATCCGCACCGTCGGCGGCGGCCCTGATGCTCACCAACCCGGTAGTTGATCCGGGAGCCACCGCCGACGCGATCTCGGCGTTGGAGAACCTCGGGGTAGGTCGTACCGAGGCACTAGGCGCGATCGCAGCGGCGGCTGGTAGGCTCGGCGGAGAGGCTGCCGCCGATGTGTTGATCAAAGCCGGCTTGGAGGAGCTCGCGCGATGAACGACGCCGCACCGCGCGCCATCGCCCCACAAGAAGCCGAGCACGACGCAGCAGAAAGTTCGGTACGGCCTGCGACCCTCGACGAATTTATCGGTCAGCATCAGCTGCGTAACAATCTGCGCGTATTCATTGAGGCCGCGACTAGCCGGGGCGAAGCGCTCGACCACATCCTGTTTTTTGGTCCTCCCGGGCTCGGAAAGACGACGCTCGCACAAATCGTTGCGCGAGAAATGGGTGTCGACTTCCACGCTACCTCGGGGCCGGTCATACAGCGCGCGGCAGATCTTGTGGCATTGCTCAGTAGGCTGGGTCCACGCGAGGTCCTATTCATCGATGAGATCCATCGTATGCCGCCCGCAGCGGAGGAGTACCTTTACCCGGCGATGGAGGACTATCAGATCGATCTGATAATCGGCCAGGGGCCCGGGGCGAGATCTATTCGTTACCGTATCGCACCCTTCACCCTGATTGGCGCGACGACGCGATCGGGCCTAATTACCCGACCGTTGCGAGAGCGCTTCGGCATCCCGCTGCGTCTCGTTTTCTACGAGCCGGCGGAACTCCAATCGATCGTGACGCGCGGCGCTGGGCTGCTCTCCGTTGACCTGCTCCCCGACGGGGCCGCGGAGATAGCACGGCGCGCGCGCGGCACTCCGCGGGTTGCAATTCGCCTGTTGCGTCGCGTCCGCGACTTTGCGGCGGTCAAGGGTCTGAAGCGGATTGATGCGGCCGAGGCTGATGCGTCGCTGCAGCGGCTCGATGTCGATGTGTGCGGTCTTGACGGTATGGACCGGCGTTACTTGCGCTGTATCGCCGAAAACTATGCCGGCGGCCCGGTCGGGGTCGAGACGATAGCGGCGGCGCTCGGGGACGAGCGCGACGTCATTGAGGAGGTCATCGAGCCTTACTTGATCCAAGAGGGTTTTGTTCAGCGCACACCACGCGGCCGCGTGCTGACCCGGATCGCCTTTCGTCATCTCGATCTGCCGATGCCGGCGAGCCTGCCGGCCCAGCTCGATCTTCTCGCCCCGTTGCCGTTCGAGACCGAGGTCGAGGAGGCACCATGACACAAACAACCATCCAAAAGACGCCATAAAGGGCCGACAACAATGCAGCCTAACGCCATGGACACCCTGCCGCTCGCCGGCTCGATTTCTCATGATCTCTCGGTTATCGGGCTATTCTTGCAGTCCGATGCGATTGTCAAATTGGTGATGTTGATCCTGTTGCTCGCGTCGTTCTGGTCGTGGGCGGTCATCTTTGACAAGGTGATCCGGATCCGCCGCTTGCGGCAGGCGGCTTCGAGCTTTGAGGAGACCTTCTGGTCCGGCGGCTCGCTCGACGATCTCTACGAGCGGGTCGGCCAGCGCCCCCCGGATCCGATGACCGCCGTGTTTTCGGCTGCAATGCGGGAGTGGCGACGCAGCGCGGCCAAAAACCTCCTCGGTACCCCAGGGATGCGGGCCAGTCTGCAGCAGCGCATCGAGCGGGTGATGACTGTGACGGTCGGCCGCGAAATGGAGCGGGTCGAGCGGTTTATGGCTTTCCTCGCGACAGTAGGCTCGACGGCGCCTTTCGTCGGCTTGTTCGGCACGGTCTGGGGCATCATGGACAGCTTCCAATCGATTGCCGCGACTAAGAACACCAGTCTTGCCGTCGTCGCGCCCGGCATCGCCGAATCGCTGTTTGCCACCGCTCTCGGGCTCGTTGCCGCGATACCCGCGGTCGTCGCCTACAACAAGCTGGCGACCGATTTCGGGCGTTACGCCGGCCGGCTCGAGGCGTTCGCCGGCGAATTCAGCGCGATCCTGTCGCGCCAGCTCGACGAGCGGCCTTGACGATGGCGGTCTCGGGTCTCGGTGGGAACGGCCACCGCCTCCCTGGGCGGTATCGGCCGATGTCGGAAATAAACGTGACGCCGCTGGTCGACGTCATGCTCGTGCTGCTCGTCGTCTTCATGGTCGCGGCGCCGTTGCTGACGGTGGGAGTGCCGGTCGAGCTGCCGCAGACCCAGGCGCCGCCGATCACCGAGCCGAAGGAGCCGCTCGTCATCACGATCAATGGTGAAGGCCGGATCTTCGTCCAGGAGGCGGAAATACCGACCGAGACGCTGGTACCACGCCTGCAAGCGATCACCGGCAGCAATCCCGATGCGCTGCTCTACGTTAGGGGCGACAAGGGCATCAATTACGGCCGCGTGGCGGAAGTGATGGGTCTGGTCGCGACGGCGGGGTTTCGCAAGGTGTCGCTGATTGCCGTATCCCCGACAGGAGCATCCGGCAAGGCGGCGTCCGGCGGAACAACGTCCGATCGATCGGCGCGGACGGCGGTCAAGCGCTGAGAAGAGCCGCTCGTTTGGCGCCGATGAGCGTAGCGATTGCAGAGCCGGCTCCGACGCGAAGAGCCGCGGTTCCGGACGAGCTGCCCGGCGGAATGTCCAACCGCGGAATAGCGTTGTCGGCGGCGCTGCACGTGTTTCTCGGCACCCTCCTGATCGTCGGTCTGCCCAAATTGTTCGACCCACCCGCGCCGGAGGAGATGCCGGTGGCGGTCCAACTCGTGACAATCGCACCGGCAACCCGCGCAACTCGCCCCAATCCCAACCAGCCGCGACCCGATGCCAAGCCGGAGATACCGGACGCGGAGACGCCGGCGGCTAAGCCGGAGCCAAAACCCGAGCCGCCACCACCTCCGGTTCCACCATCCTCGGCCGCAGTCCCGCCGGCGCCGGAGACAGCCAAACCGCCGGAGCCAAAGCCGGCGCCGCCGCTCCCGCTGAAACCGCCCGAACCCAAGCCGGAACCAAAGCTCGTTGAGAAGGTCGAGGCGCCCAGACCGAAGGCCAAGCCCGAGCCAACATCACAGATGGTCAAAAACGAGCCGAAGCCGGAGCAGAAGAAATACGACCCTGGGCAATTCGAGGCGTTGCTGAAGAACCTGGCGCCGCAACAGTCTACGCCATCGCCGGACGCGCCGCCGCAGAAGCCGCGGGTCGCGTCGGCCAGAGCGTCGTCGCAGCCCAAAGCCCCGCTGGGCGGCCAGCTCACGGCCAGCGAACTCGACCTGATCCGCCAGCAGATCGCGCGGTGCTGGAATGTGCCGGCAGGCGCGCGCGAGGCGAAAGATCTCGTCGTCGAGATAAAGGTGGTGGTCGATCGGGACGGGACTGTCCAGCAAGCGACGATCATCGATCAGGGACACCTCGGCAGCGACCCCTTCTTCCGCGCCGCCGCCGAAAGTGCCAGGCGCGCTTTTTTCAACCCGCAATGCCGCCCGCTTCACTTGCCCGCCGAGAAATATGCGATCTGGAAAGACCTCGTAGTCGACTTCAGCCCAAAGGACATCTTATGACAAGAAGCCGTCGAATTTTCGCCGGTGCGGTCACTACGGCCCTGGTTACACTGCTGTATTTGGGCGTGACTGCGCGCGCCGAATTGCGGATCGACATCACGAGCGGCAAGATCGAGCCGATGCCGATTGCGATCCCCTCCTTTCTAGGAGGTGCCGCTAACGAAAGTCAGGCAGGGCGCGATATCGCCGGCGTCGTTTCGGCGGATCTCGAGCGCTCCGGCCTTTTTCGCCCGCTCGATCCGCGCAGCTTCATCCAGAATATTTCGGCGTCCGACGCCCAGCCGCGGTTCCCCGATTGGCGGCAGATCAATGCACAGGCTTTGGTAACGGGCTTGGTCACAACGCAAGGGGATGGAAGACTCAGGGTCGAGTTCCGTCTATGGGACGTGTTTGCCGAGCAGCAGCTGACGGGGTATGGCTACACCACAACCCAACAGAACTGGCGACGTATTGCCCACATCATTGCCGATGAGATCTACAAAAGGATCACTGGCGAAGAGGGCTATTTCGACACGCGCATCGTCTATGTCTCGGAATCGGGCCCGCCGGACAAGCGCGTCAAGCGGCTGGCGATCATGGATCAGGACGGGGCCAACAACCGGTTCCTGACCGACGGGCGAGCGCTGGTGCTGACGCCTCGCTTCTCGCCGACAGCCCAGGAGATCACCTACCTCTCGTATGCGAATGGCGCGCCGCGCGTCTATCTCTTCAACATCGATACCGGGCAGCAGGAGGTCATCGGCGATTTCCCGGGCATGACATTCGCTCCGCGGTTTTCGCCCGATGGAAATCGCGTGGTGCTCAGCAGAGCCGAGAATGGCGTCAGTAATCTCTTCGTGCTGGATCTGCGTACACGACGTCCCACCCGCCTGACCGACAGTCAGGCAATCGACACCTCGCCCTGCTTTTCGCCGGACGGCAGCAAGATCGTGTTCAACTCCGATCGCGGCGGCTCGCAGCAGCTGTACATGATGAATGCGGACGGCAGCGAGGTTAAGCGGATCAGCTTTGGCTCCGGAAAATACGGCACTCCGGTGTGGTCGCCGCGCGGCGACCAGATTGCCTTTACAAAGATCGACGGTGGCTCCTTCTTTATCGGCGTGATGCGCCCCGACGGCTCGGGCGAGCGCCTGTTGACTCGGGATTTCCTCGTCGAAGCGCCAACCTGGGCCCCCAACGGGCGGGTTCTCATGTACTTCCGCCAGACGCCGTCCGATTCACGTGGTCACGGCGGTTCGACCCGCCTATTCTCGATTGACTTGACCGGGTCTAATCAACGCGAGGTAATAACTCCGCAAGATGCTTCAGACCCGACCTGGTCTCCGTTGCTCCGGTAAACGGCCGGGCGATATGGTCGGTCTCGCGAAAACGGGCATCCGGCGCTCGCCGGCCCTTTGGTGCTCATCGTTTTTTAGAGGGGGAACCTATGTGTACAAGACTGATCGGCATCTTGGGCGCTCTGGTGCTGCTGGCCGCCTGCAGCAGCACGCCCGAGACGCCGCCGGGCGGCCCCGGAGGACCGCAGTCTCTCGGCGGACCTGGGACCGGATCGAGGAGCGGTCTCCCGGGATCGCAGCAGGATCTGGAAGCGAGTGCCGGCGACCGCGTATTCTTCGCCTTCGACCGTTCGGATATCACGCCTGAAGCGCAGCAGATTCTGGCGCGACAGGCCGATTGGCTCCGGCGCTATCCGAATGTCACCGTCACGATCGAGGGCCACGCCGACGAGCGAGGCACGCGCGAATACAACCTGGCGCTCGGCGAACGCCGCGCCCAGGCGGTCAAGAACGTGCTCGTCGCGATGGGGATCCCCGCCGGGCGGATCTCGACAATCAGCTATGGCAAGGAGCGGCCGGCCGTCGTCGGATCGAGCGAAGAGGCCTATGCCCAAAACCGCCGTGCTGTCACCACGGTCAACTGAAGCGCAAGCAATGCGTCAGTTCGCGGGCAGATAGCGTCTGCGCGATCGTACAGCCGGAACGGCCAAATCGCGCATCTCAGCCTCAACCGCACAATGATCGAGGGGTGCCCTCTTTTTGCCCTAAACCAACCCTAGTACGGCTGTTTGCTCAATCCGCGGCGCGGGCGCTCTCGGGCGACGCGGAGACGGCGTGCACATCAGAGTCGCCCCCGGCTCACTTGCGACTTCGAGAGGCTCCTCGATGATTCGGCGTTCGATCCTGTCGCATGCCCGCCCAGCTTTGCTGCTGATGCTCGTCGCGGTCGCTGCTCCGATCCCGGCGGCACGGTCCCAGGACCGCGCGATTCAGGACCGCCTGGACCGCCTGGAAAGGGACCTCAGCATGTTGCAGAGGCAGGTCTATCGCAGCGGCCCCCCCCCGGTCATCACCGCGGGTTCCGGAGCGGCGGTCGATGCTGAGTTGCGCATGGATCGTCTCGAAGCGCAGATGCGCGAGCTGACGGGGCGAGTCGAGGACGCCGTAAACGGCGTCGAGCAGATGCGGCGGCGCCTGGAGCAAATCAACAGCGACATCGACGTGCGAATCAGCCAAGGTCAGGGGCAGCCGCGGAGCCCGGCGTCGAGCTCACATGCCGCTGCTGGCATCACGGGTTCCGGCCCCGCGGGACCGCTTGCGATGCAAGGCCCTGGCCCTGGCGCGACTCCTGGGCCGGGCGCGGCTCCTGCACCGCCGAGACCGCCGAGCGGGTTGATGCCTCCAGGCACCCTGGTGCCTCCCCCACGGGATCCCCCGACCGGATCCGGCACCCTCACTCCTCCGGGGCCGCCGCAAGTGGCGCCGGAACCCGCGAATACCGTGACTGCCAGCAGCTTTCGCCCGCCGCCTGGTGCCGTGTTGCCGGCCGGCTCCGCTTCGGAACAATACAATTTCGCGTTCGGTCTGTTGAAGCAGGCAGACTATTCGGCGGCGGAAGGAGCGTTAAAGACCTTTATTGGACAACACCCGGACGATCCACTAGCCGGCAGCGCCCAATACTGGCTCGGTGAGACCTATTACACGCGGGGTAGATATGCAGAAGCAGCCAGCGCCTTTGCCGAGGGGTACAAACGCTATCCCAAGGGGGCGAAGGCGGCCGACGATCTATTGAAGCTCGGCATGTCGCTCGCCCACGTCAACCAGAAGCAGAATGCCTGTGTCGCGCTGGCACAGCTCGATCGCGACTTCCCAAACCCAGGAAGCGCGATCAAGGAGCGGTCGGCGGCGGAAAAGAAGCGACTCGGCTGCTGATCCTAGGACCCGCCGCGAAACCTCTAACCCTAGCCGAGTTCGGGGCGGCGATTGCCTCGCTCGCGCGCTTCGAAACCCGTCCGTTCGTTGCCGTCGCCGTGTCCGGGGGTCCCGACAGCCTCGCCCTCGCCATTCTGGCGGATCGCTGGGTGCACGAAAGGGGTGGGGAACTCTGCGCGCTGACAGTGGACCACCGCCTCCGGCCGGAGAGCGAACATGAAATCCGGCGGCTTCGCGGTTGGTTATCGGCGCGCGCTATCCGCCATGAGGTTCTCGCCTGGTCGGAAGAGAAGCCGAAAAGCGGAATCCAGGAGGCGGCGCGAATCGCGCGCTATCGGTTGCTTGCCGGCTGGTGCCGGGAGCATGGCTGTCTCCACCTGCTGATCGCGCATCATCGCGAAGATCAGATCGAAACTCATCTGATCCGCCGTCGAGCCCACAGCGGAGCCGACGGGCTCGCCGGGATGTCGGCGATCCGCGAACTCGGCGATTGCCGGGTGTTACGCCCGCTGCTCGGTTTTTCAAAGGAGCGCCTCCGCGCCTTGCTGAAGGCCGAGCATCAGCCCTTCATCACCGATCCCAGCAACCGTAACCCCGCATTCGAGCGCTCTCGTTTCCGGGAAGGTGATGGCGCCATGCCAGCCGCGGCGGAATTGCCGGCTCTGCTGGCGGAAATCCACGCACGCGCGACCTTGCGGGTGGCGCGCGAGCGCGACGGAAATGCATTCCTCGCCCGGGCCGCGAAATTGCATCCCGCCGGGGTCGCCCTCCTCAACGCCGGTATCCTTCTGGCGATGCCGCACGAGATGGCGGAGCGGGTGCTGTCTGCCGTAGCCGCCACGATTGGCGGCGCCCTCTATCCGGCTCGGCGGGCGCGGATCGCTCGATTGCGCGACCTGCTCGGCGCCACTGCGGGTCACGGACATACGCTCGGGGGGTGTCGCTTCGTCCGTTGGCGTGAGCGCATCCTCGTGATGCGCGAGCTCGTCCGCGCGTCGCCACCGGCCCGGCTTGCACCAGGAGAGAGTATTTTTTGGGACCGCCGCTTTCACGTCATGCTGCCGCCGAACGGTGCCACTCGCCTGACCATCGGATATCTCGGCGTGGCCGGAGTAACGCAGCTCAACCGCTTGGTGCCGCACGGACGGCGAGGCTGCCTGCCTCGGTTGCTCTTCCCGATTTTGCCGGCCGTGTGGGACGACAATGGCATCGCAGCCATTCCTCATTTGGATTACAGAAGCAAAAGTGCCGGCGTCTTACCGCGGATCAGATTTCGACCGGTTAATCCGTTGACGCAGGCGGGCTTTGCAGTTGTTTAACTGCAGTCGCGTCTTATCTGTAAATCGGGCAAAAATTGTCGCGGCCCTGCCTCCGGAAGGGGTAGTGTTACGGGCGCGCGATGCCCGGCTCGGTATGGAAAGGCGATCATCGTGAATAATTTCGGCAAGAATCTCGCCCTTTGGATCGTCATCGGGCTGCTTCTCGTCGCACTCTTCAATCTGTTCCAGACTTCCTCCAGTCGAGGACCGCAAGCTACCCTGGCGTTTTCGGACTTCCTGAACGACGTCAATCGCGGACAGGTCGCCGACGTCACGATCCAGGGCAACAACATCAGCGGGCACTTCACCGACAGCCGGGCCTTCACGACCTATACACCGAACGATCCCAATCTGGTCAGCCGGTTGACCGACAAGGGGGTGCGCATAACCGCTGCCCCCGTTGACGAAAACGTGCCGTCGCTCTTTGGGGTGCTGATTTCCTGGTTCCCGATGCTCCTGCTGATTGGCGTGTGGATCTTCTTCATGCGACAGATGCAAGGTGGCGGCGGCCGGGCTATGGGTTTTGGCAAGAGCCGGGCGCGGCTGCTGACCGAGAAGGTCGGGCGTATCACCTTTGAGGATGTCGCGGGCATCGACGAGGCCAAGCAAGAGCTCGAGGAGATCGTCGAGTACCTGAAGGACCCGCAAAAATTTCAGCGGCTTGGCGGAAAAATCCCTAAGGGCGTGCTG
>Ga0137359_10005683_pt1 | contig 10300 bp, 12 predicted proteins | sample Mad1_40_16metaG_FD_108281 | JGI IMG/M metagenome (GOLD analysis project Ga0137359, IMG submission 108281) | Vadose zone soil microbial communities from Angelo Coast Range Reserve, California, USA - Mad1_40_16 metaG | ecosystem: Environmental > Terrestrial > Soil > Vadose zone | place: USA... | reverse complement strand
CCGCAAATACCAAGCTTCCTGGGAGCGTAAGAAACTCCTTCGCAGACTTATCTTCCGTCCCCCCTAGCGTATGGCTGGAAACAAGGTAACGCCAGTACACGCTCTAACTTGTCGGCTTCTTCCTCGGCAGGTAAACTGCCCCTTCAGCAATGAGGGGGCTTCTGTTATCTGTTATCATTGCGCGGATCGATTGTTACGGAACTTCCAGCTGTCATTTTGCGACCGGCGAAATCTATTTCACTTCTTGACCTTGCTCGCGTCCATCTTGACGGAGGGGTCGAGCAGCCTGGTCGAAAACGCGCTTTCCACCGCGAACGGCTTCTCCATGCCGATATAGGTCTGCACCAGGTCGTAATCCTTCTTCATCCGCTCGGCGTCGATCCAACCAAGCGCTTTCGTCGTGGTGAAGTCGTCCGTCATTAGGAATTTAATACGTTCCCACTGGCGCTCTTGGTTTTCCTTGTCGAGACCGGACACCTGATCGAGCAGCGCCTTCAGGCAGGGGGCGACATCGGCGACGCAAGCTGCAAACGCCTTCTGGCTAATCCGCACAAAATCCTCGGCCAGCTTCGCGTTTTTCTCCAGGAACGCACCGTTGACGATCAGCGAGTTGCCGTAGGGATTGAGCCCGATGTCCTTCCAGTTGACGAAGCTCAGGTCGCTGCCGAACTCGATCACCTTCAAATCGTGTTCGTTGTAGAAATCGCTGATGATATCAACGGTGTGGCTCTTGAGCGCCGCGATCTTGGCGGTTGGTCCGACATTCACGAAGTTCACCGAGTCAGGTGCAATTCCCGCCGCCTTGGCGAATGCCGGCCACATCACGCGCGAGGCATCGCCCGGCGGATTGCCGATCTTGTGACCCGGAAAGTCCTTGGCGCCGTTAACGCCATAGCTCTTCAGCCAATAGAAGGTCTGTCCGGTGTTGGCGTAGATGCTCATCAGCGCCACGACATCGGCGCCCTTGCTGCGCGCCACCAGCATGGTCGCGAGATCGGCGATGCCGAACGGCGAGCCGCCGGACCCCACCTTCAGCGACGAAACCCCGGATCCCTTGCCGACCTCGATGTTAAGATCGATGCCGGCCTTCTCGTACCAGCCCTGCGCCTTGGCGTAATAAAACGGCGAATGGTCGGCGGTCGGCGTCCAGTTCAGGATCAAATTCACGGACTCGGCGGCATCAGCGGGAAGGGAGGGTGCCAGCAGCGCGAGCGCCAATCCCGCAATTCCAAAACTCCTCATGGCACCTCTCCTCGTTTTGCGGCTGGCCCCTGATCGGCCCGGCGGCCTTGTCGTCGAGCGTCCGCCGGTTTACCAATGCAACAAGGGACGGAACGAATTGTCAACTGTCTGGTTGGAAATGCCCAAACGACGATCGAACGGTAAAAAGCCGCAGCGGCGCGATCCGGCCGCCACACGGAGGAAGCTGTTAACGGCGGCGCGGCGCGAGTTCGCAAAGAGCGGCCTCGCCGGCGCAAGGGTCGATGAAATCGCTGATCGTGCCGGCGTCAACAAGCAGCTGGTGTATCACTATTTCGGTGACAAGGACGCGCTCTACCTTGCGGTGCTGGAATGGGTCTACGAGGAAATCCGGGCCCAGGAGCGCAAGCTGAACCTCGAAGGGCTGCCACCCACACTTGCCATCAGAAAGCTGATCGAGAGTTCTTTCGATCACCTTGCGTTGCACCCCGATTTCATCGTGCTGCTCAATGATGAAAACCGCAACGGCGCCCGACACGTACGCGCCTCGCTGAAGATCGAGGACATGCATTCTCCCCTGGTCAGCATGGTCTCGAAGATTCTCAAGGAGGGCGTGCGCGCCGGAACCTTTCGAAAGGGTATCAACCCGGTGCATCTCTACATCTCGATCGCAGGGCTCAGCTACTTCTTCTTCTCAAACACGCCCACCCTGTCGGCGATCTTCGGCCGGGACCTGTCGAGCGCCGCGGCCAAGCGAGCCCGCCGCAAACACGTGGTCGATCTGGTGATCCAGGCGCTGCGGCCTTGAGGAGCGAAGCGACGAAGCAATCCATCCAGACGCCGTCATTCCGGGATGGTGCGTTAGTTAGCACCAGACCTCAGATGCGCAATTGCGCATCGGGGAATCTCGAGATTCTGGGTTCGATGCTTCGCATCGCCCCGGAATGACCGCCATGGAGTGCTTCGCGGAGCCTGTCAACGGGCGCGCGTTCGCGCGACCCGTTGGCTCGCAATGACGATCAAGTGTCTCTCTTGCGGCTCAATCAACCAACTGGTTGAAAGAGCGTCGGGATCACGATAGATTAAGCGTCCTGCGCCGGTTCCGACGCGCGCGACGGGGAGCACACGGTGTTCAAAGACGGAATACGCTCAGCCCGGTCCCTTGCGATCATCCTGATCGTGCATCTCGTTGTGATCGTGCTGTGGCAGGTTCTGGTCGACGTCTTCGATGTGCCGAAATTCATACTGCCCTCGCCGCTCGCGACCATTGCAACGTTGTCATCGGCAAAATACGCCTGGCTCTCGAATCTCCTTGTCACTGCGGTCGAAATCCTCGGCGGGTTTTGCCTTGGCGCCTTTGTCGGCGTGACCCTTGCGGTCTTGTTCTGCTGGTCGCCGCTGGTAAGCCTGCTGTTGCTGCCGCTGTTCGTCACGCTGAACATGATCCCGAAAGTGGCGCTGGGTCCTCTCTTCATCGTCTGGTTCAGTTACGGCATCTTTGCGAACATCCTGATCGCATTCAGCATCTGCTTTTTTCCGATCCTGCTGACGACCGCGCGCGGACTGAGCGAGGTCGAACCCGACCTGCTCGACCTCGTGAAATCGCTGCGCGGGTCGCGCTGGACATTGTTCCGCAAGATCCAGCTGCCGGGCGCGCTGCCTTACGTGTTTTCCGGCATGAAGGTCGGCGCCATTCTGGCGGTTGCCGGCGCCATCGTCGGCGAGTTTATCGCTTCCGAGCGCGGGCTCGGCTATCTCATGATCCAGGTGCAGTCCTCGCTCGACACGCCGGCCATGGTGATGGCGGTTCTGCTGTTGACGTTGCTGGGGGTCGCGCTTTACGGCCTTGTGCTCGGCTTTGAGCGGCTGTTCGTGGTCAGGGATGTTCGGCTGCAATAAACTCAATCAGGGAAGAAACATGCTGCTGACGCGCGACAGTCTGCCAGACACCATTTCCGATATCGCAGCACTCGATGATCTTTTGTGCCGGCCGAGCCAGGCGCTGATCGACGACCTTGCGAAAGCCGATGGCGACATCATGATCCTCGGCGTCGCCGGCAAGATGGGACCGACGCTTGCTGGCCTGGCGAAGGCCGCCCTGCCCGGCCGCCGCGTGATCGGCGTTGCGCGCTTCAGTGACGCGAACGTGAAAGCGCGGCTCAAGGCCCGCGGCATTGAACCGATCAACTGCGACCTTCTCGATGAAGCCGCCGTCAAGACGCTGCCGAAGGCAGAAAACATCTTCTTCATGGCCGGGCGCAAGTTTGGCGCGGAGGGCGATCTGTCGCTGACCTGGGCGATGAACGCCCATGTCCCCGCCTTGGTCGCGCAAGCTTTTCGGGATTCGCGGATCGTGGCGTTCTCGACCGGCTGCGTCTATCCGTTCGTACCAGTGAATGGAAAGGGCGCCAATGAGGCCGTTGCGCCCAATCCCCCCGGCGAATACGCGCAATCCTGCGTCGGACGCGAGCGCATGTTCGAATATTTCTCGCGCAAGTTCGCAACGCCCGGCCGATTGTTCCGGCTGAACTACGCGATCGACATGCGCTACGGTGTGCTGCACGACATCGCGACCAAAATCCTGCAGGGCAAGCCGATCGACATCAGCCTCGGTCATGTCAATTTCATCTGGCAGGGCGATGCCGCAGCACAAGCGCTGCGCTGCCTCGCGCATTGCGACACGCCGACATCGCCGATCAACGTCAGCGGTCACGAAATTTTGGCCGTACGCGATCTCGCGGCCAAATTTGGGGCGCTTCTCGGCCGCGATCCCGTGATCGTCGGTAGCGAAGAGCCGACCGCCTGGCTCACCGATACCTCGCAGGCGGTTCGATTGTTCGGCCTGCCGATCGTCGATACCGAGCGACTGATCGCCTGGACCGCGGACTGGGTCGCCCGCTCGATGCCCAGCCTCGGTAAGCCCACCAAATACGAGGTGCGCGATGGCCGATACTGATCAGATGGCAATTGTTCGGCTCGGTCCGGCCGACGCGCTAGCCGGGCTTGCGCTATCGGCAGAAGCCAACTGGAATCAGAACGAGGCCGACTGGCGCTTTTTCCTCACCGAGGGAAGCGTGTTCGGCACGCGCGACAATGACGGCCACCTGATCGCGACTGCGGCGCTATTGCCCTACACGTCCGGCAACGCGTGGATCAGCATGGTGCTGGTGACCGCGGGCTGGCGCCGCCGCGGTCTTGCGACCAGACTGGTCGATGCGTGTCTCGATGCCGCGGCGAAGCAAGGTTTTGTCACCTGGCTCGATGCGACGCCGGCGGGCGCCGCGGTCTATGGCCGCCTGGGATTTGCACCGACGCTGCAACTGCGGCGGTTGCGGCTTGACAATGCGATGTCGACAAAAGCCGAAGCCCCGCCGTCGCTATCGCCGTGTGACATCGAAAAATTCACCACGCGGGACCGTCTCGCCGTCGGCTTTGATCGCAGCACCTTGCTCCGGGAAATCAGCGGGCGTTTGCGCTCCCGGTTGCTATCAAGCGGCGAGGCGCTCGCGCTCGTCCGCGACGGCCGCAAAGCCCGGCATGTCGGCCCGTTGTTTGCAGACGGTCCGGATCACGCGCTTGCCCTGGTCAACGAGATCGTTCGATCCGAAAGCGGGCCTCTGCTGATCGACGCCGTCAGCGAGCACGAAGAATTTCTCAAACGTCTGACCGGCTCCGGCTGGACCATCGAGCGGCCCTTTCAGCGCATGCGATTTGGACCTGCCAGCGCATCGCCCGCGGAACCGCCGTTCGCCGTGGCCGGCCCCGAATATGGATAAGGATTGGCGCCATGCATCATAGCGAGATCAAATCCGATGTGCGGCGTTTGATTGCCGATGGCACGGTCATCCCGGCGCACCCGCTCGCGCTCGACGCCCGCCGCAAGCTCGACACCATTCATCAGCGGGCGCTGACGCGTTACTACATCGACGCCGGCGCCGGAGGCCTTGCGGTTGGCGTCCACACCACGCAGTTCACCATCCGCGATGTCGGCCTGTTCAAGCCGGTGCTGGAACTGGCCGCCGAGACGGCGGCCAGTTGGACCAAGCGGCCGCTGGCCCTGGTTGCCGGCCTGGTTGGGCCGACACAGCAGGCCATCTCCGAGGCAAAGATCGCACGCGGCGTCGGTTATCATGCGGGGCTGCTCAGTCTCGCCGCGATGCAATCCGCCTCCGAAGACGAGATCATCACCCATTGCGAGAGGATCGCGCGCGAAATTCCGCTGGTCGGATTCTATCTGCAGCCGGCGGTCGGCGGCGTGATCCTCAGCGCGGATTTCTGGCGGCGCTTCGCTGCGATCGACAACGTCATTGCCATCAAGATCGCGCCGTTCAATCGCTACCGCACGCTCGACGTCTTGCGCGGCGTCACCGCCGCGGGCGCGCTCGATCGTGTTGCGCTCTATACCGGGAATGACGACCACATCCTGCTCGACCTCACCCTGCCGTTCGATCTGCGCGATCGCGGCATCACCACCCGCGCCTATTTCCGCGGCGGCCTGCTCGGCCACTGGTCGGTATGGACCGCGAGCGCCATAAAACAATTCGAGATGTGCCGCGCGGCGCGCGGCAAGGAGAGCGTGCCGGCCGATCTCCTGGCGCTCGACGCCCGCGTCACCGATTGCAACAGCGCGTTCTTTGACGTCGCCAACAATTTTCACGGCTGCATCGCCGGCTGTCACGAGATTCTGCGCCGGCAAGGGCTGCTTGAGGGAATCTGGTGTCTCGATCCCGCCGAGGGCCTCAGTCCCGGCCAGATGCCGGAGATCGACCGGGTCTGCCACGAGCATGCCGATCTCAGCGATGACGATTTCGTCGCCGCCAATTTGCAGAAATGGCTCGCATGAGCGAGCTGCAAGAGCCCTTCATTCGTCTGCGCAACGTCCGCAAGGTCTACCGTTCGCAAGGTGCGGAATTTCTCGCCATCTCCGACGTCACCATGGACGTGCAGGAAGGTGAGTTGATCTCGCTGGTCGGCCCATCCGGCTGCGGCAAGACCACCGTCCTGAAAATACTGGCGGGACTTCACGACGCCGACGGCGGCACCATCCAGATCGGCAACGCGCGTACCCCATTCGATCCTGCACGCGACATCGGCATGGTGTTTCAGCAAGCGCTGCTGCTGAAATGGCGAACCATCCTCGACAACGTCTTGTTGCCGGCGGAAATCGTCGGCCTGCCGATCAAGGCAGCCAAGGCCCGGGCGCGCGACCTTCTCAATCTGGTGGGGCTTGCCGGCTATGAAGACAAGTATCCGCAGCAATTGTCGGGCGGGATGCAGCAGCGCACGGCGATTGCGCGCGCCTTCATCCACGATCCCAAACTGATCCTGATGGATGAGCCGTTCGGCGCGCTCGACGCGCTGACCCGGGAGCAAATGAACCTCGAAATGCTGCGGATCTGGCGGGAAAGCGGCAAGACCATCATCTTTGTGACGCACAGCATCCAGGAGGCGGTGTTCCTCGCCTCGCATTGCGCGGTGCTCACCGCCGGTCCTGCGCGGATGGCGGAATATTTCCCGATCGATCTGCCGTTTCCGCGTGCGCTGCCGATCAAGACCACGGATGAATTTGGTTCGTATGCACGGCGCATTTATGAGAGTCTTGGTCTTGTCACTACCATGTAAACTAACATTCCGAATGCCGACCCCACGAAGTCGTCTTCTGGTCGTCCAAGAACGCTGATTTAGACGCCCCACCACACTTTTGTTGCACCGATCGAATGTTATGGAATGTCCGCCTTTGGAAACCCACCCAAGTGGATGAAGAAAGCAAGCCAGGTCGCGTGGAAAAAGTTCGTTAATGAGCTACCGTGGTTGAACGGATCACACCGCGCTTTGGTTGGAATAGCTACTGAACTTCGCGGCCGTCAGATTACTGGCGAGGAACTAAGCGTGGCCGGATACAATCTTTTGCGCTTATGCCTCGGACAGATGGGGGCGACGCCCGTTGATTCATCCAAGGTCACGTTGCCTGAGGATGAAGCGCTCGAAGACCCTTCCGCAAAATACTTTCAATAAAGCTTAGGCGGCGCACCAAAGGTCGGATCGGTCGTCGTGTTCGTCACCGGCTCGTATCCGCGCTCCAATGCTGCTTAGGCAGCTTCTCACACGGCCAACACGCCTGATCTTTCGGTCCCAATCAACTTCCGATAGTATGCTTATGTGCTTCAATCTAGTAGAGGGTGTTTTGATGCGGTGGTTGGTTCTTCTAGCATTGCTATGGCCAGTAACAGCGCTCGCTGGGTGGTTTAGCGACGACAACTACGATGAGTGCATGTTGAGCAAAATGAAGGGCCAAAACCAATCTATGTACATGACAGCTCATAAAGCTTGCGCACGTACTTTTGGAATTGAGCAAACGATTAACCAGAATGGAATTAAGATTTCGTGGGATAACGATCGTTGGGAGATAAGGCTGGAGGTTGAGCAAAATACGTCGGAGTTTTCGATTACTAAGGGTGAGTTCATTTTTTCTAAGAAGCCTTGTGCCGAATCTGTTGCTGTCGACTTCGACACTAAAGCAACTGTCTTGTTCAAGTCTGACAAAGCTATTCAGTCGATCATGACCAATGATTTGAAATGCAAGAAGACGATAGAACTATGGGGAAAATACAAATAGTGATTACCAAAGAACAGCGGATCGAGGCGATGAAAGGGGTGCTTGCATCCTTATTCGCGTCGCAGCGAACATTGAAGTCCCTCGCACCGCAGTTCAAGTGGGCCGGACTTGGAAATCTGCTCGGTGACTATGGGGAGTTCATCGCCACCGAGGTTTACGGCTTGCAACAAGCACCACGCGGAGCAAACGGCTACGACGCCATTTCCGTTGAAGGCAAGACGGTGCAAGTGAAGGCAAACTATGCCGCGTCGCAAATCGGCTTCCGAGGCGAAGCGGACATGCTTCTTTGCTTAAAGATCGATCTAACTGGGGACTGGACCGAGATTTACTACGGCGACTTTGGCCTGGTTAAGAAAGCAGCACGATATTCAGCGCGAGACAATAAGCACATGGTGCCGTTAGCTGCATTGTTGCGGATCGCTAAAGCCGGTTATGTTTTGCCCGACATTATCCCAGTTGCCGATATCCAAACCGCTACGGACGAGCCTATCTGACCCCCAACACACATCATTATCGGGCACAAACCCTATTGTCTCACAGGTTTAAATTCGTGCAATATGCCCGCTGAGGATTAGGGGAAACGACGTGCGCTCTGTCATCGCGGCTGCCGTTTGGCTTATGGGCGTTGTTCCGACGCTAGCGGCCTGCAATTTAGACCGGGTCATAGGCTACACATTGGTGGCGAAAAAAACCGTTGTCGCATTCATCCAAGACGACAAGCGGGAAGATAGTTTTTCCGGTTGTGAATTTGGGCGAGTCCTGGTCTCTGATGACAATACCGGCGTTCGATGTATTGGTTACAGTTACAATTACGCCTACCGTCCCGACGCCTACATTTTTGTGAATTCTACATTGATCAAAATGTGTGTCGAAGGCGAATGGTTTGACGTTGCCCATCTTCGTTGAGTGTCAGATCAATGCTCCCGGGTTCAAAATAAGATGATCATGCTGCTTTCGGGACTGAGTGTACTGTTCGCTCTATTCGCTGCGGCTCTTTGGGCTTGGTCTTCGGTTGTTAACCTACCCGTAATTGGGTCTGCATACGGAGCAATTGCGAACCTCGATCCGTTTTATGCCGCGTTGAAGAAAGTTGCCCGACTGAATGCGCTTGCTGCTGCTAGCGCATTTGTGTCAGCCTTCTTGCAAGCGTTCGCTCTTTATTTAACACGTTAGTGGACAACACAATCGCATGGCGACTAAGAATGGCGATCCACCTTCCTTCCAATACGACGTCGCGTTGTCATTCGCTGGTGAAGATCGCGAGATAGTGGAATCGATTGCCCGTCAACTGGTGGATTGTGATGTGAAGGTTTTCTACGACGAATTTGTTACTCATGAGCTATGGGGTAAGGACCTATTTCAACATCTGTCCACAGTCTATCGAGATAAGGCCAAATACTGTTTGGTGTTTGTGTCGAAAGCATACAAAGAAAAGGTTTGGCCGAAGCATGAATTGAGACAAGCCCAAGAACGAGCATTTTTCAGTTCGTCAGAATATATCTTGCCGGTGATAATTGAAGATATTGACTTGCCGGGACTGAACAAGACCACCGGCTTTATAGATGTGCGTAAGACCAGCCCGATGGCAATTTGCGGTCTACTGCTTCGAAAGCTCGGGGCATTCGAGGAAAGCCAGCTTGATCGCGGTGAAGTGGCGCGCCGAAAGAATCGGAACAAAGTACGAGGACAAAAGGTCAAGTTCGCGGGAGCTGAAATGATAAGCTCGTGGCCGTCGCGCATCCGCAATTCCCAAGTGATGAGGCACTTGACCTACAGCGCCACGATTAAGCGTATTCCGTATGGCGACGAATATGTCCCAAGACTGAACATGCGAGCAAACTGCAAAGACTGCGGCGTACGACGCGGCCAATTGCACGTTCCCGGCTGCGATGTTGAGCGTTGCCCCATGTGTACCGGCCAACTCCTGTCATGCGACTGCCCGATAGGAGGATACACATCCGAACCTTTCGAAGCAAAACTCATGACGGGGAAAGAGCCCGATCCCGTCGAACCAATAACGTTCACCCCTGACCGATTTCCTTCTCGAACGGAAATGTCAAAGCGACGGCGGAAAAAGCGTTAGCAGGGCATGTGTAACCTCTATTTCGATCACCACAAACCAAGAAGCGGTCATCCGCCTATTCCGAGTCTTGAAACCGCTACGTTGGCAATCTTCCTCCGATGCCCGGCGTGTTTCCAGATTACCCCCCCCTGTGGTCCGCAACGTCGGCAATGACCGCGAAATGGCGATGATGCGTTGGGGAATGCCACCGCCGCCACGTACCGGCGGGCCGCCCGTTACTAATATCCGCAACACCGCTTCGCCGCACCAGACCGCGTCACCCGTATGCGGTAGCAAGAACTTTGTTTCGGTGCGTTTGTACTCGGCGCCGCAATTGCATCGGACAATTGTCGCCATCCTTGGAATATGCCCCCGCGGCACGCCAGATCAACCCCAATACCTCTGCGATCATTCTCCGCTTG
>Ga0137359_10005677_pt1 | contig 10306 bp, 8 predicted proteins | sample Mad1_40_16metaG_FD_108281 | JGI IMG/M metagenome (GOLD analysis project Ga0137359, IMG submission 108281) | Vadose zone soil microbial communities from Angelo Coast Range Reserve, California, USA - Mad1_40_16 metaG | ecosystem: Environmental > Terrestrial > Soil > Vadose zone | place: USA... | reverse complement strand
GCATCCAGCAACAGGCCTTCAATAACCGGACCATCGCCAGCGACTTGCGCAACCCCGACTTCGTCAAATTGGGCGAGAGCTTCGGCCTCGATGCCGTGCGGGTGAAATCGCCGGACGAACTCAAGACCGCAATCGCACGCGGCATCGCCAAAGGCGGACCGATGCTGATCGACTGCCCGGTGGGGCAACTGCCCGATCCCTGGCCGCTCGTGGCCCTGCCGCGCAACCGGCCCGCGGCTAAACGCTAAACTCCCAGCAATCGAAACTATTGCACCCGGTACGCCTTGATGACGTCCGGATCGGGCTCGCGCCCCAAGCCCGGGCCGGTGGGCACGGTGAAGGCGCCGTTCACCGGTGTCACCAACTCGCCGTAGAGGCTGGCCTCCAGATCCATGTGGTAGCGCTCGACCAGCCCGCCGGGCTCGCCGCGCGCGGCCATCAGCTGCAATGTCGCTAGGAAACCCGGCCCGAAATAGGGCGAGTGCGGCATGAGCTGAACGCCCGCGGCATCGGCCAGGGTCTGCACCTTCAGGAACTCGGTGATGCCGCCTACCTTGGTCACGCTGGGTTGGGCATAGTCGACGGCGCCCGCGGCGAACATGTCGCGGAACTGGACGGCCGTGCAGTTGTTCTCGCCCGCCGCCATCATCACGCCTGTCGCGGCGCGCAAGCGGGCGATGCTGGCGAAATCCTCCGGCGGAAAGATCGGCTCCTCGAGCCAATGCAAATCGTAGGCGCGCAGCTTGGTCGTCTTGAGGCGCGCTTCCTCCGGCGTCCACGGACAGTTGGTGTCGACCATCAGCGGAATGTTGGCGCCCGCCGCGGTGCGCGCCGCCCATACTTCGGCTTCCTCGGTCTCGTGCAGCTTGATGTGGCGATAGCCCTGCTGCAGAGCGAGCTTTACCCGCCCGGCAACGAGTTCGGGATCGCGGTATTTCAGCAGGCTGGCATAGGCCGGCAGGCTGGTGCGTCCCGCACCACCGAGCAGCCGGTGTAGCGGCAGGTTGGCCGCCTTTCCGGCAATGTCCCACAGCGCGATATCGAGTCCGGACAGAGCGAAGATCGTGATGCCGTAGCGTCCAAAGAGATGAAGCTTCTGCTGCAGGTCGCGCGACAAGCCGGCAATGTCGCCGGCATTGCGCCCGAGCGCGATGGGCGCGATCATCGACAGCAAGGCCGCGCGCACCGCATCGAGGCAGCCATAGCAGAAGGCATCGCCCCAGCCGACGACTCCGGTGTCGGTCTCGACCCGCACCAGCAGGATATCGTTGGTCGTCCAGTCGCGGCCGCCATAGCCGGTGGGCGCGCCGCCGAAGGTGAACGGCACCTTGAGCGCGATCGTGTCGATGCGGGCGATCTTCATGAGGCTTTGCCCTTCTGTTGGATTTCGGCGAGGAGCCGTTCAGCATGGTTCTGGTCGGACAAGCGCTTGGAGGTGAAAAGCGGATCGCCGAGTGGCGCCAGCAATAGCACGTGCGGTGCGAGGCAAGCAGGCGGCGGCGGCGGAGTCGTGGCGTCTTCCGGCATCTCGACTTCGGCCAGGGCAAAATAGGTACGTCCATCGTCGGTCTTGAAGAAATCGACATCCCAATGGAAGGAGCCATCGGGCCACGAATAGCGTGCCTTCTGCAGAGTCTCGCAGCGGACTTTCCAGAGGCGGTCGAAATCGACCTTGGTTATATCGGTCTCGATCTCGACCATCTGGCCGTCGACCAGACGCTTGAAGCTGAAGATGTACCGCGTGCCGGCGGTGTCTTCGATGGAGCGAATGCGCAGGCCGGAGGCTTCGAGATAGGCCTGCCGCAGAAATGTCCGGTTGACGGCCGAACCGGACGCAAGCCGCGCCTCGAGTGTGCCGCTGATGTCGTCGAGGACGAATTTGCGCTCATTTTCAATTGGCATACGCGTCCTTCGCTGATTTGACCGTTCCATCGGGGACGGGAAGAATGGCGCGGCAACAGGAATGGAACCCATGACCGCCCAGACGATCGACGACCTGCCGACGCCCGCCCTTATTCTCGACCGCGCGATACTGCGCCGCAACCTCAAGCGCATGAGCGAGAAGTTGCGCGATGCGGGCGTAATTCTGCGTCCGCACGTAAAGACCGCCAAATCGGTCCAGATCGGCCGTATGGCGGTCGAAGGCCATGACGGGCGCATCACCGTCTCGACCTTGGCGGAAGCGCGCTATTTCGCCCAAGGCGGATTCAAGGACATCCTCTATGGCGTCAGCATCATCCCCTCGAAGCTGGCGGCGGTCACCGCGCTGCGCCGGCAAGGGGTCAATCTGCGCGTCGTCACCGACAACCTCGCTGTAGCCCGTGCCATCGCCGAGACGGCGACCCATGGCGACACTTTCTCGGTGCTTATCGAGATCGACAGCGGCGGCGGGCGCGCGGGACTGCCCTCTCCGGCCTTGCCCGGTCTGCTCAACATCGCCCGCGTGCTGCACGCCGCGCCCGGCGTCGAGCTGGCAGGCGTCATGACCCATGCCGGCCAATCCTATCACCAGAACACGATCGAAGGGATTTCAGCCGTCGCCGAGCACGAACGCTTGGCGATTACGGGCGCTGCGGAGAAATTGCGCGCCGCCGGCATCCCCTGCCCGATCGTTTCGGCCGGCTCGACCCCGACGGCGATGCATTCCAAGAACTTCACCGGCATCACCGAGATGCGGCCTGGCGTCTATGTCTTCAACGATCTCGACCAGGAGGGCATTGGCTCCTGCGGCGCGGGCGATCTCGCGCTGTCGGTCCTGGCGTCGGTGATCGGCCACTATCCGCACCGCAATCAGATGCTGATCGACGCCGGCGCGCTGGCGCTGTCGAAGGACATCAGCGCGCAGGAATTCATGCCCAAGGTCGGTTATGGCGCCGTCGCCGACGCGCCGGCCAAGGACATGTCCGTCGTCGCCTGTTCGCAGGAGCACGGCTTCGTTTCTTCCGACGATCCGCTGCCTTATGGCAATCTGCCGATCGGCTCGCGGCTGCGTATCCTGCCCAATCATGCCTGCATCACCGCTTCCGCCTACGACCGCTACTACGTCATCGACAGCGACCTCGACGGCGGAAAGTCGGTCGTCGATGTCTACGACCGCATCAATGGCTGGTGATCTGCTCAGTCCCTTCTCCGCCGACCGTACAAAGGTCCCTCGCTTCGCTCCATCAACGCTTCGACTAAGCGCAGGCTGCGCAGTCCAACAAATATGTCATCCCGAGCGAAGCGAGGGACCTTTGCGCGGCCTCAGATTGGGGCGATGCAGTCAAGTTGCGGACGCGATGGCGCCAGCGCGGCGGAGAGGGAGAACCCTACAGCGAACTAACGGTGTGCCCGCCATCTACCGTAATCACGCTGCCGGTCATGAACTCACCGGCCTGTGAAGCGAGCAGCAGCAACGCGCCGTCGAGATGTTCGGGCTGGCCGATGCGCCGTTGCGGGATACGGTCGATCAGTTTTTGGCCCGGAGGCGTTTTCCAGAAGGCGCTGTTCATTTCGGTTTCGATGTAGCCGGGACAAATGGCATTGACGCGAATCTGGTAGCGCGCCCATTCCATCGCCAGCGCTCTGGTCAAATGGATAAGGCCGGCCTTCGAGGCATTGTAGGGCGCCACCTGGCCGATCGTGCGCAGTCCGAGGATCGAGGCGATGTTGACGATGCTGCCGCCGCGCTTGGCCGCGACCCAACGTTTGGCCGCGGTCTGCGCGACCAGCCAGGCACCGCGCAGGTTGGTGTCGACAACGGTATCCCAGTCTTGCTCCGGCATGTCGAGCGCCGGCTTCACGATCGAGATGCCGGCGTTGTTGACGACGATGTCGATCGGCCCGAGCGCCTGTTCGCCGGCGTCGAAGGTGGCAGCGATCGAGGCGCCGGACTGGACATCGAGATCGACAGCGGCCGCTTTGATTCCGGCCTTGGTCAGTTCCGCTTGTAGAGACGCGAGGCGGTCGGCTCGTCTGGCCGCGACGACCACCGCGGCGCCGGCGGCGCCCAGCGCCTGCGCGAAATGCGCCCCCAGGCCGGACGATGCGCCGGTAACCAACGCTACCCTTCCGCTCAGGTCGAATAACTTGGACATCGCCGCGGCTCCCCTGTTTCATGCCGTCGCAAAGCAAGCCGCCTTATAGGCGAGCTCATCGATTGGAGGAAACATGGAGCTGGGTCTCAAAGGCAAGCGCGTTCTGGTGACGGGTGGCACCAAGAGCATTGGTCGCGCCATTGTTGATGCCTTCGTGGCTGAAGGCGCCATCATAGGCTTTTGCGCCCGCGATGCGGCACTGGTGAAGCAGCGGCAGGAAGAGTGGCGCGGCACGCAGGCGCGCGCCTCCGGAACCGCACTCGACGTCACCGACGATCCCGCGCTCAAGAAATGGATCGACGGCTTCGCCGCCGACGGCGGGATCGACCATTTCGTCGCCAATGTGAGCGCGCTCGGCACCGACAATACGCCGGAGGGTTGGCGAAAGGCGATCGAGATCGACCTCGTCGCCACGGTCAACGCCGTGCTCCACGTCCGCCCGCACCTCGAGACTCGCGGCAAGGGCGCAACGCTCACCATCATCGGCACGACCTCGTTGGTCGAGGTCTCGGGCCCGACCCAGCCCTACCGCTCGGTCAAAGCGGCGATGGTGCCCATGGTGAAGTCGCTGGCAATCGAACTCGCGCCCAAGGGCGTGCGGGTGAACATGGTCTCGCCCGGCACCATTCTCGAGGACGGCAATACCTGGGGCCGTCAGCGCGATGCTGGTGCTGAGCGCTACACGCGCATGCTCGGCCGCAATCCGATGGGCCGCATGGGTACGCCGCAGGAAGTGGCTGCTGCGGTGGCCTTCCTCAGCAGCACGCAAGCCTCGTTCGTAAGCGGCATCAACATGGTCGTCGACGGCGCGCTGACGGCGCGGGTGCAGTACTAACGGACGAGCACGTTCCCGACCGACCGATTGGGCTGTCTGGCTCACCTCATGTGCACTCACCGTCGCGATTGCCGCCAGCGTCTTCCTGCATTGGCGGGAACGGCGTACCATGGGCGATAGAGCGAGAGGAGCCGCACAATGATCTATGTCGACATCGTCTCCGACACGATCTGTCCCTGGTGCTATATCGGCAAACGCCGCTTCGAGCGCGCGTTGGATCTCAGCGGCCGTAACGACGTGGCGATCTCGTGGCGGCCGTTCCAGCTCAATCCCGACATGCCGGCAGAGGGCATGACTCGCGACGACTATGTTCGCACCAAGTTCGGTGGTGGCGACCGACCGCGCCAGATCTACCAGGCCATTGCCGAAAGCGGCCGCGAGGCTGGCATCGAGTTCCAGTTCGCCAAGATCAAGCGCACGCCCAACACCGTCCTGTCGCATCGCCTGGTCCATTGGGGTGCCAAGAACGATAAACAGGACGAGATCGTCGATCTGTTGTTCAAGGCGTATTTCGAGGAGGGCAGCGACATCGGCGATCTCGACACGCTGGTCGAGGTGGCGGTGCGGGCCGGCGTCGACGAAACCGAAGCGCGTCGTTTCCTTGTGGGCGATGAGGGCCGCCAGGAGGTCGTGGCCTCTGACGTCTATGCGAGACGCCTCGGCATCAACGGCGTGCCCTGCTTTATCGTCAATCGCAAATACGCCGTCTCCGGCGCACAGCCGCCTTCGGCCTTTGTCGAGGTCTTCAACCTGGCCGAACGGGACGCCGCAACCAGCGCGGCGCTCTCGGTCACCTAGGTCAGCACAAGCATAATCACGCGGCCAGTTTCGCCAGCGCCCCGACAATCTCGCTCACGCCCGTCAGGCGCTGGCGCTCGTTGGGCCAGACCCGCTGGATCATGATCTTGTGATCGGGCCGCAACCGCACCAACGGCGCGTTCTTCTGCAGCCACGCGATCAGCCGTTCCGGGCGCTCGAACTTGTTGTCGCGGAACGACACGACGACGGCCTTCTCGCCAGCGTCGATTTTCTCTATACTGGCCCCGCGGCACAGGATTTTCAATCCAACGGTCTTGAGCAGGAACTCGGCCTCGATCGGCAGCGCGCCGAAGCGGTCGATCAGCTCGGCATTGAACGCTTCGATCTCTTCGGCGCTGTTGAGCGCGCCGATGCGGCGGTAGAGGCCCATGCGCACTGAAAGGTCCTTGATGTATTCCTCCGGCAACAGGACAGGAATGCCAAGATTGAGTTGCGGCGACCATTCCGCTTTGGCAGCTTCCTGCGCCTGGCCGCGCGCCGCCTCGACCGCCTCCTCCAGGAGTTGCTGATAAAGCTCGATGCCGACTTCGCGGATATGGCCGGACTGCTCCTCGCCTAAAAGGTTGCCCGCGCCGCGAATGTCGAGATCGTGGCTGGCGAGCTGGAATCCTGCCCCCAACGTGTCGAGCGTCTGCATCACTTCAAGGCGCTTGGCCGCGGCCTCGTTGAGCGCTCGGCCAGGCGGCACGGTCAGGTAGGCATAGGCGCGGGTCTTGCCGCGGCCGATACGTCCACGCAGCTGGTAGAGTTGCGACAGGCCGAACATGTCGGCGCGATGGATGATCATGGTGTTGGCGCTGGCGATATCGAGGCCGCTCTCGACGATGTTGGTCGATAGCAGAAGATCGAATTTGCCGTCGATGAACTCTTGCATGGTGTTCTCGATCTGCGTCGGCGGCAGGCGCCCATGCGCCATGGCAAGGCGGATTTCCGGCACCAGCTCGCGCAGATCGCCGGCGACCGCCGTCAGATCCTCGATGCGCGGGCAGACATAGAAGCTACGGCCGCCGCGATATTGCTCGCGCAGCAAGGCCTCGCGGATGGTCACCGGATCGAAGGGCGTTACAAAGGTGCGGACGGCCAGGCGATCGATCGGCGGCGTGGCAATCAGACTCATGTCGCGCACGCCGGTCAGCGCCAATTGGAGCGTGCGCGGGATCGGCGTGGCGGTGAGCGTGAGTACATGGACGTCGGCGCGGATTTCCTTCAGCCGTTCCTTGTGGCTAACACCGAAATGCTGTTCCTCGTCGACGATCAGCAGGCCGAGATCCTTGAATTCAATGCTTTTGGCCAGCAAGGCATGCGTGCCGATGATGATGTCGATCGTGCCTTCCTTGAGCCCCGCCTTGGTCTCCTTGGCTTCCTTGGCCGGCACCAGGCGCGACAGGCGTCCGATGCGGACCGGCAGTCCCTTGAAGCGCTCGACGAAATTGCGGTGATGCTGACGGGCCAGCAAGGTCGTAGGGCCGATCAGCGCCACCTGCTTGCCCGACAAAGCCGCGACGAAAGCCGCGCGCATGGCGACCTCGGTCTTGCCGAAGCCGACATCGCCGCAGATCAGCCGGTCCATCGGCTTGCCCGAGGCGAGGTCCTCCAGCACGTCGGCGATGGCCTGGAGCTGATCGTCGGTCTCGGCATAGGGGAAACGGGCGCAAAACTCCTCGTACAATCCTTCGAGCGGGGCGAGCGTCTCGCCCTGGCGCACCGCGCGCTCGGCGGCGATCCTGATCAGCCGGTCGGCCATGTCGGCGATGCGCTGCTTCAGCCGCGCCTTGCGCGACTGCCAGGCGACGCCGCCCAGCCGGTCGAGGGTGGCGCCCTCCTCCGCCGCGCCATAGCGGCTCAACACGTCGATATTCTCGACTGGCACGAAGAGCTTGTCGCCACCGTCGTAGGTCAGGCGCAGGCAGTCGTGCCGCGCATGATGGATCTCAAGTGTGACCAACCCCTCGTAGCGGCCGACGCCGTGCTCGCGGTGGACGACCAAATCACCCTCGCTAAGCGAGGCTGCCTCGGCGATGAAGCGCTCCGACGGCCGGCGCTTCTTGGCCGGCCGCGACAGCCGGTCGCCTAAAATATCCTCCTCGCCGATGACTTCGAGACCGTCGAGCACGAAGCCATGCTCCAGAGGCCACACCGTCACACCCAGCGTTCCCGCCGGCAGCGCTTGCGCCATCGGGTAATCGGCAACGGCAACCGGCAGGGTAGCACCATGCTCCTGCAGCAGGTGCTGAAGACGGCTCGCCGAGCCTTCGGAGTAGCCGGCGATGACCACGCGCCGGCCGCTCTGATTGGCGTCCCTCACATGTTCGGCGACGCGATCGAACAAATTCACGTTCTGCGCTGTGCGCGCAGCGGCAAAGCCTTCGTGACGCCGGCCGCCGAGGTCGATGGCATTGGGAGCATCGAGTGGTGCGTCGAAGCTGGTGAACTGGCCTGCGCTGTGTCCGTCGAGCAGCCGAGACCATTCCGATGGCTTGAGATAGAGCCTCTCCGGCGGCACCGGCTTGTAGTCCGCCGCTCCGCTCATGCCGCCCTTGGCGCCGGTATGTAGACGTGCCTCGTAATAATCGGTGATCAGCTCGTGCCGTGCCGCCAGGGCCTCGGCAAGCTGATGATCAGCCGTGACGATGGCGTCAGAGCAATAGTCGAGCAACGTATCGAGATGGTCGTGAAACAGCGGCAACCAGTGTTCGAGCCCGACGTGGCGCTGGCCGCTCGAGATCGCCTCGTAGAGCAGGTCGTCGCCGGCGACATTGCCGAACAGCTCGCGATAGCCACTGCGGAACCGCGTGATGCTCTCCGGCGTCAAAAGCACTTCGCTGACTGGCAGAAGCACGGCCTGGTCGCGGTCGCCGGTCGAGCGCTGGCTCATAGGATCGAACGAGCGGATCGATTCCACGGCATCGCCAAACAGGTCGAGTCGCAGCGGTTCCGGTACGCCCGGCGGATAGAGGTCGATCAGGCCGCCGCGGATGGCAAACTCGCCCGGCTCCATGACCGTCTCCGAGCGGCTATAGCCGTTGTCGCCGAGGAATTGGGTGAGCCACGCCACATCGACGGTCGCGCCCTTGCGCAGGACGGTCGTCGCCTTGGCGTAGAGGCTGCGCGGCGGCACGCGCTGCAGCGCGGCACCGGCGGAAGCGAGGATGATCCGCGCCGGGGCACCGGGCGGCTTGGCCGCGGCAAGCTTCGACAAAGTGTGCAGCCGCTCGGCCACGATATCGGGATGGGGCGAAAGCCGGTCGTAGGGCAGGCAGTCCCAGGCCGGGAAGACCAGCACCTCGCGCCCGGGCGCGAAGAACCGCAGGCCGTCCTGCAGCCGCTCCAGGCGCTGACCGTCGCGCGCCACGTGCAAAATGTCTTGCCCGCCGGTCGTGCGCGCGATCTCGGCCAATGCGAAGGAATCGGCGCCCTCCGGCAGGCCGGCAATGGTCCAGCGGCCGGTCTTGCGATGCAGCGGGGCCAACCGTTCGGCAAGCGTCTGTGCCATGGCGGCTTAAAACCTCACGCGAAAGGCCAACAGCTTGCGCACCACGGGCGAATCCTGGTCGGCCGGCACCGGCGCCTTGCCTGAGGCCCAGTCGAAGATATCGTTGTCGGAAACCTCGAGCAGGCGTTCGTACTGATCGAGTTCGGCGGCGTCCAAGGCCACGATATGGGCGCGAGCAAACTGGCCAAGGAGAATGTCGTTCTCCTTGTTTCCACGATAGACGCTGCGATACAGCAATCGCTTGCGGCGCATCTCGAGATCGGCGTCGTCGCTCATCTTTTCCCCAGGCGGCGTCCGAAAAGGGGGGTAGCATATAGGCGGCTGAGATGCCCAAGTCACTGGGCCCAAATCACGCGGCCCCAACAATATCGGTCGATGCGCCCTCTTAGCCTGACACCTCTCTTCGCCACCGTGACCTCGCTGCCCGGCATCGGACCGCGCCTGGGCAAGCTGGTGGAGAAACTGGTCGGTGGCCTGGTCGTCGATCTGTTGTGGCACCTGCCTTTTGCCGTGATCGACCGGCGCAACGCGCCGGAGGTCGCCGGCGCCGTGCCGGGCGAGGTTGCCACGCTCACCGTCACGGTCGAGCAGCATGATGCGCCGCGCAATCCACGTCAGCCTTACCGCGTGTGGTGCAGCGACGAAACCGGCCGGCTCTGCCTCACCTTCTTCAACGGCCATGCCGATTACCTCACCAAACTGCTGCCGGTGGGCGAAATTCGGGTGGTCTGCGGCAAAATCGACCTCTTCCAGGGCCAGGCGCAGATCACCCACCCCGATCACGTCGTGCCGGTCGACCAGCGTGATTCGGTGCTGCGCGTCGAGCCGGTCTATGGCCTGACTTCGGGTCTGACCCAGCGCCCGATCCAGAAGGCGATCAGCGCCGGGTTGGAGCGCGCGCCCGTGCTGCCGGAATGGCAGGACGCGGCCTACCTGGCGCGCAACCGCTGGCCCGACTGGAAATCGTCGCTGACACAGGCCCACGCGCCGACCGAAGAGACCGACCTCTCAGCCATGCACCCTGCCCGCGCGCGTCTCGCTTTCGATGAATTGCTCGCGAGCCAGCTCGCACTGGCGCTGGTG
>Ga0137359_10005676_pt1 | contig 10306 bp, 11 predicted proteins | sample Mad1_40_16metaG_FD_108281 | JGI IMG/M metagenome (GOLD analysis project Ga0137359, IMG submission 108281) | Vadose zone soil microbial communities from Angelo Coast Range Reserve, California, USA - Mad1_40_16 metaG | ecosystem: Environmental > Terrestrial > Soil > Vadose zone | place: USA... | reverse complement strand
GGATTGATCGACGATCCGCAGGCATTCCTCGATCGGCAGACCGAGCCGCTCCCACACTTCTCGCTGATTGAACCGGTCGCGCATGTGCCAGCAGGCGGCGACGACGAATTCCTCCCGCTCGTTGCGCTCGGCATCGCTGAGCTGCGGGTAGAAGTCGCGCAAGGCGAGCCGGCCGAAGGCGACGTGCCGCGCCTCGTCCTGCATCACATAGGCGTTGACCGCGGCCGCCAAGGGGTTCTTCGACTGATCGCGAATGCGCTGAAACGCGGCCAATGCCAGACCCTCGATCAGGATCTGCATCGTCAGATAGGTCATGTCCCAGCGGCTGTCGGTCAGCCCGTCCTCGAGCAAGCCCTTCAGACCCGGGGTGATCGGATAAGCCAGCTCGAATTTTTCGTGCAGCAGCCGCGAATAGGCTTCGACGTGGCGCGCCTCATCCATCACCTGGGTCGCGGCGTAGAACTTCGCATCGAGATCCGGCACCGTCTGCACGATCTTGGCGGTCGCGATCAGCGCGCCCTGCTCGCCATGCATGAATTGGGATATCTGCGACGCCTGCAGGTGATGGCGAACCTGACGCCGCTCCTTCTCGTTCATCCGATTCCAGATGTCGGTGCCGAAGATGTGCACGACCCGGTCGTCGAGCATCATCGGGTTCTCCGGATCGAGGTCGAGCGACCAGTCGATCCGTTCGGCGGCGTCCCATTGCTGCTTCTTGCCCTTGGCATAGAGCTGCAGCAAGGCCTCGCGCGGCTCATCGTACTCCCAGGTGAAACAGGTCTCGGTGTTGCCGTCGAACTTCCACTCGGTCTGTTCGACAGGGAGCACATAACGGTAGGTCGTCGACATCGCGAGTTTCTCCGAAGAATCGCCAGGTGAATATGCCGCCGCACAAAGCACTTTCAAGCCGCTCGCCTCGGGTGGTCAGGTTGAGAATCCTGGCCCGCGCTACGATTTCTTCATACGTGGACAACTTTCCCGCCCGCCGAACCAGTCATCCGGCCGAGCCGACACCGCGCTCCGATCCGGGCTGAAATCCGAAATGAGTCGATACGAATCAAAGGATTATCGTCACCCCCGCGAAAGCGGGGGTCCAGGGGATCAGCCGCAGGACCCTGCGATCTATGGATTCCCGCTTTCGCGGGAATGACGAATTGAGAGCATAGTGCCTTGATTTGACGAGAACCGTTTCGAGTCAGGCTCTGAAACCGCTTCTATGTTGTTCAATTCGCCGATCTACCTGTTTGTCTTTCTGCCCGCGACCGTGGGCCTCTACATCCTGGTGCGCCAGTTCGCCGGCCCGCGCGCCGTGCTGGGACTGCTGCTGGCCGCCTCGCTCCTGTTCTATGCTTGGTGGAACCCGCTCTACTTGCCGTTGCTCGGCGGCATCGCGGTCTTCAATTTCATCGTCGCCCGATGGATGACGGCGCAGCGCCGGGCCGGCCGCGCCGGTCGGGTCCGCCTGCTACTCATCACGGGAATCGCCGTCGATGTGATGGTGCTCGGATACTTCAAATACACCGATTTCCTGATCGACACCGCCAATACCGTGCTGCAGACCGATTTTATGTTGCAGCACATCTTGCTGCCGCTCGGTATTTCATTCTTCATGTTTCAGAAGATCGCCTATCTCGTCGACTCCAGCCGCGGCGAGGTCGCCGAGCACGACTTCCTCGAATATTGCTTTTTCGTGATGTTTTTTCCACAGCTACTGGCCGGGCCGATCACCCACCACAGCGAGATTTTTTCGCAAATCAAGGGACCGTGGGCGTTCGCAATCAAGCCGAGCAACTTCATGCTCGGGCTGACTATCTTTGTTATCGGCCTGTTCAAGAAGGTGGTTCTCGCCGACAACTTCGCGCCCTTGGTGTCGAGCGTCTACGATGCCGCCGGCGCCGGCCAGCCGCTCGATTTCTTCACCGCCTGGCAGGGGGCGATCGCCTTCAAGTTCCAGCTCTATTTCGACTTCTCCGGGTATTCCGAGATGGCGCTCGGCGCCGCACGCCTGTTTGGCATCCAGCTGCCGCTCAACTTCAACTCGCCCTATCGCGCGCTCAACGTCGTCGATTTCTGGCGGCGCTGGCATATGACATTGTCGCGCTGGTTGCGCGACTACGTCTACATCCCGCTCGGCGGCAGCCGCTGCAGCACCGGGCGGCTTTATTTCAACCTGATGGTCACGATGGTGCTGTCCGGCCTCTGGCACGGCGCGGCTTGGCACTTCGTCTTCTGGGGCTCTCTGCAGGGCGGCGCCATGGTCATGAACCATGCGTGGCGCAGCATGTGGCGGCCGATCAACGCCTGGTGGTCGAACACGGTCGCCCGTTTGGTGACGTTCTTCGGACTGACCATGGTTCTGGTGACGCATCGCGCGCCGTCGATGGACGTGGCCTTGCAGGTTTATCGCGGCATGTTCAACCTGCCCGCTTCGTGGCACGATGCCTTGGGTCGGTTCGGCGACGGGCTCGGTTGGCTGGGGGTTCGCTTCGACGGACCACCGGTTTCCGCCGAGCAGCGCGATCTCGTGCTGTGGCTGATCGTTTGGATGGCGGTCGTGTGGTTTCTGCCGAATACGCAGCAAATGCTGGCCCGCTGGCACCCCGCCTTCAACTATGGGGTGACCGAGCGGGAGCGCGATCCGCCGCTCCTCGAGCGGATACCGTCATTGAGCCGCCATCTGCCGTGGCGCCTGGAATGGCGCCCGAATGCCGCTGCCGCGGTGTTTATCGGCGTGCTTGCCGCCCTCGCCTTGCTCAACCTTCACCACATCAGCGAATTCCTCTATTTCCGGTATTGAGTGTTAAAGTCAAGATGGCCGGCGCAGTATGATATAGCTTCCCGCTTTTGCGCGCTTTTGCGGGAAGGACGAATAAGCGGCGCAAAATGAGCCTTTCAGGGGAGGGAAGCGATCGATGGTGAGATCAAAGGAGCGATTCCGCACCTACCTCGCGTGGTTGCTGGCGACCGCCGGCTTGATCGTCGCAGCGTGCTTTGTGGTCAATTGTTTGGTCGATCCCCTTTGGTATCTGAAGGGAAATGTCCTGACCGGGATCAACTATCCCTTCAACGAACGCCTGGCGACCATTATCAGGTTCTTGCCACGACAGCAGGATTATGATTGCGTAATTCTTGGCACTTCGCGTGCGAGCCTGCTGCCCGAGGAAAATATCCAAGGACATCATTGCTATAATTTATCGTTTTCGGACGGTCAGGCGAGCGAATACCTTCTCTACGCGAAGTATTTACGGAAACGCGGCTTTGCGCCGTCCCTGGTGATCGTCGACGTCAAACGCGTGGAGTTCATCGGGCCGGAACAGGCCGTCGAGGTGCCCGACTTCATCCGCACCGGTGAGGCGCCGCCGTCGATCTTTGCCAGCTATCTCTCGCTCGATGCGCTCGATTTCTCGATCCGCACGTTGCGCGAGGACGGGCCGCACCATCGCTATTACGATCAGGACTTTCACGCCCAGCTCGAGGTCAGATCAAAGCGTCATCGTTACGATCCGCACGGCCCGATCGAGGCGATGCCGCCGCCGTTCGAGGTGCATGCCCAGCGCGCTGCGCCGTATATCGAGCTGCGCCGTCAATTCCCGACGGCGCGCGCCATCGGCTACATTCCGCCGGAATCAGCTTGGCGCATCGCCGCCTTCAGCCTCACCGGCGAGCTCGATGCCTATCTCGCCGCGATCGGTCAGGTCGCCGCGGCGTATGATGAGTTTCTCGACTTCTCCGTCCCGTCGGCGCTGACCGAGGGCAAAGAGGGGACCTATGACGGTTCGCATTATTCGCGAGCGGTCAACGCAAAAGTCCTGGCCGGTCTCCTCGCGGACCAGAGCGATATCGCCGTCGATTGGCGACGGCAGAATGTGGCGGCGATCACCGCGCTCTACCATCGCCGCCTGGCGCAATTCATGGAGACGACGAGTGAAGGCGAAGCAGGCGCGAAGCGATAGGCTCGCGAGCTACAGGGCGTGATCGAGGAATTGATCCTCTCCGTCGATCGACGACGTTTCGCTCATTGATCGCGGTTGAGGATCTCGACGAGGCCGGCAGGGGGATCGACGCGCAATTCGTCGCCGGTGCGGAAAAGCTGGGTCACATCGCCCTCGAAGCGGTCGACCAGCGCGACGGAGGCAAAGGCTGCACCTTGTGCTAGGATCGGGTTGACCCGGTTGAAGATCAGCGCCCGCGGGACGATGCCTCGCGCCGCCATGTCGTGCAGCATCCAGGCGGTGGCGACGCCGCCCTTTGCGGTATCGAGAACGAGGATGCGGTCGGCAAAACTCTGTCCCGCGAGCTTGTGGCTCGGACGGGAAAAGATCCCGCGCTCACGGTCGAGATCGTAGCGCGCACTGAAATTGTCGGCGGCGACGAGCGCCGTCCCTGTCACCGCGGGTCCGATGCCCTTGTGGCAACGCAACACTATCGGCACTAAAGCACCCGTCCGGCGACAGCCGAAGCGACGCAATGCTCGAGGCCGGCCAAGCTCGGCCGGTAGCCGTAACCGCCGATGATGTTGACGAGCTTGGCCGAGTTGGTCATCAGGCGGGTCCAGCCATTCGCCTCGGCCATCTCGCGGGCATAGCTCTGGTAAAAGCAGATCCCCTGCGCGACGACTGCGCCCGACCCCTCGATCCGGCTCGTCAAACCCATCCGGTCGGCGGCGTGCTTGATCTCCGGAGAGGTCGCGACGATCACCGTCGTATCGGGGTGCACCCGGCGCCCGTCGAGGGCGCGAGCGACTGCCTCCATCTCGAACAGCGACAGCTGCGGCGCGGCGAAGACGACGACGTCGAGCTTGTCGCCCGGCGCAGCGTGCCGGGCGACAAAGGCTTCGATCTCGTCCCGGCCGATGGAGAGGGCAGGGGGCGCGGACCCCGTGAAGACAACTTCTTCGGCGGTGATGCCGGGCATGTGGAAGAGGGCCGCCGACCCAAAGCTCGCCAGCGCGGTGCCGAAATGCTTCAGCGCGTCGGAACCGGGGACCTCGGCAACGCCCTCGATCACCGGAACTTCCCAATAAGACCCGCAGGCCTCGCCGACGATCCCGCCGACGGCGCCCCATTCGCTCAAGTCACGCGGCGTCGCAGTCAGCCGGAACCGCCTGGTCGCATGCCGGCAGGCATCGAGGTGATACCCATAGCGCGGGGTCCGGCCGGTCAGCGCGGCGGCCAGCGCCGAAGGGCCACCTTCGAAATTGCTGCGGGCGCCGAGCACACTGTTCGAATAGATCACGACCCCGGTGTCGCCATAGGCCAGATGCTCGCCGCGGATCGGCGCCAGGATCGTCTGGTAGTTGATGCAGGTATCCGTCATCAGCACACCGAAGGCGCGCAGAGCGGTGATCGCCCGGGTTTCCAGCGCCACCATCTCCGTTGTCTGGCCGAGCCGGCGGTAGACCGCGAAATCGATCCCGCGCGGGTCGGTGATCGTCGGCACCCGGACCCGCCGCTCGGCCTCGGGTGCGGCGGCGAGGTCTTCGAGAAACTGGATTCCGGCTTCACCCAGGGATTCGGTGTCGGCCATGATGTGGGCTTGCGACACCGCGACAAAATCCGCGGCGTCGAAGAATTCCCCGACCGCGATCTGGTGGGCGATCGCCCAGCGCCGCGGCTCGCCAAGCTCGCCGGCGAGCATCGCGCTCTCTTCATCTGTCAGCCGCATGAATCCACCCACCGGTCCGGTAGCACTGTCGCGCCGGTGATCCTCGCGGCAGCCGCGGCGGTCAAGTGCAGAATGCGGCGATCATATCGAACAGGGTGCCGGCGCCGTTGAAGCCCCACAGCGCGAAGGCGGCGACGCCGAGCATAACGGCGACGATCCCGGTCGACCACAGCAGCCGATAGGGTGTGTCGGCGGGCGAAGATCCGGCGGGCCTTATCCGCTCGGCGCGGGAGTTTAGGACGAGCCGCGCAACGCGGCCGTCTCGGATGCGGGCGCCGATAGTGCTCATGCCGGCGCTGCCGCCATGGCGAGCCGCGGTACCGGCCGCTCGCGAATGCACCAGTGAATGACGGCAGCGAACAAGCCCAGCCCGACCGCGATCCACCACATCATATCGTAGTTGCCCTGGATGTCGTAGAGCCGGCCGGCGCCCCAGCCGCCGAGGAAGCTCCCGAGCTGATGACTGAAGAACACCGTGCCCCATAGCATCGAGATGTGCGTCGAACCGAACATGTAACCCACGAGGCCGCTGGTAAGCGGAACGGTGCCGAGCCAGAGGAACCCGAGCGAGGCCGAGAACAGCAGCACCGAAACCCATGACAGCGGCAATGCGAGAAACATCACGAAGGCGAGCGCGCGTAAGGCGTAAAGCAGCGCCAGCATGTCCTTCTTCGGATATCGGCTCCCGAGCCAGCCCCAGATCAACGAGCCGGCAATGTTGAACAGGCCGACAAGGCCGATGGCCCAGCCTCCGAGTTCGAGGGCCGAAACCCTAGTGCCGAAGAACGACATGCCGACCGCCTTGTCGGAAATGTACGAGGGGAGGTGGAGCCCGATGAATGTCACGTGGAAGCCGCACACGAAGAAACCGATCGTGAGCAGCCAGAAGCCTTGCGTCCGGAACGCCTCCTGCAGCGCGCCTTTGGTGCCTTGCGGGATAGCTGCGTCGGGCTTGGGGGCCGCGGCGCGTTGTTCGCGCAATCCGAAGGCAAGCGGCACCATCACCATCGACATCACGCCGACGATGAACATCGTCGTGTGCCAGTTGTCGAGCCGAGACTGCAGCAGCGACACGAACGGCACGATGGCGAATTGACCAAACGATCCGCCGGCGGTCGTGACACCGAGCGCGACCGAGCGCTTCTCGGGCGGCGTCTGCCGGCTGATGGAGCCGAAGATCGGCCCGAACCCCGCGGCCGCCATGCCGATGCCGCACAACACATTTCCGAGCGTGAGCATGACGCCTTCGGTCGCGAACGCGATCATGAACATGCCGCCTACGTAAAGGACGCCACCGGCGACGACGGTCCGTGCCGTGCCAAAACGATCCGCGAAATTGCCGACAAACGGCGAGAACGCGCCCATCAGCAGCATCGCCAGCGCGTTGGCGAACGACCACAGCTCGCGGCCGACACGGAGGTCGGCTGCGATCGGCTTCTGAAAAATGCCGAAGCTTTGGCGCGCGCCTATCCCGATGGTGAGAATCACGGCCCCACAGATCACGGCGATCCAGAAGCTGCGCTGTTGCGGCTTCACGGCTGCGTTGGACAAGGGCAGGGACATGCCGTGCGCGCCTTCGCTCGAGTTAGTGACTTGCATTATGGTAGGAAGTGGCATATGTTCTGTCAATGCAGCGAACGAGCTTCGGCAATATGCAGTGCCCGATCGCCCGCAGCCTCGAGCGCGTCGGCGAATGGTGGAGCATTCTCATTCTGCGCGACGCGCTGCACGGGCTCACGCGGTTCGACGAGTTTCAGAAAAATCTCGGCATCGCGCCCAACATGCTGACGCGGCGGTTGAATGCGCTGGTCGAGTCCGGGCTCCTCGAGCGCCGCCGCTACAGCGAGCGCCCGCCGCGCGACGAGTACCTGCTGACCGAGCGCGGGCGCGATTTCCGCCCCGTCGTGCTGTCGCTGCTCGCCTGGGGCAACCGGCATTTTGCCCCCGAGGGGGCGAGCGTCGTGCTCGTCAATCGCCAGACCGGTGCGGCCGTCGACCCCATCCTCGCAGATCCGGCGACCGGACGGCCAGTCGACGAACCGGATTATGTGCTGGTGCCCGGCCCCGCCGCCAGTGGCCGCGTCTTGCAGAAGTATCGGGCCGTTGCTGAAGCGCGGACAGCGCGCAAACGCTCACCGGGCGGATGAGAGTCCTGGTGCAAGGTTGGTGACGTTCCCCCAACACCGGTCGCCAGCCCCAGAAACCCCGGCAACCCCCCTGCCGGGGTTTCGCTTTTTGCGCCACCCTCACTCCGACCTCCACCAGAGGGGCACCGGGCTGGTATCAGACACGCGTCAATCGAAAAGAATGGCATTCACGGGAGGCGAGGGCCGGGTGCTCACAACCGAGTGCCGGCGTAGCTCGTCAGGTCGATAAACTCCAACACCGTGCCGTCGGGATCGTGAAAATAAGCGCGCGGTCCGTTGAGCACGCCGCCCTGCCGGTTCTCTTCAAACGTGATCTCGACCCCATGAGCGCGCAGATGGTCGAGGGCCGCTTTGTACTCGTCATGTGCGATGACAAAGGAATGATGCACGCCGCCATGGTCGTCGAGCACCGGATTGATCGGCGGGTTGCGCTTCACCAGGATGAGGCAGACCCCAGCCGCATCGAGGAAGGCCATGTGCCCGTCCCGCACGGTGGCCAAATGGCTACAGCCGACAACCTCTGTGTAGAACCGTGTGCTGCTCGCGACATCGCTCACGGGGATGCTGAAATGGGCAACGGCCTTGATCGCAACCATGTGACGCTCCCTAGGCCCGTTCGGTCGAGGAACCGGGCCACCGCGGTTTTCGCCTCGTCGTCGCAGCCACGCACGACAAAAACCTTCTACAGGTCTAACGCGGGCGTCGCTACGGTGATCCGCGTCTCCTCGGGCGCCCGCGGTCGGCGATCTCCTCTTTGAGCCCAGGTTAATACCAGTCAATACTTCGCGTTTCCGGACGTTCTCGGGAACGGGATCGCGTCGCGCACGTCGGAGAGTCCGGACGTACGCAATCGTGCGCTCGAAGCCGAGGCCGAAGCCGGCGTGCGGCACCGTGCCATAGCGGCGCAGATACCCCCTCCCTAACCCTCCCCCGCTCGCGGGGGAGGGAAGGGTGGGGGCGTAGTGCTCCCGGTCGATGCCGCGCTCGGCCATGCTGCGGTCCAGCACATCGAGCCGCTCCTCGCGCTGGCTGCCGCCGATGATCTCGCCGATCTTCGGCGCCAGCACGTCCATCGCCGCAACCGTCCTGCCGTCATCGTTCACCCGGATGTAGAAGACTTTGATGTCCTTCGTGGGAGTGGAGCTTGTTTTTGCGTCTGAACACTAGCCGCGCGGCCGGCCGGGCAGGATTGCCGGAGCGGCTCTTGGCAAACCGTCCGCGCCGGTCCCGCGCCCCTGTTCCGCCTGTTTTATCAGGTCGAGATCAGGCATCGACACTTCCTTTCGATGATTTCGCACCCGCTCAGAGCCGTGAGCGTACAATGCGACTATGGCAATTACGTGGTTGTCTATACCGCAACAGGTCGATGCCCCACTTGACCGGGAACTCGAACTCTCGTTCGCGCACTCGAGCATTTGGATCGCCTCGCCGTAATCCATATGCAGGAATTCCGAGCCGACGATCTCCTCGAGTTTCGCGACCAGCCCCTTCTCGATCCGCTCATCGAAGAAGGCGAGATCTTGCTGTCTTTCGTTTAGTAGCGCCGCGAAGGTGTATTTCAACAGCGCTTCCGCCAATGCCGCGTTGTCCGAGAGGTCGGCGGACGCGATCTCCGGCTCGATCATCCAAAACTCGGCGAGGTGGCGGCTGGTGCGAGTTCTCCGCGCGGAAGGTCGGCCCGAATGGGCGGTCTGGCCATCGCAAATTTGCGCATCCTTGGGTAGCGGCAGCACCGGCGCTGTCCAATATGATGCATGCATCAATTCATCTATCCTCGGGGAAGCCATGGAACGCCGCATCGATGCCCATATCGCCCGCACCCAATTCGGCCAGATCATGGATTTGGCCGTAAAGAACAACGAGCGGTTCATCGTCGACCGGCGCGGCGAGCCCGCCGTTGTCATCATGAGCATACAAGATTTCATCCGTACCGCCGCGCCGCCGCCCGATTGGTTGCAGAAAGCATGGTCGGGCGCAAAACGCCGCGGGCTGGGGGCGCTGACGCCCAGCGACGTCGATACCGAGATCGCCGCTTACCGTCGTGAAAAGGAAGCCACCAATGGTAATGGCCACAGGTGATCCGAGCCGTTATCGATACGAATGTGCTGGTCTCCGGTCTCCTGCGCCCATCCGGAAATGAAGCACTGATGCTGCTTGCGATCCATCAGGGCTTGGTGCAGCCCTGCTTCTCGGCGGAGATACTGGCGGAATACGCGGGAGTGCTGGCCCGTCCGAAATTTTTGTTTCCGGCGGACGAAATCGCTGCACTTATCGCGATGCTGCGGCGCAGCGGCGAACTGTTCGAGGCGGGGGCTTCGCCCGCGGCGTCTCCGGATCCGGCGGATACCAAGTTTCTGCGCTGCGCATATACAGCCCTTGCGACAGGACAAGTCCTGGAAAGGAGAATGGAAATGTAACCTGAAACCTTTCGAAGCGATCCAGAGGGTTCGACCCCCTCCCGGTAGAGGCGCAGCCCGCCGGCCGGAAGCGAGTCT
>Ga0137359_10005672_pt1 | contig 10307 bp, 7 predicted proteins | sample Mad1_40_16metaG_FD_108281 | JGI IMG/M metagenome (GOLD analysis project Ga0137359, IMG submission 108281) | Vadose zone soil microbial communities from Angelo Coast Range Reserve, California, USA - Mad1_40_16 metaG | ecosystem: Environmental > Terrestrial > Soil > Vadose zone | place: USA... | reverse complement strand
GACTGGAAATTGTGGGCAGATGGATGCACACGCTGATGGGGCTGTTGGTGCTGTGCATGATAGGCAAGGATGTAACGGGCCTGCCTTTCCCCTACGTGATGCGAGGCTTCGCATAGATCCTGTGCTTAGCCACCGGAGTCGCGTGGCTCGTCACGGGCATCGCCGGTGGTTGGTGGAGCCTCGAGGCGCTGTTCGTGCGCATCGGGCGCATCGTGCGCGTGGAGCATGGACTCAGCCTGATGGAGGACGTTGCAGCCCTCTCCGCAGAGCTATTGGTCTCAGGCTGATGAACCGGTGAATGACGGCTGAGCCCAAGCAGTTGCAAATGAGAATGGCCTTCATATCTCGTGAGTACCCACCATCTGCGCGGGCCGGTGGCATTGCAAGCTACGTTTGGGAATGTGCACATTGGCTTGTCGACCACGGTCACGAGGTCTACGTCATCGCGGCGTCCGATGACGTGAGCGCGGAATTCGAGTACACAGAACAGGGAGTGCACGTCGCACGGCTGGCAGGCGGCGACTTCTTTATCGGCAGCAGTCATTCCATTGTCAATACTGTCAGGTCGCTGGTGCGGCGGTTACTCTGCCACCGAAGTTATCGACGGCGCGTTGCTGACAAGCTTCAGAAGCTGGTCGATGCTGGGCTGGTCGATTTGGTCGAGTTCCCCGAGTACGGCGACGAGGCGCTCGTTTGGGCCGAAAGAACACTCGGACATCCTTGGGTGGTACGGTTGCATACCCCCGCCATTTTTGATCGACGAACTGGGAAAAAGCGTTCTTGGATATCGTCGCCCTTGACCCGGTGGCGGGGCCGCTCTGAGTTGGTGACTCTCTACAAGGCCGACGCCATCACGTCGTGCTCGCAGAGTCTCGCGGACGTCGTACGCGATCTGTCGCCGCGGTCCGCTCACGGCATCCTAGTGGTGCCGAATGCAGTCGCTGTTGACCGCTGGCTGTTCCAACCTCACCACGCTGCTCAAGCTGCAAGTGGAGACCCCCCGAAGGTCCATACGATCTTTTCGGCGGGGTCCATCGTCGCGGAGAAGGGCTATGGCGAATTGGTCGAGGCCGCCAGACTGTTGCGCGGCCGCGGACTGGAGGTTCAACTCGTGTTGGCAGGCAAGCACGGCACTCTTGGCAGGTCGTTGGTTTCGCTTGTGACGACCAAGTCCGAATACCAAGGGTGGTTGACTCTACCCGGTGCCCTTCCACGACAGGAGTTAGCGTCGAGGTACTCCTCCGCCGATCTGGTTGTGTTTCCCTCCTGGTGGGAGGCTTTCGGTCTTGTATGTGTCGAAGCTATGGCCGCTAGTGCTCTGGTTCTGGGCAGCAGCGAGGGAGGGATGCGCGAGATCATCGAGGATGGGAGTGACGGCTTTCTTATAAAGCCCAGGGACCCCGTTGCATTGGCGGACAAGATCCAGTCCATCATCAATCTGCCAGAAGAGACGCGCGCTCGGGTAAGGCGCGCCGCAAATGAGTCGGCGAGAATGCGATTCGAGGTCGGGCGAGTCATGGAGCGTCAAGTCGCGTTCTATCGCGAGGTCATACAGCTACATGCGAAGCGCCGTTTGATTCGGGGCCAAAGCACCTGAAAGCCTAAGCATCGAGTCCCGAAAATGGACGCGCCTTAGGCATCCAGGTACGCCCGTTCAAAGTCGAAACCGCCGCCGCGCGGCTGGTTTGGCCTTACGAATACCAGCATGTCGGAAGGGCATAGTCTGGGTTTTTCGCAACATTCCTTCTATCAAGCCTATGCGGGAACGATAGCGTTTGGCTCTTTCGTGTGATTCGGTCTCTTCTGTGAAACGTGAATTCTACAACTGGCGGGAATTCAAATGACCTGTATTTCTTCGGGGGAGCGCAGTTGTTCGGATGGATATGAACGATATCAAAATCCTTCAGGAGTTTTCTAAAGGTTACGTTCGCGAGCCTAAAAAAATCCTTTTGGTAGAGTTTATGAAGCTCATGAAATTCTATTACGAGTATTCTAAACTTTTTGAAAGTCTCATGGCTTGTGTCACAGATGACCTCATATTCAGCTCCTTCAATATCCATCTGCAGGATGAAGTCGCTTTTGTCCGGTGCCTTTCTTCTAACCCAATTCTCGAGAGTCATAAAGACATCGTTGTCATCTTGGCCCAAAAATTTCTTTTCGAAATCAAATAACTGATTTTGAATCGGAGGAGCATCGACCGAGTAGTCCGCGAGAAAGCACTTGATCCCGCGCGTGGTCAAGTCATTCTCGAAATCGGCCGTAAAAGCCACGCCGGGTGAAAAGCAGAACTCAACGTTCTCAAGGTCGTCTGGAATTAGGTATCCGCCGTCTGAATCTCCGCCAATGCGAATTAACTCGTGGTTCGTGGTTACTGGCCTAAGTGATGCAAAGAAGTCTACTAAAGGTCTGGCGTCCTGGGCCCTGCTGATAGCTATATCGTTGTACAGCAGAAACGAACTAATCATGCTTCTTAGACCGTTCATTGAAGCTTCTCGGGGGATCACGCGGGGCCGTGGTGGCACTTGGCATCCTTGGCCGTGTTCTGTACCAGACAATGGTGCAGCATAGTCAAGGGCTTCCTATTGTCCGCGCGGCTTTCGTTACCCGACTGCGGAGTGGATGCATCCATAGTGTTGCGGCAAGAATCACACCAAACGCGGCTGATACGACTAGGTTCAGTCTCAGGCTATTGACCGGGCTGGAAAGTAGCTGAACCAGAATCGACGCACCGACAGCGAGGAAGCAAACGAGGGCAAGCGCCTTACTGGAGACCGGAAATAGAATGGCAGTGGGAATATTGTGTCTTCGGTGAAAGCTAAGATACACCAGGCTGCCTCCTATAGAGAGCGCCAGGACCCAACCACACACTACACCAACTCCGCCGAATTGCATGCCGAGTGCCACGCCGAGCGCTAGATTCAATATCGCTACGGTCACCTGAGAAGTCAGGCTCCACGCGAGCTCCCCTGTTCCCATGTATGTGAAGAAGGCTGGCGCATTGAGCGTATTTAAGAACCAGCCGGCGGAGAGTAAGCTTCCAAAGAGAGCAAACGTTGCAACGTATCGGCCAATCCAGAGCATCGAAATAAGCGGCATGCAAACCATGACCAGAGTGAATGCGGGGAGCGCCAAGACAAAGAGTACGCTGTAGGTATCTAGGTACAGCCGAATTACTTTGTCCGGGCTTTTTTCCTGTTGTTCTGCGATGACCGGTACAAGAACCGCATTTGCCGAGATGATTATGGACCGGAGTTGCGTAACCAGCCTGGCGGCCATCTCGTAGTAACCGACCATTTCCAGGCTCCCGAACTTGCTGAGCAGGCCTTTCGTCATAGGGTCCCAAAGCATATTCGCCAGCGACATCAGCTGAAAGTTGATGCCGTACCCAATGGATTCCTTAAAGAGCGGCCTGCTCCACCCGGGACGCAGCCAGCTTGTCGAGCGCAGGCATTTGGCAAGCAGCGCTGTGCTGAGAATAAGCAGGAACGCGTTCTGGCCAATTTTGGCCCACGCTACGCCCGTAAGTCCGAATTTGCTAGCCAGGGCAGCACAGAGACCCAAGTTCAGCACGCTACCGACCATGAGCGTTGATCCACGAAGATCAATGCGCTGCATCCCATCGAGCGCGGAATAGACCACAGAAGCGAGCAGCATGAGCCATACCGAAAAGATGGCGTGCGGCAGAATGGCGCGCGCATCCAGCAGGCCTCCAGCGGGCATCGCCACTGAGAGCAAATAGGAACATGCTGGATAGACGGCAATCAGTAGGATTCCGGAGAAAATGGCAATTGACCAGAGAGCGGTCTGCACGACTCGCTCAGCATTCTGGCGTTCCCCGCGCGCGTCGTACTTCGCCACGAACTTAACGACGCTGCCAGGCATTCCAAGGCCGCCAACGCCGGTCAGAGAAGTCGAGGCCAATACAAGACTCCAAATCCCAAGCTTCTCGATCCCGATCGTCTCGAGGAGGATTCGGTAGAGAACCAACAGCGTGGCCGCAACCACAAGCACTTGCAGCACAGAAAAACTGGCGTTTTTCAGCACCCGGCGCCTTAGCACGATCCGGGCCCAATGCGTCGAGCGGTGTGCACGAATCCACTCAATAGATTGATGCTCCCGGGTAACCGAAATCTTCGGCTAGGCACCGACGCCGGTGTCGGCAGGCAGGTTACGTACCAGCCACGGGCCTAAGGTCTTGCCCAGGAAAGGCAGAAACCTCAACAGGAGCCGGTTCCACGGCGGGAGAACCAGGTCGGGCACACCAAGCAAACCGCCCCAATCGCCTCTGACCGCCGGCCGCGTCAGGGCGCGCTCAGCGAGAAAGTGACTCATGCACGATCTTGTGGATAGGTAACCGTACGTTCTATACATCGCCTTGCGCAATGTCTTGGAGTCGTCCCATCCGTAGCTACTTCTGACGCGCGTCAACTCCTCGGCCAGGAGGCCTTTCTGAACAAATCGTTTAGCCTCATGCTGCAGACGATCCACCGCCAGGAACTCATTCAGTTTCCTGATCGTCCCTCGCTTTGCGATACGCAGCCAGTACTCGTAATCACCTACGCACTTCAACGTTTCGTCGAACCCGCCCAACTTTTCGTAGATTCGGCGACTCCAGAATACCGTTGGCTGATAAAGCCCACCGACACTGATGGCCCAGTTCAGGTTGAATTGGGGGCAAAAAGTCAACTCGAATGCTGTGCTGGTTTCGTCGAGATGCACAACGTCGCCGTACAACAGGTCCGTCGAGGCGTTGCGAGCAAAATAGTCTGCAACAACTTCCAGGGTCCACGGCAAATAGAGGTCGTCGGAATTCAAGTACGCCAAGATCTGGCCTCTGGCTTTTCGGAGGCCCTTATTGATGCCTTGGTACATGCCGCTGTCCGGCTCCGAAGCCCAGGTCATCGCGTATGCGGTCTCATGCTTTCTCAGCACTTCCAGAGTGCCGTCCGTCGATCCCGCGTCCACTATGATGTGCTCAAAATTCTGATAGGTCTGGCGTTGAAGCGACAGGACCGTGTCTTCGATATACCGGCGCTGGTTCAAGGAAGGCGTGACTATGGATATGAGAGGCTGTTGGCTCATATCGGGCGACCGATGCATGTTGCGCGTGCTATGGTCTGACTGCTCTTTGCTTTCGAATAGTATGTTTCATTGACAAGCCTTGTCTCGCAGCTCGGTGTAATGGCGCAGCTGCATTTCGACCGGACGCCGCCCCGGGAGCTGAGGCAACCAGATCGTGCACGAACGCTCCGTGCTGGTGAAGTGATCCACCCGACTTGCAGTCCCCAACGACCGCCATCGGCGTAAGGCGCTGTAGCTGCCTCTTGGGTTCATCCGCAGTTTCAATGGATCTGCACGTTGTTCGGAGGCTTGGGGGCAGTCACACAAGGCGACCAAGTTACCTGAAGCCCCGACAGATTGGGCCCTGGCGTGGCGTAGAAATCCGGCCCGCCAACTGTGCCCTTGACGCAATTGTCGATGAGTCGAATATTCGTCATATCGTCACCCGGTTGCCCGCGCACGTCAACGGCACCGCGTGGGCCGAGCTCGCGTCCGGCCCATGGCGAGTCGGCGGCAACATGGTTGCCCGTCACGACGTTGCCCTGGAACGTTGCGCTCCTGCTGCGGCGCACACTGAGACCGGCGATGTTCTTGTCTCCACTCGCCACGGCCTGCGCGCCATTGGTGGCGACAATGTTGTCTTGGGCCAACGAGCCGTCAGACCCCATGGTCACGAACACCCCAGACCCATAGTTGTCGTGCACGTTGTTGCGGCGAACAATTGTTCCCGGCGCGGCATATGCGATTAGACCCGGATCGCTGTCCGGTCCACCATTTCCGGCGATTTCGCAATCTTCAATAATATTGCCTACGTTTAGTCCGCTCTCGCCAATGGCAATTCCAGCCCGGTCCGAGTCCCACCACGCCGGCAGATTCCCATTGGTAATTGCCTTGCACCGCCGAACCGTATTGCGCGACGAGGTGCGCAGAATGTAAATACCGTCGTGGTTATCGTAAACAAGGCAGTCCTCTATCAAGTTGTCGGTGGATCCGTCCATAACATTAATGCCACGCCAGTAGAAACGCGCTGTTAGGTTGCGGATCACGTTGTGTCGGCCGTTTCGGATATCAACGCAAGCGCCCAATCCAACGAAGCATCGAACGTTCTCGATGACAATCCATGACTTGTCTTGTATGTAAATCGATCCGCCACGGCTTGGACGCCAAACTACATGCATCGACGGCGTTCCATTAGTAGGCCTGTAATACAGTTCGTTGTTGTTCCAGAACCAGCTTCCGGGTTGCAGGGCTGTGGAGCTGCCTGGCGTGAGCGAGTGTCCGTCTTCGATCATCTCATTGGGTCGCGAGCTCGTGGCTACGAGCCATATGCCCGGCTGGCCGGACGGGCCCCAACGGGTTTCAATGGAACCGCCAGAGAACACCGGTGGATCTGCAGGATCCTCACCCTGATACACCGCCGGTCGTCCTGACTCGCCGGAGTTTTGTATGGCAAACTCTTCGTATGGGGCAGGTCCCTTACGAATAACAACAACGTCGCCGGGACCGGCGCTTTGGGCTGCCCTTGCCAGTGTTTTCCACGCGGCATCCCAAGATTGGCCGGAGTTGCTGTCCGAGCCGCTCTGACTCACGTAGTAAACGGCTGCCGCGGCCCAGCTTGTCCAAGTAGACAGCAACAGTGCGAGCAAGAAGCTCTTTGAGAAAGCGCAGTGCGTGGTGCAGTTCCGAGGTCGCATGATGGAGGGCTTCGGCCAACCTCTGCCCATGATGTGTCAGTGGACTCTGCCTTCTAGAATGCGTGAATTATGCGTGATGGCGTTCAAGTGGCAATTGTATTGCCGTATACCTGCGGTATGGTTCTCACATTACTCGACATTATGGTTTCCGGAAATTCTGGGGAGTGCCGACGAAGCGAGCGTTGCGGACGACGAGATGGTACGACCCTCCGTCAGGATTCAAAACAGAAAGAGTGTCCGCGTCGCCTTTCGACGACATTGAAACACGATTTAGCAGCTGCTCGTGGGTATCGCCGGCCTCCCGCATGCGCTGGTGTCCGTTTTACAAGGTTGTGCACGCCAGCTCGCGCACCCGTGCGACACAGTCACCCATGGCTGCCGCTTCTTTCTAGCCGTTTAGCGGTGCGGGCTTCGCACAAGGCAAGAATGTGATCCGCAATGACACCAGCCACTGCCGCCGGTGACACGTCCGTCTTGAGAATCGTGTGCTCGCCCCAGCGCGGAACCTCTGCCTCGAAGCGCTTCAGTTGGTCATGGATTGCCGCCACCGACAGCTCCTGCTTGCGAGCGTGTATCACTTCCGCCTCGTTCGTCAGTAACACCGTGAGGTCCGGCTTTGGCACGAGTTGCGCCACAAACTCGCTCAGCCACTGCGGAACGGCAAAGCCGTAGCGTGCGGGATTGACCCGTACGTCGACATAGTATCGCTCGCCGACAATCAGTCCGGTTCGTGCACGCGCAGGATAGAGTCGTAGCCAATAGCCCGCGACGAAGTCAAAGCTGTAATAAATGAAACGCGCCAAAGACGCAAGGCGGCGGTATGGTGACTGGGTCGCTCGCGCGGTTGGTCGGTCAGGATCCGCGGGTCGCTGCCGACCGAGTTTCGGTAGTAGGCCCGGGCGCCAATGAAAGCGCGCCGTTCGTCGGAAGCCCCTTGCCAGTACGGTCAGCAACGCAACAGCAACGGCTGACTTGCCGCAACCGTCGGGCCCGATAAGCACAACAAAAAAACCGGTTGGCAGAGTCAGCCTCCGACTTCGTCGAATCGCATTCAAGAATAACCTGTGCGACCACAAAACAGGGTGTCGCACCAATCGCGTCCTCGCCAGCCGCCAGCGCAGTTGACGGAGGATGGCTTCCGCTTGCGCCGAGGTAGTGGTGTGCAACAAAGCAGAAATCAGATCTTCAGCGCGTACACTTGTCGCACTTGTCAAGGCTGCAGACACCTTGCCGGACCGATTGTCGAGCATCCGCCGCAACTCCGCCGCGTGAGCGTCGTCCGCGGCCCCTTTGACGGCTCGCTTAATGAGCAGGTAAACAGCGGTCTTATCGTCGAGAACCCTCGGATACCCCTCATTGGAGTCCGCGCCCTCAATCAACCACGGTGTGGGTAGCGGGTAGAGACTTACGCCCCACGGGTCATAAAGGCAGTCCAGATGCACGAACGCTGGACGATCACCGCGAGTGGCGATAATGAAGTAATAGCCGTACGGCACTTCGTAATGAAGCACACTGACGATCCGAAAGCCGGCACGCCGACACGTGCTGTGCAGTGTGCTGGAGAAACGTCCAAACGGGTGCTCACCTAGAGCGATGTCAAGGTCGGAACTCAGTGCACAGGCAAGTCCGCTACGACCATGTATGACCGCAAATCTCACACCGGAAGCGACAAAGTCGAGGAGGAGGTCCTGCACGAAACGCAACGACGGGTCGTCCTCGGATGAGGTGAGTGTCGCTTGACCATGAACGGTTTGCGCAATCATGACACGCGTCGAGAGCTCCAAGGCCGTTCAACTTGCCCTATTCACAACGATATCGCAGCAGACAGCCTGGCACGCCTATGAATATCGCTGATGCGGGAAATTGCGAGTCACGATCGTTCCCGCACCCATCACCGCCGGCCTGCTTATGGTGATGCCCCGCGTGATGAAGCACCGCCCAAGCCACCGATCGTTGCCTGTCACGACTGGTCGACAGCCGACCTAATCGAGCTTCTCCCCGGCGCGATGCACCGGCGCACGAGCGAGGCAAGCTTGCCACATGGTGCCGGTACCGCTCGGCAAATTGCAAGGTTCGGCCGTGGCGACAGCTCCACCCACAAGCGGACTCGGCAGCGACAAGTCGGTTGTTATAGGCTTCGATTTCCCTCGCCGTCGACCCTGCCATTAATAGCGGTGTCGGGGGAAAAGCAACCGATTGACCTGCGCCTTGCACCGGGCCCGAGGCTACGAGTGCCGTGCTTGATGAGTCGGTGAGCGCAGAAATCGCGGGCTTCGGGGTTCAACGCTTCGTCCCGTGGTAAAGGCAAAGCGCCACCAAACCCATAATGGGCACCATAATGGTGCCGATGATAAAATGATTTTTAGTTCAGGCGAACCCCGGTTTATGCACCGCAAGCACGGGCGCCGCGGTCGAGACGGTCCACGCTATCTATCGGCTTGTGGTATGCGCTGTCGTGAGTGATGCGAGTGTCACGTGGCTGATCGCCCGGATGGGTTACGGCTCGAGCCTCTTGTATTGGGAACCGTTACTCCTTGGTTACTGTGAGCATTTTCCGAATACGAGAGTTCTGACATCTGAGAATAAGACGCTCGTGCAGAAAGGAGCGCCTGCTGTCGAGAATGCGGTGACTTTCCGCCGTCTATTTTCACGTAAGCAAAAGAGTTCATATCCGCAAAGTCTAATTCTTGTTAATCCCCGATCGATCATCAAGGTGCTTCGTAGCCCACCCAACCTTCTCATTCTAAGTGAGTTCGGTCTCCTGACGATTTACGGGGTGCTTGCTGGCTTCCTCCGCCGAAGCATGAGGATCCTTTTGTTGGCCGAGTCCGACCCGGGTCGACTGGCCGGGGTCCGTACACGTCGCGTACGAGCGTGGGTGCGTCGTTTCATCTGCTGGCGAGCTGCGCGAATCCTTACAAATAATCGGGCTGGCGAGGGCTATCTGATTGAGGAACTTCGGGTTCTGCCGGGGAAGATCAGTCGAGGTGCCTATCTCGTGTCATGCCCTGGTTTTGCATCCGAGGCGATCCCGGCTAAGCGCAGCTTTCCCGTGGCTCACTCTCCGGACGAGTACATTGCCTTCCTTTATGTAGGGCCAATCATAGAGCGCAAAGGGGTCTCCGACTTGGTGGCCGCGGCCGCACTGCTCCCGCCCGAGGTTCGTCGGCGGATCAGAGTCTGGGTGGTTGGTGATGGCGACCAGGCTGTCCAGCTGAAAATGGAGATCGAGGCAGTAGGCCTTCAAAATACAGTCTGCCTGTTTGGAGCCCAGCCCTATCAAGATCTCGGCCTCTTCTACGCGAACGCAGACGTTTTTGTGATGCCCACACATCAGGACTACAGGGCCCTCGTCGGCTTTGAGGCCTTGGCCTTTGGGTTGCCGGTGATTCATTCACGCGGAGATGGCCCGGCAGCTGAAGTCGTCGACGAGGGCCGCAACGGATTTACTTTTCCCCCTGGAGATGTACACGCGATCAGCACGTATATGCGCTGGTTTGTCGAAAATGCGCGTCGTTTGTCGGAGTTCCGCAAACGGTCGGTGGAGCTGTC
>Ga0137359_10005670_pt1 | contig 10308 bp, 9 predicted proteins | sample Mad1_40_16metaG_FD_108281 | JGI IMG/M metagenome (GOLD analysis project Ga0137359, IMG submission 108281) | Vadose zone soil microbial communities from Angelo Coast Range Reserve, California, USA - Mad1_40_16 metaG | ecosystem: Environmental > Terrestrial > Soil > Vadose zone | place: USA... | reverse complement strand
GCTGATCCCTGCCGCCGAACCAAGAGCCGAAGTCATCGGGTCGGCCGCGGCGGCGCTCCTGCCTGCGATGTCATCGGACCCTTGGACAGCACTGCGCGGATTCCGGATCAACGCCCCGCCCAACGACCAGGTTGTCGTTACGGTTGGGGGGCGGGTCTACCAGACAACAGCGGCTACAGCCGCTGCTTCTGTTGCGGTTATTGGCGACTCGCGTGTGCTCTTCCTTGACGGCGAGGCCTGGGCATTCGGCCCGCCAATTGGCGGACAATCGGCTGACGGCGGAACGGAAGACGGCGCGATGCTCGCGCCGATACCGGGGCGCATCGTTCTTGTAGACACGGCCCGGGGATCAGGCGTCAGCAAGGGACAGAAGCTCATCGTGATGGAAGCCATGAAGATGGAACTTGTTCTGTCGGCGCCATTTGACGGAGTTGTGGAGACAGTCAACGTCAAGGTTGGCGACCAAGTTACCGAGGGCACGTTGCTCGCCATGATTGCCGTCCGCGCTACAGGTGCCCAATGATCCGTGACCAGCACGGGGTTGCCATCACTGATCAACGGAGCTGGGCCGATTTCGGCGTCGAGGAGGTTGTCTGCGACGTGCGTTGGCTGACGGAGCCCGGTTGGCTGACCTTGGAGGTCGAGGCGCCGACGCTCTGCACCATGGCGACCGAGACCGGCGGACGATGCGAGTTCAGGGTGAAACCCGATCAACCCGTTGACGGCGAATACTTCGGATCAGGCGCTTTGGCATTCGCGGCACCCGGCTCGCGGATCGCGATCCACGCGGCAGAGATGCGCCAGGCCCGCCTGTGCTGTTTCGCATTCCACGCGGCCGATGCGGACTACCTGACGTCCGAGGACATCGCCGCCGTCGGACGCCTGCGAAGTCGCTACATGTTCCAGAACGAGCGCATCAGAACCTGCGCAACGGTCCTCGATCGTGGCCGTATTCGAGATGACTCAATGTCGTTCATCCTCTCCATGTCGAAGGCGCTGTTCGCGGCCGTGCTCGAGATGGCCCGTAAGGCGTCAAAAGCCGCTGCCTTGACCGGCGCCAACTGGGCCGCGATTTCGCGGTACATCCGCGACAATCTAGGAGAGCCTATCACCGTTGAAACTCTCGCTGAGGTCGCCCAAATGCCCCCTGAGCAATTTGGCAGCGCATTTAGGGACGCGACCGGCATGTCCGTCCGACAGTGGCAGACGGATTGTCGCGTTCGCAGCGCGCAGCGGCTGCTGACTGATAATCCGAACGAAAGCCTTACCGAGGTCGCGACTCTTTGCGGCTTCGCGGACCAGAGTCATTTCTCGCGCGCGTTCTTGAAGGTGGTCGGGCTGACGCCGACTGCATGGCTGCACAGCCGGACTTGAACCGTAGCAACGGCAGCCAGCCGCGGTTCAACGATTGTTGAAGACCATGTCCGGCGGCTCGACGTCGCGATCGAAGGCCTTTGCGGTGTTTGCGAACCCGCGGGTGCAATCCTCCGTGTTGAAGAGATCCATGGTAATGTCGAGCATCATGGCATCGGCAGCCGGCACTCCGCCCGCCGACCAGGCCTTCAGGAGTGTTCGGGTTGCCGCGTAGGACTTTGTCGGCCCGACCGCCAGTTTCTGGGCCAGAGCCTCCACGGCGCGGCCGAGCTCGGACTCGGGGACGACCTGTGCGGCGATGCCCAGTTGGCCCGCCAGGGGCCCCGGGATTGGCTCTCCGAGCATGGCGAAGCGGGATGCCCGTCCGCGACCGACACGCTCAGCGAGGCGCTGCAGCGCCCCGGCGATCGGGAGCATTCCCGTCGTCACTTCGACGCAACGCAGGACCGCGTTCTCCGCGGCGACGATGAAATCGCAGGCGAGCGCAAGTTCGAAACCGCCGCCGAACGCGACGCCCTGGACTGCCGCAACGGTGGGTACCTTCAGCGCCTCGATCGCGCGGTAGGACAGGTTGACCTCCGCCACAAAGGTGCGGAACCAGTTGACGTCTTTGCCGGGCCATTCGCGCACCTCGCCCCCAAAGCTGAAGTGAGGCCCCTCGGCCTGGATCACCAGTACACGGATGTCGCTTTGGCTGGCGTCGTGAACTGCCTGACGAAGACATTCCGAAAATTCGAGGTCGAGGCGGTTGTACGGCGGGTTGGCGAGCACGATGCGTCCAACGGCGTCTTGGCGTTCGAATCGAATGGTCTTCTTCATGGCCTGAAGCTCCTTTCAGCCGCGGAACGATGCGATCAGGGAATCACCGGTATCAGCAGATGCGAGGGACGCTCTGCATCGTGGTGGACGCTGTGCGTCACGGTCTCGCTTCGGCAGACGTGATAGGGGATGTATTCGACATTTGTCATGGCACCGGTCCCCGTCGGAACATCCATGGCGGTGATTTCGAGACAGAGCCGGTGCCCCGCCTTGAACTGATTGGCGGTCGCCAGGATCTGGATCTGATATTCGACGATCTCGCCGGGAAGGACCGGCTTGATGGAACCGCGCGTCAGCCTATGGAAAGGCTCGCCGGGCTTGGAGCGCGCCGGGTCAATCGCCCGGTAGGAGGCCTTCAACCATCCGCGGGTGAGTTCTCGTTCTGGCAGGTTTGTCGGTACGGTCCTTTCACCCTCGCGGGCGGTAACAACCGACACGTCAGGTCCGACATCCTTGAGAACCACGATCCAGTTGGTGTCGGCCTTGTCGATGGCCGCGTACAAGGTCAGGCTAATGGGGCCCGCGATCGTCAGGTCTTCGGCGAGCGGTTCGGTCATGTAGCGGAGCCGCTCGACTTTCATGGTCTTCTTGAGCGGCATCTGCGTGAAGACGTCCGGCTCGCGGGCGGCGCGCCCGGTCTCGTCGGTTGGAAGAGGCGGGTTCGACGTCAAGCGCTCCCAGTTGCCTAGATAAAGCTTCTGCCACCGCGACTCGGGGAGTGGCCAGTCGGTGCCGGTCCGCCATTCGTTGGCGCCCATCAGCCAGTAGCGCACCGGCGGTTCGTCCATGATTCCGTTGTCGACGCCCTTCAGCCAGTGGTCGTACCAGCGAATGATTTCATCGTGATATTCATGGAAGGGCCGCTCCAGATGGGCCGGGCCTGCGAAGAGGAGCTTGCGCGGGGCTTGCTTCACATTCTGAAAGTAATGCTGGGCCCCGAGCCAGTGCAGTTTGTAGGTGTAAGCGTACGCTCCCGATCCCGTATAAAACGGGATCTTGATCTTCTTGAAGATCTCTTCTGCCGCTTCGACGGTCCCATCCGGCTCCCACGGCGCGACCATCGAATGGTACATGATGAAGGTGCGCTTCCCCTTCTGAGTCAGGATGTTGTAGAGGTTCGCGTACATCTTGAAATCGGGGTTCGCCATGGCCGCGGCGAACAGCTTTTCCTCTTCCGGCGGAAGCTCCCCAGGCACGTCGCGGTGCTCATGGACGGTGCTGAAGACGTCCAGCAGATAAGGGAACGTGTGCAGGACGCCACCCGGATAAAAGTCGCGGAAACCGAACATGCCCCCGTAGGCGCTGCAGGCGTCGTACGGAAAGATGGCCTTGAGAGCCGGATGCCCTTGCGTTGCGGCGCGCCACTGCTCGCCTGCGTAGCCGGAGATCCCGACCATGCCGACGTTGCCGTCACACCAGGGCTGCCGGCTGATCCACTCGATCACGTCATAGTGGTCGGTATTTTCACTGCCGTAATGGCCCTCGGATTTGGCTGAACCGCGCGGCTGCGCGATTACATGGACATAGCCGTTGGCGACAAACCGTCGTGTGTCACCCGCCTCGATCGGTCCGAACCAAAGCGGGACGTTCGCCGGCTGAGGCGGCAGGACATCGGCCATGTCAGGGCCTTGCATGTCCTTGTTGTGCAAGGCGGCAGCATAGAGAACCGGAAACGGCCCCTCTCCATCTGGACGGTAGACGTCGATGGCGAGATGAACCCCGTCCCGCATGCGGATCCGCAGGTCGCGCTGTTCAATCATCCTGAACACTCCCGATCATCCAGTGGCCGGACGTTCAGGGAGTGTTACGCACTTGCCCGCGTGAGGATTGTCATTTCCCGCTGTGAATGGGACCGCGGTCGCGGGCCTCGAAGCCACGCGCGATTTCGCGCCGCCATGCACCGGGGGAGACGCCGGTGGCGGCGCGGAAAGCTCGCGTGAAGTGGCTTTGTTCGGAAAAGCCCGTATCCAGCGCGACCTCGGCGAGACTATTGCGGCGGTCCGCAAGCAAGCGCTTGGCACTCTCGATCCGCGCGTCCAAATGCCAGAGATGCGGCGTGCGTCCAGTAGAGATCTTGAACGCTCGGCCGAACTGCGAGGGCGACAGGTCTGCGAGACTCGCCAGTTCGGATAACCGGATCGGTTGCGCGAGATTGTCGCGGATAAAGTCTGTGACCGCGGAGAGTTGGCGTGTTGAGAGGCCAAGACGGCGGTGATTTCGCGGCGGCAGGGTATCGAGGTTTGACAGGCGAGCGACCATTGCGGCGACGAGGCCCTCGCCGAACAATGAGGACCATTCGACCGCGTCCTCGCTGGTCACGAGGAGACGGGCGAGAGCCAGGAGGCTCTCGTCGTTGAAAACCAGGCGCGGCTCCTGAAGCGGCGCCGAGGTGAACTCCTCGCCCATGATCTCCTTCATGCGGTCGACGTCGAGAACAAGCCGGATTTCCTCGACCTGATCGATGCCGTCGGAATAACCCCAGACGGGCACACCGGCGGGGATCAGGCTGACGTGCCCCATCGGTCGTTGGCGACCGGATTGCCGCTGGGCGCCGGCGGAACTCAAGTCCAGGCGCGCCTCGCATTGCCCGTGCAGTTCGTTGACGACGATCGACAACACGGGACGGTCGCAATTGAGGGGGTGCCACGAACGGCCCGGAAGGGCCTTCATGCGGATGTCGTGCACCTGAATGCCGCTCCACATGTGCCGCACGACCTGCAAAGTGACGACGTTATGCAGGTCGCTGGACTGAGCGTCGGACCGATCCATCGTCTCCTCCCGGCGCCGGTGCCACGGAGATGGACGGGAGCGAATCCCCGGGGACCACCAGCGATTTGTTGACAGAAAAGATCGGATGCGGCGAGTTCGTTGTCAATGTCAGGGCTTCAGCCGCCCCAACAACCGCTTCAAGTTTGCCGGAATGCGTCGCGCGGCCTCGTCCGTCACCGCGTAGAAATCGAGTCCAAGCATGCGCATCGCGATCAAGAACGCTCCACGGATGGGTCCTAGGATTTATGCCTCAACAGATGCGGAGGCTGTGCGGTGGAAGCGCTCAGTTACGTGCATGGCAATGCCGGGCCGCCGCTGGTTGCGGCGACGATGGGTGCATTTCTCGATGACGTCGCGGCGCAAAAAGGCGCCCGCGAAGCGGTGGTTTGCGTCGAGCAGGGCGTGCGTTGGACATATGCCGAGCTGAAAGCTCAGGCAGACGCGTTCGCCGCCGGGCTCCTGGCCCTCGGCCTCGAGCCTGGAGACAGGGTGGGAATCTGGTCCCCGAACCGCGCTGAATGGGTGGCCGTTCAGTTCGCCGCCGCCAAAGCCGGGCTGATTCTGGTGAACATCAATCCGGCCTATCGGGTTGCGGAATTGGAGCACGTCCTGCGGGTCGCCGGGTGCAAGGCTCTGGTGACAGCCGGTCGGTTCAAGTCCAGCAACTATCCAGCCATGGTGGCGCAGCTCGCACCAGACCTGCGCCACAGCCGCAGGCCCGTCGTCAGCGCACGCCTGCCCGAGTTGCGCCACCTGATCGTGTTCGACGACGCACAAGGCTGCGATTGTCTTCACTACAGCGACGTCACCGCCCTTGGCCGCAAATCCGGCTTTGCGCGTTTGTCGGCCCTGAAGTTGGACTTCGACGCGGCGGCCAACATCCAGTTCACCAGCGGCACCACTGGACTCCCGAAAGGCGTAACGCTGACCCACCACAATCTGCTGAACAACGGCTTGCACGTGGGCGTCGTGACCGGGATCGGGCCGGAGGATCGCGTTTGCCTCCCCGTTCCGCTCTATCACTGCTTCGGCATGGTGATGGGCGTGCTGGCGTGCCTGACGCAAGGGGCCACCATGGTGTTTCCGAGCGAAGGCTTCGAGTCCCTCCGGGTTCTGCAAGCCATTGCGGCGGAGCGGTGCACCCACCTCTATGGCGTGCCGACCATGTTCATCGCCATCCTGGGCGAAGACACGTTCGCCGATTTCGATCTGAGATCCCTGCGGGGCGGCATCATGGCGGGCGCACCTTGTCCCGTGGAGGTGATGAAGGCCGTCATGCGGGACATGAACATGGCCGAGGTCACTATCGCCTATGGCATGACCGAAACCAGCCCGGTGAGCTTTCAAACGCGAATCAGCGATCCCGTGGACGTAAGGGTGTCAACCGTCGGCCGCATCATGCCGCATCTCGAAGTCAAGATCGTCGACAATGCGGACCGTGTCGTGCCGCTCGGGCAGCCTGGCCAACTATGCACCCGCGGCTATTCGGTCATGCTCGGGTATTGGGGCGAAGAAGCCAAGACCCGTGAAGTGCTGGATGCCACGGGCTGGATGCACACGGGTGATCTCGCCATTCTTGATGAACAGGGCTATTGCCGCATCATCGGACGCAGCAAGGACATCGTGATCCGGGGAGGCGAGAACATCTCGCCGCGGGAAATCGAGGAATTCCTTTATCGCCATCCATCGGTCCGCGATGTTCAAGTGGTCGGGCTCCCCGACGAGAGGTTTGGCGAGGAACTCTGTGCTTGGATCGTCCTCCAGGCGGGGGCTTCCATCGACGCAGACGACATTCGCACGTTCTGTCGCGGCCAGATCGCTCATTTCAAGATTCCCCGGTACATCAAGTTCGTCGATACCTTCCCCACGACAGCGACCGGCAAGGTCCAGAAGTTCGTGATCAAAGCAGCCATGATCGAAGAGATGGGGCTGCGGGCTCCTCAGTCGTGACGGCGCTCGCGTTCGTTCATGAAGATTCGCCAACGCGCGTGCTTTTCGCGCCAGGCAGCTTGTCTCGTCTTGGGGATGAGGCCGGCCGGCTGAATCTCGAACGCGTGCTCGTCGTCAGCACTGTTCAACAGATCCGGCATCTCGAGCAGGCCGCGGCAGCGCTCGGAGCGCGACTGGCTGGTAGCTTCGCTGGTGCCGCGATGCACACGCCCGTGGAGGTCACGAACGAGGCACTCGCTTTGGTTCGAAAGTCCCAAGCCGACGGGCTCGTGGCGATCGGCGGCGGGTCGGCGATCGGCTTGGCGAAAGCGCTCGCGTTGCGGACAGACCTGCCTCAGATCGTCGTACCGACGACGTATGCCGGGTCGGAGGCGACCCCGATCCTCGGCGAGACAAAGGAAGGGCGCAAGACGACCCAGCGCTCCGCGAAGGTGCTGCCCGAGGTCATCCTCTACGACGTTGAGCTGAGCTTAAGCCTGCCGGTGGCGCTTTCCGTCTCGTCCGGGCTGAATGCAATCGCCCACGCCGCAGAGGCTCTCTACGCCGAGGACCGCAATCCCGTGATCCAAGTCGTGGCCGAGGAGGCGGTGCGCGTATTGGCAGCTGCCTTGCCGCGCATTCATACGCAGCCGAGCGATCTCACGGCACGGTCAGAGGCCCTCTACGGCGCTTGGCTCTGCGGGACCTGCTTGGGAGCAGTCGGCATGGCGCTGCATCACAAGATCTGCCACACGCTCGGCGGCGCGTTCGGCTTGCCGCACGCTGAAACCCATGCGGTGATGCTGCCGCACGCCCTGGCTTACAACCTCTCGGCTGCTCGAGACGCCGGCCGCAGACTCTCCCGCGCATTGAACGATCAAGATCCGGCTCTCGCGCTCTTTCGCTTGGCGCGCAGCCTTGGCGCGCCAAGCGCGCTGCGTGACCTCGGCATGCCGCAAGGTGCGCTCGATGAGGCGGCGGATCTCGCCGTCCAGAATCCGTATGCCAATCCTCGCCCCGTCGAGCGCATGGAGATCAGAGCGATGCTCGCGCGGGCGTGGTCCGGCGATTCGCCCGTGGGCTGGGGTTTCAACGTCGCTGCACAGTGATCGGAACAGTGCGTATGCGCGAGTTCGACGAAGCGACGATTACGGATGCCGTGCTGGAGCGGGTGGCCAACACACCGGATCAGCGCGCCCGGCGCGTCAGCGAGGTGCTGGTCAAGCATCTTCATGCCTTCATCCGGGAGGTCGAGCCGACCGAGGCCGAGTGGGAATGGGGAATCCGCTTCCTCACGGAAACCGGCCGGCTGTGCTCCAATACGCGGCAGGAGTTCATTCTGTTGTCCGACACGCTTGGCGTATCGATGCTGGTGGACGCGATCAACCACCGGCTGCCGTCGGGAGCAACCGAAACAACGGTGTTCGGGCCGTTCTATGCTGCCCCTCCCGAGTTCGACTCGGGCGAAGACATCCGCGGCCATCTGGAGGGTCGGCCGATGTATGTCGCAGGGCGAGTGACCGATGCCGACGGGCGTCCGCTTGCCGGCGCCGTGGTGGATGTCTGGCATTCCGACGACCGGGGGTTCTACGACCTGCAAAAGGTCGGCGATACTCCTCGCTATGCCGGCCGCGGGCGCTTCCGGACCGGCGCTGACGGACGATTTCACTTCTGGACGATACGTCCATCGGCATATCCGATCCCCGACGATGGTCCGGTCGGCAAAATGCTGAGGGCGCAAAATCGCCACCCGTTTCGGCCGGAACACATCCACTTCATGGTCGTCGCTCCCAGCTATCGGAAGCTCGTGACCCATATCTTCGCCGCCGGCGACCAATACTTGGATTCGGACGTCGTATTCGGTGTCAAGAAGTCCTTGGTGGAAGAACATCGAGCTCATCGCGGTGGCAAGGCGCCCGATGGCCGCGCCATGAATGGCGACTGGTTCAGCCTCGAGCGCGAGTTTCGGCTCGCCCTTCTCGGTCGAGATGGAGAGCCCCTTGCGTAGCAAACTCTACACCGGGCCTGCGGCCGCCCTGGATGGTCTGCTCTTCGACGGCATGACCATCATGTCCGGGGGATTCGGCCTGAGCGGCAATCCGAGAGCCTCATCCCTGAAGTCCGCCGCAGTGGAGTGAAAAACCTCACCGTCATCTCGAACAACGCGGGAGCGGAGGGCTTCGGCTTGTGGATGTTGCTCGACAGCCGGCAAGTACGAAAGATGATCGCGTTGTCGGCGAAAACAAGCTTTTCGAGCAACAGTATCTATCGGGACAGCTGGAGCTTGAGTTGAATCGCCAGGGTACGCTCGCCGAGCGCATACGCGCTGGCGGAGCCGGCATACCTGCGTTCTTCACCAAGACGGGTGTGGGCACCGTGGTGGCCGAAGGCAAGGAGGTGCGCGCGTTCGACGGCGAGCTGTATGTGATGGAGCGGTGGTTGAAGGCCGATCTCGCGCTCGTCAAGGCATGGAAAGCCGATGAGGCAGGCAACTTGGTATTCCGGAAGACGGCACGCAACTTCAACCCAACCATGGCCGCGGCAGCAAAGGTGACGGTGGGCGGAGGCCGAGGAAATCGTCGGGATTGGCAGCCTTGATCCCGACGCAATCCACACGCCGGGGATCTATGTACACCGCGTCGTGCGCAGCACCATCAACGAAAAGCGCATTGAAAAGCTGACGGTGCGCCCCCCCGAGGCCGGCTGATGCCGTGGAGTAGAGATCAGATTACCGCATGTCGCGATGCCGATTCCCAGGTTGACGTATTCGCCATCCCGCAATTCCAACGCCGCCCGCTGGTGGCCAATTTCATCCCCGCCGCCATCGAGGTGATCCTGGATTCACAGCGTGATCTGCGCCGTCCAATACGCCACCGGAAGGCTGGCCGCGACTACGTCCTCGACCGCCTCGGGCACGAGCACGAGATCTGCGGGCCTTGCCAGCAGCCATTCCTGCCATGCGCCATTCTCACCAACCCCATATGGGCCCGTAAACATGACGCGCTGTCCCACCGCGAGACCAGAGTCGCCGGCATCCTCGATGACACCGGCGCCCTCGTTGCCGAGCACCAGCGGCGCCTTGGCCCGAGGGTGTCCACCCGAGAGGATCGTGTGATCGAGCGGCGTGACGCCGGCGGCCGTGACGCGAACTAGCACCCTGTCTCTTGCAGGTTGCGGCTTGGGCAATTCGGTCTGCCACAGCCCGTCATAACCCGAGAAACTCCTCGCCTCGTTTCGTCTGCGGGCTCCATGCCTCGGGTGGCCAGTCCTTGCCGCCGCCAATGCTTGGGCAGAACTCTGCGCCCTGTTGCGCGCCCGGCCGCTTGGACTCGTCGACCGTGGGACGGCCGGTCGTCGGGTCGATCGACGTGAAGACGTTGTTGTTGGCGAACGGGAAGGCGTGCAGGAACTTGAGGC
>Ga0137359_10005668_pt1 | contig 10309 bp, 6 predicted proteins | sample Mad1_40_16metaG_FD_108281 | JGI IMG/M metagenome (GOLD analysis project Ga0137359, IMG submission 108281) | Vadose zone soil microbial communities from Angelo Coast Range Reserve, California, USA - Mad1_40_16 metaG | ecosystem: Environmental > Terrestrial > Soil > Vadose zone | place: USA... | reverse complement strand
GTATCCGGTGTCGTTGGGAGCGCAGCGGGCTGGACTGTGATCAGGTCTTTCTTTTCTGCCGGCTGAGCAGGCTTGTCTTCAGGCTTTTGTTGAGCGGCTGAAAGACGCGACCCAACGAAGGCGGCCAGGATCATGCAGGCGACCAGCGCGGTTGACGCTGCATGGCGACGCGATTTCATTGAACCCCCCTGTCTGTTGCGAGGCGCCCGGCCTGCTATTTGCTGACTCATGCGGCGGACGATCTGTCCACACAGTCGGGCGAATCTCGGATAGATCTCGTCCCGAAAAGGATTCACCTTCACTGGTTCACACGAGTCTGCGCCTTACTTAAGAAGAGCAGCCGAGCGCAGTTTTCACTTTCCAAGAAAGAACGCTTTAAAAAGGGGAGACGCCGCGCAATGCCAGGCAGTCTGTGCTGATGAGCGCATTGTAGGCCACCCATGGCGCGGGCGCAAGGAAAACCAGCCGTTGGGTAGTGCCCTATCTTTGATAAGCGGTGTTCAGAGTACCGACTCTAGTCGGGCTTTTATTAGGTGAGAAAGAGCCCAACTGAAGTTGGTACTCTAAGCGCTTGGAAATTAGGACCCTGCCCAGCCGTTGCGGAGTTTCACTACTGCTTGAAAGACTAAAGCGTGATCAGAGGCGGGCGAGGGCGGACTTTATTCGCTCCGCGCCTTTTGGTCCGATCCCGTCAACTGTTTCCAGTCCACCACCGGCGACAAACTTTCGCAAGTCAGCCAGCGAAGCGATCTTGAACTTCTGGTGCAGCAGCGCTGCGGTCTTGGGACCAACGCCGGGTAGTTCCAAAAGGTCCAGCACGGTTTCCGGTGTTTCAGCGATCAACCTCTCCCAGGCATCGAACGTTCCGCGCTCGACCAGGTCGACCATCTTTCCGGCTAGAGCCTTGCCGACCCCAGGAATTTCTTGCAGGCCGGCGGCGCCCTCTTTCTTAGCAATCTCTTTAACCGGCGCGGGCCAGGTTTCGATCGCCTCTGCCGCCATGCGATAAGAACGAAGACGGAAAGGATCCTCGCCGCGAATCTCCATCAACGCAGCCATGCGATTAAAGCGGCGGGCGATTTCTTCGTTGTCCATTGGTTGGTGAATGGTAAATGGTAAATGGCGAATCGTAAATGCCTGGCCGTGTCCAAAGAGCTCGAGCGTTGGGTAAAGCCATCTGCACCCTCGGCCATTTACCATTTTCGATTTACCGTTTACTATTCAGAGGCATCCAAATGGACGGCAGAATGCGCTAAAATCTTCTCTCGTCAGACCAATTTTTGTAGAGGTAGAAAAATGAAATTCCGAAAGCTTGTGTGCGCGGTCATTCTTGCGCTCTTCAGTCTGCAGACGATTAATTTCTCCGCCCTGGCGGACGAAGGCATGTGGACCTTCAATAATGTGCCCCGCGCCGAGATCAAAAGGAAATACGGCTTTGAGGTGACCGACGAATGGCTGAAGAAGGTGCAACTGGCTTCGGTCCGATTTAATAATGGCGGTTCGGGTTCGTTTGTTTCAGCCAGCGGTCTGGTCCTGACCAATTATCACATCGTTGAAGACATCGTGAACGAAGTCAGCACCCCGCAGAAAGATCTGGCGAAGGAAGGTTTCGTGGCCCGGAGCCGCGCTGAAGAGATTAAGGCGCCCAGTCTTGAACTTAACGTTCTAATGAGTATCGAGGACGTAACCAATCGCGTCAACGGCGCGGTCAAAGCGGGCACGTCCGACGCCGAAGCGTTCGCCGCGCGACGCGCCGAAATTTCCGCGATTGAAGCCGAGTCAACCAAAGCCACCGGGCTTCGTTCCGATGTCATTACTCTTTACCAGGGCGGGCAGTACAACCTTTATCGCTATAAGAAGTACACCGACGTCCGTCTGGTTTTTGTGCCCGAGTTTCAGGCGGCTTTCTTTGGTGGCGACCCCGATAACTTTAACTTCCCTCGCTTCAATATCGATATGGCGTTGGTGCGGGTCTATGAAAACGATCAGCCGGTACATCCGGGAGGCTACTTTAAGTGGTCTACAGCGGGGGCGAAAGAAGGGGATTTGGTTTTCGTTACTGGCAATCCCGGCTCGACTGCGCGCCTGAACACGGTGGCTCATTTGGAGGAACTGCGCGATACCAGCATTCCAATCGTTCTGCGCCTGCTGGAACGGCGCGAGGCGATGCTGAAGAAATACATGGCGATGGGCGAAGAGCAAACCCGCCAGTCACAGAATGAATTGAACAGCGTGCAGAACAGTCTCAAGGTTTATCGCGGACAACTTGCCGGTCTGAAGGATCAAAAGTTGATGGCCACAAAGCTCATCGACGAACAACTGTTGCGCAAGTCCATCGCGGCCAATCCGGAACGGCAGAAAATATATGGCGGCGCCTGGGATGCAATTGCCAAGGCGCATCAGGGTCTGCCGTCCTATATCCGCGAACGCCGAATCTTTGATCTGGGCTCAGGCTTTAACACCTCGATGTTTGGAATCGCGCGCACGCTGGTCAGGTTGGCGGCTGAGAGCGACAAACCAAACGCGCAGCGCCTGCCCGAGTTCACCGATGCGCGTCGCGCTTCGCTTGAGTTGGCGCTCTATTCGCCGGCGCCCATTCACGACGATTTTGAAAAACTCAAACTCGCTGACTCGCTCGGCTTCATGGTGGAACTGCTGGGCGCTGATCACCCGCTCGTCAAACTCATTCTTAATGGCAAGACACCAGAAGTTCGAGCCGCTGAATTGATCGACGGCACAAAGCTGAAGGACGTCGCCTTTCGTAAGGAGTTGGCGGCCGGCGGCAGCAAGGCGATTGAGGCTTCAACCGATCCAATGATCGCTTTGGCGCGCGCCATCGATCCGAAAGCGCGCGAATTGCGCGCCCGTTACGAGAACGAAGTCACCGGTGTAGAGCGGGCCAATTACAGCAAGATCGCGCGTGCTCGATTCGATACTGAAGGCACCAAGCTTTATCCCGATGCGACCTTTACACTGCGACTCTCTTATGGTGCCGTCAAAGGGTATATGGAGAACGGCAAGAAAGTTGCGCCGTTTACGACGCTCGGTGGTCTGTATGATCGCGCGACCCAGTTCAAGTCTGAGTTCCCATACAATCTGCCCCCGCGGTGGACTGAGAAGAGGTCAGCCGTGGATTTGAAGACGCCGTTTAATTTTGTTTCGACCGATGACATTATCGGTGGGAATTCCGGCTCGCCGACGATCAATAAGAGCGGAGAGTTGGTTGGCTTGATCTTTGACGGGAATATTCAATCGCTGGTGGGCGACTTTATTTATGACGAGTCCGTCAACCGCGCGATTTCCGTCGACGTGCGCGCGATGAGAGAAGTGCTGCGCAAGGTCTTCGACGCAAATGAAATCGCTGATGAATTGACGAAAGGTTAATTGACAGCGAAGAACCTCTAGCGCCGGACCTGGCAAATGATCGCAACTCCGGAAGGAGTAAGTCGATGGCTGAATATCTAGCTCCCGGGGTTTTCATCGAAGAAATTGCGGCCTCTCCGCAACGAATCGAAGGGGTTCGCACCAGCACGACCGGCATAGTCGGCGTTACCGAACGCGGGCCTAACGGCGTTGCGCTGATCACCGGCTTCGCCGAATTCGCAAGCGAATTCGGTGCGACTCTCCCGGAACCTGCGGCGGCCTTGCGCGACAAGTGGGCTTTAGATCCATGTGAAGGCGGGCATTGGTGGCAGTTCCCACTTGCCGTCAAAGGTTTTTTCGATAACGGCGGCCAACGTCTGTTCGTCAAACGAATCAATGGCGACGATCTGAGCGCCTTGAGCGTGGATGATTTTGTTGCCGGAATTCAAACGCTCCGGGAAGTTGACGAGGTTGCGCTCTGCCTGGCGCCGGGCCTTTGGTCAACCAAAATCCATGATGCCCTGATCAATCTTTGCGAAGCCAATCGAGACTGCTTTGCTATTCTCGATACGCCGAACGGGTTGGACATCACCGACGTCCGCAGCTTTCGTCAACGATTTAACACCGCCTTCGCAGCGCTTTATTATCCGTGGCTCGAAGTTGCTGATCCCATCACTAGCGGCGAGGTGCAGCTGGCGCCATCGGGTCACATCGCCGGGATCTATGCACGGGTTGACCTCGAGCGCGGCGTACACAAAACCCCGGCCAACGAAACGATCCGCGGTATCACGAAAATCGCGCACGACATCACCAGCGTCGAGCAAGCGGTGCTCAATCCTGAAGGAGTTAATGCGTTGCGTTTCTTCCCGGGTCGCGGAAATCTGGTGTGGGGTGGACGCACACTTTCGTCAGATCCGGACTGGAAATACGTAAACGTCCGGCGACTCTTGATCTTTCTGGAAGACTCGATCGCCAAAGGCACCCAGTGGGCAATCTTTGAGCCTAACAATGAACGCTTGTGGACGAACGTGCGGCAAACCGTGGCCGATTTTCTTTCGAATCTCTGGCGACAGGGAGTGTTTTCGGGCAGCAAGGCTGAGGAAGCATTCTTCGTCAAATGCGACCGCACAACGATGACCCAGAATGATCTTGATCAGGGTCGCCTGATTTGCTTGATTGGCGTCGCCGCCGTAAAGCCTGCTGAGTTCGTCATCTTCCGCATCGGCCAGTGGACCGCGGATCGCAAGGTCTGAGCGGGGGCGTCGGCAAGATTTAAGTGCGCTTGACCGCTCTTCTCCGAGATAGTGTTCAGTGTACCGACTTTAGTCGGGCTTTTTTTAGGCTAGAGTGAACCGTACGTTGGTTGCTCTAACGCCTGGCTAGAACACTTCGGTCAAATTCCCGCGGCTTGCTCCCTGTTTCGCTTCGGTATAAGCTAAACGCTCAACATCCCCCCTATTATTTCTCTTCCCAAGGAATCCTGTTGACCGAGCAAACATTCCGTTTGGCGGACTTGTGTTTAGAACGTGAAAGGACCAGACCATGAGGAAAATCATTCTTGCTTTAACCCTGACTCTACTGGCCGCCAGTTTCGCGGCTGCGGACACGATCTATTTAAAGGATGGACGAACGATACGCGGTACTGTGCTGGGCTTTACTAACGGCCGCTTCGTGGTGCGCGTCGAGCCCCGCTATACCACCCAGACGACGGAATCCAACATCGCGCGCAGCCGGACGAATGAAGGCGAGATTCAGTATTTCCGTCCGGCCGAGGTGGATCACATAGAGATTGACGGACGCTCTCTTGATGACGCGCGCTTTGAGTCTCGATCAGTTCAGGTAACGTTGGATTCCAACTGGATCGACTCGGGCGTAGATCTGCGGCGCGGCGAGCGAGTGCAAGTCAACGCCTCGGGCGTGATCACGGCCGGTCGCACGCGGATAAGTCCGGACGGACTGCGCTCCACCGATCCGACAGCGCCTTTGCCGCGCGCGGCTGAGGGCGAACTGATCGGAGCGATTGGCGATGACCCGCGTGCGCCGATCATGGAACTTGGTTCAAGCCGCGAGTTCACCGCCGATCGCGATGGGCGGCTTTATCTGACTGCGAATCGGGGTTCGTTCAACGACACTCGCGGAGCCTTTACGGTGCAGATTAAGAGCGAACGTGATTTGAATGCGCTCGATACTGCGGATGACAGTTCACGCCGGCGCACACCGGGAATTCGCTCGCGCGACCGCCTCCCGTCAGATCAAAACGATCGCGGTCGCGATCGCAACCGGACACCGCGGGATGTGACTATCGAGGTTCCCGGCACGTCACGCAGCACCGACACCGGGATCGACGTGAGAGCTGGAGATCCGATAACGTTCAGCGCAACCGGAACTGTGGTTGCTGGTCGGCGCATCGGTGAAGTGGGACCAGAGGGCGGCCGCAACACCGGTATTGGTTCCGTGGTGAATTCCCGGCCGGTGGCCACGGCTGGCCCCGGAGCGCTCATCGCCTACATTCGCATGTCGAACGGCCAATTAAGTCAGCCTTATTTGATCGGCAGCCAACTGAGCACCAGTGTCCCTTTCGACGGGAGGCTGATTTTGGCTATCAACGATGACGACTTTAGTGATAACAGCGGCAGCTTTAGTGTGACGATTAGGTACTAGAGATGGTACAGAACGCTCGCGATAGCGAGTGGGTTTCACTACAACTTGCCACCCAACTCAGGACGCCGTTCGCAAACTGCGGGCGGCGTTTTGTTGCTTGTAAGCTTAAGGTCACGTTGGAGATCATATTCTACTAGCCTGCGAAGCAGGCGGTATCCTGGTAGGCCGGGGCGTAAGCCCGGGGTTCATGATGGGAGACTAGCCAAAGCCCACGAAGTGGGCGACATTAGGAATCCGTCAAGAGACTTTTGGATTATTATGTCGCCCGCTTCGCGGGCTTGGCTGTTTTTGGCGCTCGCTACCCACAGCTTGCGCTGTGGGCTATTAATGAGTCGCCTGCCTCGCAGGCTGGTCGTCGTGAATAAGATCATAGTAGGTTTAGCGCATGAACCTCCTCAAGCCACCCTGCGATGAAGTCGTAATCGCTGCAAAGGGGCCGACTGCGCCGTGCACAAAAGAGCGCGGGCGTTGGATTCTTGCCGCGACAATTCTTGGCTCGAGCATGGTCTTTATTGACGGCACGGTCGTCAACGTGGCGCTGCCCGCTCTGCAGGCGAACCTCAGCGCCACTTCCGTCGATGTGCAGTGGGTGGTCGAATCGTATGCACTGTTTCTGGCGGCCTTGCTGTTACTCGGCGGTTCGCTGGGCGATCACTTTGGACGGCGGCGTATCTACGCAATCGGAGTCATGCTGTTTGCGCTGGCTTCCGTCTGGTGCGGACTGGCGCCAAACATCTCGCAACTGATCGTTGCTCGTGCAGTGCAGGGCATTGGCGGCGCGATGCTGGTTCCCGGCAGCCTGGCAATCATCAGCGCGTCCTTCCCGGAAGAAGATCGGGGACAGGCTATTGGCACCTGGTCAGGCTCGACCGCGATCACCACGGCGATGGGTCCGGTCATCGGCGGATGGTTGATCGAACACGTTTCCTGGCGTGCGGTTTTCTTTCTGAATCTGCCGCTGGCCATCGTCGTGCTGCTGCTGGTGGTGCGATACGTGCCGGAAAGCCGGAATGATGAAGAGTCAAGGAAGTTGGATCTGTTGGGCGCGGCGCTGGCCACCCTCAGCCTCGGCGCGATCGTCTACGGGCTGATCGAGTCATCCCGTTTGGGTCTGCAAAGCCCGATAGTAATTGGCGCACTGATAGCGGGCCTGATCATTTTTGGAGCGTTCCTCCTGGTTGAGGCGCGCGTCGAGCATCCGATGATGCCCCTGACCCTGTTCAGCTCGCGCAACTTTGCCGGCGCGAATATGCTGACGCTGTTTCTGTATGCGTCCCTCGCCGGTACGCTCTTCTTCATGCCGCTCAACCTGATTCAGGTGCAAGGCTACACGGCGACCGCCGCAGGCGCGGCCACTCTGCCTTTTATCTTGATCATGTTTCTGCTGTCACGCTGGTCGGGGGGATTGGTTAAGCGTTATGGCGCGCGTCTGCCGCTGGTCGTGGGACCAATCATCGCGGCAGCTGGATTTGCTTTGTTTCTCAGACCCGGTGTTGGCGGGAGTTATTTCACAACTTTCTTTCCGGCGATAGTCGTCCTGGGATTTGGGATGGCAATCAGCGTGGCTCCGCTGACGACTACCGTCATGAACGCAGTCAACCAAAGTCACGCGGGGATCGCTTCCGGAGTCAACAACGCGGTCTCGCGCACGGCGGGGTTGGTGGCCGTTGCGGTCTTCGGACTAATCATGTTCCAAGCATTTAATAGCTGCCTCGATCAGCGTCTTAATGTGATCCCGATGCCAGTCGATGTACGTCAGGCATTGAACGGCGAGCGGCTTAAGCTGGCGGCAGCGGAAATTCCTCGCAGCATAAATGAAGAAACGCGGGTAGCGATCAAGCAGGCAATCGACGAATGCTTTGTCTTTGGCTTTCGTCGAGTCATGCTCGTGGGCGCCGCGCTGGCGCTGGCCGGTTCGGCGCTCGCGTGGTTAATGATTCGAGGTAGATGATCGCTAGCAAACCTTCTTCAGCGGACCGCGGACATCCTGTCGGCCTGAGCGCTGAGCGCGAATAACTCCAAAGAGAGGCTGCCGGCCAGGGCTGAGCGGGTCTGCGCCCGCTGGCGGACAGGATGTCCGCGATCCGCAAGCCAGCGACTTGCGTTACTGCCGACCGGGGCGCTATGTTTAGTAGCACGCCCTGTCTGGACAGACCCCCATCTGATCAGACCTCATCGACTAAATTTTTACTGATGAGGTAACTGAGATGGCAGAAAAAGCCGGCATTCCGTTAATCCTGGTGGTCGAAGACTACGCTGACAGTCGCACCCTGCTTTCATCTTTGTTGCGGGCCAAAGGCTACCAGGTCGTCGAGGCCCGCGACGGCAAAGAAGGCGTGCTGCAAGCGAACCGCATCACGCCGGATCTAATCCTGATGGATCTGGCCATGCCTGAGATGGACGGCGTCGAAGCGACCCGTCAGCTTCGTCTAAGACACACCTTATCGCGCACACCTATCTTTGCTATCAGTGCCTATGCAACGGCCGATGTTAAGCAAGACGCGCTGGCCGCCGGCTGCGCTGAGGTATTTCCTAAGCCGCTGGAAATTGAAAAGTTGCTGGGCAAAATCAGAACGACACTCGGAACATGAAGCCGTCAACTGCTTCTAAGGCGCCTGGTTTTGCGTCAGCAAATGATCGACCGTCAGCCCGCGGATCATCTTTGCCAGCTCTTCCTGCAATCTGATTCGTTCGCCGGCGGCGGCCTGCTTGTCCTTCGTCAATTGTTCAAGACGCGTTTCCTGTTCGCCGGCTTTCGCGATGTAGCGGCTAATCAGTTGTCTGGCTTCGGCCGTCGCAGTCAGCGCCTTGATATTGTCGCGCAAGCGCTGCTGGTCCTGGCCAATCTCTGATGTCTCGCGATCAATGGCATGCAACTGCGACTCGGTAGCTGCCAGGCCATCCTTGAGCGCAATTATTTTTTCGAGCGTCGCCCGCGCCGATTCATCGACGTAGCTGAGCCGGACAAACAATTCCAGTTGTTCGCGGCCAAAGCTGGCGAGGTCGTAAGTGTCCATCAATTCGCGCCGTTCACTTACAGGCAAAGCGATCGTTTCGTGTGCCTTTAGCGACACGCGAAAGCGATACGAATTGGCGGTTTGGCTGTCGGGCTTTAGTCCTGTATCGGAGAGCTTCCAGCCCTGTCGCATCGGATGCTGCACAAAGACGACGCGTGGTTTGTCCGTCTGATTAGTCAGGGTGTAGGTTTTGGCGCTGGTCTCGTAGTAGTGCGCCTGGAATACGCCGTTAAGCGCTTTCACCAGAAACACGGGCGAGCGATCGGCTTTCGTCTTGGCAGAAACCAACGTGCCCAGATCAAGTGAGAAGGAAATCAGTCGTTCTTCACCTGGTTTAAGTCTTTCCATCAAAGCCTCGCCGGCATAAGCGTCACCATCGATCACGGTGATTGAACCGCCCTCAAGAGTCAGCGGTGAATTGTTTTTGAGCAGCATGCCGCCCAGTGGGCGGCCGCCATGCGCCGATTCATCGAAGATTGAAACGCGCTCGCCTTCCATGCGCGTTTGCAGGATGGGAATCAACGCGGAACGATCACGCGGCACGGTCACCGGTTGCTCAATCCGATATTCAAACAGGTCGCCGACTTCGGCCCCGTTTGCTTCAGTCTGCACACCAGAGTCGCCTTCAGTGATTACCTGCGCGACCGTCTTTGATCGGCGCGCAGAATCCAAACCGTCGATTGTAAAGTTGTTAATCCGATCTTTAGTGCCCCCGAGATAGCTGAGGCTCTTAATGCCGCGGCCGTTTAACGGCCCGTTTGAGAAGCCTTCCGAACTCGCTACTATCGTAACGGCTTCTGAGATAGTCGCTAGTTGCATTGACATGTCAAACTTTGCATCCTCACCTGGACGGACGTGCAAATCGGTAACTTGCGTCCGGCTGAACCCTGATGCGTCAGCGGTCAAAATGTAAGTACCCGGTCGCAAACCAGAGACGTTGTAGTGGCCCTCGTCATCAGTCGTGACCGCATAGCTCTGGTTCGTCGTGGTGTCCCTGATCTCGACTTTGACATTCGGAATGACGGCGTCGCCTGCGTCTTTGATTGTCCCTGACAGTGCGCCCAGTTCCGGATTGCCTTCTTTGGGCTCATACACCTGGGGCTTCAGATTCAAGTCTTCGGGCATCGGCACAATTGGACGATAGCGATAGAAAGGATTCTGGATTGGCTGAATGAAAGAAACAGGTGTGCCCGACACAAGCGATAATTGAATGCCAGTCCAGTCTTCGTCGCTCACGTTGTCAACCAGAGCCCAGCCCTGAAAGAAAG